>Ga0209266_1001776_pt1 | contig 13971 bp, 13 predicted proteins | sample GraSoiAngelo_132_FD_185889 | JGI IMG/M metagenome (GOLD analysis project Ga0209266, IMG submission 185889) | Grasslands soil microbial communities from the Angelo Coastal Reserve, California, USA - 14_0929_02_40cm (SPAdes) (version 2) | ecosystem: Environmental > Terrestrial > Soil > Grasslands ...
GTGGCCGCGAGTAGCGCCGTCCGCTTTTAAAGATTGTGCTCGAAGTTGTGGGAACGATTCTCACGGTCCGTCCGGAGGACGCCTCAGCGGTTCCGGTCGTCGGAGGCCGCCTTCGCATAGTCCGATGGATCGACGAGGTTGTGCGGTTTCTCGCCGCGGAGGAACCGCAGCACGTTATCCAATGCGGCCTCCATCGCGCGCCCTCGCTGGCCCGCGACGAAGGGGGCGACATGCGGCGTCATGACGATGTTCGGAAGATCCTGGAACGGACGATGGAACGGCCGTCCGTCCCTCGTGTCGGGGTAGGTCCACCACGTGTCGAGGGCGGCGCGGAACCTCGGGTGGGCCTTGAGATGTTCGAAGAGGTCGTCTTCGACGATCAGCTTGCCGCGGGCGATGTTCACGAGGATCGCGTCCTCCTTCATGCGCGCCAGGAAGCCACGGTCCACTAGGCCGTGGGTCGCGCGGGTGAGCGGGAGCGCGAGGAAGACCGCGTCCGCCTGAGGCAGGTACCGGGGCAGATCCTCCATCGTGCCGACGGCATCCGCGATTTCCTTCGAGGGAAGCGACCGAGCGACCCCAACGACGTGCATGTCGAAGGCCTTGCAACGCCGTGCGATCTCCGATCCGATCCCGCCGAGGCCAATGATGAGGGCCGTCGAACCCGCGAGCCCCTTGTTCTCGACGGTTTGATTGAAAGTCCCGCGTCGGATCTCTTCCGTTCGAGCCACGACATCCTTCGCGGCGGCGAGGAGGAGCGCCATCGCATGCTCCGCGACGGAGACGCCGTACGCGCCCGCATTGCTGCACACGATTGCGGACGGCGGAAATCGCTCGAACGGGAAATGGTCGACTCCGGCGACGAGCGACTGGATCATCCGCACCTTTCGGGCCTTCTCCCGGAAGTCGAGCGGGAACTCTCGGGGGAACCCCATGGACACGACGACGTCCGCGGTCGACCACGCCGCGTCGCGCTTCTCGGGCGGCAAGTCTTCCAGGATCGCCGGCTCGAACACCCCGGCCGCTTTCTTCGCTACGGCGGCGCGGCGCTCCGCGTCCATCGGGACGATGAACAGGACCCGAGCCATGGGGCCACCCACCGCACCGCGGGACTTGGCCCTTTCGACGGCGCCGCCTAGGTCAGCATTCCGAGTAACCGCACGAGTGGCACTTGACGCAGCCTTCCTCGAACACGAGGGACTTGCCGCACTCCGGGCACTCCGGATTCAGGCCTTTCCGCAGCAGCTCCGCGGCGTCGCGGCTCTCCTTCTCCATCTCGATGTCCGTCTCGACCGCCCCGCCGAGCTCGTCGTACGTCTCGACGGGCGGCTGGACTCCGGTCTTCTGCATCCCGATGTGCCGCTTGATCGCCTTCGCGATTGCGTCGGGGATCGAGTAGACGCGCTCCCCATGGTCGACCGCGATCCGCGGGCTCCGGATGCCCTCGAGCTGGTCGATGATTTCGTCGACCGGGACGCCGGACCGCAGGCAGAGGGAGACGAGGCGCGCGATCCCTTCCGTGAAGGAGGCCGTATAGCCGCCGCCGCGGCCGATCTGCGCGAACACTTCGAAGAGGCCTTTCTCGTCCTCGTTGACCGTGACGTACAGGGCGCCGTATCCGGTTAGGATCTTCTGGGTGCGGCCGGTGATCACGTCAGGACGCGCTCGTGGCCGGACGATGGCGGGCTCGGGCGGCACCTCTACATGAATCGCTTTCGGCTTCTCGGCCTCCGCTAGGCCGATGTTGAGGACCTGGTCCTCGCGCGACCCATCGCGGTACACCGTGATGCCCTTGCACTTGAGTTCGTAGGCGAGTAGGTATGCTCTCTTCACATCCTCGACAGTGGCCTCGCGGGGCAGATTGATCGTCTTCGAGACCGCGGCGTCACACCAGTCCTGGAACGCCGCCTGCATGCGAACATGCCATTCCGCCGCGACGTCGTGAGCGGTCGCGAAGACCCGCTGCCACTTCTCCGGGACCTCTTTCAGGCCCCGCGGCGAGCCGTGGTTGTCGAGGATCATCTTCACGAGATCGTCACGCCAGAATCCCTCGCGCTTCGCGACTTCCTCAAAGTAGTCGAGGAAATACGGCAGCTCCTCGCCGTCCATGACGCGCTTGTACCAAACCAGACTGAACTCGGGCTCGCAGCCGCCGGACGTATCCGCGATCATGGAGAGCGTGCCGGTCGGCGCGACAGTCGTGACGTACGAGTTGCGGAGGCGCAGCCCCTTTTCCTGGTGGCGACTGCCTTCCCAAGCAGGGTAGACGCCGCGTTCCTCCGCGAGCTTCGCGCTCTCATTATATCCAGTTTCTTGGATAAATCGCATCACCTTCCGGCCCCATTCGACCCCTTCTTTGGAATCGTACGGGACCTCGAGCATGAACAGCATCCGCGCGAAACCCATGACGCCGAGGCCGATCTTGCGAGTGGCATAGGTCATCTCTTCGATTTGCTTGACCGGGTACGCGTTCATGTCGATGACGTCATCGAGCATACGGACCGTCGTCCGGATCGTGCCCTCGAGTTTCTTCCAATCGACTTCCCAACGGCCCGCGGGGCTTCGCTTCATGTGGCGTCCGAGGTCGATCGATCCGAGGTTGCAGGACTCGTAGGGCAAGAGCGGTTGTTCACCGCAAGGGTTCGTTGCCTCCATATCCGCGACGTTCGGCGTCGGTTGCCGCCGATTGTTCTCGTCGATGAAGAAGAGACCGGGCTCTCCATTCTTCCAGGCTTGGAACGCAATCTTGTCGAGGACCTCGTGAGCATCGAGTTGCCCGACGGCATGTTGATCCCTCGGATTCACGAGCTCGTACGATGTCCCAGCTCGGACGGCCTCCATGAATTTGTCGGTGATCGCGACGGAGATGTTGAAGTTCGTGATTTCGGTAGTTCGGTCTTTGCACGTGATGAATTCCAAAACATCGGGGTGGTCCACACGTAGGATTCCCATATTCGCGCCACGTCTCTTGTTGTGCACCAAAATCCCGTTAGCGACAAAACTCGCAGGTCCGGGGACTTCGAGGTCCGCGGTTGCTGCACGATCTGGTCGAATGGCCGTCACGCGGGTGTAGACCCTCGATACATCCGACATCTGTCGAAGATGCTCATTCGTCCCAATCTCCGGGAAGTGTTTCATGAGAGCGAGCAAGCGCTTTCGCGGCAGGGCCCGTGGGTGCTCCTCGCTGATGTAGTGCATGAGCGCCCGATACAATCGTCGATTGGCCCCTCGGCGCGAACGTCCCGGTCCGCTGCCGCGACCAACGAAAGAGTAACTCGACCGCAAGACCCGGGCCTGGTTCGGAATGACGTCGGAGGTGTTGACCTTCGGTCTTGGGGCCAGTTCCAGTCGTTCTTGCTTTCGATCCGAGACAAACCCGATTTCCTCAGAGAAGGTGCGGACGCTGTCCTCGTCCACAATGGAGAGCGTGTGAACGGTGAGGTGACCGAAAGCGGTCTGGCGCCTTCTAATAATCCCGCGTCGAGCGACAACACCCAAGGAGAGGAGCAGTTGCTGAGCTTCAATCGCGAGGCGTTCCGACGTTGTAGAGAAGCTCGGATATCCGCTGCCTGAGTGCAGATGACCGTCCCCCTCGAACAGGCCCCGGAGGAACGCTCGCGCGGAGTCTGCCGATCCGGTCAGAATCTCAGTCGGAATGAACGCGTTTGGCGAAGATCCTTTGACCCATCCGAGGCGCTCCATCCACCGCACTAGATCACGTGACTGGAATTGGATGTCGACATATCCTCGCCCCTCCCCCTCCGTGATCTGGTTCGGCGCGAACCCAAAGCTCCTGTCCATGAGAATTCGAATCCGCTCCATGACCTCAATGTCCACGGTGCCGACGGTGATGATGAAACGTCCCCCCGTGCTGGTGCAACCATCTGCCATGTACAACCCGAGGAGCTCAGAGAGCTCCGCGTTCATGTCTGAAGGGACTCGGATCCGCGTCGCGTTCGGATGTTGCGGCCCAAGAGGTGGAAGAGAACGGTCGATGCCGAGATGCCCTCCCTTCACGATAACGAGCCAATCGCCTTCCCTCAGGTCCTGTGCTTCCCGCCAGACAATCTCTCCGTTCTCGTCGACGACGGCCAAGGCGTGGTTGTAGGTTGCGCCTATCCGGAGTCCGAGCTCTGTTTCAATCGAGTAAATCTCCGCGGGCCCATTGTCTTGGGCGACGAGGGCGTGAGAGTATCCCGTTCCGTCGAACACCCGATCCCGGGTGAAGTTCTCTCCCAAGGGCGGACTGTTCAGGAGGCGCCCGAGCGGTTTGAGTCCCTCCGAGGTTCGCAAGAGGCTGTCGACGGAAATACACCCGCCCTGTTTGACGGTCTGGGTCGCCGCATCGAAGATTTTCATGAACGATACGGGACCGGAGGCGACCCCCATCGTCGACTTCACGAAGTCTCCCTTGGGACGGAGGCGCGAAAAGGCAAACCCGGTTCCGCCACCGCCTTGGTGGATCAGGGCCTGCTGCTTCAGGGCATCGAAAATGCCGACGAGACTATCGTCCACCGGGAGGACGAAACAGGCTGATAGCAATTGCAATTCGAGTCCGGCGTTCATGAGGGTGGGACTGTTCGGCAGGAATTCGAGATTTGACATGATGCGGAAGAAAGTCTTCGCCTTCTCCTCGACCTCGATCTCGTTCGCGCCGTAGTTGCGCTCGGCTTGCGCGAGGTTCCAAGCGACGCGAGCGAACAGCTGCCTCGGAGTCTCGACGACTCTTCCCTTATCGTCTTTTTTCAAGTACCGCTTCTGGAGCACGCGTAACGCGTTCTCGGACAGCTTCGGATCCGGCTCACGGGCCACAACCTCGAGGGCCCTTGAATCAGTAACGTTGACTTCTTCCATGGGGAGACCTTCTCAGGAGGGACAGAATGCGACGTAGGCTAGGCGGGGAGACCATCCCTGGGGGTGGGCGCGGCGAAAGTGGTCACCGGGTATATCCCTTTTTGAACCACTTATGTTACCAGTAGTCTGAACCGGTGTTACCATGTTTGTTACCACACGGATTTGCCCCATAAGAAGATGGCGGAGACCTGCCTCAAACTACTCCCTTCAATCGAGGCCGTCACAGGAAGGGGAGCCGGACCACGCGGCCCGGGTGCGGCGTGCCGCGGATGTCAATGTCGAGGGACGTCCCTTCGGTGGCGTGGCGTTGGTCCACCGACGCGAGCGCAGTCCCCACGCGAAGGCTGGGCGACATCGTCCCGCTCGTCACGTGCCCCACATCGACTCCACGGGAAAGAACGCGGTGGCCGGGCCGCGGGATTCCTCGATCGTCCATCCGCACGCCGACGAGCCGCGAATAATCGTCGCGCGTCCGCTGCGCCTCGAGCGCCTCGCGGCCGATGAACCGCCGGCCCCACTTGACAACCCAGGCGCAGTTCACCTCGAGCGGCGTCTGATGCCCGTCGAAGTCTTGCCCGGACAAGAGATAGCCCTTTTCCAAGCGGAGCGTGTCCCGCGCCCCGAGACCGATCGGCTTGATCCCGAGGTCCGCCCCGGATTTCAGGAGCGATTCCCAGACCCACGATCCCTCGGCCGATGCCGGAAAGAGCTCGAATCCCGCCTCTCCTGTGTACCCCGTTCGTGTGACGAGAAACGAGGCCCGTCCACTGGCAACGGAGGGGTCCCGTGCGGGCGGGATGGCGGCGCCCGGCGGATCCGACTTCCCCCACCCCTCGATTTCCGGTGGAACCGCGCGCGGTCGGGCGCCCCACGGCGCGGGGGGCACGAAGTCGATCGTCACGCCGGCGAACGGCTTGACTCGACTCAAATCGACCGACGTGAAACGCTGGAGGAGTTCGGGCGCCCGCGGACCTTGGAGCGCCAGGCAGAGCCGCTCCGTCGTGCGGTCCGTGAGGACGACGTTCGTGCTTGCACGCGTCTTGAGCCACGACCACACCGCGTCGCGTGGACCCGCATTGCACACGAGCAGAAAGCGGTCCGAAGCGAGGCACGTGACGATCACATCGTCGAGGATCGTCCCGTCTTGGCTCAGGAGATGTGTATATCGCGCCTTGCCGGGCGACGTCGGCACATCGTTAGCACTCAGATGATCCAGGAAAGCGTGCGCCGACGGACCCTCGACGAAGATCTTGCCCATGTGACTGACGTCGAAAAGGCCGACGGCCTGGCGGACCGTGAGATGTTCGTCGACGATGCCGGAATATTGCAAGGGCATCTCCCATCCGCCGAACTCGATGAACCGCGCGCCCGCGGCCCGATGCCATTCGTAGAGCGGAGTGCGCGACGCCACGCGTGACGGCAACGCGCGCGTCGATGAAAGCCTTCGCTGCGAGCAAAGCTTATGCAGGCCCCCCTCATAGTCCGCGGCCACCATGGGCCTGTTCCGGGAACTCCGCTATGAGCTGAGCTCCCTCATCTTCGGCTTGGGGATCCTTGCGATGATTTTCTCGCTCACGCAATACCTGATCCCGACCCAGAGCCCGGACTGGCTCCAGTCGATCCATCGTGCGGTGGGCAACTACGTCGTATGGGAGGCGTTCTTGGGTTTCCTCGCGGTCCTCGGCGGCGGATTCTACTTCGTCGACACGATTCGAAAGGAGCGGGAGTTCGAGCGACTCATCTCGACGCCCTCGAAAGAGGTGTTCGTCAAGAACATGGGGCGGATCGAGGAGCTCACGTACGACCATCTGCCGTCCGCGTACGAACGGCGGTTCCTCGACAAGAAACGGGAGTTTCGGATCAAGAGCTAATCATTCGAGCGTGCGGGCGAGCAGGACCCGTCCGAGGCGTTCGACCGTTTCGCGGTCGCGCGGTCGGCAGCGCACGACGACCTCGATCCGATCCGGCGTGTGGACCGCCGACACGACTTCCGTGTGTTCGTAGAGCCAGTGGAGTTTGCCGCCAGCCTCCGCATCTTGGGCGAGGACGAGATGGACCTCGATCGGGTATGCGAAGGCGCGGGCGATGATGTCCCGCAGCTCGTCGAGTCCCCGTCCGGTCCGCGTGGAAATCGCGATGGGCGTCCGATGGAATTCCGATTCGCCGAGCACCTGGGCCTTCGCGGCGATCTGACTTTCGGGGAGGAGGTCGGCTTTCGTCAGGACGGGCCGCACCGAATCCGCGGAGACTTTCGGGAACAGGGTGCGCGCGGCCAGGCGGACCTTGCGAAGGATCTCGTCTTCGGAATCGGAGACGTCCACGAGGAGGAGGACCAAGTCCGCTTGGAGGATCTCCTCCAGGGTGGCGTTGAACGCCTCGACCATCCAGAACGGCACGCCGTCGACGAAGCCGATCGTGTCCGTCAGCAAGATGCGCTTCCGCGTCCCCGTGAGACTTCGGGTCGTCGTCGACAAGGTGGAGAACATTCGGTCGTCGACGAGGACTCGCTCGTCTGCGAGGACGTTCAGGAGCGACGACTTGCCCGCGTTCGCGTATCCGGCGAGGGCGACGAGATGGTATCCGCGTTCCTTGCGCACGGACCGGCGCACGGCCCGCTCCCGTCGAATCGACTCGAGCTCGTCCCGGATCTTCTTGATCCGCCGCTTCACCGTTTCGTAGTACGCGTCGACGCGGAGCTCGCCGCCCGCCATGAACCCGGGCCGCTCTCCGACGTCGGCTTCATGGATCCATTCTCGGAGGAGGGGCACCTCGTACTGAAGGAGCGCGAGCTCGACCTGGAGTTTTCCCTCCCGACTCGACGCGCGTTGCGCGAAGAGTTCCAGCAAGACCCGCAGACGGTCGTAGCATTCCACGCCGAGATCGCGTTCGAGCTGGTAGTGCATCGTGGGCCGGAGCTCGCCGTTGAACACGACCGCGTCGATCCCGCCGCCGTCGACGCGGGCCTGGACCTCGTCGAGTTTTCCGCGACCCACGAACGTGCGGCTGTCGGGACGATCCCGGCGCTGGATAATCGTATCGACGATCCGATGGCCCGCGGACGCCAACAGGGCCGAGATTTCCCCCACGTCCGCCGTGAGGGACACGAGGAGGACGTCCAACGCGCATCCGAAGGGGCCGTCCCGCACATGAACGTTTCCAGTGGAAATCGAGGGGTGGGGCCATCCCGGCATCCGCACCCTAATGGCGCGTTAACCTTAAGTAAGGTTAACCGGATATCGGGGCCGTGCAGATCGGTTGTGGCGTGACGACGAAAGCGATCCGCGGACGGCCCTACCTGTATTTCTGGCATTACGAGGAGCGCGGCGGTCGCCGGGTCCAGGCGTTTCGGTATCTCGGGGCCGCGCGGTCCGAGGCAGCGCGCCAAAAGCTCACCGAAGCACTCGACGCGTACCTCGAGCGTGTCACCGCGGAGGTCCGGCGGAAGCGGGCCGAGGTCCTCGCGCGGGCCTTGCCGCCGTGACGCGAAGCCCTTATCGCCGGCCGAGGCCATCGGAATCCGGATCATGCAGGTGCAGGTGAGGCTCTTCGCCACGTACCGCGAGATCGTCGGCGCGGGGCAACTCGCATGGACGTTGCGGGACGGAACGACGGTGGGCCAGCTCGTGGAGGCGGTCCTCGCGAAGTACCCGCGGCTCGTCGGTCACGGGAACAGCATGCTCCTCGCGGTGAACCACGAGGTCGTCCGGCCCGACAGCGTCTTGATGGAAGGGGACGAGGTCGCCCTCTTGCCCCCGGTGAGCGGAGGCGCATGGTGATCGAGATCCAACGCGCCCGGATCGACATCAAGGCGGTCGTGAGCAGCGTGCGCCGCGACGATGCGGGGGCCATCGTCGTCTTCCTCGGATCAGTCCGCTCGGATCCCGAGGTGCAAGCCCTCGACTACGAGGTCTACAAGCCGATGGCGTTGCGAACCCTGACGGAGCTCGTCGAACGGGCGAAGGAGAAGTTCGGCGCGCTCGAGATGTCGATCGTCCACCGCGTGGGCCGCGTCCCGGTCGGCGGGGATTCCGTCGTCCTCGCGTGCGCCGCGGCCCATCGGTCCGAGGCGTTCGCCGCATGCGCCTGGGCGATGGACGAGGTCAAACGCATCGTCCCGATCTGGAAGACCGAGGCCGGCCCTCGAACGCCTCGCAGCCGTCGCGGCCGGAAGGTTCCCTGAGAAATACGGCCGGGGTCGCTCGGACCCCGCGCCACGATCCCCCGCGAGGGGGTAAAGGGTTTTCAGTCCCGCGACGTGTCTAGAAAATCGACACAAAGTCTTCGAGCGACTGCAGGGCAGTGCATGCGGCCCGGTCGTAGAACCGGTACCAGTTCGCCCCATGGACCCGAGCTTGGTCCGGAATGTGGTCGTTCTCATGCACGCACTTGTCATGCTTCGGTCCCTGGCTCGCTTTCGCAGGAGACGTTGGCGGGGTGCTCGGCGTGGTGCCGGTCCCCGGGTTTCCGGTGTCCGTGCCGGGCTCGTTGACGGCGACGCTCGACGTTGTCGCCTTGGGCCGGAACGTGTAGGCGGCGAACGCCGCCCCCACGATCACGGCGATGAGCACGGCCACCGCTGTCTTTCGCCGTATCATGTTTCGCCTCTCCTTTTCTCCTTCGCGTATCGTGTCGCGCAGGTCGCGATGGCGCGGCGAGAGGATTGTTTTCCAGGAGGCCGCGAGGCGGTCTCCTTTCCCATCCCGTCGTGCGCGCATCCCATCCGCACGCAGCCCTGAGGACGCCCTCGCATCGTAGATAACCCTTTTCGCGTCCGACATCGAGACTTGACAAAGGCCTCGTGCGCGCGCGTGGCGCGGCCCCTATTTTCGAGATGGCCGCGTCGGTGCGTTGACAAAGCCCGCACGATGAAATACCGCGGGAGGCGTTTCCGCTCATGATGGCGAAGATGGTCGACATCGGGAGGAAGCCGGACGTGCGCCGCCGCGCGGTCGCGACCGGGTTGATTCATCTCAAGCCGGCGACGATTCGCGCGATCCGTGCGAGACACGTCGAAAAAGGTGACCCGCTTCCCACGGCCGAGATCGCCGGACTCCAGGCGATGAAAGCGGTTTGGCAAGTCCTTCCGCACACCCATCCGATTCCGATTACCGCGGCGAGCGTCACCTTCAACGTACGATCAGACCGGATCGCCGTGACGACAAGCGTCGAAGCGACCTACAAGACGGGCGTCGAGATGGAGGCGCTCTATGGAGTTGTCGTCGCCTTGCTCACGGTATGGGACATGGTGAAGTCGCTCGAGAAAGATAGGCGGGGACAGTATCCGCAGGCTCGAATCGAAGGTATCCATGTCGTCGCGAAGATCAAGGGCCGCCGGATCAAACGGTAGGCCTTTGAATCCTTTCGTCCATCTCGGGCGGGGAATTAACTATGGCGGAGGAGCGACGAATTTCGATGGGCGAAGTGCGCAAGACGATTGCCACATCGCTGGGAACGGCGTTTGGATTCGTGATCGCGCTCGTTTGGAGCAATGTGGTCCTGGGCGGACTCGCCCTCACCGGGGCTCCGCTGACCGCCCCGAAGGATGCGATGGGCCTAGTCTACGGGATTGTGACCGCCCTCGTTCTCACTATTTTCATGATCGTCTTGATCATTGTCATTGGTCGGTGGGGCGGCAAAGAGTAGGGCGAAGCCCTTTTATCGCGACGGTGGCATGGAATCCGGCTCATGAAGGTCGTGGTCCTCGATGGCTACGTCGACGAGCCGTCGAACTTCGGCGTGCCGCCGTACATCTCGCCGTACCCGCGATACGTCACGGGCGCGATCCGCAATGCCGGCCACACGTGGGAATACGTCACGATCGACCAAGTTCGCAATGACCATCCGCTGAAGGGCGACCTCCTCGTCCTCATCTCGGGCCCGATTGTGCCGGGCAAGTATCTCCGCAGCCTGCCGATTAGCGAGCGGGAGATCGTCCATCATGCGAGCGCGTTCGAAGGTGCGCGAATGTTCGGGGGGCCGCTCGCACGATTCCGCTATTACGACGAGACGCTCGTCGAGCCGTTCGACTGGGTCGCGCTGCGTGACATCGACACGGCGGTCCACGACTACCTGACGACCGGAGAATGGACGAACCGCGATCGGACGAGGGACGAGTGGGACCGCTGGGCCCTCCTGGGAGCGGACGTGGTCCGATCGCATCCGGACTTCCCGGACCCGCTGACAATCGAACTCGACACCTCGAAAGGCTGCGTGCGGTACATCAACAAAGGTTGCTCGTTCTGCATCGAGCCGATGTATGGCAAGCCGAAGTTCCGACCCGTGGCCGGCGTCCTCCGGGAGGTCCGTCGTCTCGCGGCCCTCGGCGCAGTAAACTTCCGGCTCGGAGGGCAGGCGGACTTCTTCAGCTACCAGGCGATCGGCTTGGGGTCGTCCGCGACGCCGCAGATCAATGGACCCGCGATTCGCGAGCTGCTGGAAGGAATTCGAGCGGCGGCCCCGAACCTGAAGGTCTTGCATACAGACAATGGGGATCCGGCGATGATGGTCGCGCATCCGGACGAGGCCATGGCGGCGATGCGGGACCTCGTGGCCTTCGCCACGCCGGGCACCAGCCTCTCGTTCGGACTCGAGTCGGCGGATCCGCGCGTCACGGAGGCGAACAACCTGAACATCGACGCGGAAGGATGCCTCGCGGCGATCCGGATGGTGAATGCCGTCGGACGGGAACGCGGTGAGAACGGCATGCCGCGGCTTCTCCCCGGCCTCAATTTCGTCGTCGGCCTCGATGGCGAGACGAAGAAGACGTTCGACCTGAATCTCGCATTCCTGAAACGCCTCCTGGGCGAGGATCTCTGGGTCCGCCGGATCAACATCCGTCAGGTCCGACCGGTGCGTCGGGAGTTCGAGCCCACGGGATTGTATCGCGAATTCCGGAAGTTCAAGGAGGCCGTGCGGACCTTGATCGACCACGAGATGCTGCGACGGGTGATCCCGGAGGGCACGGTCCTCCGGGATGTGTTCCTGGAGATTCATGACGGCCACGTGACGTACGGCCGGCAGATCGGCACGTATCCGATTCTCGTCGGCCTCCCGTACGACCTGGCGTTGAATCGATTCGTCGACGTGCGCGTGACGAGCCACGGTCAGCGGTCCCTCACCGGGATCGAATACCCGCTCGATGTGAACCGCGCGCCGCTCGCCGCGATTTGCGCTCTCCCGGGTATCGGGGAGAAGCGAGCCGCGCGGATCGTCCGCGCGAGGCCGTTTGATTCGTGGCCTGCGTTCGCGGCATCGTTGGACGATCCCGCCGTCGCCCAGCGCGTGGCCCCCTTCCTCGGGCTCGCGGCGTGAGACTTCGGAGGCCATGGGAGCAATTCCGCCACGCGAAGGAAGTTAACCTTGTTTAAGGTTAACATGAGACAGCGAACCTTTAGACCGACGCGGGTCTTCCTCAGTCCGTTCACCCGATGGCGGTCCCACAGAAGCACAAGGAGCACGCGCCCGCGTCCGTGAAATGCGGGGTCATCACGATCTCCGACAGCCGGATCCCGGAGAGCGATGAGTCGGGCAAGCTGATTCGAGATCTCCTCCTTCGGTCCGGGCACGCCGTCCTCTTCCAGGTGATCGTGAAGGACGAGGTGAAGCAGATCGTCGAAGCGCTCGAGCAAGCCTCGTGGACGTGCGATGCGATCATCACGAATGGCGGCACCGGCCTCGCGCCCCGCGACGTGACGATTGCGGCGCTCCTGCCCGTGTTCGAGAAGACGCTTCCCGGGTTCGGCGAGCTCTTTCGTTCTCTGTCGTTCAAGGAAATCGGTAGCGCCGCAATGATGTCCGGTGCGATCGCAGGCGTGTACCACGGTCGACTCGTGTTCTGTTTGCCCGGCTCGCCGGACGCATGCCGTCTCGCGCTGGAGAAGCTCATCGTCCCGGAGCTGGGACACGCGGTCGGGGTGATGGGCCGTTGACCACCCGCCTCCATCACCATGAGGACCGCGTCCATGCCGGACACGGCATGCGGCCGCTGAAGGCGCTCATCTCCCTCGAGGAGGCGATGCGGATTGCGATGGATCTCGTCCACCCCATCGAGCGGAACGAAACGGTTCCGATCCTCGACGCCCTCCATCGCGTGTCCGCGGAAGATGTCCGCTCCGCCATCGACGTGCCGCTCGCGGACCGAGCGGCGATGGACGGATACGCGGTCGTCGCCCGAGACACCTTCCCGGCCGGGAAGTTCAAGCCCGTGACACTCCGTCGAATCGAGACGCTCTACGCGGCCAGCGTCCCGCGAAAGCGGGTGGCATCGGGCCGCTGCACCGAGGTCGCGACAGGGTCCACCCTGCCCAAGGGCGCGGACGCCGTCGTCATGGTCGAGGACACGGAGCACGACGGGGATCTCGTCACAATCTATTCACCGGTCCACCCGGGGGAGCACGTTTCTGGCCGCGGCGAAGACATCGCCCGCCGATCCCTCGTCGTTCGAGAAGGGGAGGTGCTCACGCCTGCGAAAGTCGGTGCCCTCGCGGCGATCGGCATGGCCCGGGCCTCCGTCTATGCGAAGCCTCGCGTATCGATTCTCACGACCGGGGACGAGGTCGTGCCTCCCGGCCGGCCGATTCGCGCGGGCCAGGTGTACGACATCAACTCGCAAACGATCGCGAGCGTCGTGCGAGAGAATGGCGGAGAGCCGGTCCTCCTGGGCCGCGTGTTGGACCGCCTCGAAGCCCTCCGCGCCGCGTTGAAGAAGGCGATTGCTAACGATCTCGTCGTCTTCTCGGGCGGGTCCTCCGTCGGCGAGAAAGACATCATCGTCGATGTCCTGCGGTCGATGGGCGACCTCCTGTTCCACGGGATTGCCGTCAAGCCCGGCAAGCCGACGGTCCTCGGCCAGGTGGGCGGGAAGGCGGTCCTCGGGATGCCTGGCTATCCGACGTCCTGCCTGAGCAACTGCTACATGATCCTCGCTCCCATGCTCCGACGCATGGCGCGCTTACCGCCGCGGCATGAACGAATCGCCGAACTTCCGCTCGCGAAGCGCGTCGTCTCGACGATCGGACGCGTCGAATTCCACACGGTCCGCATCGTCGACGGGCAGGCGGTCCCGGCGTACAAGGAGAGCGGCGCGATCACATCGATGGCCCACGCGGACGGGTACAT
>Ga0209266_1001781_pt1 | contig 13961 bp, 12 predicted proteins | sample GraSoiAngelo_132_FD_185889 | JGI IMG/M metagenome (GOLD analysis project Ga0209266, IMG submission 185889) | Grasslands soil microbial communities from the Angelo Coastal Reserve, California, USA - 14_0929_02_40cm (SPAdes) (version 2) | ecosystem: Environmental > Terrestrial > Soil > Grasslands ...
CGGCACCGGTCCGGGCCGTGGATCATGCAAGCCTTGAGATACATCGGGGCGAGGTGATAGGTGTTCTGGGAGAATCTGGCTCTGGCAAGAGCACGCTTGCCGCGGCAATCCTCCGCCTGCTTCCGCCTTACGCCCTCGAGAGCGGAAGCGTTATGTTCCGGGGCCGAAACCTACCGACGATGACAGAACTGGAGCTGCGGACAGTTCGCGGTAAGGAAATTTCCCTGATTTCACAGGATCCTGCACTCTCGGTGAATCCAGTGATAAGAGTTGGCGACCAGATCTCAGAGGTCGTTCGGGCTCATCTCGCGATGAATGGCAGCAAGCGCAGGCAGCACGTGGAAGAGTTGTTGCGGGCCGTCGGTTTCGACCTACCGCGGCAAATTTATTCTGCTTACCCTCACCAGCTTAGTGGAGGTCAGCGGCAGCGGGTCGGGATCGCGCAAGCAATAGCATGCCGCCCAGTCCTAGTGATTGCCGATGAGCCTACCAGCAAGCTCGATGCATCGCTGCAGGCGGAAATTCTTGCCCTGCTATGTGAAATTCGCAAGCGAGATGGCACGGCATTCCTGGTGATCAGCCACGATCCAACCATTTTTCCTGGACTTGCCGATCGTATTGTCATTATGTATGCCGGCCAGGTTGTTGAAGAGGGGAAGACGGCGGATATTTTTCGGAGACCTCTTCATCCCTACACGCAAGCGCTGGTGCGTCTTTCGGAGCGGTACTTCGCGAGCGTACCCGGCAGCCACGCGCGATTTCCGGCCATTAATGGCGAGGCGCCCGATTTGACGCGCATCGAGGGAGGATGCCGCTTCGAACCGCGTTGCCCGGAAAGAATGCAAGTATGCACGAACTGCGATCCGCGAGAGCTGACGCCCGAGCCATTTCGGCGAGTGAGCTGCTTCAAGTATGGGAGCTGACGCGCACATTGCGGGAAACAGCCTGCCATTCCTGCGCGTATGCGGGCTAACGAAACACTACGTGCGCCGCAGCGGCATCGCGCGAAAGCGCATTCCAATCGCCGCCGTACGCGGCATTGATTTTGAAATTGCTACTGGTAAAACTCTGGCTCTGGTCGGAAGCTCGGGATCGGGGAAATCTACGGTTGCCCGCTGTGTGAGCCGGCTGGAAAGACCTGATGCCGGCCAAATCTGGGTGGGCGACACAGACATTTCACGGCTGGGAAATCACGACCTGCGCCCATGCCGCAGTGAAATCCAAATGATTTTTCAGGATGCAGTCACCTCTATGAACCCACGGTTCTCGGCGGCGCAGATCATCGAGGAGCCATTATTGATTCAGGGGCGCGGCAGCAAGGAGGATCGCCGGACGCGTGCCCAAGAAATAATGAGCGAAGTTGGCCTTGCGCCGAACTCGGCAGACCGCTCGGTGATGGAATTCAGCGGGGGGCAGCGACAAAGATTGGCCATCGCGCGGGCGCTCGCGCTGCAGCCAAAACTGCTGGTGCTGGACGAAGCGCTTTCGGGCCTCGACCTCTCTACAGAGGCGCAAATTACCAACCTGCTGCTTGACCTTCAAGCAGCGCATTCGCTCACCTATCTCTTCATCTCCCATGACATGGCGCTTGTGGCGCACTTGGCGGATGCAATTGCGGTCATATCGGCAGGGAGAATTGTGGAGCAGGGTCCGACAGCGCAGGTGATTTCGAGTCCCAATCACCCGGAGACCAAAGCGCTGATGGCAGCGGCGAACGCTTTCCAAAAAAATTACGCGGATGTGCTTGGAGGCTCCCGATGAAATACCTGGGCCGGAGGCTGTTGCGTGCAGGTTTGCTCCTGGTGGGGGTGTCGGCACTCTGCTTTTTGTTTACAGAAATGGCGCCTGGAAGCTTCTTTGACGAGATGCGGCTCAATCCGCAGATTTCGCCCGAGACCATCTCTGCCTTACGCGCGCGATACGGACTGGATCAACCACTGGCGGTGAGATATGCGCGATGGATGGCAGCGCTAGTCCGCGGAGACTTCGGGTATTCAATCGCGTACAACACACCAGTCGCGCCGCTCCTCTGGGCGCGCGCAAAAAATACGCTCTTGCTCACTGCAACGGCAATGTTTCTGACCTGGCTCATTTCGGTCCCATTGGGCGTCCTGACGGCAGCTTCTCGCGGACGGTGGCTGGACAAAGTCGTAGGAGTCGGAAGCTCGTTGTTAATTTCCATTCCGGAAATCGTTGTTGCTATCGCTCTGCTCGCGCTAGCGGTTCGCACACGAATCGTGCCTGTGGGCGGAATGAGATCTCTGGGTTTCCAAGAACTCTCGATGTGGGGGCAATTCCACGACATCGCGCAACGCATGTTGCTGCCCACGTTGGTCCTGGTATTAGCCAGCATCGCTGTGATTGAAAGACACGTCCGGTCTAGCGTCCTTGAGGTGTTGGAAGCGCCGTACATACAAGCAGCGCGTGGACTGGGAATCGGCCGCACTCGATTGTTGTTCCGTCATGTTCTGCCGGTGGCGGCGAATCCGGCGATTTCGTTGTTTGGTTTTTCCCTCGCTGGCTTGCTCAGCGGGTCGCTTTTGGTGGAAGTTGTCACTGGCTGGCCTGGCCTGGGACCGCTAATCCTTGATGCCACGCTCTCACGTGATCTGTATCTGGTCATCGGAGGGGTGATGTTTTCAGCGGTGTTCATGGTGGCCGGCAATTTTATCGCCGACCTGTTGTTGCTGGCTTCCGATCCGCGGATTCGCGCCGGAGAATCCGATGCGAACTAAAATGCTGATTTTGTTATTGGCCTTAGTGCTCTTGCATGTGATTGTAATATTCGCCGGCTTCATCGCGCCCTACGATCCTGGTGTGCAGAACCGAGAATTACCCTATGCTCCACCTACTCGGCTGCACTTTGTGGACGCTTCGGGTTTTCACCTGCGGCCATTTGTTTACGCCTCGATGCTTGTGGTCGATTCTTATCAAGAAGACCGCACTCACGAATATCCCGTTCACCTGTTCGTTAGAGGAGACGATTATCAGATCCTCGGGATGTTCAGATCCAACGCACACCTGTTCCGAGTGGACGAACCCGCGCACATCTTCCTTTTCGGTGCTGATGGCTTCGGCCGCGATGAGTTTTCGCGGTTGTTGTATGGTGGCCAGATATCCCTAGCCGCAGGCGTATTGGCGACACTTCTCTCGCTGACGACAGGAACTATCATCGGTACAATCTCGGGTTATTACGGCAAGTGGTTTGACGAGTCGCTGATGGGCTCCGCCGAGCTGTTCTTGTCACTGCCTTGGCTCTATTTCCTGATTGCGGTGCGAGCATTCCTGCCACTCCACGTCAGCCCCGCTGGAACATTCCTCCTTCTTATATGCGTCATCGGCCTCATTGGATGGGCGCGTCCCGCGCGGCTTGTCCGAGGAGTGGTTCTCAGCGCACGAGCACGTAACTACGTCTCGGCGGCGCGAGGTTTTGGCGCTTCAGATTTCTACCTGCTGCGCCGGCACGTTTTCCCGGAAACATTTGGAGTTCTTTTAACTCAAGCTGCCCTGCTGGTTCCACAGTATGTTGCGGCAGAGGCCACGCTGTCGTTCTTCGGACTCGGCGTCAGTGAACCGGTGCCGAGCTGGGGCAACATGTTGAGCACGCTGCAGCAATATAACGTGCTGGTCTCATACGGCTGGCTGCTGGCTCCTGCGGGCGCGCTTGTCGTTACCTCCGTAATCTACTGGTGGTTGGCTGATGCGCTCCATTCGCGGTTAAAATCTCATTCAATCTGAACAGAGTTCTGTGGGGAAGGGGTGTTATGAAACTCATAGCTCGCCTTGCCCTTTACGTGTGTCTGCTCGCTGCCCCGTGCGTCGTCGCAGCACCTAACCCTGCGGCGCTGAATCCGGCCGAGGAATTGCAGCGCGTGGAAGGCGAGGTAGGACGCTACGGCGGACACTTAGTAATCGGACAACGTTCCGAACCCAAAACTCTGAATCCAGTCACTGCAACCGATGCAGTCTCACGCGAGGTCATTGGCCGCCTCATGGCGGACTTGATCACCATCAATCGGGCATCGCAGCAAAGCGAGCCCGGATTGGCAAAGTCTTGGACAACATCGGCAGATGGGCGCACGTTCACTCTCAAGCTTCGCAAAGGCATCCGGTTTTCGGATGGGCATCCATTCGACGCAGACGATGTGATTTTTTCTTTTACGGTTTACCTGGATGAAGCGGTGAATTCACCACAGCACGACCTGCTGATCATTGATGGCAAGCCGCTCACCGTAACCAAGGTGGATCAGTACACCGTGCTATTTACGCTGTCTCGGCCCTATGCCGCCGCAGAAAGAATCTTTGATGGCCTGGCCATGCTGCCGAAGCACATCCTCGAAAAGCCCTATCGCGAGGGGCGGTTCGTCCAGAGTTGGTCATTAAACACCCCGCCCGCCGAAGTCGTGGGTTTAGGTCCGTTCCGGGTCAAGGAATATCTCGCCGGACAGCGAATCGTGTTAGAACGCAATCCCTATTACTGGAAAGCCGATCATGACAACCATCGCCTGCCATATCTGGACGAGTTAGTATTTCTCTTCGTCGGCAGCGAAGACGCGCAGGTAATGCGCTTTGAAGCCGGTGAAACCGATATGGTAAGCCGGTTGAGCTCAGAGAATTTTGCGTTGCTGACAAAGGAGCGCACTCGTACTGGCTCGCAACTGGTCGACCTCGGTCCCAGCCTGGAATACAACTTCCTGGTCTTCAATCTCAACGATCTTGCAACTAAAAAATTGAACATCATTTCCGGCAAACAAACCTGGTTTCGCGATCTCAAGTTTCGCCAGGCGGTATCGGCCGCGATTGACCGCGACTCGATAGTGCGCTTAGTGTACGGCGCAAGAGGCACGGCGCTTTGGGGCAATGTCGGTCCTGGCAACAAGCTTTGGGTCAACCAGGCAATCCCTCATCCGCAACGTTCATTGGACGCCTCGCGACAACTGCTAAAGTCTGCCGGATTCTCCTGGAATAACGCCAGCCAACTGCTCGATCCATCGGGCAAAGCGGTCGAGTTCTCCATCATTACCAGTTCGTCCAACACGCAACGCATGAAGATGGCGACGCTGGTGCAGGATGACCTAGCGCATTTGGGCATGCAGGTTCATGTTGTGCCTCTCGATTTTCGCGCGATGCTCGATCGCGTATTCCAGAGTTTTGATTACGAAGCAGCCATCATGGGCCTGGGCGGCGGTGATCCTGATCCCAATCCTGAGATGAATGTATGGCTTTCGAGCGGGAGCACTCATCTGTGGCATCTCGGAGAAACGCAGCCCGCCAGCGATTGGGAGCGAGAAATTGATCAGTTGATGCAGCAGCAGATGATCACGCTGAACTACGAGAAGCGGAAGCGGCTTTATAATCGAGTTCAGCAACTCATCGCCGAAAACCTGCCCTTCGTTTTTCTTGCCACGCCGAATGTTCTGGCCGGCGCGAAGGCTCAGGTCGGCAATTTTCATCCCGCAGTGCTGGATCATTACACACTGTGGAATGCCGACCAGCTTTACCTACGCACCGAAACCAGAGGCATGGAAAGAGCCGGAATCCGGTGACGGTTGCGGCAAAAATGCAGCGCGAAAGTCGGGCCTCCTGGCCTGACGATCGCCTGGTAGCTGAATGCCTGCAGGGTGACGAGAAGGCTTGGTCAGCCCTCGTAGATAAATACAAGAATCTGATCTTTTCGATTCCCATCAAGCTGGGCCTGTACGACGATGCAGCCGACATTTTCCAGGCGGTATGCCTCGACCTGCTTACCGACCTGCCACGACTGCGCGAACCGAGTGCCTTGCCGAAATGGCTCATGCAGACTTGTTATCACAAGTGCCTTCAATGCCGGCGCAGAGCGGAAAGGCACGTAGCACTCGCTGAGGAGGATGCCGAGCTACCGCCAGTGAACGGTAGTCCGTCGGCGCTCCCTGGCGACCTGCTTGTCCAACTTGAAGAAGAACAGATGGTCCGCGACGCGATTGCACAGTTGTCACCACGATGTGAGCGGATGATTCGTATGCTGTTTTTCGAGACTCCGTCTCGTCCCTATCAGGAGATTGCGAAGAAACTCGGCATCGCCACAGGCTCCATCGGATTTATTCGCGGACGCTGTTTGGCAAAACTTAAACAGCACTTGGAAAACATGGGGTTCTAAGTGAGCGTGAAGGCCGTTCAGCGGACCGAATGTGACGCAATGATCGAGCGTTTGCTGGCGCTTGACGACGACGCTGGCCGCAGGGAATTAATCGCGCAGAATCCGTCGCTCGACTGGGATCAGCTTGTCTCCACGCTCACCGATCGCGTGCGGCAAGAGGTCCGTGTAAGTGCCGCCAATGCCGAGCGCCTAGCAGATCTCGCAATTGCGGTTGCGGAAACCGCAGGCAGTACGATGGCTTTAGCAAAGAGCCTGCGCGCCAAAGCCAACGCGCTCTACTCTCTGGACCAACATTCCAGCGCCATCGAAATGCACGAGCGTGCCGCGGCCCTATTTGAAGTCGCAGGCGAACAGCTCGAATTGGCGCGCAGTCTAAGCGGATCAATTCAGCCGCTGCTTCTGCTGGGGCGCTACGACCAGGCGCTGGCGGCGGGCGAACGCGCCCGGAACATCTTCGCGGATCAAGGAAATGCTTGGCGCTTAGCGCGGCTGGAAATCAACATCGGGAACATCTACCATCGCCAGGATCGGTTCACCGAAGCACTGGCGTGTTACGAACGCGCTTATCAAGAACTACTTTTGCACGATGATCCCGAAGGCCTCGCTGCGGTGCTGAGCAATCTTTCGCTTTGCTACATCAGCGTAAACGAGTTTACGAAATCACTGGAACTCCATCAACAAGCCCGCCAGCACTGCGAACAGAAAGGCATGCCGGTTCTCGTTGCTTATGCAGATTACAACATCGCGTATCTCCATTTTCTTCGCGGCGAGTATGGACGCGCGATCCAGATGCTTCGCGATGCCGCCGCCAACGCACAAAAAGCAGGCGATGCGTACCAAATGGCGCTGTGCAATCTCGATCTTGCTGAGATCTATCTCGAACTCAACCTGAGCGCAGAAGCGGCCGAACTTGCGCCTGCCGCTCACGAAGCCTTTCAGCAGCTCGGGTTTGGCTACGAAGCTGCCAAGGCGCTGGCCTTCGCCGCCATTGCCGCCAGCCAACAGGGGCAGGTTTTTGAGGGGCTGAAGCTGTTTACCAAGGCAAGAGAACAGTTTGTCGGCGACAAAAATCAGGTTTGGCCCTCGCTCATCGACTTGTATCAGGCGCTGGTGCTCTTTAATGGAGGCCGACTCTTCGAGGCGCGCCGGCTCTCGACTATGGCACGCGATTTCTTTACTGCTTCCACAATGCGCAGCAAAGCGGTTTTGGCGGAATTGCTTCTCGCGCGCATCGCGCTGCGCCTGAATGACAGCTCTACAGCACGTCAGCACTGCGATTCCGCCCTTCAGCAGTTGAAGGAATTAGAGAGGCCAGTGCTCGCCTGCCAGGCAGAGTTTCTATCGGGCAAGGTCGCACAAGCACTCGGCAACGACGATCATGCTTACGAGTCATACTGCCGTGCGCGGAGCTTGCTGGAGACGCTCCGAGGAAACCTGCGAGGCGAAGAGCTAAAGATCGCCTTCTTCCACGACAAACTTGAGGTGTATGAGAACCTCATCGACCTCTGCCTCCACCGGCCAGGCGGGTTTGAAGAAGCGTTCAGCTATATTGAGCAGGCGAAATCCCGCAGCTTGATGGATCTTCTGCTCCAGCCCGTACACGTGCCCTCAGAAGCCGATGCCGGGCAAAGTGGACTGGTGCGTTCGATTCGCGCCCTGCGCGAGGAACTGAACTGGTATTACAACCTGATTGAACGAGAGCAACTTCGCCCTGAAGAACGGTCGCCGGAGCGAATTCAAAAATTAGAGCAGCAGGCGCGGGAGCGGGAACACGATCTCATGCGCGCAGCCCAAGAGGCGACTGCGGTTGAGATGAGCGATGCAGGATTGCAGGCGCCGAGCAACATTTCGCTCGACGAGATTCGCGCCACCGTTTTTCCGACCACCGCCTTGGTGGAGTATTTCTCCGTGCAAGATCGCATCCTCGCATGCGTTCTCAGCAACAATGATTTGCAGATCTGCCCTGTAACCTTGCAATCGCGCGTGCAAAAGCTGCTGCAGTTGTTGCAATTCCAGCTCTCAAAGTTTCGGCTCGATCCACAATACGTCAGCACATTCCAAGAATCGATGCTGCAATCCACGCAGGCACACCTGAAGAATCTCTATCAGGAGCTGATTGCGCCGGTGCGTAATTTGTTCAATGCCAAGCACCTGGTTTTTGTTCCGCATGGCCTGCTTCACTACGTTCCGTTCCATGCCCTGCATGACGGCGAGTCGTATCTAGTCGATCAATTTTCTGTTTCCTACGCTCCGAGTGCGAGCATTTATGCGCTCTGCCAGCAAAAACAGGCAAACACTTGGGGAGAGTCGCTGATCCTGGGTATCCCGGATGCCCAAGCGCCCTCGATCGCTGATGAGGTGCAAGCCCTGCAATCAATTCTGCCGGACTCAAAACTCTTCATGGGCTCTGCAGCAACCGAAGAAATTCTGCGGACTCAGGGACCAGACAGCCGGATCGTCCACATCGCCACCCATGGATATTTTCGTCAGGACAACCCTATGTTTTCGTCCATCCGTCTGGGAGGATCGTATTTGAGTTTGTACGACCTGTATCACCTAAAGCTCCCGGTCGAACTGATCGTCTTGAGTGGCTGCGCAACCGGTCTGAATGTGGTAAGGCCAGGGGACGAGGTGGTCGGATTGGTTCGCGGCCTGCTCCAGGCCGGAGCGCAATCGCTCGTCCTCAGTTTGTGGGACGTTCACGACCGCAGCACCAAAGAGTTCATGATTGCCTTCTACACTCGCCTGCAGCAGGGTCTCTCGAAGCCGCTGGCCTTGCAAGGCGCGATGATCGAATTGAGGGAACGTTGCCCACATCCTTATTATTGGGCCCCTTTCACATTGATAGGAAAGGTTTAAGTCCGCCTCAATATTTTTTTCTGCCCCTATATTTTTTCTCGGGTTGCTCTCCCTTATGTATCAGATGGGCAGAAGCCTTCGTCGCTGAAAATGGCGAGCACTGGCCACCAAATCCGAACGTATGAGGTTGAAGAATGGAGCATTTCTCGGAGCAAGCCTGGGCTGATTTCGTTCGTGGAATCGGTGAGTCCGAAATGAAAGCCAATGTCAAATCGCATCTTGCGCGTGGCTGTTCGGATTGCAGAGCGGCATTCGATGTCTGGAACCGAGTGCAGGCAACTTTGGGCAATGAAAGAACCTACACGCCCCCGGACAGCGCAGTTCGAATGGTGAAACAGGAATTCGCTGCCACGCACTCGCCGGAGCAGCGTTCGTCGGTCTTAGCAAGCCTCTTATTTGACACATTCGCGCAGCCCTTGCCGGCGGGAATACGTTCCACCGTAGCGGTCGCGAGGCAACTGATATACGAGGCCGAAGGACTCACGGTAGACCTACGTCTGGATCGTCAGCCGCAGTCCAACAAGATCTGTGTGGTTGGCCAGGTGCTCGATAAGGGCATCCCGCGCGTCTCGCCCAGCGGCGCTTCCATCATGATCTGGACGGAAAAAGGACTGCCTATCGTCCAGGCCAGGGCAAACGTGTCTGGGGAGTTTCAACTCGAATTCGAGCCACAAGATGGCCTACGGCTTTCGGTTAATGTGGATGGCCGGAGAACAATTCGGATTCCATTAGCAAATTTGAAAGCTGTCAGCGCCGCTGAGTGAGATTACGTTGGGAACCGAAGCAGGTTACCAGGAAAGATTACAGGTGTAATTAGCGCGATACAGAGGAGTCACTTTAGAATCTCGGAACCACGCACATAGCAACTCCCCCACTGGAGAATTGACGATGAAGACGATGACTGACAGTGGGAGATTTAATTTCGCACGGCGAGGCGTGGCGATCTGCCTGCTGTTGTTGATCCCACTGCTTGCACAACCGGCACACGCCCAAGCTCGTCTTGTGGTACGCGACTCCTTGGGACTTTCAGGCATCAATCTGACATGTGCGCTGCTGGGTTGCAATGTCGTCCGTGGGCTGGGCGATCCACAAGGACAATTGTTTCTGGTCACCTTCCCGTCCATTCTGAATCCGGTGACGGCGCTATTGAAAATCAACCTGCAACTCGGCATTGTTGATGTCGAGATAGACCAGGTCGTTAATACTCAGGCGGCCTATGCAGGGCCGGCACCGTCGTACCTGACAGACGAGAAGCCGACCTCGTACTATGGCGAGACGGTTTGGCACGGCTATGTGGCACAGCCAGCCAACCAGGTGATACGCACCAGTTCAACCCAATCCACATTTCACGTCACCGGGTCTGGAGTAACGGTTGCGGTGATCGATACCGGCGTGGACCCCACGAATCCTGTATTGCAGAATCTGCTTGTGTCCGGGTATGACTTCACTCGAAATGTTAACGGTGGCTCGGAGAAATCGGACGTTAGCACTTCGCCGGATCTGAGCCAGGCCCAGACCGCCCAAGTCAACCAGAGAACGGTTGCGGTGCTCGATCAACGAACGGTTGCTGTGCTTGACGGATCGCAGTATTCGGCTTTTGGCCATGGAACCATGACCGCCGGCATCGTGCATTTGGTTGCACCACAAGCGAAGATCATGCCGCTGAAGTCGTTCAACGCCAACGGGGCAGGCTACGACTCCGATATTCTACGGGCGATTTACTACGCAGTGAAGAATGGCGCAAAGGTCCTGAACATGAGCTTCGACTATCCGACCTACTCGGCGGAGCTCGCCAATGCCGTGAAATATGCGAACAGCAACGGAGTGATCTCAGTCGCATCGGCCGGAAATGACGGTCAGCAAGTAGCGGTGTATCCCGGCGCGTTGCCGTCGGTGATCGACGTCGCCTCTACTTCGAACTCGGATATTCAATCGGTATTCACCAATTACGGCGCGCCGCCGGTCTGGATGGCTGCTCCCGGCGAAGGTGTAATGACGACTTATCCCTGGGGCACTTATGCCGCTGGATGGGGAACCTCGTTCAGTGCGCCCTTCGTCAGTGGAACCGCTGCCCTGATGCTGGGCACCAACGGGAACTGCACAAGTTCTAAAGTTGCCTCTGGGCTGGCACATGCCCACTCCATCTCTGATCCGCAACTGGGGTACGGTCGACTGGACACCTACCAGGCCGTGCAGTCATGCCACTGATGGCGAGTCGAGGCGCAAGCGCGACGATGACGATTGCCGGAGTTGGCGATCCACTCTCTCCACAAACCGGTCCTCTAGTGCTACGCATTAAAGAGCTGGAAGAACAGCACCTTGCATTTCGCAATTCGCTTATCTGTGCGTTTAACCAGCTACTCGATCTCAAGGACATCAGTACCGGGGTACATAGCACGCGATTGGCGGAGTGGGCGATCCGAGTCGCTCGAAAACTGAATATTCCCGAAGAACATATGTATCAGGTCGAAGTCGCGGCCCTGCTTCATGACATCGGCAAAATAGGTGTTCCGGACGCTATCCTGAAAAAGCAAGGTCCGCTCACCTCTGAAGAACGCGCTTTGATTAACCGCCATCCTGAATATAGCTGGTCCATCCTGCGCTTATTCCCTGGGCTCGAAGACGCAAGTTTGTACGTTTTACATCATCACGAGAATTTCGACGGGACTGGCTATCCTGCACGACTGAAACGGGAGGACATCCCGATCGTCTCGCGTATCGTCTCCGTTATCGACGCCTACGACGCAATGGTCTCAAACCGCTGCTACCGAAAAGGACTCCCTCACACCGAAGCGGTCCGTCGGCTTCTGGAAAGTGCAGGAACTCAGTTCGACACGGAGGTTGTACACACCTTCATCCCCATTGCGGAGCAAGAAGCTACCGAAGTATTCGCGGCAGCCGGAACCAGTACAAGCGCCGCGCTTTAGATAGAGGCGAAGCGGGTCTCGCGCTCGGTCGCTACAGGCTTTAGAGAACACCATCAGGAGCGTGTTCGCACCTGTCCGGGCTGTCGCAGGATCATGGTGATCCAGCGGGAAGGTAGCTCATAACAAGCCCTTTTTTTATAGTGTTCCAGATTCCGAACAAATTCGACATTCTTGTTGACCGCCGCGCTTGGTGCAATTTACGCTCTCGCCCAAGAATGACATTCATCTCGACTTGAATGCCTCCCTCGCTGAGGAGCAATGTCAAAGCGTGAGTGCCGAAATGAGCCCGCATTTCCGGCCGGATTCTTGGTTCCGTCTGGCCGGGACGGGCTCAGTAAAGAAGCGCGAAACCCCGCTCGGCAGCAACCCAGTGCGAATCCGCGGACCCTTGTTCTTTGACGCAAGTCACGTACCTTGCGCCCCGGACAAGGAAGCTAACCCCGCGCGCTTGTCGCTTTGGGAGATCCATCCGGTCTATGCCATCGATGTTTGTAGCGAGACCACTATTGCAGCGTGCAGAATCGATGATGAGTCCCTCTGGACTCCGCTGAACGAATTTGAGCCATAGAGCGGGCCGCAGCAAAGTCGAAAAGCCCTCTTCCGGCCCAGGTAGCATCTGCGTAATTGGTAGTAGTCGTCCTTGTAGGTCCATCGGGACCAGGGAGTACCAATCACAGAGGTGAATAATGCCTGGAATTGCGACCAAGTTCGTGGTGGCTGATCTCGCTTTCGATCAGAATTTGGGCCGTTCGATTTCGGAAATCAGAACAAATTCAGCTAAGCCACCAGATCACTGAGCATTCGCTGTGCGTCAGACATTCTCTTGAAGGTGCGCGGACGCTCGCCCGGCAAACCAGCCCAGCGCCGTTTGATAGCCCAAAGGAAGCGCTGGAGCGATGGGAGCATACGTCTCAATCCGGAAATAAATATTGGCGTTGCTATGGCGGTCGACGGTGGTGCGGTTGCGGCGGTGATCCATAAAGCCGACCGCACCAAGCTTGGCGAGATCGCTGTCCAACGGCGAGATTTAACTGAGCGGGCCCGGGCAGGCCGTTTGCGCCCTTCCGACATTTCGGGCGCGACTTTCACTATCAGCAATCTTGGGATGTATAACGTTGACGCTTTCAGCGCCATCATCAATCCGCCCCAGGCGGCGATTCTCGCCGTGGGGCGCATTGCCGATCGCGTTGTGCCAGTGAACCGGCAGCCCGGCATCCGTCCGATAATGATCGTAACTCTCTCCTGTGATCATCGTGTCACTGATGGTGCCAAGGCCGCGACCTTCTTGAATGATGTCGGCGAGGCGTTTGGCGAGCCGGAGAAGCGGTTGATTTAATGATGTCGCTGCGCTTTCGGCAGAGGCTGCCAGCGGTACATGATCTTTGCTCTATGCCTGCCCGCCGCTTGGTAGTGACCCGAGATGTGAATAGGCTAGAACTGAAGTATCGTTAGCTCAGGCTCCGGGACGAGATGGGACTGCGTTGACACCACTTGCGAGCATCCCGCCGTCAACCCTGAGAATCTCGCCGGATATAAGACCTGACGCCAGATACACAGCCGGACCCGCGAGCTCTTCAAGCTCTCCGAAGCGCCCCATAGGTGTACGCAATAGGAATTCCTGTCCGCGTGCAGTACCCTCCAGTAATTTCCTGTTCAGGTCAGTGACAAACACTCCCGGCATGATTGCGTTCACGCAGACTCCGTATTGCCGCCATTCGAGCGCCAGGGATTTCGTTAGTGCTGCGACTCCCGCTTTGCTGGCACAGTATGCCGCAGCATGGTTAAGAGCACGGAACGATCCGATCGAAGCAATGTTGATGATGCGCCCGTACCGGCGGTCAATCATGTGCCGTCCAAAGACTTGGCAAGCGCGCAAGGTTCCTTCCAGATTGATTTCAAGAATGGCGTTCCAATCATCGTCGGAGAATTCCAGTGTCGGCGCAACTTGAATGCGTCCGGCACAATTGACCAAAATGTCTACTTTCCCGAACGCGTCCACCGTTTTGTTTAACAGTTTCTCCAACGAATCACGATCACAA
>Ga0209266_1001783_pt1 | contig 13950 bp, 13 predicted proteins | sample GraSoiAngelo_132_FD_185889 | JGI IMG/M metagenome (GOLD analysis project Ga0209266, IMG submission 185889) | Grasslands soil microbial communities from the Angelo Coastal Reserve, California, USA - 14_0929_02_40cm (SPAdes) (version 2) | ecosystem: Environmental > Terrestrial > Soil > Grasslands ...
GCCGCAGCCAGCCCCGCCGGCCACCAATACTTCCACCTGCCGGCGGCTTGCCCCGGAGACGGCGGCGCCTCTCCTGACAAGTTGGCCTGCGCGAGCGTTTCGATTTCGGCAGAGTCTCCCTGCCTTGCCGAACGCCTCACAAACGTGGGGACGTAGCGGCCCTGAGGAATAACGATTTGAACTTCATTGGAAGCGCCGGTGGTCTCATAGTATTCGGCAAGACGTTCCCTCAGCCGGTGTACCTGCACACGAACAATTGAATCTTTCTTCTGATCAAAATCAGGAGGACGCCCGAACGCATCGACAGCGATGTTGTATTCCTTAATACTGTCTGCGGTGCCTTCGAAATACTTGACGCAGATGTAGGTCAGGGCTTGCGCCAGACTCGGCGACCTTTCGAAGATCCCTGAGGCTAGGACGCGCTCAAGTTCCTCGCGTTCCAGATGAGAAATCTCTGCGACTGACATCGTGGGGTTTTCCGCCGGCGATGACTTTACCATCAATAGAGGAGTGTGGCAAACACTCGCACGCCGTAATTTCAATGCCGGAATCGCTCAGCTTTTGCATCACCGGCCCGACTTCGTTTTCAGCTAATACGAGGTCGCCCATGACCTCGGTTTGGTTACCCATCTTTTGGAAAGCCGCCCACGATCCCAATGCCAGACCCGGTTTTATACCAACGCCGTCTAAGGCGAAGCGTCCCGCGGCTGCTTTCGTTCTTGCTGGCATATGATTGTAATGTCTTCGATATTCCTGATCGCCCCGACCTTTGCGTTTTTCGAAAACAAACGTTGGATCAGTGACGTGAGTGATGGAGCGGTTCTTGTTCCTTTAGCGTATTTATCGGATTGATGTCGATGTCTGTTAGTCGCTTATCCACGTTCGACCCGCACTACCTCAAATATCTAGCCGAACTGGGGTCAACCAATCTACACGCCTCTGCTGCAGTGGCGACGGAAAGACTGCGATCCGCTCTCATACTCGAGCCAGGCCATCACGTGTTGGAAGTCGGCTGTGGTACCGGCGGCACGATGCTGAAGTTTGCCTCGGAGTCCCAGGTACAAGTCGACGGCGTCGACATTCTTGAAGAAATGCTTCGAGTCGCCCGACTCCGTCTTCGGGTTGCAGGATTGCATAATCCACTGGTGCGAGCCGATGCCACACTCGCGCTGCCGTTTCGAAATGAGACATATGACGCCGTGTTCACAGAATCGGTTCTCGGAATTCAGCCTCCAGCAAACGCGGATGCTTTTCTCAGCGAAGTGTGGCGGGTTCTCAAGACTGGAGGCCGGTTTGTTGCCAACGAGGGAGTGTGGAAGACGGGGACACCACTAGAAACCGTTGAGGCTATCAATCGGGCATGTATTCACGATTTCGGATTCTCTTGTGCCTCCTGCGCTGGTTGGTCGAAAGAGGATTGGATACTTTGTATGAAACGCGCTGGTTTTACTGTGATCCACGCTGAATCTCTAGATCTCCACGCATCCGCAAGAATGGACTCTTCAATCCGTGGTCATGTTTCTCGCCTGGTGACACTAGGCTTCAGGCTGAAGGCAAGTTTGAACCCGCGGCTTATCGGACTCCGTCGTCGCTACCACAAGCTTCTCGAAAAACATCGTGACGACCACCACTGTATCGAGGCGAACCTTTTCGTCGCGATCAAGACATAACACATCGCGCTACACTGTCCAGACACTGAGTTTCCCAGAGCCCTCGGGCGGGTTGACCCTCACCTTGACCCCGCAACGCCGCGTCATCGGTAAAGCCGAGTATTTGGAAAAAGGCGCCAATCCTCGATTCATCGTCCACATCATTATCGGCGGAGCGCATGGACGCGCGCGCTCTATACGAAAACTTCTACTGCGCGCGCGGCACGGCCGGCCCTTGACACCAGTGCACCAGTGCACCAGACTTGGGAGTATGAGATTGACCGTAAATCTAGAACCGGATTTGTATGCATTGGCAAAGTCGCTCGCGAAGGATGAAGACTGCACGATCAGCGGAGCAGTGAACCGATTGCTGAGGCGTGCTTTGCACGGTGCGCCTCAAAAAGATGGTCGCGGCCGATCGGTGAGGCGGAACCAGTTCGTCGTCTCGCGAGGTAGACGTCCCATCACAGCCGACACCCTACGCCGGATCGAAGCCGGGGACGACAAACAGTGACCTGGTTGCTTGACGCGAACGTTTTGGTAGCCCTCGTTATCGACTCGCATATCCATCATGACCGCGTCCATCGCTGGTTTTCCACACTCAAACGCGACCATTTTGCCACGTGTGTTCTGACGCAGGGAACCCTGTTGCGTGTGCACATGAAAACAGCCGTCGACCCTAGCGCGGCTGGTGCGTGGCAATCGCTGAGGCAGGTGGCTGCTCATCCGAAACACGAATGGTGGGGCGAGTCATTGAGGTTCCTGAAAGTGCGTCATCGAAACCTGCAAGGCAGTGGGCAGGTCACCGACGCGTGGTTGGCCGAACTGGCCCGCCGGCGGAATGGCCGTGTGGCGACGCTCGATTCCGGCTTCGCCACGTTACATAAGGACGTCGCCGTTCTGCTTCCGGTATAATGCCCCGCAGTCAATCCGGCATCCCCAAGGCAAAGTGATGGCACTCGCGGCGGGCACACGTATCGGTCCGTTTCGGTGAAGCGGGGAGTCTAGCCCAGGATGTCAAGCCCCGGGAAAAAATCATTGTTTCATTCAGGCAAACTACAGTGCGCCAGCAGAGTGGCTGCGGCCTCTTCGAGGCTTGCACTACCGCTATCACAGACCCAGGGTCTGACGCCGTGGGCTAATGATGAGCCGCGACGTCAATTACTCGTCGTCCGGCCCACCACGCGCATGAACTCCGCCATAGTAACCTTGCGGAAGTCGGCGGGATAGTGAATCGGGATGAGCGTCTGCACATCCAGCTTGAGCCGTTCGATGTTCGAAACCAAAGCCAGATTATACGGGCTCACCGGATTGGCCGGGGGCGGATTGGGCTGTGGCGGAGGGTTGTAAGCATCCGCCTCGACGAGGATCTTCTCTTTGGGCAGATAAGCCATGATCAGCCCGTCGTGATGTCCGATTCCGGTCATGTGGTAAAGCTCGATGACGTGATTGCCGTCGGTCAACACTTTCTTCTCGGTCATGGTCTCGATACTTGGCTTTCGCTTCGACTGCTGCAGCCTGTCCGGGTTGATCGTATGCGGCAGAGCCGCCACTTTCTCCAGGAACGGCTTGTTGATTTGATGCGTGACGACCGTCGCGCCCTCTGCCATGAACGTCCGAATGCCGCTGGTATGGTCGAAATGCGAATGCGTGTTCACCACGTACTTGACCGGCTTGTTTGGAATCAGCTTCTTCGCTTCCGTGATGATCGCGCTCGCGCGCTCCTCGCTTTGCGGGCCCTCGATCACAACGATGTAATCTTTGAAGTCCACCACGAGCGCCGCATACGCCGGCAGGATCAGATAAACTCCGTCGCCCAATTTCTGCGACGATACCGGCGGGGGCGGTGGCGGAGGTGTCGCTGTCGGAATGTTCGCCGCGACGTTCGTCTTCACATCCGTGATCGCCAAGTCCAGGATCGGATAGTCGCCCTGTTTCTGTACGATTTTGGTTGGGAACTTCACGCCGCTAAAGTCTTTGTAGTCGGTATATGTCGCATCGAAGAGCATGTCGCCAAGGACGGGGTTGTCGATCCAGGTCTCCACGCGCTCGACCATGTTCTGATCATTGATGTATCCGTTCACTTTCGCGTTGTTCTTTCCCGTAAAAGTGAGAACGCTATATCTCTTTCCACCAACGGTCTTGGCCGACACCGTGGCGTTGTTCGTTTTGGCCGCCTGCAGGAAGCCGTAAGGAGTCATCCAAATTTCGAGCTGCTGAACCCACGGCGTATTGGCGTTGACGACAACGGCCTGAGTCTGCTTCTGCTCGCCAACAATCGGCTGCTGCCCTCCGCCGCGCGCGGGATTCTCTCCTTGCATGCGGATCCGATCCATCTGGAATCCCGGCGTTTCGAAATTGACCACGCGCGTGTAGGTTTTGTCGATGAACTTGGGCCACGGCGAATTCGGATTGACGTTTTGTCCGATGGCAAAATCGTAGCCGGAACCCGAGTATTGAATGGACTTCAGGTTATCGGCGCCCATGGCCTTGGACGCATTCGCGATCACTGTCTTCGTATCCTGCGCGGCGAGGCTCAATGTAAGCAGCGCCACAAGAAGCAATGCACCGAAAACTGTCTTCAACATAAATAACTCCCTTTGATCCTTTTGATAGCTCCCTCCTCGGCTGAGGAGAGATCCGTCGCGGCGGGAGGATTCTATCACTCCAGGCTTGAATGGTACCGGCTGTTTCTTCCGGTACTCGAAAGAACACGGCAAAGAGAATTAAAACGGCGGCGGCGCCCGCGGCGCGAAGTAGCCATACGCCCCCGCATGTGGCGTGTTCCAGGTGGTCCGGCAGGGAAAGTCTCGCGCAGACCTCTACGATCGCCATGGACGCCATCCGCATTCGCGCGAGCTTATCGTCGCCGCATTGACCCATTGCGATGGTGACCGGACCAAGGCCGCAAGTCTATTGGGATTAAGCCGTTCGCAGCTCTATCGGTTAGTCAAAACGCACAACTTGGATGGCGATACGGCCGGCAATGGGTCGCAGGAATCGGACTGGATGCAATGAACTACGAGAAAATGCAATCGTCTCGTCGGAGCGCGCGCTCTCCGACGAGAAGAAGTTATCTTCTGTACAACCGGATAGGTAACTGAAGACATGCACCCATCGGGAGTTCAATTCGGATTATCGCGGGGATTGCTCCAGCTTCGCGGCGAGGAAGTTCTTCTGTCCGATGAACTTCTGGAGAGGATCTCGGTCGAGGCGCAAATACACCTCCGCCTCGGCAGGCCTCCGATTCAAGGCAATTTTCTCGTGGATATCACGGTCCGGGCCGCGCAGAATGCCCTCGGAAATCAACAGCAGGGCCAGCGCCAGGAGATCGTCCCGTTCTTCACCGGTTTGAACCAGACGATGTATTACAGCTTTTGCCGGCTCGCCGAACGAGCGGGACTTGCGCACAAAGAACCGCGCCGCCTCATGACCAATCCCGAATAGACCGTTAGCGCGATGCACGACGGCACAGCATTTTCGCAGAATATCGTTGGGTTGGTCGTGGGATTCCTCGGCTGCTGCGTATAATTGAACCGGGATGGAGTTCGAATGGGACCAGGAAAAGGACCAGCAGAACCAGGCCAAGCACGGTGTCTCGTTCCAGGAGGTATCGACTGTTTTCGGAGACCCGTTCGCGTTGACCATCGATGATCCCGATCACTCAGTGGGAGAGAATCGATTTCTAACAACCGGGTACTCTGATCTTCAGCGCCTCATCATTGTCGCGCACACGGATCGCGACGAGCGAATACGTATTATCAATGCTCGTGAAGTGACGGCGACAGAACGGCACGTTTATGAAGAAGAACACAAGTAAGAAGGGCACCAATGATGAAATGAGGCCTGAGTACGACCTCCGAGGAGGTGTCCGAGGCAAGTACTACGAGCGCTACAAACAGGGTACCAACGTAGTGCTTCTAGAACCCGACGTCGCCAAAGTGTTTCGGGACTCGGCAACCGTCAATGAGGCGCTTCGTCAGTATCTATCCGAACACGGGACGCCGCCAGTACGAAAGGGGGCGCGCTAACAAAACGATGGAGCCGGCGCCCTTCGCGGCGGGGCCGCTCGGGTTCCCTCGCCGCGCGGAAAACGCGGGCTCGGCGCGGCTCATCGTTGAGCCGTTAGTGCGCCAAGCGAAGCTTGGCGCTTCTGGCAGGGTGAGAGTCCCTGCGGAGTAAGGGGATGCGAAACGAATCGCGGCATGGCATACGGATATGGAGCCACAGACGGGGAAACCCCGAAACGGAAGTAGGCCGGAGCCTAAACGACGGGAACGCCGCATTCCAACGCCAGATCGGGTAGGCCGGCTCGACCAAAAGGACAGCAACCGATGATTGGCAGGGAGTCAGATCAGCCCATAGTACTCGGAGACGGTCGCGCCGATCACGGGAAGGGGCTGACGGAAGTACGCAGCTGGCAAAGGAAACATTGTCCGGCGAGAAGGGCCGGATTCAGCAATGCCAACCTCACTGCTGGCAATAGCAACTACGGCGATGGAAGGACATTTCTCTTTCGTCGTCCCGATACGGAAGCGAGTATTTTCGAAGAACCCGGTGCTAAAAACCGGCACGCCGGGATCCGTGCGGGGGCGGTTCGGGCAACTGGCCGTCCTACCGCGATGCCGGACATCCGCGAATCGTGCATTCCTCTTCGGGGTAAGATAAGGGATGGGGCGATTAAGCTGATTCTGGAGGACAGACGCGAAGATGGCCTGTGTGGCATTCCGCGAACCATACTTATGTGAGTTTCGCACCCACGCGCCCGTACGACGGTGCACTTCCCGGATCGAAATTTCTTTCATCTGTGACATTGTGACGTAGACTTGATTCGGTCGATTCTTCCTCGCTTTCCTGTCGCTTATCGCTGAAACGGGCAGCATAAGCAATATATAAGGAAGCACGGACCGGATTTTAGCCCTCCCAAAACGCTATAATTCGGCCCCTGCTGCCTCGAAATCTACGTCCTATGCGCCTTTCAATGCCTCCCCGGTTTAATGGCCGCCGGCATTGGTTTGATGGGCTTTGTCAACTCCGGCTGCTGATTTGAGACTTGCATCGCGACCTCACGAATTTTTCGCAGATCGAGTTTACCGGTTCCCAGATGCGGGAAATCGTCGACGTGAAAGAATTGGTTGGAAGCCGGAATCCAGATGTTGGGAAGACCTGCATTCTGCAGTTTCGTCAGGCATTGCTTTAAATCATCGTCGCTGAGACGATGGAGCACGACCAGGCGTTCGCCGCGTTTGTCATCCGGTACGCCGGTGACGACAAAAGTCTGTTCCGTGGCTCCTGCGATCTCATGCAGCTTCTCTTCGACTTTAATGTGCGGGACCATCTCACCGGCAATCTTGCTGAAGCGACTCAGCCGGTCGGTAATTTCGATGAATCCGTCCTCGTCCACTGTCGCGATATCTCCCGTGATGTACCAGCCATCATGGAAGACTTCCGCCGTCTTCTCCGGCTTGTTCAGGTATCCCTTCATGACGTTCGGACCTCGCACGAGCAGAAGGCCCGGCGTGCCGGCGGCTAAGGGCGACATGGTTTCCGGGTCGACGATGCGAACACTCATGCCGGGCATGGGATGCCCGATGCTTCCGCGCTTGCTGCCCACCTGACGGAATCCCGCAGCGCGAAAATCGCGCGTATTGATGGCCACAGCGGGCGAGCATTCGGTGCACCCGTAGCCTTCGAGCGGCCGGATACCGAAATGATCATCGAATGCTTGCGCAATGCGTTCGGGAAGCTTCTCGGCTCCCGCGACAACATATTGCAAGCTCCCGAAATCTTCTGGAGAACAACGCCGGATATAAGTTTGCAAAAACGTCGGCGTCGCCATCAGGAACGTGGCGCTGTACCGGCTCACGAGACAGCCAATGATATCGGCATCAAAAGGATTGGAATGATAAACCACTCCAATTCCCAGAACTGACGGAAGCATCAAAGTGGCTGTGAATCCGAACGAATGGAAGAACGGCAGAATACCGAGTAACCGGTCGCCTTTGCCCAGCGCGAATATCTGCCCGATTTGTTCGATGTTCGCGGCGATATTGTAGTGGCTCAGCATCACGCCTTTAGGATCGCCCGTGCTTCCGCTGGAAAATACGACCGTCGCAAGATCGTCCACAGTCGCGGCTTTGCCCCCAACGAAGCGATACAGATGAGAAGCCGGACAGGCCAGAGCCAGCGCTAGAGCGGAGAGCTTCTCGCCTAACGATGGTTTGCCCGCAAGATCCTCAAGGAATACAGGCTCACCGGGAACGGAAAGCCGCACACGTTCGACGAATGCCTTTGCTGTCACGATGTACTTCATCTTGCATTGCGCGGCGCATGAGCGCAGGATCTCATCCGAAGCTGTGTAATTCAGGTTGACCACGGGTTTACCCGCCAACAGCGCAGCCGTATTGACGAGAGCGCCCGGCACCGACGGTGGCAGGAGAATTCCGGCCATTTCCTGATCCCGCCAGAATGGCCGGAGCCGCCGCGCCAACAGGATCGAACGGATCAGTGCTGGGCCGAATCGCAGCCTGGGCACGCAAGAATCCGCCATCGCAAAGCGGAACCAGTGGCGCCGCGCGGTCTTTACGATCGTCTGCTGGAGCGGCTTCATCCGTGCTTTGCGGTAAGAAAACGCTTTGCTTTCGAGTTCCTGTACGGCTTGCTTCACTTCGAACGCCGTCGCAGTGGCCGGCATCGGCCGGCCGAAGCTGACGGTGATCCGATGGGTCCGATGCGGCACTTTAAGAAAGAACTGCTGCCTCTCGAAACTGAATATGCTACCCCACACGCCGTCGAGGTTTACCGGGATGATCGGAGCATCGACGCCCTTCATGATCCGCTCGAATCCGCGCCGGAACGGCAACAGGTGTCCAACCCTGGTGATCTGTCCCTCCGCGAAGATGCAGACAATACCGCCAGCCTTAATCGTTTCGCTCGCCTCTCGCAGTGCTGAGATCATTTCGCGCGGGCGCTGCCTGGAAGAGATGGGAATAGCCTGAATGATCCTGGCAAATGGTTTGATGAATGGAAGTTCGTAAATGTCTTTGAAGATGAGAAAGCGGATGAAGCGATCGGTCGAAGCTATCAGCAACAACGCATCGACGAAGGACAAGTGATTCGACACAAGCAAAGCGCCGCCTTTTGACGGAACATTCTCGCGGCCATCCACACGAATCCGGTAGACCGTGTTTGTGGCAAGCCACAACAGCAGCCGCATCAGCGCGTCCGGCAACAGGCGCGTGACGTAAATGGTTGCGCCGAGCGTCATGCCGGCTGAAAGCAGAAAGATCGTCTTTGGCCCAAATCCCGCTGAGGCGGTAAACACGTAATACATTCCCGAAGCGAGAAAGATCCCGATGAATGAAATCAGATTCGCCGCGGCAATGACGCCGCCTTTGCGCGCGGGATCCGGCCGATGCTGGATCAATGCATTGATCGGAACGGCAAAGAATCCTGCGAAGAATCCGATCAGGCCAAGCAGCGCCGCCACACCAACGAACCCGATGCCGCTCTGTCCGAGTGCTGCACCAAAGATCGTTATGCCGGCCGCGCCTAATGGGATAAGGCCATGCTCGATCTTTCCGCCCGATAAATATCCGGCTGCCAGGCTGCCGATTCCGATTCCTATGGCGACGGATGCCTGCAGGTAGGCGTTGCCTTGCGCCTGAATGTGCAGGACATCGTTGCCGTAAAAAATAATGTTGGTCTGGAGCAGCATGGCGAGGAACCAGAAGTATGTGTTTCCGAGTACGGCAAGACACAGCACGCGATCCTCGCGCACGTATTTCCACTCACTGAGCAACTCCGATATCGGATTGAGCCGGAATGGCCGTGCAGGATCGGCCGGCGGTGTGCGCCGGATGGCGAGACTTGCCGTTAATCCCACTGCCGCGAGCGCGACCAGGATCGCTCCAGACCAGTACTGCCGGCCTTCGAAGGCTTCGGCCATGAACCCCGCGGCCATCGTGCCTGTAATGATCGCCACAAAGGTGCCCAATTCGAGGACACCGTTTCCCCACGAAAGCCGGCTTTGCGGAAGAAGTTCCGGCAAGAGGCCGTACTTCGACGGGCCGAACAACGCAGCCTGTGTGCTCAGCAGAAACACGGCCGCAATCTGGAGTGGAAGGCTCGCAAAGCCCAACGCGGCTAATGCAATCAACATCACACCGATTTCCATCACCTTCGTTCCCGCCGTGACGGAACGTTTGCTGAAACGATCGCCCAGAAATCCGCCGGTCATCGAGAAGAGGATGAAGGGAATGGAAAACAGCAGGCCCACGATGACGACCAAAATTTCACGTTGGTCCTTTGGTAGTGCAACTCCAAGAATCAAATAAACCACGAGATTCTTGAAGGCATTGTCACTGAACGCGCCTTGAAATTGAGTGGCCATCAGCGCCCAAAAACTTCGCTTCCAGGACTCTGGTTCCTGGGATCGATCAGGCCGATCTTCCATTGGCTGCATAAGCTCTCCGTTGAGTGGTCCTGTAAGTTTCCGTTTACAGCCCGTGCTCTGCAAGAAATCCCGCGAGCGCTTGTTGCTCGAGGGTCTTCCGCTCACTTTCCTGTTCGGCGATGTGGCCGCTATCGATAAGGTCCGCAGTGACCCTGGCTTTTCCCGCCGCTCGTTCATAACGCCTATCCAGGATTTCCTGGATGTTGCGCAGCGTATCGCCCGTGTCGCCAGCCCTGAACGTTACACCGTTCAGCGCTGCAGCGGCTTCGGCCTCCGCTTCCTTCATCTTGACGCGGCTGATCTGGCGCTCGAACCGCTGCACTTTCCCGTCGAAGTCCTTGCGCGCCAGCTTGGCATTCGCGATGTTGTTTTCGTAAGCGGCTTCGGTTTCTTTTAACTCCTGCGCGCTTTGCTGGATATCTTTTTGAATTTCCTGCAGCTCTCTCGCAAGCGATCCGGCCAGGTCGATATTGCCGGATTTGTGGTTGGCGATGATTCGCCTCTCGAGTTCCATTGCCCGGCTGGTCTTGCTCTGCAGGTGAGTTTTGATTCGCTCGGCGACGGACGCAAGCTGCACGAGCGCCTGATTGTATTGAGCAACCTTCGCGAGAAAATCCTGTTTTGCGGCGCCGAGTAACGCTTCGGGATTTTGTTGCTCAACGCTTGTGATCAATAGCCCCGCCAAACCGCTGACGAGACGTCTGAGACTTCTGAATAAGTTCATAACCTCCTCCTTATCGCTGTAGTTCTCTTTTCAGCGCCTGGAGCTCTTCTTCGACATCGTGATTACTCGCCGAATCGAGAGCATTCATTTCGGCCGGGTCTTCCATGACACCCGATTCGATCAGTCTGTCAATAACGAGCGAGCGGGCTTGAATCCGTTTTCTGTTCTCTTCCGCACGTTCGAGCGCCTGGTTCAATTCGGCTGTTCCGGCTGCGACTCCTCCGATGACTTGTCCGGCCCGGACCTGTGCCACAGCGGCTTTTTCGCGTGCCGAGAGGACGTCGCGCCTCGCACGATATGCTTCCAGGCTGACCGATAGCCGCTGCTCGACGGTACGGAGCCGATCCTCTTCCTGCTCGACTTCGATCATTTGCTGATCAAGAGCTTTTAATTCCAGAAGAACGGCCTTCCGGCGGCCAAGCGCGGTCCGGGCCAAATCCTCACGACCGTTGCTGAGGGCGCGCTTGGCGTGGTCTTCAAGAATCGGAGCGCGTGTTTGCAAGCGTGATGCCTCCTGCCGCAATTTCTCTCTCGCCATGCGCACCTCGCTCAAAGCCACATCCAATTCCCTCAAGAGCTCAAGCTGCCGTTCCAAGCTGGAAATGGCCTCGGGCCTTTTCGCCGGTTCGAGCAACTTCTTCAGCAGATGTGCAAATGCCGAGTTCATAATTGCTCGTCAGATCGATAACGCGCCTGCCGCCGCGCGGCGCGCGCGCTGAATGCGCCAATACATCGTCCCCAATAGCGCGGTTCCAAGAAGCGTTATCATCCGGATCCCGAACAGCTCTTCATCCCCGTTCAAATGAATTCCCGGGGCCCGAAGCAGGCAAACGGCCGCGTACATGAGAATAGCCGCCGCGGTATACACGATCGTCCGCTGGCGCGTGAATACCAGCGAAAACGCGAGTACAACAGGGTAATAAAAGACGAAGAATGGATTATTGATCCCCGTCAGGCCGCCCGGATTCAAGAACAGGACGATCAGCGTGATGATTACCAGATCCAGCGCGCTAGCCAGCTTCAGGAGAGTCGCGTTGGCCGGCAAATCCATCAGATACCTGGCATGGAGGAAAAAATTCGCGGCGATCAAAAAGGCCAATGGAGCGAGATTCACTTTGACCGCCTTGACGCTTTCCGCATGCCAAAGCGTGAGAAACATCGCGCCAATAATCACAAACCAGCGCGCGCCGATGAACACGATCTGTCCGTAAAACACGTCTTCTAATTCGTCGTCTTGCGAAACTTGAGAAATCAATTCGTTTGTCATGATGCACCTCCGGTTTGCAACGTCACGTTGTCAGCGTTTCTCTCTCTTCGATCGCCTGGTGTAAGGCATGCTGCGCGTTTTGGATGCGCGCCCGCCGGCCTTCTTCGACCAGCCGGTATCGGCCGGCAACGAACGCAACTCCAGCGATGGCGAGCAGGCGTGCCATCAGCACCTGGTCGTCGCCCGCTTGCATCGGAGGACTGCTCATCGCGGCCAGCACGGCGTAAGCTGCCACGACTGTGCCCGTGAAAAACATCGTGATACCGGACTGGAATACGAGCGCGTAACAAAGCACTGCCGGGTAGTAGTAGGGAAAGACGCGGCCCCAAATACCGCCTTGCAACCACGTCATGAGCGAAATCACCGCAATATCCGCGCCGCTGGCCAGGTACACCCATTCCGGTTCGACGCATTGCTTCCGGAGAATTTTTGTATGCAGCCAGAAGTTCGCAACGGCAATACCGAGCAAGCCCACGACACCAAAGACCAGCTCGTTGATTTTGTCCGAGCGGTACAAAAGCAGCACGAATGCGGAAAGCACCAGCATCCAGCGAGCCGCCACAATCACGATTTGTCCGTAACGCAAGTCGTCTGAAATGCCGGATGAGGAACCGTGAGATCGCTCCTCGTCCGCTGGAATCAGCGGCCGCTGTGGTTTGCGCGTTCCATATGGTTTCGACATATCGATCACCTCCAGGGACTTTGAAAATCCATTCATGAGTGGCAGGATAGATCGGTTCGAAACCAAGGTTCCCGGTAGCGGCTGACAGTTTCTGAAGTGTCACACCATGGACATCCGAATCGACAATTCCAGTGAAGTGCCGATCCGTCATCAACTGGCGGAGCAGATCGTATTTCTAATCGCCACCGATCGTTTAGCTGCTGGCGACGCTCTGCCGAGCGTGCGCGAGATGGCGAGACGATTAAGGATCCACCACAACACCGTCAGCGATGCCTACCAGGATCTGGTCCGGCGTAATTGGCTGGCGCGGCGGCGCGGCAGCCGGCTTGTTGTGGCGCCCCGTGAGACGCTGCGCCCGCCCGAGGACGTGCACAGCCTGGACGATCTGATCAACGCAACTATCCGGATGGCGCATTCGCTGGGATATTCACTGCAGAGTCTGCGCGAACGTGTGCGTGAGCGGCTTCTCGCCGCGCCTCCGGATCACATTCTCGTCGTCGAGCAGGACGCAGGTCTGCGCGAAATCATGCGGGAAGAACTTCGTGCCGCCACGCCATGGAGGATCACAACGTGTTCCCGCGACGATCTGGCTTCAAATAGTGATCTCGCAATTGGAGCCTTGGCGATAACGCCGCAGCATGCTATCGAACAAGTCGATGCACTTTTTCCAAAGGACCGCCCGGTGGTGCCGGTTTCATTCTCTACAGCAGACGAACACCTGAAACGTATTCGCGAACTGCCGGAACCCTCCACGATAGCCGTTGTGTCCGTCAGCAAGGTATTCCTCGCCGTCGCGCCAAGCCTTCTCGCTCCCGCTTTAGGAAAACGTCACTCGCTACGTGAAATTCTTCTTGCCAATGAGAAGGCGTCGATTTCCCGATCCGCCGACATCATTTTTTGTGATTCAATTTGCGAAACAGATGCTTGGCTCATCCCGCGCCATTCATTACCATCTTTTATCGCCGGAATCTGTAAACTATGCGGCAAACGCAATGAGGTCCTATGCCGTGAAATTGAATGCGTGAGCGTAAAGAGCCCGCACGCCCAGCCTGTATCCTCCGGCAGGTTGACATAATGTCCGTTCCATGACGGCCACGACGTCACTCTCGCCTCTTGAACCGAACACACCCCGCGCTTATTTTTGACTATGCGCTCAAATGCCGCGTCGATATA
>Ga0209266_1001785_pt1 | contig 13936 bp, 16 predicted proteins | sample GraSoiAngelo_132_FD_185889 | JGI IMG/M metagenome (GOLD analysis project Ga0209266, IMG submission 185889) | Grasslands soil microbial communities from the Angelo Coastal Reserve, California, USA - 14_0929_02_40cm (SPAdes) (version 2) | ecosystem: Environmental > Terrestrial > Soil > Grasslands ...
GATGGAGATAGAGTACCGCCATCAAGTCGGGAAGCGTGGGGATTGGGCGATTATCGATCGCAAGCACGATGTCGTCTATCTGCAGACCTGCCGCTTCAGCCGCGCCGCCGGGTTCCATGTCGGAAACGATTGCTCCCCAGCTCCTCGCCAGACCCAGGCCCGCCGCCAGCGTAGGCGTGATGTTCTGCATTCTCGCGCCAATCGCTACGCGCTCCACACGGCCGTACTTGCGAAGGTTCTGATAATCGAAATTGACGATTGCTGCGGGGATGGCAAAACCCAGCCCCTCGCTGCCGCCACCTTCGCTCAACATCATTGTGTTTATTCCGACAAGATTGCCATCGATATCTACCAGTGGACCGCCGCTGTTTCCTGGATTGAGGGCCGCATCGGTCTGGATGTACACCCTGGGATCGTCGGGATCGGGCTGCCGGGCGACTGAGCTGACCACGCCCATGGTGACCGAATTCCGAAGTCCTTCGGGACTGCCGATTGCGAAAACCAATTCGCCCTGGCGGACTCGGGCGTCGTCGCGCAGAGGCACGGTCGGCAGATGTGTCTCCTCTACCTTGAGAAGCGCCAAATCGGATTGTTTGTGCGTACCCAACAGCTTGGCATCCAGGATCTGCCCGGCATGGATGGGTTGGATGTCGAGCGGTGAGTCTGCCGGGGGCGACGGCAGGATGACTCTGATGCGCTGCGCTCCTTGCACCACGTGAGCGTTGGTAATGATGTAGCCGTCAGAATCGACGATGACACCAGCGCCAATCGCATGCTGCCGCACGATTCGTGCTGTATCGCTATGTCCGTGATCCTCCAAGGGGACGTAGCCAGTAACCACGATCTGCACCACCGCGGGTGAAACTTTTGCCACGACTTGTTCAAGAGAGCTGTCCAAATCTCGGAGCAAGCTAGCTGATCTAGGCGCGTTTAACCTCACCGCATCTGCATCGGCGAACGGGCGAAGCGCAGTCTGCGCGCGTGCGGACGTAGCGAGAAGCAAACAAGCAATACCGCATTTCATTCGCTGCAATGTGGTCATAAGAGAATTGGCACAAACTACGTGTGCTTGAGTTCGCGCAACTGTGCCTGAAGGCCCAGCCTGTATTTCGCTGGGCAGCACATCGCGCACACTCGCTGCTCCTTCCGAGTCTTTCAGCAGTTGAAGTTCCAACGAGGGCATGTCTGTGGAGTACTGTCACTTGGCGTCCTAGCCCACTCTGCGCGCAGGACATGCAACACATCCGGTACGCGTGCGCCGCACTTGTCGATAGTGACCAGCAGCATTGACACCGTCAAAATGCGGACGCGGCTATCGGCCTGCCGACACGATGGACAGCTATTTTCTTACCCTGCTGCCGGTAAAGCCCTGCAAAACCTTGTGTCAGCACCAAGGGCAACGTTGGAGATCTGCATGCAATCAGTCAACAGTCGCGGTTTAGTGATCGGAGAATTGTCAATGGGGAATCAAAAGAGTAGAAAATGTGCGCACATACCATGCCTTTGCGATGTGCCAAATGGACAACAGTACTGCGGAGATGCGTGTCGTGAAGCAGGAGGCGAAGACGTGGAAATCGCATGTCAATGCGACCATCTGGCGTGCCCACTCACGTTTCGGCAGTTTGCTGACTTAGCCAGTTGATAACGACAGATATGGCAGCGCGGCTTCCGTCAATTCATGTGAAGCTGACGCGTAAAGCCATGAGACGACCGGTCGCAGGAGAATTGATTGTGAAATTCCTAAAACAGAGTTTGTCGCTTTTTCTTTCTTGTTGCCTTGTGTTAGCCACCGCGCCGGCAGGGTTCGCCGATCAGGCGGACCAATCCACCTCACAACCACCGGTTCAGGCCGCGCAACAGACGCCGGCACAGCTGCAGCAACTCGTCGCGCCGATCGCATTGTATCCGGATGCTTTGGTTGCTCAGGTTCTCGCAGCCTCCACTTATCCCGACCAGATTGTCGAAGCAGACCGGTGGATGCCACAGCATACCAATCTCAAGGGAGAGCAACTGGGCCAGGAAGTCGATAAGCAACCTTGGGATCCGAGCGTCAAGGCCCTCACCGAGTTTCCGTCGGTGCTCGCCAACATGGATAAGAATCTTTCCTGGACGTCATCGCTCGGCGATGCTTACGTGAACCAACAGCAGGATGTGATGAATGCTGTCCAGGCCATGCGCCAGCGTGCGAAGGCAGCGGGGAACTTAAACAGCACATCGCAGGAAAAGGTTTCTCAGCAGGGACAAACCATTGTGATCGAACCAGCCGAACCTCAGGTTGTTTACGTGCCGGAGTACGATCCTTGGCTCGTCTATGGAGAGCCTATCGGGGTCTGGCCAGGCTGGTATTGGTATCCGGGACTGTACCTTACAGGTCCGGGTCTTGCGTTTGGTCTCGGCTTTGGCATCGGCTTCTTTGGCGGGTTTGGCTGGGGTTGGCACCACTGGGGATCTGATTGGAATCACCACGGTATCCTTTTCGATCATCACGGCTACATCTCCCACAGCCGAGTCTTCGTCAATCGCAACAACTTTAATCGCGCGCGTGCGAGCGGCGGGTTCCATGGCGGGGCCGGTTTTCGCGGCGGGAGCCCGGCGGGGAGTCAGGGTTTTGGTGGAGGCTCAGTCCCGCAGCATTCGTTTGTAGCGCCGCACAGCCCAGCCCCCAGCCATTCGGGCGCCTTCAGCGGCTTTAATCATGGCGGCGTGACGAGAGGCTTCTCCTCTCGCGGGCAGTCGAGCTTCGGCGGTTTCCACGGTGGCGGAGGCTTTCACGGAGGCGGCGGTGGTCACGGCGGCGGCGGTCACCGGTGATTCGGTTCCATTTCTACAAAAGCAACTTACGACATGGAGAAAGAAATTATGCGCACTACGAATCTGACACCCAAAACATCTGCCAGACCCAGGCTCATCTGGATGGTTGCGCTAGCCGTTTCTGCGCTGCTGACGCTGGGCTACGCTCGATTGAGTTTCGGTCAGAGATCGGAACCAAAGACCTTCTCGTCTCCCGGAGAAGCGAGTAATGCTCTCTTTCAAGCTGTCAAGAATGAAGACGAGCAGGCGCTGGAAGCGATCCTCGGAGCAGGCAAGGAAGTCACTTCCTCGAGCGACGAAGTCGAAGACAAACTGGAACGCGAGCGGTTCGGCCAGAAATATCAGGAGATGCACCGTCTCGTCCGAGAACCCGACGGAACCACAGTTCTGTACATCGGTGCAGAAAACTGGCCTTTCCCGATCCCGCTGGTCTCGAAGAACGGTGCATGGTACTTCGATTCTGATAGCGGTAAGCAAGAAATCATGTTCCGGAGAATCGGAGAGAATGAGGCCACCGCAATTGAAGTGTGCGAGGAACTCGCCATGGCAAAGAATGCAGCCGATGCTAAGGCCGCTAGCGAAGACCCAATCACCCGATTCGCCGAGAGCCTGTCCTCTGCTTCCGCGGCGAATGCCGGCAGCAAGGAATCCAATCCTTTCCACGGATACTACTTCCGAGTTGTGGGCGTGAGTGGCCCCGGCAAGACGAGGAGAGGTTTGAAGTTGATTGCGTATCCCGCGGGGTATCAGTCATCAGGGGTCAAGACCTTCGTAGTCACCCAGAGGGGGATCGTCTTCGAAAAAGACCTCGGGCCCGAAACACCGACAGTCGCCCCACAGATGAAAGCCCGCACCGGTCCGAGTTGGCATACGACGGAGTGAGGGATGATGGTGCAGAAACCGACGGAAGCCCCGCTATTTCCTTTTTGGATCGAGGATCGAGGACTGAGTTTCTTCTTCGGCTTCTTGGTGTTCATAACTATTTTTGTTCCCATGGTTCGTCTGTCACGGTCTGGGAGAATTGCATTAGACCTACTTTTCGCGATCATGCTCTTCTCAGGCGCTATCGCAACCATTCGCCACAGGTTTCTCATGTATCTAGTCATCGCCGTGACTGCCCTGGAGTTCACCGGGGACTTGATCGTCGAATTCAATCCCTGGCTCGGGCACCGGGGTTGGGATACGGCGCTGAAGATATCCGGCATGGCCATCCTGGTAGTGATGACGCTGAAACACACGTTTCGTCCGGGTCCGATTAGCGTGCACCGCGTGATGGGTGGAGTCGCTGCTTACCTGCTGATCGGTCTGACTTGGGCGTTCGGATACAAGCTGCTAATGCAAGAGCGTCCGGACGCAATCCATTTCGAATCATCTCTGGCGGGAATTCCGACAGGTGAACCGAGCCGCTTGATTTACTTCAGCTTCTCCACGCTCACCAGCGTAGGTTATGGTGACGTTCATCCAGTCCATCGCATCGCACGATCACTGGCGACGGCGGAAGCCCTCATCGGACAACTCTATCCCTCGATCCTAATCGCAACCCTAGTCGGGCTGTCGTTACAGGCCCGAGTTAATGCGGGGACGGGAGGCTGAGCTGCCGAGAGAGTGACGCCGATCACATCGGGCGAACATCTGATAAGACAAGAGTACTTTGGAGAATGAATATGAACGAGAAAATGGAAAACACAAGAAGTTTATCCGCCGCTTCCAGCGGAACCATCTCACTTGGCGGTGTACTCACTGTCAATCGTCTTGGTTTCGGTGCCATGCGTATTACGGGAGACGGAATCTGGGGGCCACCTAAGGATCCTGCGGCAGCAATCGCCGTTCTCCGCCGTGCCGTTGAGCTGGGAGTCAACTTCATAGATACAGCGGATTCGTATGGTCCTAATATCAGCGAAGAATTGATCGCCGAAGCGCTGGCGCCTTACCCCAAGGACCCTGTGATCGCGACCAAGGGGGGATGGAATCGTCCTGGACCCAACCAGTGGACGCACGATGCCAGTCCGGCTCACCTGCGCAAGGCGGTGGAAGGCAGCCTGAAGAGACTACGCCTGGACCGAATTGATGTTTACCAGCTACACGTGCCCGATCCCGTCGTGCCTCTCGACGCGTCGGTTGAAACCCTGGCCAACATGCAATCAGAAGGAAAGATTCGATTGGTAGGGTTATCGAATGTGACGGTGGAGCACATCGAGCGCGCAAGGAAAATCGTGCCGATCGTGTCCGTCCAGAATCGATACAATTTTGCCGATCGCGAATGGGACCACGTCGTGGATTATTGCGAACGCAACGAAATCGCGTTCATCCCGTGGTTCCCGCTGGGAGCAGGTGCCGTGGCCGGCAGGTTGCTGGAGAGGATTGCGAAGGCCCACCAAGGGAAACCCATCCAGGTAGCATTGGCCTGGTTGTTGAAGCGCTCCCCGGTTATGCTGCCCATCCCCGGGACTACGTCGATTGTGCATCTTGAAGAAAATGTGCAGGCGGCGTCGTTGCAATTGGCTGACGACGAATACCTGGAGCTGACAGGGATTGCCGAGCTGGCCTCATGAACCAAGCCGGCCCTCGACTACTCTTTCGAAGACTTTCGACAATGGACGGCGGGATGTCCATCTTGTGCTGGGAAAAGTACTGGCAGAGATCAGCAAAGCGCGCACTTTCTTCTGCGAGCTCCTTTTGCTCAGCAAGCAACGAATTCAGCAATTGTTCATACTCGTTACGGTCGTCAAGTTGGCCCAACTCGCCGCCCGGCTCGAACTTGTCGAGCGCGCCGGATTTCGGCTTCGAACGGTTCTTCTTTTCGTCTTTCGACATCTCTTTGCGAACTCCTTCTTCATTCCTGTGGGCCGAGCTATGCCCCTTTCAGACTGCGGTTCCTCTGCTGTTCCTCCTGGAGCCGCCGGTCTGACTCGTTCAGCTGACGGCGCAAAAGCTTGGCCTCATCCTGGGACCGGCCCAGCTGTTGCTCCAGCGAATTGACCTTCATGATCAGGTCTACGTCCGGTTTGAAGAGTCCGATCTGATTGGCGGGCGGTGTTGCGGGCGCTGCCCGCGCAGACCGGCCAGGCGCTGAGGTGGAATTGCTGCTCTTTACTGACGCTACCTGGTTGGCCTGTATGCTGGATGCGCGGCTGCTAACGGTCTCGAGTGCAGGACGGTCCTGCGTGTCTCCTGGTGGCGCTTGCGAACGGAGCGCGGATTCTCTCAGCGTGGTTAACGCCTCCATCAAGCCGCGATTCCTGTTCGTGGCCTCCTCCACCTGGGCATTTGCTCGTGAGAGGGCGTGCTCGTATTGCGCGAGCATCTCCGCCGCGGTCCACTCGCGGCAGGCCCGCACTCTGCGCTGATACACAATGATGACGAACAGGCACACCAGCAGCCCTAGTGCCACGAGGTTCGACCAGAAGTAGCCGTTCCTCATGGTCTCTTCGAGCAGTATTTTGCGGCCCTCATCGAGACACTGCCCGTAGTCTTTGTCGGCGGGATTGATGCGCTTCAGGGTGAAAATCGACGAAGCCATCCTTTTGTTTTGAAGGCCGCCCTTGACCGGCAGGATCGTAGGTCGGACGGCGCCTGGGCGAAGCAAAGGAATGGCAGAGTAGCCAAAAAAAGGCCAGCAACCGCAATCCGGAATGTACGGCTCACATCCATGTCGAGCGGCCAGTGCGCGTGGCTAAGCGTCCATTGCGACGAACAACTTCGGGGTCTTTGAAGCGCAGGTTCGCGCCCTCGACGTGAGACACTGCGTGGAGCCTGGGATAAATTCTTGCTTCAAGTCCTGGGAACCGGTAATGGCGCGGCACCTTGACATGCAGATGGGAATGGAGTGTCCCGAGTCGGTTGTCGGTCATCAGGATTTCCATCTGGCCGACTAGCAGATTCTTGATGTGCTCGTCCTGCGCCCGGGTATCCTTGATATCGGTTTCACTGCCAAATCCAACGGGCTCGTACTTGTCCTCAAACACCCCGGTGCGCTGGACGGTCAACGTACGCCGCTTCTGCGGAACGCGCGCCGATGCTTTCAAGAAATACTGCGCCGTCTCCTCATCCTTGGCGCGCAATAGCATGTTGGTATTCGGCGCCGAGGACACGTCATCTCTGAAGCCACGGCCCACCGTCAGAAGCTGCGGCAGCGCCTGCAGGGCGAACAGGAACGCGGTATTGGTTCCGCGCGCCGTCTGCAGGATCTGGGCAAAGTTCGAATAAGCAAAGGGCGCAAATTCGTCGAGGATGACGCTGACCATCGGCCGGTTCTCGCGGCGGCGCTCCTGCTCGTTCTCGTAGCGCTTGCCAATCATCAATTGCATGTTCTGCAGGAGCATCCGGCCAAGAGCCGTGACCGCTTTTGAGTTCTTATTGGTATTTAGCGACATGAAAAGGATCAGCTCTTTGTCGATGACCTCGTCAAGCGAAAGGAGGTCGTGGTAAGCCCCGGTTACGACCGAGAGGTCATCCTCCAGGAAAGTCATCAGTTCATTCAAGAGTCCCTGGATCTTGGGAACGCGATCGCGATCTTCAAACGACTGCTGCAGGTTGCGGACAGACATCTCAAAGTTCAAACGGCGTTGATTGCTGGCTCCTGCTTGACCTTGAAGACAAGCACGGGCGATCGCGATTTGCTCTCTTAAGACCTGCTGGTCAAGCGCCAGTACCAGAACGTCATGGATATTGAACGGCTTCCCCGTGTGCGCCAACACGCAAACGAGATCGCTCAGATACGTGGCTTGATGGCCATGGAAGAAATCCTGCTTCAAATCGAACGATTCAAAGACGAAGTTTGCATGCTCCTGGTACAGGCCGTGCTCGCTGAAGAAGGGGTTGTAGCGCACGGAGATGTCTGGCCGCGATGGGCTGATCACTCTCAACTGGTGCATCCGGCCCGCGACTTCGATGGCGGGCAGAAGATCGGAGAGAAACTCTTGGTCTCCCTTGCCGTCAAAGATCAACATGGGAATGCGGTGCTGGTCTTCGTGAGGTCCAAGTACTCGGAACAGGTCCTGGGTGATGATGTTCTTCAGAAGGGTGGTCTTGCCGGAACCAGTTGCGCCGAACACTACCGACTGCATCACCCGCGTCGCGTCCGGCCAGAACCAGGGCTTGCCATGCACGTCATAGCCGAGGACGATCGCATTCTGCGCGAATGCGGTTTTGACCGCGGCGCGGTCCTTCGCCTGGCTTATAAGTAGGAGGAGGATGAGGCCACTTTGCCTCCCGCCGGCGGCGCCGGGTGAGCAGATACCAGGAGAGTGCGACGCAGGCAACCAAGCCGAAGAGACTATAGAGGGACCCTTCCACCATTTGCACCGAGCGCACGTGAAAACGGTTTACCAGGATGTAGGAACTGCCGGCGAGCAAGAAGACTGTAACAACGGCGAGGGCGACGGCAACGCTTTCTTCTTGGTTCTGATGAAAGGCGCGGCGGCCGAGCCGATAGTCGTTTTCTGCGGTCATGACTGAACCAAGCTGAAAAACAGGAACGTACCGAGCACAAGCGCAAATATGGTTACCAGGAGCACCAGAATCGGATTCACGCGGAAACGGCTGTGCTCGTCTCGCGGCTTCAGGGGATCCTCCACGAGTCTGAGCAATGCATCGCAGAGTCGCTCCCTCGGGTTCTGCATATAGAAGTCCACGAGCCGGTCATGTATGTCGTCGAGTTGTGCATTTGCGTCCATTTCAGAGCACGGCCGTCGCTTTCACCTCGCCGTCAAACACCAGTTGCACAACTGCGGGTGTCTTCAGCTCCTGCCGTACGGCAACAACTCCTTGCGTACTTTCTCCCGGTTGAAGGTCCTCGGAAACGCTCTCCGCATGAGCCACGCGCAGAGGGAGTTCGCGCGTATTGCCGAGCTCTTCGAACACCGCTTGGTTGAGCTGAGTCCGCACAAGGCTGGACACCGAAATCGACGGGGCATCCGTCTGTAATAGGTAGGCCTCGGGCGTATTGACGCGATAGGGACGCCCACTGTTGTTCTCGATCGTGTAGTGGAGATAGACAGTAGTCCGGGTGCGAAACACCTGCTCAATACGCTGATGTTTCACTGCCCGACTTCGAACCGGATTCGCTCTTCCCGGAGTCAGCAGAGAGCGCACCAGCGTATCCGCCAACCAGTCGCAGGCTCTGCGTGGATCCTCTTCCTTTCGCTGATCAACGTGTTGGTTCTGAATCACACGCCCGACTGGGTGCGGGCTCGCGTGCTCGCCATTTCCACATTGGTTTTCCAGGGAGCAGTCGCGGTGGGAAGCGCCGCCTGGGGCGCTGTTGCTGTGCGCCTCGGCATCGGATCTGCACTGCTATATGCCGGTGCGGGGACCCTTGCTATGACTGCCTTGGCGTTGTTCTTGCGGCTACCGGACTCAACCGTCGATCTCAGTTCCTGGAATCATTGGCAATTACCTGCTATGGAGAACGGCGCGCTGCCGGCAGACGGAGATTTTGGCCCAGTGCTGATCACGGTCGAATACCAAGTCGCTCCAGAGGAGGCCGTCGATTTTCTCAAAGCGGTGCGTCAATATAAACGTATATGCGTCAATTGCCCGAGAGCAAGGACCATAAACGCTTTGAAGAGTGGTTTTGCGGGTGTTTTCTTACCGTCTTTTCTGGAGGCTCACTTGGCCGATTTTGCCAAAATCTCCCCTGCACTCAAGAAACGCGCTGCGCAAATCAAACTGCTCCTCATGGACGTAGACGGCACGATGACGGACGGCAGCGTCACCCTACTTTCGCAAACCGACGGCACCGCTCTCGAGATCAAGACCTTCGACGCGCACGACGGCCAGAGCCTCACCTTGGCGCAGACGGCCGGTCTTCGCACGGGCTGCATTACGGGACGCGAAAGCGCAGCACTGCTGCGCCGCGCCCATGAAATGAAGATGGAGTTCATTTATATGAAACAGCCGGTGAAGATGCCGGCCTATGAAGAAATCCTCAGAGACACGGGTGTCTCTGATTCTGCTGTCGCCTATATTGGCGACGATCTTCCGGATATTCCCTTAATGCTCCGCGCTGGCCTCGCTGTTGCTGTGGGCGATGCTGTCCCCGAGGTAAAAGCCGCGGCGCACTACACCACGAAAGCTCTCGCTGGCCACGGCGCGATCCGCGAAGCCGTTGAACTCATTCTCAAATCCAAGGGCATTTGGGAAGCGATGATCGACAAAGCCCGTGCGTGACGCAGTTTCCAGATCTTTCATTTTCAGCCGGACCAGCTCCCGTGTTAGCACAAATGCGGGTCAACGGGAACGTACCGGGTGGTTCCGCCCGAGTCACAAGCTACTCTTCCCCAACCCGGCTGTGGAACAGTCGCCGATCATCCGGGAGTTGACCAACCAATGATCACAAGCGCGTATCAGAGAACCTGGTTAAATCGGAAGCTTGGGAAAGAGGGTGGGTGCTACTTGGCTCTCTAACCTGGTACGGATGAAGGAGAAGAGCAAGCGGAGAACGACCCGTCTGGAAGTCGGCTTGTCGGAAGCTCTGCTAGCGATTGCGGGTGGATGACGGGCGACTCGGAAGTTAATTTGCGGGGAGCACACCTCTAGGCTGACGCAGCCGACACACGCGCCCGCCGAATCTTCATAGCTGAGAGCCACTCGTCTACTGCGCTGGTTGGTTGCTAGTGGACGTTTGGTTCAGCTCTTGCTGGAGCCGCAACAACTGGCGCAGTTGATCAATATTGGCGGAGCTGGATGTTGGAACACTCCGCGCGCTTGGCTGCAGCGAAACCTGATTGGATTTGGGACTCTGCTCGAGGACGACATAGATCGGGGTATCCGCCGAAATCGTCACGACGATGTGCCGGGTTACTGCTAATCGAGAAACCTCCTCATCTCCAGCCTCGCCGATGTTGCTGCCGACGCGCTCCCGTATTAGATCCGACTCGTTCAATGGCTGGTTCAGACTGCGTTGCCCCACCAACATCGCGCCAGCTTGGCCGATTCCCGACAGCGATCTAACCAGGACATTCTTCCCCGTGTTCTTACCCTCAACTTTTCCTTTGAGCGGCCGCAAGTCCAAGTCCGTGGCGGCGGCTTCGATGGGAACGACTGCACCATCCGGCATCAGCAGAGAATCGAACTGGATGTCAACGTAACCTGAACGATCTCCACTCCGGATGTGGCCAACCGCTTTTGCTCCCGCAGGGACGATAATCTCTCCGTCTCGCTCATAGTTGTACTCGATCACAGCCAGAACCGGTGTGCGCACTGCCGTGCTGGCGGCTGATTCCAAGCGTGCACGCAACCGCGTCCCCGTGGAAAGACCCAATCCCAGTTCCGGTGCTAGATTATTGATTTCGCGAGCCTGAGCACTGGCAGAAACGTTTCGCACGTAGATCAGCTTGCGCGCAAATGAGAACTCGCCTCATGCGGTACCCTCCCTCAAAGCTTCACTGGTGTGCTGATTAGCGTCGTAAACGATACTGGCGAATCCATCTCGCAACAGCAGCTTGCGCCTGTCGGCTTCAGTCTTGGCTAGCAAGGGCAGTAGAACATCTCTCATCTCTGCCGTGACTCGATCGGCGCCGAGTACCTTGAGCGCCTGCGCGAGATCGAGGATCTCCGAGACAGACGGTGGTTTCTCCAGGCTCCACCCACGCAGCGCTTTGGCAAGCCCCGCCATTCCCGCATGGAACTCGTGGCTTGAATCCGGCGTTCTCAGCGCGACAATCTCGGCCTCGCGTTCTGCTGTTGGATGTTCGACCCGCAGGTAAAAGCTGCGGCGACGCAGTGGGTCCCCGATGCGTCTTTCCTCGTTGGACGTAAGCACAACAAACGGGATGCTCTTAGCCCGAATCGTACCTAGCTTCGGAATGCTGATCTGCCATACGCTGAGTAACTCCAACAATAAGGCCTCAAACGCGTGGTCCACCTTATCTAACTCGTCGATCAGCAGGACACAAGGGTTTTCATACTGCAATGCACGCAATAGCGGACCAGCGCTGAAAAACTGCTGGCCGTGCAATTCCGTGCGCAGGCACTCCCAATCAATGCCGTCGGACTTGGACTTGAGTTCGACCGAAAGCCTCTGCAACGCTTCATCGAACTTGCCGATGGCCTTCTCTTCATTGACGCCTTCGTAACATTGCAGGCGTTCGACAGAGGTTCCTGCCGCCTCGGCAACTGCATACGCCAGTTGCGTTTTTCCGCTACCAGCTGGACCTTCTAACAACACCGGCTTATGAAGCTCCGCCGCCAGGTAAACGGTCGAGGTGGCTATGGGATCGGCGATATAGCCGGTGTCCCGAAGCCGTTCACTGAGATCTTCGACCGAGAGAAACACGATCAACTCCTGAGCACGAGACGGATTTTTTCTCGCGAGCGTCAGAAACGTAATCCCGAATGAAATTTCGGTCAAATCACTGCCGGAACGGGTTTCTTTCAACGCAACGAGCGACGCGCAAAACTTCACGAGCGAGATGAGAGGAAGCTATTTGACCGAATCTGAGAAACAGCATAAGTATCGTTCCAGCCGCGGATCCGACCGCGATTGAGGCTTGCTGGTTGCGGACAATTTTTTTGGATATCAACGAGCAAACCTGTAATCAGAGGTCGAGAACGAGGGCAAAGCGAAATGGCAGACATTCAGCTCTTAGATGAGCAGGAAGTGTCGAGGCGGTTGAGCGTGAGCATTAACACGCTACGTTACTGGCGCGTCTCGGGCGACGGGCCAAATTATGTAAAACTCGGCCGCCTGGTGAGATATGATGCTCTCGCGCTGGAGAAGTTCATCGAGCGCAACCTGCGTGTCTCAAAAGCGAGAGCGGCAATGGAGGAAAAACGTGTCGCTCTTTAAACGAGGAAATACACGGCACTTCGCGTTTCGCTGGAATGGCAGACGCTACCGCGGAAGTTGCAAGACCTCCCGGCAGGCGGAAGCCAAAAAGGTAGAGGCGCTGGTGCTCGCGCGGTTACTGGAAGACGGTCGTTTGCCGTGGAGCAGAAAAGTTCCTACGCTGGCCGGCCTCTCGAACCGCTTTTTTAAATGGCTGGAGTCGCTGCCGGCGGACCGTCCGCCAAAACCGCCAACCCGCAGGTATTACCGGGTGGGCTGGCAACTCCTGGAGTCCACCTCCATCGCTGGTATGAAGCTCGATCACATCACGGCGGATCACGCTTTGACGATCGAGGGATCGTCCGCCGCGAACACCGACAACGCTCTGCGCACGCTTCGGCGCATGCTGAAAAAGGCGCAAGAGTGGCAGCTGCTCTCTACCGTTCCGATTGTCAAACTCGTCGAGGAACAGGGGCGGGAAGAGTTGATCGAGCCGTGGATGGAGCAGCGGCTGCTGGCGGTTACCGGGGGCTCGCGTCTTACCGGGAAAGGCAGGAAGTCGCGTGTGGGCTGGGAGCCGTTTCGAACGGTGCTGTTGATCATGCTGGATTCCGGTCTTCGTCCAGGCGAGATCTTCCGCATGCGCTGGGAAAACATCCACTGGGACAAAGGGCTGATCTTCAACCCGCGTGGCAAGTCCCGAAAATCCCGGCGTTACGTCCCGCTCACCGAGCGCGTCAACGTAGCACTCGTGGCGCGCAAGGAAGGCGTGAACGAAGGATGGGTCTTTCCCTCGAAGCGAGCCCAGTCCGGCTACATCACCGACCGTGAGGTTTCGAAGCAATGGCTCGAAGCCAAGCGGTTGGCGGGCATTCCCGAATCTGTCGTTCTGTACTGCGCGCGTCATCGTTTCTCGACCGATGCGATGGAAGGCACAGGCAACGTGATGGCGGTGATGGATGCGATGGGGCATGGGTCGGTGAATACCACACGCATCTACACGCACTCCAACGTGCAGCAGATCAGGGAAGCGATCGAGCGGCGGAACCGATTGTCAACGACGCCTGTGGAAGCTGTGCAATAGTTGGTCACAAAAGTGGCCACAGTCGCCTGAAGCAACCGTGTCAGGAAATGTTGTAAGTGATTGAAAGAAAATTGGTAGCGCTACCGGGAATCGAACCCGGGTTTGAAGATTGAGAATCTACAAACGTGCCTTAGGCTATCAGCAACTTACACACTGTTGCGGTGAAACTGTGCCCCAAATTGTGCCCCCTTTTAGCTATTGAACCCTGTCAGTCTGCTTCGGGACAGCATCTACCAGCTTGCTCGCGTGATAGTTCAGGAAGCGCTCGAAAC
>Ga0209266_1001788_pt1 | contig 13926 bp, 12 predicted proteins | sample GraSoiAngelo_132_FD_185889 | JGI IMG/M metagenome (GOLD analysis project Ga0209266, IMG submission 185889) | Grasslands soil microbial communities from the Angelo Coastal Reserve, California, USA - 14_0929_02_40cm (SPAdes) (version 2) | ecosystem: Environmental > Terrestrial > Soil > Grasslands ...
CGTGGAGGTGAACAATGACACGACGACGAGCGCCAACACCAACTCCTTCTTCAAGCTCGTGGCGGCTCCCGGCGATTACATCATCGGTGCCAATTCCTTATTCGGTAACGAGATGGGGCCATACACCCTGAGGGCGGCGACGACGAATCAGTCGGAAGAAAACTGCGAAGAGGTGTGGCTCACCCGCGGTGTGACGACGGCACAAGTGCTGTCCACGACCGACTGCGCGGCGGCGGGCCCCTCCTACAGCGACGCGTTCTGGGTCGTGCTCTACAGCGGTGACAGTCTGGACGTCAAGGCGAGCACGCCGGCCTTCGACGCGCAGCTGCAGCTCGACACCCTGAACACCGCCGGCTCGCTCGCCCCCGTCGCCTCGGACGACAGCGTCGGCGGCACGCACCTGACCTACACGGCGACTGTCTCGAACTTTTATCTGCTGGAGGCGAGCGCCATGACCGTCGGCGGCCACGGCGCGTACACACTGACCCTCGCCGCCCCGGCGGCATCGGCTGCGGTCGCGACGAGACCGCGCATATTGGCGAGCCCGCGGTTGTTCTCGAAGCTGTCGAGGCGGTCCCTCAAGCGCTGATCCTGGGCCAGGTGACCGCCCGGATGTTCCGGGAGTGCTGCTCGGCGAAGCGCTGGGCGCGCTGCAGGAGCGCTTCATAGGTCTGACGCCACTCGGGCGGCATGTGGGCGCGGAAGTACGCCGCCGTCATCACTTCGCCCCGCGGCGCGCTCGCGGCTCCGGCGCCGAACCCCACCGCCACCACGTCCCCCAGAAAGCACGTCGAGCTGCCCGTGTCCATCACGTTGGCGACGGCGCACTCGAAGTGCGCGTGGCAGTCGTCGAGCACGGGCACGCCGGTGGTGCCGAGGTGGTGCGGCACCTCCGCCAGCTTGTCCTGGTCGCGCCCGCTGAAAAACCCCAGCCGGTGGATCACGTCGAACTGCCCGGTGTGCAGCAGGTGCAGGCCGAAGCGGCCGGTCTCGAAGATCAGATCGTGGCTGTAGTTGAACTTGTGGACGTAGACCGACACCCGCGGCACCGTGGGCACGATCGAGGCGCGGATCGCGCTGTCGAGGATCATGCCGTTGCGCTTCCCATCTTTCGCTGAAGTGACGGCGACGATCGGGGAAGTGAGCGCGCGCAACAGTTGGTAGGTCTGGTCCGGGGAGAGCATACTGTAATATATGGATCACCTGTTGTCCCAGCGGTTTCGCCGGCACGCCCTGCGCGCGCGGCTGTTCCCGCGGCCGGGGACGGCGATCGTCGCCGTCTCGGGCGGCGCGGACTCCGTTGCGCTGCTCGACCTGCTGCACGCGCTGGCGGCGGACCTCGGGCTCACCCTCGTCGTCGCCCATGCCGATCACGGCATCCAGTCGGACAGTCGGACGGTCGGACAGTCGGTCGCTGCGCTGGCAACGACGTACGGCTTGCCGTTCGAGTTGGGTGAGCTGCGGCTCGGTTCCGACGCGACTGAGACCACGGCGCGCCGTGCGCGCTACGCGTGGCTCGCCGAGGTCCGGCGGCGGCGCGAGGCACGCTACGTCGTCACCGCGCACCATCGCGACGATCAGGTGGAGACGATTCTCCTGCGCGTGCTGCGCGGCAGCGGGCCCGCCGGGCTCGCCGGCATCGCCGCGCGCGCGCGCGGCGGGCTGGTGCGCCCGCTGCTGCCGTTCGCGCGCGCCGAGCTTGCCGCGCACGTCACCGCGCGTGGCCTCCCCCACCACGACGATCCCGCCAATCGCGACCCGCGCCACCTGCGTTCCTGGGTGCGCCACGCGCTGCTCCCGCTCCTCCACGAGCGCCTCGGCCCGCGCGCGCTGGACGACGTGTTGCGACTCGGCCGTCATGCGGCCGCCGAGCGCCGCGCCTGGGACGCCGCGCTGGAACTGATGCCGGAGCTTGCACTTCACGTCGAGCATCGTGGCTTCAGTGTTGCTCGCGAGGCGCTGCGTCGCTATGATGCGACAGTCGCCGTCGCGCTCGTGCGCGCCGCGGCGCGGCGGGCGGGACTCGTGCTCGGCCCCGCGCGCGCCCGCCGGCTCCTGACACTCGCCGCGGGTCCGTCGGGACGGCGCCAGTCGCTCGGGGGCGGCTGGGTGGCGGAAGCGGCGTTCCACCGGCTGCGCATGACCCGCGGGACCGCCGCCGCGCCGGAGCAGGTGGTCGCGACCGCCGACCAGGGCGGCGCTCACTTCGGCACCTTCCAGGTGGCATGGCGCGTGGAACCGGCGCCGGCGCGGGTGGAGCGGGGCGGGTGGTCGACGTGGTTGCCTGCGACCGGGGGCGGGTGGGAGCTGCGGCCGCCCCGGTCCGGTGACCGGCTCATCCCTGTCGGCGGGGTGGGGCGGCGGCCGCTGCGGCGCCTGTTGATGGAAGCGCACGTGCCGCGGGGCGAGCGAGCGGCCTACCCCGTCGTGGCCCGCGGCGAAACCGTTTTATGGGTGCCGGGGATCGCCCGCGCGGCGGCCGAGATCCCGGCGCCCGGAACCCGGGCGGTACGGCTGGATGTTGTCAGAGACGGCGAGCCCGAAAACGGGCGGGACGACGCTCAAGCGGATCGTCTTTGACGAGGAGACGATCGCGCGGCGCGTGCGCGAGCTGGGCCAGGAGATCACCGCCCGCTACACCGAGGGCGACCTGCTGGTGCTCGGTCTCCTCAAGGGCAGCTTCATCTTCCTCAGCGACCTGGTGCGGCGCATCGACCGGCCGCTGCAGGTGGACTTCCTGGTCGCGGCGAGCTACGGCGCGGAGACGGTCTCCAGCGGGAACGTGCGCCTGCTCTACGATCCCGAGACCGAGCTCGCCGGCAAGCACATCCTCCTCGTCGAGGACATCGTGGACACGGGACGGACCCTGAACCGGCTCGTGACACTATTAAAGGAACGGGGGCCCCGCAGCTTGGAGATTTGCGCGCTGTTGCACAAACACATCGCCGAGCATCTGGCGCTGGAGCCGGCGTTGGTCGGCTTCGACGCCCCGCGGGCGTTCCTCGTGGGGTATGGGCTGGATCACGCCCAGAACTTCCGCCATCTGCCGTACATCGCGAGCCTGACGTAAATGGCCAATCGCCTGCCCCCGCCGCCGCGCGAATTCAGCTGGGCCCGCGTCCTGCGCACCCTGTCGTTCTGGGCGCTGGTGATCGTGGGCGCGATCGCGCTGGTGCAGTTCGCGGCCGGCCGCCGCGAGCCGACGGCCGACCTGAACTACACGCAGTTCAGCGAGCAGCTCGACTCGGGGAACATCAAGTCGCTGGAGATCGTCGGCCGCCAGGAGATCCGCGGCGACTTCCAGCGGCCGATCACCGTCCAGGGGAAGGCCGCGCCGCACTTCACCGTGATGCTGCCCTTCGAGACCGACCCCACGTGGGTGAACGGGGTGCGGTCGAAGGGCGTGGACATCACCGGCAAGGAGCCCAAGCCGGGCATCGGCGTCATCATCCTGAATCTGTGGCCGGTGATCCTCATCGGCGGGCTGATGATCTTCATGCTGCGGCAGATGCAGCAGGGCGGCAACCGCGCGTTCGCGTTCGGGAAGTCGCGGGCCAAGCTGCTCACCGGCGACACGCCCAAGATCACCTTCGCCGACGTCGCCGGCTGCGATGAGGCCAAGCAGGAGCTCGAGGAGATCATCGAGTTCCTGAAGGACCCCTTGAAGTTCCAGCGCCTCGGCGGGCGTCTCCCCAAGGGCGCCCTGCTCATCGGGCCGCCGGGCACCGGCAAGACGCTGCTCGCCAAGGCGGTGGCGGGCGAAGCGGCGCGGCCGTTCTTCTCGATGTCGGGATCGGACTTCGTCGAGATGTTCGTCGGCGTCGGCGCGTCGCGCGTGCGCGACCTGTTCGAGCAGGGCAAGACCCACGCGCCGTGCATCATCTTCATCGACGAGATCGACGCCGTCGGGCGGCACCGCGGCGCGGGCCTGGGCGGCGGCCACGACGAGCGCGAGCAGACGCTGAACCAGCTGCTCGTCGAGATGGACGGCTTCGAGTCCAACGACGGCGTGATCCTGCTCGCGGCCACCAACCGGCCCGACATCCTCGACCCCGCGCTGCTGCGGCCGGGCCGCTTCGACCGCCGCATCGTCGTGGACATGCCGGACGTGAAGGGGCGCGAGCAGATCCTGCGCGTGCACACCCGCAAGATCCCGCTCGCGCCCGACGTGGAGCTCGACCGCATCGCCCGGGCGACGCCGGGCCTCGCCGGCGCCGAGCTGTCCAACGTCGTCAATGAGGCCGCCCTGCTCGCCGCCCGCCGCAACAAGATGGCGGTGGACATGGCCGACTTCGAGGACGCCAAGGACAAAGTGATGCTGGGGATCGAGCGCAAGAGCATGGTGCTGACGCCCGAGGAGCGGAAGCTCACCGCGTATCACGAGGCGGGCCACGCGCTCGTCACCGTCACCGTGCCGGGCCTCGACCCGCTGCACAAGGTGACGATCGTGCCGCGCGGGCGCGCCCTGGGCATCACGTTTTCGCTGCCCGAGGAAGACCGGCACAACTACACCAAGGAGTACATCCTCGGCCGGCTCGCCACCGCGTACGGCGGCCGCGTCGCCGAAGAGCTGGTGTTCGGCGTGGAGAAGGTGACGACCGGCGCCGCGCAGGACATTCAGCAGGCCACCGAGATGGCGCGCCGCATGGTGACGCAGTTCGGCATGAGCGACGCCGTCGGTCCGATCGCCATCGGCGACCGCGAGCAGGAGATCTTCCTGGGCCGCGAGGTCGTGCAGCGGCGCGAGATTTCCGAGCGCACCGCCGAATTGGTGGACGCCGAGGTGAAGCGCATCCTCGGCGCCGCCTACGAGCGCGCCCGCGAGATCATCACCGCCCACCGCGACGTGCTCGACCGCCTGGCGCAGGCGCTGCTCGAGCGCGAGACGCTGGATCACGACGAGGTCGACCTCGTCGTCGCCGGCAAACCGCTGCCGCCGCAGGCGCCGACGCCCGTGCCCGCTCCCGCGCCCGCCCCCGACGCCGGCGCGCGCGGCAAGTCCCAGTCCACGCGCCCCGTTCTCGGCAACCCACCCCCGGAGCCCGCCGGGGCGTGAAGGGCACCGCGCTCGCCGCGCACACGCCGGAAGCGGTGCGCGCGGCGCTCGCGGCGCGCGGTTGGGACCCGCAACCTGCCTGGTTCGCGGCGATCGGCATGCAGCCCTTCGTCGTCCTCTTCGAAGACATCACCGAAACGGAGCGCGAGGCGCTGGTGCGCTGGAGCACGCGCAGCGGCGCCGACATCCTCACCGGCGACGGCTGGGCGCTCGTCGCCGCGGCGGCGAGCCGCCTCGCGCCGCTCGGCCGCCACGACCGTACCACCGCGGACCTCGAAGGACTGATCCCGGAGCTCGTCCGCTTATTCACGGCGTGGGCCGACCCGCCGCGCGTCTGGCGCATCGCCGGCGCCGAGATCGCCCTCGCCGAGCCGTTGCTCGTCGGCATCCTCAATGTGACGCCGGACTCGTTTTCCGACGGCGGACGGTTCGCCGATGCGGACGCGGCGCTCGCTCACGCCGAGCGACTCAAGGCGGACGGGGCGGGGCTCCTCGACGTGGGCGGTGAGTCCACGCGTCCCGGCGCGCGCGCGGTGCCGGTAGCCGAAGAGATCGAGCGGGTCGTCCCCGTCATCACGGCGCTGGTGCGCCGCGGGCTGGGACCCGTGTCGGTGGACACCCGCAAGGCCGCCGTCGCGCAGGCAGCGCTCGAGGCCGGGGCCGCCGTCGTCAACGACGTGTCGGGGTTGGCGCACGACCCGGCGCTCGCCGGGACGGTCGCCGCCCCGGGGGGGGGGCCGGGCTCATCCTCATGCACATGCGCGGCACCCCCGACACCATGGACGGCCTGGCCACCTACCACCACGTGGCGGTGGAGGTGGCGGCGGAGCTGCGGGCGGCGGCGGAGCGGGCGGAAGCGGCGGGGGTGGCGCGGGGGGCGATCGCTGTCGATCCGGGGTTCGGCTTCGCCAAGAACCCCGAGCAGAACTGGCGCTTGCTCGACGAACTGGCCACGATCGCCGGGCTGGGCTATCCTGTAGTGGTGGGACCGTCGCGCAAGCGGTTCCTCGGCGCCGCCACGGGGCGGCCGGTGGAGGACCGCGACCGCGCGACCGCGGCGGCGTGCGCGCTCGCGTGGGAGCGCGGGGCGCGCGCCTTCCGCGTACACGACGTCGCCCTGGCCCGGGAGGCCCTGATCGTGGCCCGCGCCACGACCCTCGCGCGATGAACCTCGACGCCTATCGCTTCCTCGCCCCCCGGCTGTGGCCCGACGCGGTCGAGATTCTCATCGTCGCGATCGCCATCTACCGCTTCCTGCTGTTCCTCGTGGGCACGCGGGCGATCCAGATCGTCGTCGGCCTGGTGATCCTATCGATCGCCTACTTCGTCGCCGTGTTCGCGAAGTTCACGATGATCAGCTTCCTGCTCGGCGTCGTGTTCACCTTCGCGCCCTTCGCCGCGGTCGTCGTCTTCCAGCCGGAGCTGCGCAACGCCCTCGCCCGGCTGGGCCAGTCGCGCCTGATGCGCGCGTTCTCGCGCAGCGACCGCCAGTCCGTCGCCGAGGAGATCGCGGAGGCGATGGACCGCCTGTCGCGCGCCGGCACCGGCGCCATCATCTGCGTCGAGGGCGACATCGCCCTCGAGGAGTTCATCAGCACCGGCGTGCCGATGGAAGCGAAGGTCTCCGCCGACCTGCTCACGACGATCTTCACGCCGTACTCGCCGCTCCACGACGGCGCCGTCCTGATCCGCGGCGACCAGATCATCGGCGCCGGCTGCGTCCTCCCGCTCACACAGTTCAAGGTGACGGACAAGTCGCTCGGCACGCGCCACCGCGCCGCGCTGGGGATGTCCGAGGAGAGCGACGCCACCGTGTTCGTGGTGTCGGAGGAAACCTCGACGATCTCCATCGCCAGCCACGGCGTGCTGCACCGCCCGGTCTCCCCCCAGCAGGTCCGGGACCTGCTCTCCGGCGTCATCCACCACCTCGAAGGCGGGGAGCGGATCGCCGAAGCAACGCACTGAGGCGCCGTCAGTTCCGGCGCCTGCCGTTGTTTCGCCCCGGCGTTCCGCATATTTTGGACGGCTATGAGTTTTGCGGACCTCGCCGGGCGCCTCGCCCACGTACGGGCGGAGATCGCGCAGCGGCAGGCCCGGGGTGGCTGGTCGCACCCGGTCACCATCGTCGCCGTCACTAAGGGGTTCGGCGTCGACGCGGTGCAGGCGGCGCTCGACGCGGGGCTGGCCGATATCGGCGAGAACCGCGTGCAGGAAGCGCTGGACAAGATGGGCTCCCCGGTCGGCCCGCGCGCGACGTGGCACCTGATCGGGCACCTGCAGCGCAACAAGGCGAAGCTCGTCCCGGGGCGCTTCGCGCTGGTGCATTCGCTGGACTCCGGGGAGCTGGCGGCGGAGCTCGCGAAGCGGGCCGCCGCCGCCGGCGTGCGCCAGCGGGTGCTGCTGCAGGTGAACGTGGCGGGCGAGGCGCAGAAGAGCGGGTGCGCGCCGGCCGACGCGCCGGCGCTGGCGCGACAGATCGCGGCCGCGGGCGCACTCGCGCTGGAGGGACTGATGACGCTGGCACCACTGACCGACGACACGGACGTGCAACGGCGGACCTTTCGCGGGCTCCGCGCCTTGCGCGATCAACTGAAGGAGGACGGGTTATGGGTACCGACGCTCTCGATGGGGATGTCCGCCGACTACGGAACGGCGGTCGAGGAGGGGGCAACGGTGATCCGCTTGGGTACCGTGCTGTTCGGAGCGAGGACGACGTGATCGATCCCCAGCACGAAGACAGCTTCCACCTGACGCCGCTCGACGTCCGCAAGCAGGAGTTCCGCAAGAGCCTGCGCGGCTACGAGACGATCGGGGTCGAAGACTTCCGCATGCGGGTGGCCGATGCCCTGGAGCGCGTGATCCGCGACCGCTCGGTGCTCGAGGAGCGGGCCGCCGCGCTCACCGAGCAGCTGCGCGCGTTCCGCGAGCGCGAGAAGGCGATGAACGAAGCGCTCGTGGCGGCGCAGCAGCTGCGCGCCGACACGCGCGCCGCCGCCGAGCGCGAGGCCCAGGTCATCATCCGCGAGGCGGAGGCCGAAGCGAAGCGCCGGCTGGAAGAAGCGCGGGTGGCGGAGACCGAAGCGCGCTCGCGGCTCGGCGAGGCGCAGCGCCAGTACGAGGCGTACCTCGCCGGCTTCCGCGCCCTGCTGGAACGCCAGATCGCCGAAGTGCGCACCCTGGAGGGCAAGCAGGGGTGACACCGGACGACGCGGTCCGCGCCCTGCGGGCCCGGACGGCGCTCGTCCCCGACGTAGGGCTGATCCTCGGCACCGGCCTCGGGCGGCTCGCCGACGAGATCCGGGTCGAGACGAGCGTGCCGTACGCCGACATCCCCGGCTTCGTGCGCTCCACCGTGGAATCCCACGCGGGTCGGCTGCTGCTGGGGACGCTCGAGGGCCGGCGCGTCGCGGCGATGCAGGGGCGCTTTCACCGCTACGAAGGGTACACGCTCGCGCAGGTCACCTGGCCGGTGCGCGTGCTGCGGGCGCTGGGCGCGGGAACGCTGATCGTCAGCAACGCCTGCGGCGGCATGCACCCGCTATGGGACGCCGGGGACCTCGTGCTGATCGCCGACCACATCAACTTCCTGGGTGACAACCCGCTCGTGGGTCCGAACGACGATGCCGCCGGCCCCCGCTTCCCGGACATGTCCTGCCCGTACGACGCGGAGCTGCGCGCCGCGGCGCGCGCCGTCGCCCTCGAGCGCGGCCTCGTGTTGCGGGAAGGCGTGTACGTCGCCGTGACGGGGCCGAACCTCGAGACGCGGGCGGAGTACCGCATGCTCCGCACCCTCGGCGCCGACGTGGTGGGGATGAGCACCGTGCCCGAGGTGATCGTCGCCCGCCAGCTCGGCATGCGCGTGCTGGGCCTCTCCATCATCACCGACCGCTGCCTCCCCGACGCCCTGGAGCCGGCATCGGTGGAGCGCATCATCGCCGTGGCGCGCGCGGCCGAGCCCGCGCTGGCGACGCTGGTGCGCGGCGTCCTGGCGCGCGGCAACTGATGGCGTATCCGCCGCTCGATCCCAAGCAGAGCGTGGACGCGCTGGAGCGCCAGCTCCTCGCGACCTGGAAGCACGAGCGCCTCTTCGAGCAGCAGCGCGAGGCGACGCGCTACGGACCGCCGTTCGTCTTCTACGAGGGGCCGCCCACCGCCAACGGCCGGCCCGGCATCCACCACGTCTTCTCCCGCACCATCAAGGACCTCGTCTGCCGCTACCAGACGATGCTGGGCCACGGCGTGACCCGCATCGCCGGCTGGGACACGCACGGCCTCCCCGTCGAGATCGAGGTCGAAAAGCAGCTGCGCATCAACGGCAAGAAGGAGATCGAGGCGTACGGCGTCGAGCGCTTCAACCAGCTGTGCCGCGAGAGCGTCTTCACCTACAAGACCGACTGGGAGGCGCTCTCCGACCGCATCGCCTACTGGCTCGACTACGCGCACCCCTACATCACCTACGAGCCGAAGTACATCGAGTCGGTGTGGTGGCTGCTCAAGAAGCTCCACGACAAGTCGCTGCTGTACCGCGGCCACAAGGTGCTGCCGTACTGCCCCCGCTGCGGCACCGCGCTGTCGTCGCACGAGCTGGCGTTGGGCTACGACACCGTCCAGACCAACACGGTGTTCGTGACGTTCCCGCTGGCGGACGACCCCGGGCGCCAGCTCGTCGTGTGGACCACGACGCCGTGGACGCTGCTCTCCAACGTGGCCGTCGCCGTGCACCCCGACCTCGAGTACGGCGAGTACGAGCTCGAGGGGGTGCGCTACATCGCCGCCGCGGCGCGGGCGGCCGACGTCAAGGTGCACGGCACGCCGCTCACCAAAGGAACGCGCGTCGCCGGCTACCCGGGCCGCGACCTCGTCGGCAAGCGCTACGTGCGCCCGCTCGAGGTCGTGCCGCTGCCGCAGGAGGGCCAGCGCGGCGTGATCATCGCGACCGGGTTCGTGTCCGCCGACGAAGGGACCGGGATCGTCCACATGGCGCCCGCGTTCGGCGCCGACGACTACGCGGCGGGGCAGCAGCACGGCCTTGCGTTCACCAATCCCGTCGCCCCCGACGGCACGTTCCAGGACACGCGCTGGCCGGAGATCAACGGCAAGCTCGTCACCGACAAGGCGACCAACGCGGCTATCATCGAGCGTCTGAAGCACGACGGCCGCTGGCTCGAGACGCGCCCGCACACGCACACCTACCCGTTCTGCTGGCGCTGCGATTCGGCCCTCATCTATTACGCCCGCACGTCGTGGTTCGTGCGCACCACGGCGTTCAAGGCGCGCCTCCTCGAGGCGAATGGCGCGGTGGACTGGCACCCCCCCGAGGTGGGCACCGGCCGCTTCGGCGAGTGGCTCGAGAACAACGTCGACTGGGCGCTGTCCCGCGACCGCTACTGGGGCACGCCGCTCAACATCTGGGAATGCGACCGCGACCGCGAGCACCGCGAGGTCATCGGCGCGTTCGCGGAGCTCGCCGAGCGCTGGGGGAAGACGCTGCCGGCGGGCTTCGACCCGCACAAGCCGCAGATCGACGGTTACACGTGGCGCTGCCGGCAGTGCGGCGGCACCATGCGCCGCGTGCCCGAGGTGATCGATGCGTGGTTCGACTCGGGCAGTATGCCCGTCGCCCAGTGGCACTACCCGTTCGAGCACCAGGCGGACTTCCCGGCGCAGTTCCCGGCGGACTTCATCTGCGAGGGCGTGGACCAGACGCGCGGCTGGTTCTACGCCCTGCTCGCCATCGCGGTGGGGACGTTCGACGCGCCCGCCTTCAAGCACGTCATCGTGAACGAGCTGGTGCTCGACGCGCAGGGCCAGAAGATGTCGAAGAGCCGCGGCAACGTCGTCAACCCGTGGCACGTGATCGAGGAGCACGGGGCCGACGCGGTGCGCCTCTATCTGCTGGGACAGAGCCAGGTGTGGCTTCCCAAGCGCTTCGACGCGCGGCAGATCCCCGAGCTGGCGGGCGGATTCCTCAACTCGGTGCGCAACACCTACAGCTTCTTCCAGCTCTACGCCGGCGACTGGACGCCCGAGCCCGAGCCGCCGCCCGCCGAGGAGCGTCCCCTCGTGGATCGCTGGCTGCTGGCGCGGCTCGATCACGTCGTGGGCGCCGTGCGGCAGGCGTGGTCGGGCTACGACGTGACGGCGGGCGTGCGCGCCATCGTGGAGTTCGTCACCGACGACCTCTCCAACTGGTACGTGCGCGTCAACCGCCCGCGCTTCTGGGCCCCCGATCGCGCCGCCGACGACGCCGCGCTCGCCACGCTCGCCGAGGCGCTCGCCACGGTGGCCCGCCTGCTCGGACCGGTGACGCCGTTCCTGGCGGACTGGCTGCACCGCGCCCTGACCGGCACCTCCGTCCACCTCGCCCGCTTCCCGGTGGACCAGGGGCGGCGGTCGCCGGAGCTGCTCACGGCCATGGACGCCGTGCGGCGCCTGGCGTCCCTGGCGCGGGCGGCCCGCGAAGCCAAGAACCTGCGCGTGCGCCAGCCGGTCGCCCACCTCAAGGTGGCGGTGCCGGCGGCGATCATGGGCCCGGTCTTGGCCGACCTGTTAGATATCTTGGTTGCCGAAGTCAACGCCAAGGCCGTGGAGGTCGTGGAATCGGACCACGAGCTCGTCTCCCTGCAGGGCAAAGCGAATTTCCGCACCCTCGGCAAGCGCTACGGCAAGCAGACGCCGCAGGCGGCGGAGGCCGTGTCGCAGCTCACGGCGGACGCGCTGCGCAAGTTGGAACGTGGGGAGTCCGTGCGGGTCGGGGCGTGGGAGATCCGGCCGGAAGACGTGACGGTCGAACGCGCGGTGGCGAGCGACTGGCTCGTCGCGGCGGACGGGCCGTACGTGGTCGCGCTCGACCCGCACCTCACGCCGGATCTCGTGCAGGAGGGGCTGGCCCGCGAGGTGGTGAACCGGGTGCAGCGGCTGCGCAAGGAAGCCGACTACGCGTACACGACGCGGATCGAGCTCAGCATCGCGGGAGCGGAAGACGTGGTCGCCGCGACGGCGGCCTATCAGGGATATGTGGAAGGCGAGACGCTGGCGCGGCGCACCGTGCTGGGGAGCGTCTTCGACGAAGCCGACATCACGCGCGCGGTGGAGATCGAGGGACGGCAGGTGACCATCGCGCTGAGGCGACACGACGGACGAAAGGGCGGGACCCGATAATGCCGACGAAATCCAAGGCCAAAGGCGGCCTCAGCAAGAAACAGCTCCAGCACCTCGAGAAGCGGTTGCTCGAAGAGCGGGCCCGCGTCATGAAGGAGCTGGGGCACTACGGCGAGTCGTTCAACTCCAGCCTGCAGGCGTCGGACGGGGACCTCTCGAGCTATTCGTTCCACATGGCCGACCAGGGCACCGACGCGATGGAGCGCGAGAAGGCGTTCCTGTTCGCCTCCCAGGAAGGGCGCTACCTCTGGCACGTGAACGAGGCGCTGCGCCGCCTGTACCAGACCCCCGAGAAATTCGGCAAGTGCGAGCAGTGCGGCGAGGACATCGGCTTCGACCGGCTGGACGCGCTCCCCCACGCGCGGCTGTGCATCAAGTGCAAGGCGGAGGAGGAAGATGGCAAGCGGCGCTGACCGGCGGCTCTTTTGGGCGACGGCGGCCGGCGTCGTCGCGCTCGACATCGTCACCAAACTCGTCGCCGTCGCGACGCTCGCCCGCCGCCCCTTGGAGCTCGTCGGCGACTACGTGGTGCTGCGCCTCGTCTACAACCGCGGCGCGGCGTTCGGGCTCGACCTGGGCGACGCGTCGCGCTGGATCTTCCTCGGCCTCGCGCTGGTGGCGCTTGTCGTGCTCGGCCTGATGGTGCGCGCCACACGCGCCGGGGACAAGATCCGCCTCCTCGCCCTCGCCCTCGTGTGCGGTGGGGCCTTCGGCAACCTCATCGACCGCGTGCGCAGCGCGCAGGGCGTCGTGGACTTCATCGAGGTCGGGATCGGCCGCTACCGCTGGCCCACCTTCAACGTCGCCGACTCGGCGATCACCGTGGGCGCCGTCGCGCTCGCCATCTCCCTGTGGCTCGAGGGACGGGCGCACGAACGCGCGAAGGAGGCCGGGACGGCGGCGCCGTGATCGTGTTTTGCGTCGCGGTCCCCGCGACCGAGCGCCTCGATCGCTTCCTCGCCGACCAGCTCGCCCTCTCCCGCACGCAAGCCGCCCGTCTCATCGCCGACAAGCGCGTCACCGCCGCCGGCCGCGCGCTGCGCGCGTCGGCGCTGCTCGAGCGCGGCGCCGAGGTCAGCGTCGAGTTCCCCGCCGAGGCCGCCCCCCGCACATACTCACCGGTCACCCCGCCGCAGGCGGGGGGGGCGGGGGGGGGGCTGCGCTTCGTTTACGAGGACGAGCACCTCGCCGTGCTCGACAAGCCGGCGGGCCTCGTCGTGCACCCCGGGCCCGGTCACTGGGACGACACGCTCGTCAACGTGCTGGTGGGCCGCGGCACGCCGCTCTCGTCGGGCGGTGCCGTGGGACGGCCCGGCATCGTGCACCGGCTCGATCGCGACACGTCGGGGCTGTTGCTCGTCGCCAAGACTGATCTCGCGCATCGCCGGCTCGCGCGCGCCATCGAGCAGCGCCGCGTCGAGCGCACCTACGCCGCGCTCGCCTGGGGGCACTTCGCCAAGAGTCCCGTGGAAATCACCGCACCGATCGACCGCCATCCCGAGGACCGCAAGCGCATGACCGTGAAAGCCGGCGGCCGCCACGCGGTCACCTTCGTCACGGTGGTCGCGCGCTTCGCCCAGACCGACCTCGTGCGCGTCACCCTCGGCACGGGGCGCACGCATCAGATCCGCGTGCACCTCGGACACGTCGGCCATCCCGTCGTCGGCGATCGTGAGTACGCGTTCGGCGGCAGTCGCCGCGTCACGGCG
>Ga0209266_1001790_pt1 | contig 13915 bp, 10 predicted proteins | sample GraSoiAngelo_132_FD_185889 | JGI IMG/M metagenome (GOLD analysis project Ga0209266, IMG submission 185889) | Grasslands soil microbial communities from the Angelo Coastal Reserve, California, USA - 14_0929_02_40cm (SPAdes) (version 2) | ecosystem: Environmental > Terrestrial > Soil > Grasslands ...
AGGTTCAAGGTTCGTTCGGGTTCAGGGTTCAAGGTTCGGAGTTCGAAGTTCTGCAGTTCCGGGTTCTGCGCGGGCTGGCGCCGTACACTGAACGTTGAACCGCGGACCGAGAACCTGGCAGGCAGGACCCGAACCAACCCTGAACCCGGAACCCTGTTGGTTGTCCTCAAATGTGTCGGACGGGTGAGCGCGCGGTTCAGTGCGCGAAGTGGGAGAGACCGGGCGTCCGCGCCATCATGATCTTCATCTCGAGCAGCTCGACGAGCGCCGCCGCGCGCGTGCGGAGGCACGGCTGTTCGAGCAGCGCCTGTTTCTCCAGCGCCTCGAGGTCCAGATACTGCGCCAGTGCGTTCACCAGATCCTCGTCCGACATCGCGGACGGCGTCCTGTAGTCCCCTCCCGCCCGTTCGACGGCCGGCGACAGCATCGACTCGAGCTTCGACCGCTGGTTCCGGATCGCCGCCTCATCGTCCGCGCTGAGCCGCCGCTCCGGCAGCGGCTCGATGGACGCGCGGCGGTAGCTGCGCTCGTGGTCCTCGCCGACAATCCGGAACCGCTCGAGCCCGCGCAGCACGAGGTTGTACCGGCCGTCGGCCATGCGCTCGACATGCGTCAACACGCCGCTGCAGCCGACGGTGTAGACCGGCGGCCGCCCTTCGTAATCCCGCTCCCAGCCGGGCCGCAAAAGCACCATCCCGATCATCCGATCGCTGGCCACCGCGTCAGAAATCATCTCGCGGTACCGAGGCTCGAAGATGTGCAGCGGCAGGAACACGTTGGGGAAGAGCACAACGTTGGGCAGCGGAAAGAGGGGAAGCAGATCGGCCATGCGAACGGTGCAAGTCAGAAGTCAGAAGTTGGAAGTCTGAGTGGTCAGGCTTCGTATTTCGTACTTCAGACTTCAGACTTCGTACTTCAGACTTCAGACTTTCAGTGAATCGTTTTCGTCTTCTTGTCCATGTAGTCCATCAGGACGTACTGGCCGAGCGTGTACGGCGTCGTGAAGTACGCCTTGCCCTTGCAGATGTCGGCGACGCGGCGGACGAAGCTCACCAGATCGTAGTCGCGCGCGAGCATGAACGTGTTGATCATGATCCCGCTCTTCCGGCACGCCGCGACCTCGGCGCACGTCTCGGCGACGATGAACGGATCGAGGCCGAAGGCGTTCTTGTAGATGCGGCCGTCGGGCTGCGTGAGCGCCGACGGCTTGCCGTCGGTGATCATGATGATCTGCCGCATGTCCTTGCGCTGCCGGTCGAGAATCCGGCGGGAGAGGCGCAGCCCCTCGCGCGTGTTCGTATAGTACGGGCCGACGCGCACGCGTCCGAGCTCGGCCAGCGGAATCTCTTCCGCCGAGTCGTGAAAGAGCACGACTTTCAGCGCGTCACCCGGGTACTGCGCCTTGATCAGCTGCGCGAGCGCCAGCGCCACGCGCTTGGCCGGCGTGAACCGGTCCTCGCCGTACAGGATCATGCTGTGGCTGCAGTCGAGCATCAGCACCGTCGCGCAGGAGCTCTGGTACTCGCCCTGCACGACCATCAGGTCGTCATGCCTGACGTGAATCTTGCGCGAGGCGGGAGGCTGGAGCGCGGGGTCCAGCGCTGCGCGTTCCCGCGCTTCGCGCTGCACGGCGTTCAGCAGCGTGCTCGCCGGATCGAGGTTCAGCGTGTCGCCGAATTCGTACGGCTTCGGCGCGCCGGTGGTTTCGACGCCGGTGGCCTGCTCGCGCGTGTCGTGACGGCCATAACTGCTCTTGCCGAGCGATCCCAGGAGGTCGCGCAGCGCGCGGTAGCCGAGGAAATCGAGCGCCTTGTCGGTCACCTCGAACGTGACCTGCGCGGGGGCATCGCGTCCGAATCCGCCGTCGCCCCGCCGCCGCTCGCGCTCCGCGTTCAGGTCAGGCGGCGTGGTGATGTAGCCCTGGTCCGCCATACGCTCGATGATCAGCTGAATCAGCTCTTCGAGCTTCGACCGCGCGTCTTCCTGGTCGCCGTCGGCCGGATCACCGAGCAGCCGCTCGATCGTGTCCTCCGGCAGCACGCCGCCGTTGAACAGCGCGTCCAGGATCGCATCGTGCAGCGCCTGCATCGTCCGCTCCTCGTCGTCCATGCCGTGCGGGTTGCCGAACCCGCTGGAGAGGAGCAAATCGGAGAGCTTCGACACCAGATCCTCGAGATCCAGGTCGTCGAGCTCGCTGCCGGTGAACTTGGTGTAGCGGTATTTCATGAACGTTGTTGGGACTGGGGACTAGGGGACTAGGGGACTAGGGACTACGGTCGAGACGCCGAGCGTTGAAGTCCCCCAGTCCCCAGTCCCCAGGTCCCCTAGTTGTAATACTTCTTCTTTCCCGACGGTATCCGGATCTCGTCGTCGTGCGTGGCTTCTTCCCGGCGCGCGCTTCGGCGTGGTGCCGGTTCGCCGGCGGAGTAACCGCGATCGTCGCTGCGGCTGATCTTTTTCTGGGCGTACAGCCCCTCGAGGACGAAGTCGAGGGCCGACGCGACGGCCGGGGCGGCGGCGCCGCCGGACAGACCGGCCTGCGTCGCCAGCTCGCGCAACCCCTGGACGGCGCGCGCCCGGGCGATCAGGTCGTCGGCGGAGGAGCTGTCGCTGAGCGGCAGCGATCCGCCCACGTCGAACCATTCGACGACGGGGCGCGTGTCCACGCCGTCGAACATGCCGGTGAACACGGAGCCGACGGCGGATCGAATCAGGTCGCGCGCGATCTGTTCCGCGCCGCGCAGCTCGCCTTCATACTCGAGCTCGAACTTGCCGGTGATCGACGGCAGCGCGGCGTAGACGTCGGTGACGCGCGGCACGACGAGCGGCTCGCCGTGCGCCAGCGCGCGGCGTTCGGCGTTCGAGACGACGAGCTCGAGGGTGGTGATCGGAAGCCGCTGGCTGACGCCGGATCGCTTGTCGATCTTGCGATCGGACCGCGCCTGGAACGCGATCTCTTCGACCACTTCGCGGACGTAGGCGGGGATCTCGACCTTCAGCGCGCCGGTGCGCTCGGTCCACGCTTCCTGCTTCGTAATCGCCATCGCGTGGCCGCGCGTCACGGGATAGTGCGTGCGGATCTCCGAGCCGATGCGGTCCTTGAGCGGCGTGATGATCTTCCCGCGCGCCGTGTAGTCCTCCGGGTTCGCCGTGAAGACGAGCATGACGTCGAGCTTCAGCCGGATCGGATAGCCCTTAATCTGGACGTCGCCTTCCTGCAGGATATTGAACAGGCCGACCTGGATCTTGCCGGCGAGATCGGGCAGCTCGTTGATCGCGAAGACGCCCCGGTTCGCCCGCGGCAGCAGCCCGTAATGCATCGTCAGCTCGTCGGAGAGGTTCAGCCCCGACTCGGCGGCCTTGATGGGATCGATGTCGCCGACCATGTCCGCGATCGTCACATCCGGCGTCGCCAGCTTTTCGACGAACCGCTCCTCGCGCCGCAGCCAGCCGATCGGGAGGCGGTCGCCTTCCTTCGCGGCGCGCGCGCGGCACGCGGCGCAGAGCGGCGCCACCGGGTCGTCGTGGATCTCGCAGCCGGGCACGACCGGGATCCGTTCGTCCAGCAGATCGACGAGGCCCCGCAGAATGCGGCTCTTCGCCTGACCCCGCAGGCCGAGCAGAATGAAATTGTGGCGCGACAGGATCGCGTTGACGAGTTGCGGAATCACCGTCTCGTCGTAGCCGATGATGCCGGGGAAGAGCGTCTGGCCCGCTCTCAGCTTGCAGACCAGGTTGTCGCGGACTTCCTGTTTGACCGGCCGCGAGCGATAGCCCGACTGACGCAGGTCACCGAGAGTCTCAATGGCCGTCATGAACCGATTCTAACCGAACTAGACTACCGACTTGTGTGGTGAGTTTGACGCTTCTGTACTCCGCTCATCCCGAGCCTGTCGAAGGATGAGCTGATTCGCTCGCGGTTCGACAGGCTCGCCACGAGAGCCGCGTGACGCGATCTCGATCTCGCCACGCGAGCGGCTCCGATCAGCTGACGTCGATGCATCCGTTTTTTTCATCGTCCCGTCCGCTCGTGTTTGCCCACCGTGGCGGCTCCGCGCTGGCGCCGGAGAACACAATCACCGCGTTCGACAACGGTCTGGCGCTCGGGTCCGACGGCCTCGAGCTGGACGTGCGACTCTCACGTGACGGCGCGGTTGTCGTCCATCACGATCGGACCCTCGATCGCACCACGACCCTGCGCGGACCGATTGCGGACCGGACCGCGAATGAGTTGCGGCGCGCCGGCGTCCCGGTGCTGGCCGACGTCCTGGCCCGCTATCGCGAGGCGCGAATCATCATCGACTTGAAGGTCGACCGTTCCGCGCTGGCGGACGCGACCATCGACGCGATCCGCCGGGCCGATGCCGTCGAGCGTGTCTGTCTCGCCTCGTTCGGGCGGCGTGTCCTTCGGGCCGCGCGGGCGCTCGATCCGGACATCGCGACGAGCGCGGCGCGCGAGGAGGTGCGATGGGCGTTGTACCGGTCGTGGTGCCGATGGCCGGTCTCGCGCGCGGCGTACGCCGGCTATCAGGTGCCGGAAGCCGCCGGGCGGACGCGCGTGGTGTCGGCGCCGTTCGTCGCGGCGGCGCATCGCGCCGGGCTCGGCGTGCAGGTATGGACGGTCGACTGCGAAGAGGACGCGCGCCGTCTGATCGGCTGGGGTGTAGACGGGTTGATCACGGATCGGCCCGATCGCATCGTGCCCCTTGTGCTACGCGGAGGATAGATCATGCAGGCTCCGACTCTGGCCGACGTCTACGCCGCGCGCGAACGGGTGTACCGCGTCGTTCGCCCGACGCCGCTCATGCGGCACCCGCTGCTCGCCGCCGAAACCGGCCTCGACCTTCTCGTCAAGCACGAGAATCACAACCCGACGGGCGCGTTCAAGGTGCGCGGCGGGCTGAACCTGATCGGCAGCCTCTCGCCAAAGGAGAAGCGCGGCGTGATCACCGCCACGACCGGGAATCACGGCCAATCGATTGCGCTCGCCTGCCAGCGCGACGGCGTGCCGTGCACCATCGTCACACCGATCGGCAACAATCCGGAGAAGAACGCTGCGATGCGGGCCTTCGGCGCCGAGCTCATCGAGTTCGGCCGCGACTTCGACGAAGCGCGCGAACGGGTGGAGCAGCTCCAGCACGACCGCGGGCTGCGCTACGTCCATTCCGCCAACGAACCGCTCCTGATCGCGGGCGTGGCGACCTACGCGCTCGAGATCTTCGAGGAGCAGCCGGACGCGGACGTCATTCTCGTCCCGATCGGCGGCGGCAGCGGCGCGTGCGGGTGCACGCTCGTGCGAACCGGGCTCGGCAGCCGAGCGAGAGTGATCGGCGTCCAGGCCGAGCGGGCGGACGCTTTCGCCCGATCCTGGAAGGGCGACACGCGCATCGTCGGCGAGAAGGCCGACACGTTCGCGGAAGGCATGGCGACGCGTGTCACCTTCGATCTGACCTTCGGCATCCTGAAGAAGGAGCTCGACGACGTTGTCTCGCTCACTGAGGACGAGCTCGCAGAGGGTGTGCGGCTCGCGCTCCGCGCGACGCACAACCTCGCGGAAGGGGCGGGCGCGGCGCCGCTGATGGCGGCGATAAGGCTGCGCGACGAGCTGCGGGGGAAGAAGGTCGTCTGCGTGATGAGCGGCGGCAACGTCGATCGCGCGACGCTCGCACGCATTCTCGCGGACACGCTCGCCTGAAAGGCTCGCGCTCCTGGTTTTGCGGAAAGGCTCGCGCTCCGCGTTTGCTGAAAGAGTCGCGCGCGGTCACCGGTCCTGCAGCGTGAAATTCACGGTGACGGTCATGACGACCGGCACGGGCATTCCATTGAGCAGCGTTGGCGTGAACACCCATTGCCGCACGGCCTCGACGGCGGCCTGATCCAGCAGCGGAATCGAACGGAGAACGCGCACGGATTCGACGTGCCCACGCGCATCGATGACCGCTTCGAGAATGACCACGCCTTCTTTCCGCGCCGATTGCGCCAGCGCGGGATACAGCGGACGAACGTCCACTACCTTTCTCGGCGGCTGCATGCCCGAGTGCAAATGAATCGGTGTTTGAGCGGGCGCCGGCGGCGGAGGCGGGATGCGCTCGATCGTCCCGACATTGAGCCCTGACTCCAGGCCGCGCGCGACGCCGACGGCATCCAGAAGGCCCCCGGGTGAGCCGCCGCTTTCGCGTTCTGTTTCCGGTGCGATGTCGGTCGGCGCATCGACCGGCGCGACGTCTGGTTCGATCCCGACGCTCGGTCCGCCGCCACGAGCCGCGCGCGCGTGCGAAGGCCGGAGCGGAACGTCAATGACGCGAATGATCTGTGCGCCGTCGAACGTCACCGGGCGTCTGGGCGTGGGAAGCGTTCCGACCGCGAGCACTTGCGCGATCAGCGTCGCCGTGACGACAACCGCGTGAACGACGACGGAGCAGAGCGTGAAGACGCGCCGCATGGCTCCCCCTGACGTGGTGCGTTCATGCACTCACGTCACGTTGGACACCATGCCGCGATGGAGGTTCCAGTGCCCTCGACGTTTGCAAGACGCCGTACGCGAGCTTTCCGCCGAGCGAACGACGCTCGCCTCGCCTGAAAGGCTTGCGCTCCATGAACCTGTAGAACGGTCAGCGCAAATCCGTGTCACGCAGAGTCCGTGCGACACGCTGGAACACGTCGTCCATCATGCACGCGCTGAGCTTGCCTGTATTCGTGTTCTGCCGGCTGGGGTGATAACAGCCGATGAGCGTCTGACCGTTCGGCAGCTCGTGCGCGACGCCATGGCCGAACGCGGGCTTCGGGCGGACGTTCACGCCGCGGCGCTTCAGCAATTGCAGATAGGCGTCGAAGCCGATCTTTCCAAGCGCGACGACCACGCGGACGCGTGGCAGCGCGGCGATCTCCGCGTCGAGATGGGGAAGGCAGTTGGCGATTTCCACGGGCGTCGGCTTGTTGTCGGGCGGCGCGCACCGCACGGCTGCCGCGATGAACGCGTCGGTCAGCTCGAGTCCGTCGTCGGTGCGCTCGGCCGTCGGGATGTTCGCGAAGCCGGCTCGGTGCAGCGCAGCCATGAGAAAATCGCCGGAGCCATGAGGGCCGTCGCCGGTGAAGACGCGCCCGGTGCGATTCGCGCCGTGCGCGGCCGGTGCGAGCGCCACGAGCAGCATTCGCGCGCGAGGATCGCCGAACCCCGGCACCGGCTTGCCCCAGTAGACCTCGTTGCGATACGCCCGCCGTTTCGTCCGCGCGATCTCGGCGCAGTACTCGCGTAGCCTCGGACAGCGCTCGCAGGAGACGATCGACTGTTGTATTGCTTGTAGGGCGAGCCTTTCAGACTCGCCAACGCGTGTCGGATGTTCCTGGCGGTCTTTGCGGGCTTTTCGTTCGATGGTCACCATACTCGGCTGGCAACGCGTGTCGGCGACGCCGAAAGCGTCGCCTTACGAGTGTCCTTCTCCGGACGAGGAACGCAAAGGCCGCAAAGCGCGCATCCTTCGACAGGCTCAGGATGAGCGCTCATGGTGAGCCTGTCGAACCATGCGGGCTTCGCGTTCAAACGTCTTGTGGTTGCTACCACACGCGGCACGCGTTCGCGCGCACCATCGGCGCACCCCCCTTGCACGAGAACGCTTTCTGGAACTCGGGCATGTTCGAGATCGATCCGTTGACCCGGTACCTGTTCGATGAGTGAGGATTGGTGGCCGCCTTCAGCCGTTCCGCTTCGGGCCGGGTGTTCTCGCACCAGACCTGCGCCCAGCCGAGGAAGACGCGCTGTTCGGGCGAAAAGCCGCCGACCTTGTCCCTCCTGTCGCGCAGCTTCGCGCCGGGCCCCGCGAGATACGCCATGAGCGCGAGGCGCAGGCCGCCGTTGTCGGCCGTGTTCTCGCCGAGCGTCAGCCGTCCGTTGATCGTCGTGTCGCCCGCCACGGCGTAGCTGGAGTACTGATCCGCGATGCAGCTCGCACGCTCGTCGAACGCCCTGGCGTCCTCCGGCGTCCACCAGTCGCGCAGGTTGCCCTGACCGTCGAAGCGGCGGCCCTGATCGTCGAAGCCGTGCGTGAGCTCGTGGCCGATGACGGCGCCCGCGGCGCCGTAGTTCACCGCGGCGTCGCGGCCGGCTCTGTAGAACGGCGGCTGCAGGATGCCGGCCGGGAAGTTGATGTTGTTGCGGTCGGGGCTGTAGTACGCGTTCACGGTCGGCGGCGTCATGCTCCACTCGCCGCGATCGACCGGCTGGCCGATCTTCTGCAGGCTGCGTGCATGCTCGAACGCCATCGCCCGCTGCCGGTTCCCCAGCGCATCGTCGCGCGTCACGCGGATGCCGGCGTAGTCGCGCCACGTATCGGGGTAGCCGATCCGATCGACGAGGGCGTTCAGCTTCGCCATCGCGGCTTTCTTCGTCCCGCCGCTCATCCATGGTGCCGCGTCGATGTCCTGCCGCATCGCGCCTTTGATGTCCTGAACCATCTGGAGCATGTCCGCTTTTGCCTGCGGGGCGAACGCTTCTTCGACGAACGCCTTGCCGAGCGCCTCGCCGAGCCGGGCATCGGTTTCCGTAACGCACTGCCGCCAGCGCGGCGGCCGATCCTGCTGGCCCGCGAGCGTGCGGCTGAAGAAGTCGAAGTCGGCGTCGGCGAACGCCCTGGGCAGCAGATCCGCCGAGGCGTGGAGCAGCTGCCAGCGGAGGTACGCCTTCAGATCGCCCACCGATGTCGCGGCAATCAATTGATCGAGGGCCTTCAGGTAGTCCGGCACCGCGACGTTGACAGCCTGGAAGCGCGGCGCTTCGGCGGCCGCCGCGTACTTCCGCCAGCCGAAGTTCGGCGTTATCGCCTGCAGATCGGTGAGCGTCATCGGATGCTCGGTCATGGCGGGATCGCGCCGCTTCACGCGATCGAGCGCGGCGTTGGCCAGCGCCGTTTCAATCTCCATGACCGCCTTCGCATCCGCTGCGGCCGTGTCAGGCGGCGCGCCGGCGAGGCCGGACAGCCGTTCGACGTGCGCCATGTATTTGCCCCTCAGCTCCACCGAGCGCGCGTCGGTCTTCAGGTAATAGTCGCGGTCGGGCAGGCCGAGCGCGGCCTGATCGACGTCGGCCATCTCCCGCGTGGCATCGCGCAGGTCGGTCCGCGAGCTGAAGCGGAAGAACGCCGGCACGCCGTAGGCGTGGAGGTGCGCCAGCAGCACCGGCAGATCGTCCGGGTTCGTGAGGGCGTCGATCGTGGCGAGATCCGGGCCGACGAACGCGAGTCCGTTCGACTCGATGCGCGGCTCGTCCATGCAGGCGGCGTAATAGTCCGCGGCCTTCTTGCGGTCGCCCCCGGCGCCCGGCGCTTCGAGGATCCGTCGCAGGATCGTGAAGTTGCGATCCTGCACCTCCTGGAACCGGCCCCACGAGCGGCGATCGGCCGGCAACGGGTTTTTCGCAATCCAGCCGCCGCAGGCGAACTGGTAAAAATCGGTGCACGGATCCGTGCGGTGATCGATCGCGCCGGGCTCAACGCCCGACGGCGCGGACGCCGACGCCTGCGCATCGAGGCCAGGCCTGAAGGCCGGCACGACCTCCGTGGTGCGGATCTTCGAGCGGGCCGCACCGGGAGTAGTGGGGACCTTCAGGTCCGCCGTTGGTCTCTGCGCCGCGCCGAGCGCAACGGCCAGTGGCAGCGCGACGAATGTCAAAGCGAAGAGCTGGCGGCGCACGCTTTCCCCTTCCTCCAAACCCAAGGTACAATTCGTGGTTGGCCTACGGGCTGAGGGTCTGTTGGCCGACAGTCCGACAGAAGCTCACGCTCGCCCCGAGGCTGGCCGAGGGGCGTCCATCCCCGAGAGCTGAAAGGATCCCGCTTCCGTGAGATACATCGCTCCTAAAGACGCGGCGGAACTGGACCAGACCGAAACCCGAGAGTGGCTCGACTCGCTTGATTATGTGCTGCAGAGCGGTGGCCCCGCAAAGGTGGCGCGCCTGCTCCGCGAGTTGACGATTCACGCCCGCCAGAGCGGCGTCAAGCTTCCCTTCTCCGCGAACACCCCGTATGTCAACACCATCTCGGCCGACGACCAGGTGCTCATGCCGGGCAGTCCGGATCTCGAGCGCCGGATCAAGAGCCTCGTGCGCTGGAACGCCGCGGCCATGGTTGTGCGCGCGAACAAGGCCGAAGAAGGCATCGGCGGGCACATTTCGACCTTTGCGTCGGCCGCCACGCTGTACGAAGTCGGCTTCAACCATTTCTTCAGGGGTCACGAGGATGCCGACGGCGACGTGATCTACTTCCAGGGCCACGCGGCGCCCGGGATCTACGCGCGCGCCTACCTCGAAGGACGCATCGACGAGACGCATCTCGAGAATTTCCGCCGCGAGACGATGCCGGGCGGCGCCCTGTCGTCCTACCCGCACCCCTGGCTGATGCCCGACTTCTGGGAATACCCCACGGTCTCGATGGGCCTTGGCCCGCTGATGGCGATCTACCAGGCGCGCTTCATGCGGTATCTCGAGGATCGCGGGCTGAAGCCGCCGTCGACCGCGAAAGTCTGGGCGTTTCTCGGTGACGGCGAAACCGACGAGCCCGAAGCGCTCGGCGCGATCACGCTGCCGGCGCGCGAGAAACTCGACAATCTCATCTTTGTCATCAACTGCAACCTGCAGCGGCTCGACGGTCCGGTGCGCGGCAACGGCCAGATCATCCAGGAGCTCGAAGCGGCGTTCCGCGGCGCCGGCTGGAATGTGATCAAGGTGCTGTGGGGACGCGAGTGGGATCAGTTCCTGGCGAAAGATCGCGACGGCCTGCTCGTGAAGCGCATGGGCGAGATCGTCGACGGGCAGTATCAGAAGTACGCCGTCGAGTCGGGCGCGTACGTGCGCGATCATTTCTGGGGCGCGGACCCGCGGCTGCTCGACATGGTCAAGCACCTGTCGGACGACCAATTGAAGAAGATGACGCTCGGCGGGCACGATCCGATCAAGGTCTACAACGCGTTCAAAGCCGCGTGCGAGCACAAAGGCGCGCCGAGCGTCGTCCTCGCGCGCACGATCAAGGGCTACGGCCTCGGCGAAGCCGGCGAAGGCAAGAACATCACGCATCAGCAGAAGAAGATGAACGAAGAGGAGCTGCGGGCGTTCCGCACGCGCTTCGGGATTCCGATTTCAGATGCGGACGTCGGCAAAACGCCGTTCTACCGGCCCGCCGCCGACAGCATCGAGATTCGCTACATGCGCGAGCGGCGCAAGGGGCTCGGCGGCTTCGTGCCGACGCGCAAGGTCCGCAGCGAACCGCTCACGCCCGTTTCGAGCGAGCTCTTCGAGGAGTTCCACAAGGGCACCGAAGGCCGCAAGGCCTCGACGACCATGGTGTTCGTGCGGCTGCTGTCGAAGATGCTGCGCGACAAAGAGCTGGGACGGCTCATCGTGCCGATCGTGCCGGACGAAGCCCGGACGTTCGGCATGGAGGCGTTGTTCCGCCAGGTCGGCATCTACTCGCACGCCGGGCAGGTGTACGAGCCGGTCGACATGGATACGCTCCTCTATTACAAGGAAGCCTCCGACGGCCAGATTCTCGAGGAAGGGATCACGGAAGCCGGATCGATGTCGTCGTTCATCGCGGCGGGCACCGCCTACGCGACGCACGGCGTCAACACGATCCCGTTCTTCATCTATTACTCGATGTTCGGCTTCCAGCGGATAGGCGACCTGATCTGGGCCGCCGGCGATGCGCGCACGCGCGGCTTCCTCCTCGGGGGGACCGCCGGCCGCACCACGCTCGCCGGCGAAGGGCTGCAACACCAGGACGGAAACAGCCAGCTCTTCGCGATGGTCTATCCCAACTGCGTCAGCTACGACCCGGCATTTGCCTACGAGATCGCCGTCATCATCCAGGACGGTATCCGCCGGATGTACGTCGAACAGGAAAGCATCTTCTACTACCTGACGGTGATGAACGAGCAGTACGCCATGCCGGCGATGCCGCCGGGCGTTGTGGACGGCATCCTGAAGGGGCTGTATCGCTACCGGGCCGCGTCGAAGCCCGACCGGCCGCTCCGTGCGCAGCTCTTCGGGAGCGGGGCGATCCTGCCCGAAACAATCAAGGCACAGGAGATTCTCGAGTCCAAGTACAACGTGGCGGCCGACGTCTGGAGCGTGACGAGCTACACCGAGCTCTATCGAGAAGGCCACGCGTGCGAGCGCTGGAACATGCTGCATCCGGCCGAGGCTCCGCGCGTCCCGTACGTGACGCAGTGCCTGAAGGATGCATCCGGCGTGCTCATCGCGGCGTCCGATTACGTGAAGGTGCTGCCCGATTCGATCGACCGGTGGCTGCCTCGTCCGCTCGTCGCGCTCGGCACCGACGGCTACGGGCGCAGCGAAGGCCGCGCCGCGCTGCGGGACTTCTTCGAGGTCGACTACCGCTACATCATCGTCGCCACGCTGGCCGCGCTCGCGCGCGACGGCAAGGTCGACACGTCGATCGTCGAGCAGGCGATGCACGCGCACAACGTCAATCCCGAGAAAAGCAACCCCGCTGTGTCGTAGCGACCAGCCGTAAGGTTTCTTGTGCCTACTGACCTCACACTCCCCGAGCTCGGCGAGAGCATCTCCTCGGGTGACATCCTGCGCGTGCTGGTCAAGCCGGGAGACACGCTCGTGAAGGATCAGCCCGTCCTCGAGCTCGAGACCGACAAAGCGACGATCGAAGTGCCTTCAGCGCTCGCCGGGATGGTGAAGGAGATCAAGGTCAAGGCGGGCGACAAGGTCAAGGTGGGCCAGGTGATCCTGAGCGTCGAGGAAGATGGCGCCGCAGCCGCACCGAAACCCGGCCCGGTGAAAGCGCCGCCTGCAAAGGCGGAGGCCGCGCCGAATCCCGCGGGGAAGACTCCCCGGGCGCGTGCGGGCGGAGACGAAGCGGCGGGCGCCAACCCGTCTTCGACGCCGCCGGACAGTGACATGGAGCAGCACCTCGCCGGTGAGAAGCGCGCGACGGGCGGCAAGGTGGGCGTCAAGGATCCGAGGATCGGGCCAGAGGCCGCCTCCGACGAGGCCCCGGCGCGCGCCACCAACGTCGTCGACATCACGCGCGGTGCGCGGGCGGCCCTGGAACCGGCGGCACCGGAATTGCCGCCCGTACCGGCATGGCGCGCGAGCTTGGCGTCGAGATCGGCGAAGTGCCGGGCAGCGGACCTGGCGGACGTGTTTCCGTCGAGGACGTCAAGGCGCACGCCAAGCGGCTGGTGGAGCGCGCCGGAAGAACGGGCAGCGCAGGTGGCAGCCCTGTCCCTCTTCCCGATTTCGCCCGCTGGGGCGCGGTGGAGCGGCAGCCGATGCGGGCGGTCCGCCGAAAGACCGCCGAGCACCTGAGCGCGGCGTGGGCGGCGATTCCGCACGTCACGCAGTTCGATCTCGCCGACATCACGGGGCTCGACGCGCTGCGCAAGAAACATGCGAAGCAAGTGGAGGCGGCGGGCGGCAATTTGACCGTCACCTCCATCGCGGTGAAGGTCGCCGCCGCGGCGCTGAGGGTGTTTCCGCAGTTCAACGCGTCGATCGACATGGCGGCCGACGAGATCATCGTCAAGAAGTACGTGAACATCGGCATCGCCGTCGACACCGACCGCGGGCTGCTCGTGCCGGTGATTCGCGACGCGGACCGGAAGAACATCGTGGAGCTGTCGGTGGAGCTCGTGCAGCTCTCCGAGAAGGCCCGTACGCGCAAGATCGCGCTCGAAGACCTGCAGGGTGGCTGCTTCAGCATCTCGAACCTCGGCGGCATCGGCGGCACGTATTTCACGCCGATCATCAACGCGCCCGAAGTCGCGATTCTGGGCATCTCGCGCGCGCGCACGGAACCGATCTACAAGGACGGTGGTTTCGAGCCGCGTCTGATGCTGCCGCTCTCGCTGTCCTACGATCATCGCGCCATCGACGGCGCCGACGGGATCCGCT
>Ga0209266_1001794_pt1 | contig 13911 bp, 14 predicted proteins | sample GraSoiAngelo_132_FD_185889 | JGI IMG/M metagenome (GOLD analysis project Ga0209266, IMG submission 185889) | Grasslands soil microbial communities from the Angelo Coastal Reserve, California, USA - 14_0929_02_40cm (SPAdes) (version 2) | ecosystem: Environmental > Terrestrial > Soil > Grasslands ...
TCGATCATCGGCGGCGAGATCAAATGGGCGATACTGAGCGGGGGAGTGGTCGCGCCAGCGGTGGCGGTCCGGATCAGCGGCACCAAGCTGATTGGCGGATCAGAGGTGCACCTGGAAACCTATAGCGCCGATCTCTCGATCAGCAAGGGCTTTCTCTTCCTCATCCCTTACGCCGGCATCGGACAAGTGCTCGTCAACAGCCGGACAGACTCGGCGACGATTCGGGCGTTTAACAGCGGGGTGGACTTCCGGGAAACCCAGAATCTGACGAAATGGTTCGTCGGCCTCAAGATTGCTCCGCCAGTGATGCCCTTCAGCCTCGTTGCCGAGGCGGATTTTTCGACCGTGGCCGCCTACAGCATCCGGGCCAACTTCAGCTTCTGACAAGACGCGGGGGCGGGCAGAAAAGGGGAAGGAGGGAATCATGCCGCAAAAGAGTCAGGCCTTGACCGATATTTTTCATGACTTCGCGAAAGGATCTGCTGCCATTGTTGGCTCACCCTGGGCATTCTTCCTTGCCATCTTAGTCATCATTGCGTGGTTGGCCACAGGACCTACCTTTCACTACTCGGATACATGGCAACTAATGATCAATACCAGCACAACCATCGTAACGTTTCTAATCGTTTTCCTAATCCAGAACACCCAAAATCGTGATGCCAAGGCTGTCCATCTGAAGCTGGACGAGCTGATCCATGGAGTGAAAGGAGCGCGTAATAGCCTTATCAATCTCCAAAACTTAACCGACGAGGAATTGGAAGACTTGCAGCGGGAGTTTGAACGTCTAAGAAAAAAGTCGTGAAAAGTAGGTGATCGCACAGCTTCTGCATGCAGGTAGCTGACTCAGGACGACATAGGTCAACCCCGCAAAGAGCCCGGCCACCGGCAGCGTGACGATCCAGGCCAGCACCATCTCTCGCACGGTCGCCCAGCGAACGGCGCGCAGGCCCTTCAAGAGCCCGATGCCGATGATGGCTGAACTGCTGACATGCGTCGTGGAAACCGGCAATCCCATGGTCGCCGTGATAAGCACCAGGGACGAGGTCGTGAGATTGGCCGACAGGCCTTCCACGTGATCCATCCGCGCGACCTTTTCCGCCAGCACTTCAGTCACGCGGTACCCGCCGATGATGCTCCCGAGCCCCATCGCCAGGGCCGCACCGGCAAACGCCGCGACCTTCAACGTGTCGCTGGGCCAAGCCGCGACCGCCCCGCTCAGTAGCAGCATCGCCAGGATCTTCGGCGCATCGTTGACGCCGCGGGCCAGTGAGGTCAGGCCGCTCGAGATCCAATGAATCGTATCAAGGCCGACCGTCACGCCTTGGAGGCCGGCGCGGTCGCACTGTGAGGGCACGGCCACTACGGGCTGGCCCAGCGCGCTCGCTTGAAACAGCGTGCGGGTGTTGCCATGCGCGTCAACGCTCACCAAGGCACGGGAGGCCGGCATCACGCAGAGGCAGGAACCTTCCCAACGACCCGCGATGAATCGTATCACCGGATGCAGCACGAGCGAGAGAGACAAGGCCAGGACCGGGCTCAGTAGCAAGGGCAACGCGATTTTTTGAGTAATGGCCGGCCAGGCCAGCCCGTGGCTGCCGAAGGCCAGGAGCCCTGCGCCGACGAGCGCTCCGGTGAGGGCGTGGGTCGTGGAGACCGGGAGGCCCATGCGCGACGCCACAAGCACCCAGGCAATCGCGCCGACCAGGACCGCGCCCGCCAGCGCCGGTGGTACGGCGACGCCGGGCTGGAGCAGACCGGTACTAAACGTATTCAGCATCGCGCCGGCCACGACACCGGACGCCGCTGCGCCGACGGTGGTCCAGATCGTTCCCCAGATGATGGCGGTGCGATAGTTTGTGACGCCGCTGCCGACGAGCGTCGCGATCGCCTTGGAGACGTCGTTGGTGCCGTTGGCGTACGCCAGGCCTAACACGAGAAGCAATAAAAGAAGAAAGACTTCCATAGTCTTACTCTGTCACCCTGAGCGAAGCGAAGGGTCTCACTTAGCTGACATGCTGAGATGCTTCGCTACGCTCAGAATGACAATACCTCTTGTCGCATACCTTCACTAAACCTAGCGAGTCTTTCTATGCGGTTGCGCCGCCGCAGGAGGATCCGGCGCCGGCGGTGCAGCCGTAGCAGTGCAGCCCCGTGACGACCTGGCGACTGGCCAGCAAGGCAAGGTCGAACTCATGGATGGTCTGCGGCAACGCGCTGTCCACCGGCAGGTCCAGCATCTGGTTGAAGTCGCAATCGTAGAGCCTGCCGTCCCAGCTCACGCTGATCAGGTTCCGGCACATGAGACCGTCCACCGCGGCCGGGTTGAAGCTGGTGATGAGCGTCTCCATGTACGACTCGTACTGGCCGGAGCGATGCAGATCGTCGAGGAACCGATTGATGGGCATGTTGGTGATCGTATAGAGCCGGTTGAAGGAAATGCCGAACCGCTTGGACAGCTCGTTCCTGTAATCGGCTTCCAGGTCGACCTGCGGTGGCGGAAGCTTGGGGCCGAGCGGGTTATACACCAGGTTCAGGATCAGCCCTGTCCATTCCCTGCCATAGCCCAGCGCGTTGAGCGCCTGCAGCGCGGCGATGCTGCGATCGTAGACGCCCTTGCCGCGCTGCTGATCGACGTTCTCCTTGAGATAGCACGGGAGCGAGGCGATGACCTCGACCTGGTGCTCAGCCAGAAACCGCGGGAGATGTTCCTTGCCGCGCACGAAGAAGACGGTCAGATTGCACCGATCCATCACGTGCCGGCCCATCGCCCGGCACTGTTCCACCAGGTATTCGAAGTGCGGGTTCATCTCCGGCGCGCCGCCGGTGATGTCCACCGTGCGCAGCTCCGGGTAGCGCCGCACCACCGCCAGCACCGCTTCCGCCGTTTCCCGTTTCATGATCTCGGTCCTGGTCGGGCCCGCGTCCACGTGGCAGTGGGTGCAGGTCTGGTTGCACAGCTTGCCGACATTGACTTGCAGGGTGTCAATGCGCAGCGCCCGGAGGGTCTCGTGCCCGTATTCAGCGAGTGTCCCGTCGAACGAGCGCAGGACCTTGGCGGTTTTCTTTTCCGGATTGAGGAGAACGGTTACGCTGGCCATGTCAGCAGCAGCTTCCACCCGGTGCGCAGGAGACGGCCTCGCCTGCGACTGCCTCGGTCGCCCGGTTGATGACTGCGAAGTGCCGGCTGTACAGGCCGGACTCCAGTACGTCCAGCGTCTTCGAGCAGACCTCCAGCGGGATGCCCCGCCGATAGACATGATGGTCGTCGTCTTCCGCTTCCATGAAGGGCCCGGTGAAGAGGGCGAAGTGGCCTTTCCAGACGCAGGGCGTCTGGGCGGGCAGGATCGAGACGAGGCGCTGATCGGTCGCCGCGAGGGAGACCGGCTGTTCCGACAGGAGGAAGAGCCGCTCAAACGGCGGAGTCTTGAGCAACTGGGCGGTGCGGGCTGTCACCGGCTCGGGCTTGCCCCGATGATAGGTCTGCCCCAGTTCATCCACCGCCCGGCTGAATGGTCCCACCAGCGTCGCGTACCCGACCCCATTGGACTCCGCCGCGTTCGGCAGCTTGTAACCGGTCAGCGTCAGAGAGAGGAAATGGATGCCGTCAATGACACTCCACGGCGTAAACTTCATCTGGTGCACGCCCAGTAACCCCGCCTGCACCAGGCCGCGCAGGTATTCCCACACAGGCAGCGCTCCCGACAGGCAGTCCCCCCATTTTTCCGTATCGTGGATGAGATAGTTCGGCACCGGCTGATCCGCGACGATGTCCGAGATCGTAAACCGCCCGCCGGGACGGATGACCCGATACATTTCGCGGAACACCTTGGCCTTGTCCGGCGCGAGGTTAATCACGCAATTGGAAATGATGAGATCAATGCTGCCATCCTCGACAGGGATATTCTCTGCATGGCCCTTGCGGAACTCGACGTTCGGTGAGTGATAGCCGAGGTTCGCCATCACGATCGGCGCATTGCGCCGGGCCATCGCGAGCATCTCGTCGGTCATGTCCACACCGATCACCCGGCCGGACGGGCCGACACGCCTGGAAGCCTCAAAGCAATCGATACCCCCGCCCGAGCCGATGTCCAGCACGGTCTCGCCAGGCCGCACCGTCGCCAGGCCGGCCGGCGTGCCGCACCCGTAGGACACGCGCAGCACTTCCTCAGGGACGAAGGATCGGAGGTCGTCGAAGTTGTAGCCCGTCGGGCAGCACATCTGTTCGCCGCTGGTCACGGCCCTGGCGTACCGCTCGCTCACTTGCCGCGTGATCGTCTCGTCCGACATACGCACCTCGCGCAGGATGGAAGTTAGAACGATGGGTCCATATAGCAGGGCCCGCTCTCCCTCGTCAACTCTCTTCCTTAGTCTCTCCGCAAGCGCGACCGTTACACAAGAAGATTCCCCCTTGTGCTCATCATTACGGTAGCGCCATCAAGCCGGATTTCAAATTAGCGCGCGTTCTTTTATAATGAGGCCCTCATGTCCGAACGGTTCGATCGAGTCGTGCAGATCATGTCAAGGCTGCGGGGGGAAGGCGGCTGCCCCTGGGACCGCAAGCAGACCCGCGAGTCCCTCAAGCCGTACCTGGTCGAAGAGGCCTACGAGGTTCTCGAAACGATCGAGAAGCAGGACGAGGCAAAGCTCAAAGAGGAGCTGGGCGACGTGCTGCTTCAAGTACTCTTTCACGCCCAGATCGGGCGCGAGCGGGAGACCTTCACCATCGAGGACGTGCTGGAGACCCTGGCTGAGAAGCTCATCCGCCGCCACCCCCATGTGTTCGGCGAAACGACTAACAACCCTCCCGTTGTAAAGACCGCCGAGGAGGTCGTCCATCGCTGGGAAGAGATCAAGCGGCAGGAGAAGGCCGGGCAGTCCGACAACGGCGAGGCAGGCTCGGCGCTCGACGGCGTCCCGAAATCCCTGCCGGCGCTCCTGCGCGCCTACCAACTGCAAGTGCGGGCAGCCCGCGTCGGCTTCGACTGGCCGCACGACGAGACGGGGTACGACCAGGTCGTCGGCAAGATTCACGAGGAGCTCCGCGAAGTCGCCGACGCGCGGGCCAAGGCGGCGCGAACTTCCACGGACGAGGCCCGGCGCCGGCTCGAGGAGGAAATCGGCGATCTCCTGTTCGCGCTGGTGAACCTTGCCCGGCTCGTGAAAGTGAATCCGGAGGAGGCGCTGCGCGGCGCCGCCAACCGCTTCGCCGAGCGGTTCGCCTACATGGAGGAGGCCGCCAAGCGCAGCGGCCGCGCCCTCAGCAAAATGACGCTGACCGAGATGGACCGGCTGTGGGATGAGGCCAAGGCGTCCGAGCGGAAGAGCTAGCCACCATGACCGAGAACGCGCAACAGGACGAGCAGCCCTTTCGCAACCCGAACGCCCCCCAACCCGACAAACCCACCGGCGGGCACCCCGTCGTCGCCGTGGTGGGCGGAATCCTCGCCCTGTGGCTGATCCTCTGGATCGTCATCCCGAACCCCAAGGACCAGCCGACCGATCCGAAGACGGGCCTCACCACAATCACGCCCGGCCTGACCACGGGCATCCCCAGCGCCCCGCACGTGACTTCCCGCACCGTGGCGGTCTTAGCGGACTACAACGCGGTCGCGGTGCTAGTGCCGCCAGACACGACCGATGAGCAGGTCGCGCAACTCCTCCAACGATTCAAGAAAGCCCGTCTCGACGAGACGCTGGAACAGTACATTCCGCCGACCACCAAGGGGAACAAGCTGGGCCCGCATGCCATCGCCGACATCTACGTATTCTCGGAGCGGGAATGGGCGACCCCCAACACGCTCAGGGTTGTGGCCCTCGGCCCCCACAGCCCCCAGGATCCCAAGAAAAAGGCCGGGCCGACGTTCGCCGAAGCCATCAGCCACGTCCGCGGCCGCTACATCATCAACTTGCACGAGGCCGAGCACCGGGAGCGCGGTTCGATCGGCTACGCCGACGAAGACGGCAGCACGCACACCCCCAACTACAAGGAACTTTTCTGACCAGGAATTAGACTAAAGTCTATCTTGGCTGGATTCTTACTTTCGGTTTATACTCCCCGTATTTACTGAACCTGGATGAGATCCGAGGCAAGGAGGTGTGATGATGCAACGTGACGCCAGACGCTTATTGTATCCCCTTGTGGTCGTGGTCGCGATCGGGCTACTCGGTCTAGACACCGCACAAGCCGCTGACCTGAAAACCGGGACCTTGTCAGGAGGGGGGGCGATTGGCTTCCTCGCGAACACTCCGGACGGGACCGCCTTTGCCTTCAACGCAAACGCCGATTATTTTGTTCACCAGAACGTGTCATTCGGTCCATTGTTTCAGCTGGCCGCGACCGGGGATCTCTTCCAGTTCGGGCTGTCGGGACAGGGGAAACTCTGGATCGATCTTCCAGGGACTGAGCACAAGGCGAGGCTGGTCCTCCAAGGGGGTTTCGGATTTATCCATTCTGACTTTATTGAGGCCGATACCTCGTGGCTGATCCCGCTTGGGGTCGGACTGGACTATGCGATTAGTCCTAAGATCAATGTGACGGCGACCTTCCTGCTCAACTTCACTGACGTCGATACCGGTGGCGGCACGGGGGCGCACGTCATGCCAGGCCTGACTTTCGGGGTCCGCTTCTGATACTGGTAGAAAAAGGGGACAGGCTACTTTTCTGGAGATACTTCGAAAAGTAGCCTGTCCCCTTAGAGCTGGAACTGGGCTTCGTAGAGGGTGCGGTAGAGGCCGCTGCGGGCCAGAAGCACGTCATGCGTGCCCTCTTCAACGAGACGCCCGCCGTCCACGACGAAGATCCGATCCACATGGCGCAGCGTTGAGAGCCGGTGGGCGATGATGAAGGTCGTCCGGTTGCGGGTGAGCTCCACCAGCGCTTCCCGAATTTTCACCTCTGTCTCCGTGTCGATGTTGGACGTCGCTTCGTCGAAGATGATGATCGGCGGGTCCTTCAGCAGCGCCCGCGCGATCGCGATCCGCTGCTTCTGCCCGACCGAGAGCTTCACCCCGCGCTCTCCGATCCACGTACCGTACTTCTCGGGCAGCTCGATGATGAACTCGTGCGCGCGGGCCGCCGTGGCGACCACCTCGATCCGCGTCTGACTCGCCGCGAGATCCCCATAGGCGATGTTCTCCCGGACCGTGCCGTTGAAGAGGAACGGCTCCTGCTGCACCAGTCCGATCTGGCCCCGCAGGTAGGCCAGCGGCAGGTCGCGCAGATCGTAGTCGTCCAGCGTGATCGCCCCTTCCGTCACGTCGTAGAAGCGCATCAGCAGCTTGATCAGCGTGCTCTTGCCGGCCCCGGAGGGGCCCACGAGCGCGATCCGCTCGCCGGCCCTTACCTCGAAGCTCACGCCCTTGAGCACGGGGATCTCTGGCCGGTAGTGGAAGGAGACGTTCCGCGCGACGACCTCGCCGCGCAGCCGGCCCGCCGGCGCGACAGCGCCGGGCCGATCCGCCACCTCAGGCTGGGTGTCCATGATCTCAAACACCCGATCGCCCGCGGCCAGCGCGTGCTGGAGCATGTGGTTCACCGAGTGGATCTGGTTGACCGGCACGTAGAACAGCGCGAGGTAGGAGAGGAACGCAACCAGTTCCCCGACCGTGAGCGTCCCGGCCATCACCTCGCCGGTCCCGTACCAGAGGATGATCACGCTGCCGAGGCTGCCCACAAAGATCATGCTGGGGGAGTACACCGACCACAGCGTCATGACCTTGAGATTGCTGTTGCAGTAGTCCCGGCTGCGCGCGTTGAACCGCTCCTGCTCGTGGGCCTGACGGTTGAACCCCATCGTTTCCCGGATGCCGGAGATGGCATCTTGAAGGTACGCATTCAGCTCGGCAGAGCTCCTGCGGACGAGGTGGTAGTAGTGGTGGACCTTGTTGGTGAAGTACGAGGCCGCGTACACCAGCACCGGGATCGGAAGCAATGACAAGAATGCCAGTTTCCAGTTGAGGGAGAACAGGATGACCGAGATCCCGATGAGCGTCAGGGAGGACATCAACAGCGATTCGATGCCATCGATGAAGATGCGTTCCACGTGCTCGACGTCGTTGTTGACCCGGTTCATGATCTCGCCGGTGGACCGGTTCTCGTAATAGCTGATGGAGAGACGCTGGAGGGCCGCGAACACCTGGTCACGCAGGTCGAAGATGACGCTCTGCTCCAGGGTGTTGTTGAGCAGCAGGGCGGCGATCGCCCAGGGCAGCAGCGAATGATCCTGCCCGACGATGACGTTGTCGATGATGAACTTCCCGACGAGCCAGGGGGGCAGGAGCTCAATGGCGGCCGCCACCGCGGCGCACGTGAAGGTCAGAACGGCCAGCCGCCGGTACGGCTTGATGAATCGAAGGACGCGAAGCAGGGATTTCACGGCAGAATACAGCGTGTCATTCTGAGCGAAGCGAAGAATCTAGACTGCGCGATCATTTGAGGCCCTTCACTCCGTTCAGGGTGACAGGTCGTGATTAAATGACTTTGGCGTGTTCCGTCCGCCAGTACTTCTCGAACTCTTCCAGTTGGGTGAGCGTGGTGAAATCGGTCATTCGATCGAGAAAGAGCTTGCCCTGCAGGTGGTCAATCTCGTGCTGAATGCAGATGGCATAGAGGCCCGAGGCGTCCAGCTCAACGGTCTTGCCGTCACGATCGAGGTATTTCACCCGCACCCCGACCGGACGTCTTACCTTTCCGCGGAGCCCGTCGACGCTGAGACATCCCTCCCAGCCCTCGGCGGTCACCGGCGAGTGGCCCAGGATCTCCGGGTTGATCAGGATGGTCCGCGGGAAGCCGTGCTCCCCCTGGCACTCCATGACCACGACCTGCTCCGAACGGAACACTTGCGGCGCCGCCAGGCCGATGCCCTCGGCCTTGACCATCGTCTCGAGCATGTCGTCAATGAGCTCTTGGAAAGCGCGCTTGCCGATTCCCTCCAGGGGAACCGGCTCGGCGACCTGCCGCAACACCGGCGCGCCGAGCTTCGCAATCTTGAGGACCGTCATCGTTCAACTCCTTGACGTTGTCTGAGAAAAAGACTCTCGCAGAGCTTATGCTAACACAGACCGCGCGAACGGGACAACGGAGGCAAAAGGGCAAGGCCCGGATAGTCCGGGCCTAGTAACCGAATTTCTCGGGAGGGGGCTGGATCGGTTTATCAGTGGGGGGCATCGGAAAGCCGCCCGGCGGGATCATGACCGGAGGAGGCCCTGTGGGCCGGTCCGGCACAAACTGGAACTTGTCGCGGTTGTCCGCCCACCACCGCGCCCAGTCCTTGGCCCACGCCACCCGTTCTTCTTTCGTGGACTGAATGAAGTCCTGGCCCTCGACCATCCGGCCGGTGAAGTTCCAGAGCGTGCGGAACGCGCCGTCGGCCACGCTACTGGAGTCGTCGGCCAGCAGGGTGATGAGCAGATCAATCACGGCCTTGTCTTTCACGATCCGGCTCTCAGAGACCACGGCATTTCTGATCATCTCGCTCGGGTCCTTGGCCATCGCCTGCAGCGCGGGCACCGCGTGCGCCGGATCCAACCGGATGGCGACCCGCAGGGCCTTCTCGCGCACCGCCGGTATTTCCTCTTCATTGGCCGCCACCGCGTTGAGGATCGGCACCGCCGCCTTGTCCTTGATCATGGACATCGTTTCGATCGCATTGATCCGAACGCGCCGGCTCGGATGCCGAACCCCTTTGGCGAGGACAGGAATGGCCGGTGGCCCGATGTGGACGAACTCGCCGATGGCCCAGAACTCCTGCTCGCCGTCCAGCAGCGGGATGAGGGCTTCCGCCCGCTTTGTCTCCTCCTCGGTCAGGGCGAGCGCGGCCGGCGCCGGCCCAAGTACCAGGAGCAACGCGAGCGCGGCTATTAAAAAGGGGACAGGCAACTTTTCGCTTGAAATGACGCCGCGTCTCATGGATACCTCAGAATGACCTCGAAAAGTTGCCTGTCCCCTTTCTTCGTCATTTGATGATCGTGGTTTCCGTACCGCCCAGCGGGACGCTCCCCGTGCCCCCGTCCATGAGGGTGAACCGAATGTTATCGAAATAGACGACGCCCGCCCCGCGGTTCCAGAGGCCGAGCTTGCCTTTCTTGTACCGTCCGAACTCCCATGCTTCCTCACGGGCCGAGAGGAACCTCTTATTGAGGAACGCTTCGAGGATCGGCCCTCGGATGGACAACCGCAAGCTCTGCCACGTGCCGGGCTTGGTTTCGACCTGGATCTCCTGGAGGGTCTGCGCCTGGCCGTTGACGACCTTGTCCAAGCGGACCAAGTTCTCCCGCGGGCTCAGCCAGACCACGTAGTAGTTGCGGTCATCCTGGGCCCGAAAGATCACGCCACTCCCCTGCCCCTCACCGTCCTGGGCTGCCTTGATCCGCACCGACAGTTCCAGGTTCGCCGCCTCCACCTTCTCCAGAAACAGCACCTGCGGGGATAGGCCCTCCTGGTCCGAGGAGATGTGCGCCAGCACGTTCGGCGGGGACGCCGATAGCGGGTCCGCCTTGACCTCCCATCGCCCAGAGCCCACGTTGGACGAGCCGGGAGCGAACCCGGAGGGAAGCTGACCGGGTTGGTCGCGGTCAAACCACCAGTCCTGGAATTGGAAGTCGGCGCGCGCGAGCCCTCCCGCCACCAGCACCGCTAGCAAGGCACCGATCACTCGCATCATCACAGATAATTCCCTGTCATATTTGGCGGAATTGAGGAGAAACCCCGTCATTGCGAGCATAGCGAAGCAATCTAGTTTTCTTCAAGTGAGTTTGAGATTGCTTCGTCGCGCAAATTGCTCCTCGCAATGACAGTCTTGAGTATAGCGTACCGCTTCCGGATAAATCGAGGCGGGTTATTTGACTTTCAATTCGGTCCAGGCGCGGTCGTAGAGCTTGATCGCCTCGCCGACATCCTTGATCCACTCGAGCCGCGCAACCACCGATGCCGGTGGGTAGATGGCCGGGTTCTGCGCGATCTCCTTGGGCACAAAGAGGCGCGCCTCCTCGCTGGCGCTGGCATATTTTACTTTGGACGTGATGAGGGCGGCCATCTGCGGCTCCAGCAGAAAGTTGATGAAGGCCATCGCCTCATCTTTGTGCGCCGACGACTTGAGGACGCACAGGTTGTCCTGCCAGATCGTCCCGCCTTCCTTGGGGATCACGTACTTGATGGACGGCCGCTCGTCCGCCGCCCGCAAGACGGTCCCGCTCCATCCATGGGCCAGGGCGACCTCGCCGGAGACCAGAAGCTGGTCGTAGTTCTCGCTCGTGTAGGTCTTCACCAGAGCCTTCTGCGCCATCAGCCGCGCCTTGGCCGCTTCCAGCTTCGCGGGCTGCGTCGCGTTCAGGGACTCACCGGCCGCGCGCAGGGCCATCCCGAACACTTCCCGTTCGTCGTTGAGGAGGCTGATCTTGCCCTTGTAGCGCGCATCCCAGAGCGCCTGCCAGCTCTCCGGGGGTGGCTTGACCAGATCGGCGTTGTAACCGATGCCGGTCGTGCCCCAGAGATACGGCACCGAATAGGTGTTCTGTGGATCGTAGTAGAGGCCCTTGAGGTGCTTGTAGACATGGGCGAGGTTCGGGATTTTTCCACGGTCCAGCCCTGCCAGTAGCCCCTGCTTGATGAGGATCGAGACCATGTAGTCCGAGGGTACCACCACATCGTAGCCCGCGGCCCCGCCCTGGAGTTTCGCCAGCAGCTCCTCGTTCGAGCCGAAGGTGTCGGTCACCACCTTGACGCCGAATCGCCGCTCGAACTCCTTGATAACCGTCTCCTCCGTGTAGTCCGACCACGTGAACAGATGCAGCGTGACGGACTTCGCCTTTCCACCCGTCCCTTCCTGCGACGGCGAGCACGCCGTAACGGCGAACAGGAAGAAGACGATGATCGTGGCGAGGAATTTTCTTGCGGGTGGCGCCGCATGGGACCCTGGCGGAGCGGAAGGGCCTACAGGCGAGCCTGCGGGGCTTCGACGGCGAAAGGCGTCGCTCAGCGGGGCTGCTCGGCGACAGGACCCACTCCCAGAGCAACGGGTTCCCCAGCTGCGCTGGGCTATGCGGGGGCAGGACCCGCTCATTTTCTTTGCACCCACGTCGCCACCGCCACCAACCCCATCGACACCAGCACCAGGATCGCCGACAGCGCGTTCACCTCCGGCGTCACCGCCGACTTCAGCATGCCGTACACCTTGATCGGCAGCGTCGTCGAGCCGACGCCCGCCGTGAAAAAGCTGATGATGAAGTCATCCAGCGAGAGCGTGAAGGCCATCAGCAGCGCGCCGACGATGCCCGGCATCAGCAGCGGCAGCGTCACGCGCTTGAACGCGACCCAGGGCGTCGCCCCGAGGTCACGGGCCGCCTCCTCCAGCCGCGGGTCCAGCTTGCGCAGGCGCGCGCGCACGATCAAGGCCACCACCGGGAAGTTAAAGATCGTATGGGCGATGATCATCGTGAGGAGCGAGAGCGGCAGCTTGATCATCACGAAGAAGAGTAACATCGCCACGCCCATCATGATCTCGGGAATGACGATCGGCATGAGCAACAGCCCCTCGAAGGCGCCCTGCCAGCGGAACGGCTGCCGCTCCAGTGCCACGGCGGTCAGCACCCCCAGCACGCCGGCCAGCACGGTCGAGACCGTCGCGACGATAAGGCTGTTCACCGTGGCGGCCAGCAGCGCCAGGTCCGTGAACAGCGTGGCATACCACTCCAGCGAGAAGCCCTGCCAGCGCGCGGAGAGCTTCGACGCATTGAATGAGAACACGACCAGGATCGCGATCGGCAGGTAGAGAAACAGCAGATCGGCGACGCTCGCCGCGACTAACCAGGATCGCGTCTTCATCACAGGCTCCTCGCTCCGCCAGCGCGGAGGTAGTAGAGGACCGCCGCAAGCACTCCCGCCATCAGCACAAACGACAGCGCCGAGCCGAACGGCCAGTCGCGGACCACGAGGTACTGGTGCTGGATCAGGTTGCCGATCATCATGCTTCGCGCCCCGCCCAGCAGGTCCGGCGTCACGTAGGCCCCGAGCGAGGGGATTAAGACCAGCACGCAGCCGGCGATGACGCCCGGCTTGGAAAGTGGGAGCACGACGCGGGTGAATACTTGAAGGGGCCTCGCATAGAGGTCCCACGCGGCCTCAATCAGCGCGGGGTCCAGCCGCTCCAGGGCCGCGTACAGCGGCAACACCATGAACGGCAGGTACCCATACACCAGCCCGATCAGAACGGCCGCGTCGGTGAACAAAAGGGGCAGCGGTTCATGGGTCAGACCCAGCGCCGAGAGCACCGTGCTTAGCAGCCCCTCGGAGCGCAGGATGAACATCCAGGCGTAGGTGCGGACCAGGAAGTTGGTCCAGAACGGAATGATCACGAGGAACAATAAGATTCCCTGCCAGCGCTGGGGCGCGCGCGCGATGACGTAGGCCAGGGGAAAACCCATGAGCAGGCAGATGACCGTCGTGAGTACAGCGAGCCACAGGGAGCGCCAGAAGATGCGCAGGTAGAGCGGGTCCGCGATGCTGGTGTAGTTCCCGAGCGTGAGAGTCCACTCGATCCCCCCGTAGGTTCCCCGCGAGGCGAAGCTGACGGCGAAAACGAGGGCCAGCGGGACCCCGAAGAGCAGGATCAGCGTCGCCGCCGGTGGAACGATCAGCCAGGGAAAGGTGGGTTTGGGAGAGGACGTCATTCAGGGAGCAGCACGGCTTCGGTCGTCCGCCACTTCAGGTAGGCGGACTCGCCGGCATGGAACCGCTTGGCCGTGCCGTCGGCGTTGGGCACCCGCGCCTTCCAGGTCAGGTTGTTGGGAAGCGTCACGAGGTAGTGCATCTCGTTGCCGGAGTAGATGGCCTTGGCGACCCGTACCGCGATCTGGTTCTGATAGCCGTCCGTGGCCGGGTCGCGGGAGAGATGCAGGCGCTCGGGCCGGATCGTC
>Ga0209266_1001813_pt1 | contig 13842 bp, 13 predicted proteins | sample GraSoiAngelo_132_FD_185889 | JGI IMG/M metagenome (GOLD analysis project Ga0209266, IMG submission 185889) | Grasslands soil microbial communities from the Angelo Coastal Reserve, California, USA - 14_0929_02_40cm (SPAdes) (version 2) | ecosystem: Environmental > Terrestrial > Soil > Grasslands ...
GAGATCGAGACCGACCCGGGGAAGCTGAAGACCGTGGTGCGGAACCTCCTGCACAACGCCTTCAAGTTCACCGAGGGCGGACACGTGATGCTCGGCGCGAGCCTCACGCCCGAGGGCGACCTCGCCATCACGGTCGCCGACACCGGCTGCGGCATCCCGCCCGAGGCGATCCGGTACATCTTCGACATGTTCCGCCAGGTGCCGGGCTCGGGCGGGGGCGGCGTCGGCCTCGGGCTCCACCTCGCGCGCCGGCTGCTCCACGTCCTCGGGGGCACTGTGAGGGTCGCGAGCGAGGTGGGCAAGGGCACCTGCTTCACCGTGACCCTGCCGCTCGCCGCCCGCTTCGCGCTGCGCCAGAGACGGCGCCCGCCGGCGCCGCTCGCCCCGTCCGCGGACGCGGCGTAGCGTGCCGCGCCCGCCGGACCAGCCTCACGAGCCCCGGCAGCTCGCGGCGGGGCTCAGTTCATCGTCAAGGAGTGGCTCGCATGCGGGCCGAGCGGGAGCTGTGGTATGTGCCCTCGCCGATGCCGCTCGCCCCCGACGTCGCCACCGCGCTCCGCGCCGCGAGGCAGATATACGTGGCGACGCGCCGCGCTGACGGCACGCCGAGCAGGCCCGTGCCAGTCTGGTTCATGCTCGACGGCGAGGCCGTCTACTTCACGACCGGCCCGCAGAGCCACAAGGCACGGCGGATCGCACGCGGGAGCCCGCTCCTCGTCTGGGTCGGGCAGCCCGACGGCCCGCACTTCGTCGGCCGGGCCGAGCTGGTGCACGATCCCGAGGTCGCGGCGCGCATGGCGCCCGTCTACGACGACAAGTACTGGATATCGTGGCTCGGCTTCTTCCGCCCGCGCCCGGAGCGGGTGCGGGCGGGGAAGACGGTGATCGTGAAGGTCACGCCCTGACCTCTCAGAGGCTGCCGCGGGGCACCGCCTCCGCCACCACCTCGCGCCGGCCGGCGTCGTAGCGCATCGCGAGCTCGCCGCGGGCGATCGCGAGGAGCGTCTGGCCGACCAGGGCGCGGCGCCAGCCGCGCGCGACCACGACGTCGTCGAGCGCGCTCCCGTCCACCGCGTAGGCCGCGAGGGCATCGATGTCGCGGCCGCTCGCGATCACCTCGGGCGCGATGTCCTCGCGCTCGGCGACGGCCTGCACCGCAGCGCGGAGCAGCGCGACGAGCCCGGGCGGCGGCCCCTTGTGCCGGTGGCGCGCCGGCGGCTCGGGGGAGCGCTCCGGCGGGCAGGCGAGGCCGGCACGGAGCGCCGCCAGGATGCCCTTCCCGTGGCGGTCGACCGTGCCGGCGGTGAGGCCGCGCATCTGTTTCAGCTCCTCGATGCTCGTCACCGGACGCGCCGCGAGCGAGGTGAGGACGATGTCGTTGGCGATGAAGTTGGGACGGATGTTGGCGCGCGCCGCGCTCCGCTCGCGCCACGCGGCGAGCTCGCGCAGCACCGCCAGCTCGCGCGCACCGAGGCGCTGCCAGCCTCTCACCGTCCGGTAGCGCTCGTCGTCGGGCAACTCGGCGAAGCGACCGGCGTCCTCGAGGGCGCGCAGCTCCTCCTCGACCCACGCCGTGCGCCCGCGCGTCTTCAGGTCGGCGCGCAGCCGGTCATACAGGGGCAGGAGATGCGCCACGTCCTCGCGGGCGTAGACGAGCTGCCCGGCGTTGAGCGGCCGGCGCGTCCAGTCGGTGTAGGTCTGATCCTTCTTGATGCGGACCTTGAGCACACGCTCGAGGAGCATGGTGAGCCCGACCTGGAGCCCGTAGCCCAGGAAAGCGGCCATCACCTGCGTGTCGGCCACGCCGCGCACCGGGGCGCCCATGAGCGCGGCGAAGATCTCCAGGTCCTGGCCGCCACCATGCAGGACGACCGGCACCTTGGGGTCGCGCAGCAGCGGGAAGAGCGGCGAGAGATCCTTCACCGCGAGCGTGTCGATCACCGCCGTGCTCGTGTCGGTTGCGACCTGGACGACGCCCAGGATCGGGCGGTAGGTCCGCTCCCACATGAACTCCGTGTCGATGGCGAGCCGGCCGGCCGCGCCCACCTGGGCCGCGAGCGCGGCGAGCTCGCCGGGGGTGGCGAGGAGCGGCGGCGGGGCGGGCACGGGGCGTCCCAGGTACCCGAGCGGTGACCGGCTGGCAACCCACCACTCGACGTGGCTCCCCGGTCCTTGCTATCCGGGGACGATGGCAGAGCAGGATCTCGACGCCTTTCGTCGCGAGCTCCGCACCTGGCTCGCAGCGAACGTCCCCCGGGACCTGAGCCCGGAGCGCGCCGCCAGGCTCCCCGAGGACGAGCGCATCCGCCGGCTGCGCGCCTGGCAGCGGAAGCTGGCCGAGGCGCGCTGGGTCGGCATCACGTGGCCCCGCGAGTACGGCGGCCGCGACGCCGGTATCCCCGAGCAGCTCGCCTACGTCGAGGAGATGGCGCGCGCCGGGGCGCCGGAGATCATCGGCAACCTCGGCATCGGCATCGCGGGCCCGCCCATCCTCGCCTACGGCACCCAGGCACAGAAGCGGCGCTTCGCCCCGCGCATCCTCAACGCCGAGCATCTCTGGTGCTTCGGCTTCTCCGAGCCCGGCGCGGGCTCGGACCTGGCCTCGCTGCGCACGCAGGCGGTGCTCGAGGGCGACTGGTTCGAGGTCACCGGCCAGAAGGTGTGGACGACCCTCGGGCACCACGCCGACTGGTGCATGCTCCTCTGCCGCACCGACACCGAGACCCGGCGCGCCAAGGGCATCTCGTGCCTGCTCGTCGACATGAAGAGCCCGGGCATCACGGTGCGCCCGCTCCGCCAGATCACCGGCGAGGCCGAGTTCAACGAGATGTTCTTCGACGCGGTGCGCGTGCCGCGCGAGAACCTGCTCGGCGAGCTGCACGACGGCTGGCAGATCGCGGTGGCGGCGCTCCAGAACGAGCGCGGCATCCTCTACGTGGTGAGCATGCAGATCCTCCTGAAGCAGGCACGGGATCGGCTGCTCCAGCTGGCGCGCGAGCGCGGCGCGGGACGCGATCAGCTGCTGCGCCAGGACCTTGCTCGCATGTACCTCGGCACCGAGGTCTTCCGCATGACCTGCCAGCGCACGCTCGACAAGCTGCTCCGCATGGGGATGCCGGGGCCCGAGGCGTCGATCATCAAGCTCCACTGGACGGAGCTGACGCAGGCGATGCCGGAGATCGGGATGCAGCTCCTCGGCCCGGAGGGGCTCCTCTACGACACGCCCCGGCCCGAGGACGGCACCCACGCCGACCCCGCGCAGTGGGTGCAGCGCGGCTACCTCGGGGCGCGCGCGGCGAGCATCGCGTCGGGGACGTCGGAGATCATGCGCGGCATCATCGCCATGCAGGTGCTCGGGCTGCCGCGGGGGACGTAGGGCGCAGCTCGTCCGGTCGCCGCACGCGGCCGCCGTCGGGCTGTGCGTGTCCGCGCTGCAGCCCGCGACACAGGCGGCCGGTGCGCCGGCGCCATGCAGGACGCTCGTAGAGCGCCCAGAGCCACCCGGCGGATGGACGCGGAGCGCGCATTGACTCACCCGCCGCCCGGCCGACATGCTCACCCCGCCACCGCGCCCGGGGAGCGGCGCTGCCGAGGAGGGGAGGGATGCGATGGAGCTCCACATTCTGCTCGTCGCCGGCGACGCGGACCATGCGGACGCCACGCGGCGGGCGCTCGTGCGCATGGAGGCGGGCGTACGCGTGACGACTGCCGAGCGCCTCGAGAGCGCGCTGGTGGCGCTGCGCGACCCGGCCATCCGCTGCGTGGTGACCGACGTGCGCCTGCCCGACGCCAAGGGCGTGCGCGTGCTGAAGGCGCTGTGCACCGCGCGCCGCGATCTGCCCGTGATCGTGGTGACGGCGAACGGCTCCGAGCAGCTGGCGGTCGCCGCCATGAAGCTCGGCGCGGCCGATTACGTGAGCCTCCACCCGCGCTACGCCGAGGAGCTGCCCGTCCTGGTGCGCGAGGCGCTCGGCCGCTCGGTGCTCTCGGGCGTCGACGAGGCCTGCCTCGTCGGCGGCACCCCGGCGCTCGCCGGCACGGAGGGGGCGGCGTTCGTCGCCACCACCGCGAACATGCGGGCCGTTCTGGCGCTCCTCGAGCGCGCCGCCCGGAGCACCGTGCCCGTCCTCCTCGAGGGTGAGACCGGCACCGGCAAGGAGCTCCTGGCGCGCGCCACCCACCGCCGCGGCCCGCGCCCGCAGGCGCCCTTCCTGGTGCAGAACTGCGCCGCCATTCCCGAGTCGCTCCTCGAGAGCGAGCTCTTCGGTCACCTGCGCGGGGCGTTCACCGGCGCCGAGCGTGACCGTCGCGGGCTCTTCGAGGCGGCGGACGACGGCACCGTCTTCCTCGACGAGATCGGCGAGGCGCCGCCGGCCGTGCAGGCGAAGCTCCTCCGCGTCCTCCAGCACGAGGAGGTGAAGGCGGTGGGCGCCGACCGCGCCCGCCGCATGCGCGCGCGCATCGTCGCGGCCACCAACCGCTCGCTCGAGGCCGAGGTGACAGCGGGTCGCTTCCGCCTGGACCTCTACTACCGCCTCGCCGTGTTTCCGATCCGCGTGCCGCCGCTCCGGCACCGTATGGCCGACCTGCCGGCGCTCGTGGCGCACTTCCTCTCCCGCTGCGAGGAGCGCGAGCGCCGCGCGACGGGCGGCTTCGACGGCGACGCACTGCGGGCGCTGCAGGCCCACGCCTGGCCGGGCAACGTGCGCGAGCTCGCCAACGAGGTGCACCGCCTGGTGCTCTCCGTCGACGCGGGAGAGCGCATCCACCGCCACCACCTGGCCCCGCGCATCCGCGCCGCCGACCCGGCCTTGCGGGGCGAGCCGCTCGCCCGCATCCTCGCGCGGGTCGAGCTCGCGCTCATCCGCCAGCGCCTCCAGCAACAGCCCACCAAGAGCGCCGCCGCCCGCAGCCTCGGCATCACGCGCGAGGCCCTCTACGCCAAGCTCCGCCGCCTCGGCACGGCGAGCGGGGGCGCGTGAGGGACGCGGGCGCCCCGCCGAGCTCGCTCGCCTTGTCGAGCAATACTCCCATGCGCCGCCCGAACAAGCGCGTCGTCTCCACCACGTACCGCCCGAGCACGTGATCGACGAGGCGCGCCAGCGTCGCGGCCGGCGTCGCGATGTGGCAGCGCGTGCCGCCGTGCACCAGGCCCACGATCGCGGCCGCCCCGTCGACGAGCGGGGCGCCCGAGTCGCCGGGCCGGCCGTCGATGCTGGTGAAGAGGGCGTTCGGCAGATCCGGTAGCGACGGGCAGCGGCCGATGCGGTCGAGACGCGCGTTCTGGAAGCGCGGGCGCTCCGGGTTGCCCTCGAAGTAGAGCACCGTGCCGGGGATCTGCCGCCGCCGCACGATCGCGAGCGGCTCCACGTCCGCCGGCTCCTCGAGGAAGAGCACGGCCTGGTCGCTGGCGTCGTTCACCGCGACCACCCACGCGGTGCGCTCGGAGCCGGTCGAGAGGCGCACGCGGAGGGTCCGGCCCTTCACGCAGTGCTTCGCGGTGACGATGACCTGCGGATTCTCGGCGACCACGCCGGCGCAGCCCGTGGTCTCCACCACGACGCTCGCCACGCGTAGCGCCCGGCGCACGGGGAGGTCGCTACCCGCCTGCGCCGACAGCGCGAGCAGCATGACGAGGGCGACAGCTCCTCCCGGACGCGCCATCGAATCCATCCCTATGACGGCCCGGGTCGCCTCCTATTCGGGCGCCGCGAGCGGGACGACGTCGTGGAAGCGCGCGTAGTCGATGTGCCGCACACCGTCCGGCTCCCGGGTGAGGACGTCGACGAAGCGCGCCCCCCACGCGATGTCGCCCGGCTGGTAGCGATGGCGCGCGTGGACGGTCTGGGCGAGGTTCTCGTCGTAGCCCATGAGCGAGATCACGATCTCTGCCTCCACGGCCGCGAGGGAGGCGGGGGTCGCGCCGTGGAAGGGGCTCGCCTCGGTGATGGGATGGATCGCGGTCCAGCTGAGCGCGAAGAGCATGCTCCCCGGGCGGACGAGCACGAGGTCGTGGAAGCGCCGCATCCGACTCCCTTCGAGCGTCGTCTCCTCGCGCGCCAGCACGACCCGCACCTCGGCGTGCACGATGTTGTTGCCGCGCGCGTTCGCCATGCGGAACATGAAGCAGGGCACGCCGTCGTGGGGCGCGACCACCGCGTGGCGGCTGAAGAGCACGCGCGCCGTCGGGTGTGAGAACTTGGCGAACATGAGCCCCGTGACCATCGCCACCCCGAAGAGGCCGACGAGTACCTCGACGGTGACCAGGACGTTCGCGAACGGCGTGCGGGGCACGAGCTTGCCGTAACCGATGGTCGCCATCGTCTGCACGCTGAAGAAGAACGCGTCGACGAACGACCCCGGGCGGGCGTTCTCGACGCTCCCCGGCTGGGCGAGATAGGCGAGCGCGAATAGGGCGTTGGCCGCGAGGTAGAGGCCGACGATGGTGGCGACCAGGCCCGACCAGGGCGCGCTCAGGAGGTGATGGTAGAGGTCGTCGAAGAGGCGGCGGCGGTTCGGGGGGAGGGCCATGCGCGAGCGCCCGAGCCGTGCGCCGGCCGCCGTCCGATGTCAAGACGTGCGCGCCAGCCCGGTGCGCATGGCGGCGAGCTCGCCCACGATCTGGTCGAGCCGGCGCGTGAGCTCGGCGTGGCGCACGGCCTCGGGGGAGGGCCTCTTCCCGATGAACGAGATCGTCCCGCCCGGCTCGAGGACGGCGCGGTCCACCTCGTCGAGCGACTCGAAGCCCTGCTTGTGCGCCGCCGACTCGAGCTCGGGGAGCGTGATCAGCTCGGCCTTCAGGCGATCGAAGCGGATCTTCCCGTTCTCGACGAGGACGTCCGCCTCGCCCTCGACCAGACGCTCGAGCCGCTCGTGGCGGTAGAGGAAGCGGACCACGAGCGCGTTCGCCGCGAGCAGGGTCGCGGCGCCGAGCAGCCCGCCGGTGACCGAGTTGTCGTCGCCGATGATGGCGTTCTGCACGGTGTTCGAGAGCGTGAGCAGCACGACCAGGTCGAAGGGATTGAGCTGCGCCAGCTCCCGCTTGCCGGCGAGCCGGAGGCCGACCACCAGGAAGGCGTAGACGACGACGGCCCGCAGCACCTTCTCCGCGACCGGCACGCCGAGGTGGAACATGTCGCTCCACAGCTTCGCATCCATGTGAGCCTCCTCCCGGCGGCGGAGTCTAGTCACCGCCCCGGCGGAGCCGCAATCGTCGGCTCCCGGCGCCCCACCTTGCGTCCGCCCGCGGCATCGGGAAGGCTCGGGCCGTCGTGGCCGCCGCCGCGCGCATCTCGCTGCCCTCGCCGGTCCTCTTCGCCCTCGAAGGGCGGGCGTGGCTCGAGTTCGCCGCGCTCGTGCCCGCGCTCCCGCTGCTCGCACGCGCGCCGCGCGGCGACGGCCACCCGGTGCTCGTGCTGCCGGGCTGGCTCGCGAACGACCGCTCGACCTGGGCGCTGCGCCGCTTCCTCCGTGACCGCGGCTACCACGTCCACGGCTGGCGGCTCGGGCGGAACCTCAGGCCGGACGCGGACACCCTCACCGCGCTCGGGCGGCGCTTCCGCCTGCTCCGCGCGCGGCACGGGCGGAAGCTGAGCCTCATCGGCTGGAGCCTGGGCGGCATCTACGCCCGCGAGCTCGCCCGCCGCTTCCCCGCCGACGTGCGCCAGGTGATCACGCTCGCGAGCCCGCTCCGGGCGCCGTCCGCGGCGAGCGTCGCCCGCTTCTACCGGGGCGTGCGGCGCAGCCAGGGCCCGCCCGACTCGAGCGCGCCGCTCCCCATCCCCTCCAGCTCGCTCTACAGCCGCAGCGACGGCGTGGTCGCGTGGCGGAGCTGCCTCCAGGACGAGGGGCCGCTCGCCGAGAACATCGAGGTGCGGAGCAGCCACTGCGGGATGGGGCACCATCCCGGCGTGCTGCTCGTGATCGCCGACCGGCTGGCGCAGCCGGAAGGCGCGTGGCGTCCCTACGCGCCGCCCGGCCCCGCCTGGCGCGCGGCGCTCGGGGTCGCGGGTTAGGAGCGCTCCGCGAGCCAGCGCGCCAGCCCCGGCGCCGTCCGCCGCCTGAGCTCGGCGTTCAGCCGGAACACCTCGAGCGCCTGCTTGAGCGCGCGCGTCGCCTCGGGGACGGGGTGGGTGCGGAAGAAGCGGGCGACCTCGCGTGCGTAGCGCGGCTCGCGCAGCGCCGGCGTCATCTCGACCACGCGCGACATCATGAGCGGCGGGATGCGCCGGCGGAGCGCGGCCCACCTGCGGGTCATGAACCGCCACGCCGCGCCGCGCGCGGCGGGGTTGCCGAGGAGCCGCATGAGAAGGAAGGCGACGTCCTGGGTCGGGATCTCCGGCGTGAGCAGCGCGGCGAGCGTGCGCTCGCGCGCTGCGGGCGTGCGGAAGGAGCCGAGGCCGAGGAGGAAGCGCCGCCGCTCCTGCGGCGTGGCGGCCGCGGCCACGGCGGCGCGATAGCGCTCGTAGAGCGCCTCGTCGCCGACGCGCGCGGCGAGCGCGACGACCGGGTCGGCGAGGTTCGGCTCGAGCGCGCTCCGGTCGGCCAGGTAGGCGTCGAGCCGGCGGCGCGCCTCGGCGAGGACGGCGGGCGCCTCGGCCACAGCGCCCACCAGGCGCACGAGCGCGGCGCGCCGGAGCCGGGTCGGGTCGTCCTCGCCCGCCGCCGCTGTCCACCCGAGCCGCTCGAGCTGCGACCCGAAGCGGTGCGTGATCCAGGCGCGGAGCGCCGCCTGCGCCCCGCTCCCGGGCTCGGCCACCTGCTCGTCGATCAGGTCGAGCGGTCCGGCGATGCCGTCGAGCACGTCGTAGTCGGTCTCCTCGCCGAGCGCGGCGGCGACGTCGAGGAAGGACTCGATCGGGGCGCGGCCGCCGCGGACGAGGGCCCACTGGTCGCCGGCGAGGGCGAGCCGCTCGACCGGCGTGAGCGCGGCGCCCGGATCCGCGAGCAGCGTCTCCCGGTCGGCCGGGTCGTGCGCCACCCGGTAGAAGCCGCCCGCGTCCGCGTTGGCGAAGTACCATGCCGGCGCCCCGGGCGCCGGGAGGCTGGCGCGCGCCTTGTCGACGAGGAAGCGCTCGGTCGCCGCACCGTCCGCGCCGCGCCACTTGACGACCAGCGGCACCGGCCAGGTCGCGCGGCGCCGCGCCGCGGGCACGCGCGGATCGGCGAAGAAGCGCTCCTGGCGCACGGCGAGCGCCGGGCGACCACCGTCGCGCGCCGGCGCGATGGTGACCAGCGGGAAGCCCGGCTGCGCGATCCACGCCTGCGCCAGGCGCGCGACGGGCTTGCCCGACGCCTCCGCGAGCGCGCGCCAGAGATCCGCCGCCACCGTGTTGCCCTCGCGGTGGCGCCGCATGTAGCGGCGCACGCCGTCGCGGAAGGCGTCGGGCCCCAGGTAGTGCTCGATCATGCGCACCACGGCGGCGCCCTTCTCGTAGGTGATGGCGTCGAAGTTCTGGGTCGCCTCGGCCACGCTCCGCACCCGGGCGTAGATCGGGTGGGTGTTGGCGAGCGCGTCCATGGCGAGCGCGCTGGCGCGGTCGTGCTCGAAGCCCTGCCACATGCGCCACTCGGGCCGCCAGTCGTCGACCACCCGGTACGCCATCCAGGTGGCGAACGCCTCGTTCAGCCAGAGGTCGTCCCACCACGCCATGGTGACCAGATCGCCGTACCACATGTGCGCCAGCTCGTGCGCGATCACCTCGGCGGCCCGCTTGCGCTCGGTGAGCGAGGCGGTCGCGGGATCGAGGAGGAGGAGCGTCTCGCGGAAGAAGACGGCGCCCGCGTTCTCCATCGCGCCCGCCTCGAAGTCCGGCACCGCGACCAGGTCGAGCTTGCCGTACGGGTAGGGAATGTCGAAGTAGTCCTGGAGGCGCCCGAGGGCCTCGGCCGCCGCCTCGAGCCCGAAGTCCGTGAGCCGCCCCTTCCCCGGCACGTGCCAGACGCGGATCGGCACGGGGCCGCACAGGCGCGGCGCCGACGCCTCCAGGCGCCCGACCGCGAGCGCCAGGAGGTAGGTCGAGAGCGGCGGCGTCTCGGCGAAGCGGAGGATGCGACCGCCGGGCACGGGGTCCTCGCGCTCCACCGGCCCGTTCGACACCGCCGTCTCGCCCTCGCGCACGCGGACCGCGACGCGGAAGCGCGCCTTGAAGGAGGGCTCGTCGAAGCAGGGAAGGATGCGGCGCGCGTCGGCCGCCTCGCACTGCGAGAAGGCGTAGGGGCGCCCGTCGGCGCTCGCCGCGTAGAGGCCGCGGAGGTGCTGGTTCAGGCGGCCGCCGAAGCGGAGCGCGAGCGTCGCCTCGCCCGCCGCGAGCGGCCGCGCGAAGCGGAGCGCCGCCGTCTCGTCCGCGCGCGAGAGGCGGACGCGCGCGGGCATCTCCCGGCCGCCGCCGTGCGCCGCCGCGCGCTCGATGGTGATCTCGGTCGCGTGCAGCACGATCTCCGCGCGCGGCCGTGCGAGCCGGAGCGCGATCCGCACCTCGCCGCGGAAGCTGCCGCCCTCGAGGTCGGGCTCCAGATGGAGATCGTACGCGGTCGGCCGGACATCGGCCGGGAGACGGAAGCGGGACGGGCGTGGCGCGGTCGGCATCGGTCCTCCGGGGGCGTCGTGCGGCCCTCGCCTGTAGCGAGCGTCACGAAGTGCGGCGCTGCTTCCACCGCCCGGCGCGCATCAGCCGGCGGCGGCGGCGCTGGTACTCGCGGTTGTATGCGCGCAGGCGGGCGCGGTTCCGCCGGTAGTACGCGCGCTGCCGCGTGTTGTACGCGTCGCGGTGCGTCGCGCACCACTTCCGGAAGTAGCCCCCGCGGCACTCGCCGCACCAGCGGTCCCGGCCGTCGGGACAGGCGGCGCGGCGCCAGAAGGCGCTGAGCGGCTTCACGCGCCTGCACGCCGTGCAGCGCTTCGTGCGCGGCGCCGGAGCCCGCCCGGACCGTCTCGTCGGCGAGGGCTTCGCCATCACACCCGACGCAAGCCGAGCAGGCGGCATGCCAGGGCATTTGTATTGTTACACCCGTGAGTTTGCGTCGGCGAGCGTCGGACCCCGCCTGTGGCGCATTGCCACGGGACGCGTTCTGCGCGCGGCATTCTGCCTCACCTGTCCTTTCTGCCGGCCACACACGATAGCACGCGCGGCGCCGGTGCCAAAAAAAGGCGCCGCTCTGTCCAGCGTTTGCCGGACCTAGCGCGTGCGTCGCTCGCGGCGCGCCGCGGCCGCAGCGCGCGGGCGCGGTGTCCCGACCGAGGCATGGTCGACGAGGTAGCGCCAGGCGCCGTCCTTCTTCACCAGCACCTCGGTCGAGCGCACCTCGGTGGTGATGCGCCGGCCACCCGGGCCCGGCATCGTGCCCTCCCAGTGGGCGACCGTCACGATGTGCGCGTCCCCGAGCGGGAGCGCCTCGAGCGACTTGAGCGCGAACTGCGCGCCGCCCCGCTCCCTGCACAGGGCCGCCGCCATCTTCTCGATGTCCGCCTTCCCCTTCGCCTCGGCGCCCTGGCCCGGCCACACCGCGATCGCGTCGTCAGCGTAGAGCGCCATCACGCCCTTCACGTCGCCGGCACCGCAGGCGCGCGCGAAGGCGTCTTCGACCCCGCGCGCATCCGCGGTCGGGTCGGCGAGCGCCGGCCCGGCGACCACCAGCGTCAGCCCGAGCACCATCCATCGCTTCATGCAGCCTCCCTCTCGCGAGGAGGCGAACATTCCGTTGGAACCCCCGATAGTCAAGGGCGCCTCGCACGCCCTCGAGGTGTGCGGCTCGCTCGATGCCGGCTCGGCGACCAGAACGACTACGAGCTCGCGCCGTCGCCGCGGTCATGGACCACCGCGGGCGGAGCGTGCTAGACGGCACCGCGTGCCCGACTCGCGCTCCCGCTCCGGCGCGCTCGCCGGGACCGATCCCCCCTCCGGTTCTTCATGTGGACGGTCATGATGGGCTTCATCTTCCAGAGCGCCCCGGCAGCCCGCACGGTCTTGATGAGGATCCTCGGCACCGGCCCGCTCAGCTTCGACGATGCGGGCCGCCATGCCTTCCACGCTCGCCTCGACTTCGAGGGGCCGTGACGGCATGGCCGTCGACCTGAGCACGCTCCTCGCCCCACCCCACGCGGCGCTGGTCGCCAACGAGTGCCAGCGCGGCGTCATCGGCGATCACTCGCTCCTTCCCGAGCTGGCGCGGGCGGCCGCGCCCGTCGTCCCGACGATCGCCCGCCTCGTCGCCGCCGCGCGGCGCGCCGGCGTACCCGTCGTCCACACCACGGCCGTCCGCCGCGCCGACAGCCGCGGCTCGAACCAGAACGCGCGGCTCTTCATGGCGACGCGCCGGTCGCCCAGGCCGATGGTGCCCGGCTCGCCGCAGGCCGAGATCGTGCCCGAGATCGGCGTCGCCGAGTCGGATCTCGTCCTGCCACGCCTGCACGGCCTCTCGCCCATGAGCGGCACGGAGCTCGACCCCGTGCTGCGCAACCTCGGCGTGCGGACCATCGTCGCGGTCGGCGTGTCGGTCAACGTCGCGATCACGAACCTCGTCTTCGACGCGGTGAACGCGGGCTACCAGGTGGTGGTGCCGCGCGACGCCGTGGCCGGCCTCCCCCCGAGCTACGTGGACGCGGTCTTCGAGCACACGCTCGGGCTCCTCGCCACGGTGACGACGGCGGCCGAGGTCCTGCGCATCTGGGACGCGGCGGACTGAGCTACTTCTTCCGCCAGTGCGGCGGGTAGCTGCGCTCGTAGCTCGGCCGCGCCCGCATCCGGGAGCGCCAGTCGACGAGCCGCGGCGTCGCGCTGCGGTCGAGGTCGGCGCCGGCACGCGCCGCGATCTCGACGAACGGGAGCCACGTGAAGTCGGCGCGCGACAGCGCGCCCGCGAGGTACTCGCCTTTCCTGCGCGCCGCCCGCGCCTCGAGCTCGCCGAGCTGGCGGCCGACCTCCGCGCGCCCCGCTTCGACCGCCGCCGGGTCGCGCTTGTCGGGGGGCGTGAAGAACACCTGCCGCGCGAGCCCGAGGAACCGCTCGGCGAAGTAGAGCAGGCACTCGAGCTCCTCGATGCGGACGCGGGCCCGGGCTGCCGCGTCGGTCGGCAGGAGCGGCGTACCCGGGTAGCGCTCCTCCAGGTACTCGACGATCGCGCTCGACTCATAGAGCGAGATGCCGTCGTCCTCGAGCGCCGGCACCTTGCCGTGCGGGCTGCGTGCCAGGTGCGCGGGCGACTTGTGCTCGCCCTTCTCGAAGCTGAGCAGCACGGGCTCGTAGGCGAGCCCCTTCTCCTCGAGCGCGAGCTGGACCCGCCACGAGAAGGGCGAGCCCGAGCCGTAGTAGAAGCGGATCATCGCGGTCCCCCCTCTCCGTAGAGCACGACGCTGCGGATGCTGTCGCCCGCATGCATGTGGTCGAAGGCGCGGTTGATGTCGTCGAGCCCGAGCGTGTGCGTGATCATCTCGTCGACCCTGATGCGTCCGCTCATGTACCAGTCGACGTACTGTGGCAACTGGGTGCGCCCGCGCACGCCGCCGAAGGCCGTGCCGCGCCAGGCGCGGCCGGTCACGAGCAGGAACGGGCGGGCGTGGATCTCCTCGCCCGCGCCCGCGACGCCGATGATGATCGCCTGCCCCCAGCCCTTGTGCGTGCAGGCGAGCGCCTGACCCATCACCTCGACGTCGCCGATGCACTCGAAGGAGAAGTCGACGCCGCCCCGGGTCATCTCGACGACCGCCTCCGCGACGCCCGGCACGGCGGCCGGATCGACGACGTCGGTCGCGCCCAGCTGGCACGCCATGGCGAACTTCCGCGGGTTCGTATCGATGCCGATGATGCGGCCGGCGCCGGCCATGACCGCGCCCTGGATGACCGA
>Ga0209266_1001819_pt1 | contig 13810 bp, 12 predicted proteins | sample GraSoiAngelo_132_FD_185889 | JGI IMG/M metagenome (GOLD analysis project Ga0209266, IMG submission 185889) | Grasslands soil microbial communities from the Angelo Coastal Reserve, California, USA - 14_0929_02_40cm (SPAdes) (version 2) | ecosystem: Environmental > Terrestrial > Soil > Grasslands ...
CGCAACGCCGAGGTTTACGTCGACGGATACTTCGTCGGCGTCGTCGACGACTTCGACGGGATGTTCCAGCGGCTGCACCTCGACTCGGGTCCGCATCGCGTCGAAGTGCGCGCGCCGGGATACGAGACGTTGGCGTTCGAAGTGCGCATCACGCCGGACCACACCACGACGTATCAGGGTGAGCTGAAGCGCATTCAATAGGTTGCAGATTATAGATTGCAGATTGATCGCAGATTGCAGATTGTTGCGGCCGTTTCGGGCATCTACGACGCCCTCGTGGGCTCAGCGATGCTGGCGGGACGGCCGCTTCTCGCTCAGGTCCTGAACGTCCCGCTTCCCGACCCGCCGATTCACGCCGATCTGAACGGCATTTTCCTGTTGTCGGTCGCCGCCGGGTATCTGATTCCGTACCGCGATCCGCAATCGCCAGGCGGACGCGCGTATCTCTGGATCATGGGGCCGTTGCTGAAGGGCGGGGGCGCCCTCACTTTCGTGATCGATCACTACGTCCGTTACTCCCCGTCGGCTTTCCTGCTTTTCGCGCTGAGCGACGGAACACTGGCGTTGCTGACGCTCTGGGCGCTGCTCGGGAGCAGGCCTGCCCTGCGACAGCTGTAAGGCGTCCTTCTACTTCGTGAGCAGTCGACGCGTGATGGGGTAGGTGCCGATCCGCGCCCATTGCCGCGACCCGTACTTCGCGAACAGCTCGACCTTCGCATCCACGAAATGGCTGTTCTCGAGCATTTCCTGCCGTGATTGCCCGGTACCGGTATAACCGAGCTGCGACTTGGCGGTGAGCGGCTGCGTGGTCGCGCCGGGCGGGAGACCCTCGGAGCCCACGATGGGCATGAAGGCGCTGCCCCACTCGTCATTTTCGTTGACACGGCGGAAGATCGCATTGATCTGCAGCGTCACGAGCTTCTGGTCCGACAGATTCTTCAACGTGAAGATGACGGTAGGGACGAGCTTGTTCTGACCGTTCACGATGCCGGCGTCGAACCAGCCGGTGTTATCGATACTCACCTGCAGACGCCTGGTCAGGTCGACCGGCGGTGCGCAGCCGGCACATGAAACGAACGTGAGCAGGAGGAGCAGCCGGACGGACGCGCACATGCGCGCTATTCTAAAATATCCGCACCTCAATCCGCTGGAGCGCCTCTTCCTTCGAGATTCTGCCCGCCAGGAACTCGGCCAGGTCGGATCCGCGGAGACGAATGATGCGCGTGCGCGCGTCGCTGTCAGCGGGCGCGAGCCGCGGCCTGTCGTCGTTGCCCTTGGCCGCAATGGTCAGCCACTCGTTCAGGCCGATGCCGAGCGAGCCGCTGTGCGCCAGCATGGCGTCCTTCAGGGCCTGAGTGACTTCGGTGCGATACGCTTCGTTCGGATCAGTCAGGATCGGATCATCCGCGGGCGGCTTATCGGCGGTGGTCGACGCCGCGGAGCCGGTCGTGGTGCGCGCGTCGGCGACGTCCGGCACAGCCGTTCGGGCGAGCACGCCCGGATTCACCTGCAACTCGAGGCGCTTGAGCGCCTGCTCGAGGTTCGGATCGCCCGCGGTCTTGATGTGGCTCTGCAGCGTCCGCAGGGCGCTGTCGAGCCCCAGATCGTTCTGGTCAAGCGTACGGAGGCTCCACGTCAACGTCGTTTCGAACGACGGCACGACAATGTCGAAGAAGACGCCGTAGCCTTCGAGGCGGAACCCGCGCGCGTGGGCGTTGTCGCTCACGAGCAGATCCGCCGGCACCTGCGCCAGCGCCTGCACCCGATCGCGGGTGACGGTGACGCCGTGCTCGACGGCGCCTTCGAGCACCCGCTCCATCTGACCGATCTGATAGCGCTGTTCCGCCGCGGCGCGCGCGGCTGTCGGCTGGGCCGACGCCGGCACCGCCGCCGCCGTGACTGTTCCCGCAATGATCAAGGCAAGCCGTTTCACAAGTTCCCCCTACTGCCTCTGCGATGTGCGATAGAGAATATCCATCTGGTTCATCTTCTGCCGGTTCTTCAGGACTTCGACGCCCACCTTGCTCTCAACGGCGCCGACGTAGCGGTCGATTTTCACCAGATCCGCCTGACGCTGCAAGTTGACGTCGCGCATCACCTCCGCGACGCGTAACGCCAGCTCGCGCTGCTGGCGCTTCTCGCTCTCGTCGAGCAGCGCGCGGGCTCGGCGCAGGACGTCGGCGTCAGCAGTCGCCCGCACCGGCTGCGGGCGCGCCGCAATCGTGGCGGCCGACAGCTGCATCGCGCGGAGCTCGGCCTTGAGCTGTCGCTCGAGGACTGCCAGGTCGGCGCGCCACGGCTCGGCCGGGCCGCCGCTCGGTGCGACGGCGGCTGGTGCGATCGGCACGGCCGATATCGCGGTTGCGAGACCTGGCTGGGAAGGCGTTTTCAGCCAGCCGGTGCGCACACTGAGACCGTTCCGGTCGTACCGCACGTCGAGGTTCGCGAGGCCCGCGGACACGCCGAGGAACAGCAGCGCGGCGGCTACCTGCGCCCAGGCGGGGATTTCGCGCCACCAGGACGGCTGGCCGACCTGGGGACCTGCGACCGCCGCCTGGCGGCTGGTGACGGCGAAGCCGGGCTCCGGAGGAGACCAGCGGGCCAGCTGTTTCCGCACGACGCGAAGCGCCGCAATCTCGTCCTGGCAGCGCGCGCACGTCTCGAGGTGGGTCTCGAAGAGCGCCCGCCCCGCCGGCTCGCCTGTGACGTCGTCGTAGAGAAACCCGATGAGCGCTTCGTCGCGGTCGCCGGAATATCCGCAGAATGATTCAGTCATAAGGTTGCTTTCGTGTTTTTGGCCAGCTCACGCCGCAGAACGATCAACCCCTGATACAGCCGCGTCTTCACCGTGCTCAACGGACAGCCAACCAGCTCCGCGATCTCCTGGAACGTCAGCCCGTGGTACTCCTTCAGGACGATCGCCGTGCGCTGTTCTGCGGGCAGAAGCGCCATGGCGCGCTCGACCAGGCGCGTCAGATCCTTGCGCGCGACCAGGTCCTCGATGGACTCCGAGGGCTCGGCAGCGGCCGCCAGCTCCAACAGATCGACGTCCTCGGGCGGCTGCACGACCTGCGCGCGGCGCTCGCGCCGCATCCAGTCGCGGCACAGGTTCAGCGCGATCCGATACAGCCACGACGAAAACTTCGCCTGGCCGCGAAAGCCGGGCAGCGCGCGAAACGCCCGGAGAAACGTCTCCTGGCACACGTCCCGCGCATCCTCTTCGCGACCGATTGTCCGGTACGCGAGGGCGTAGATGGGGCGTTCCCATCTCAAGACCAGCTCGTTGAAACTGTCGGAGTCGCCGCTGATCGAACGTGCGACGAGCTCTTCATCCGTCCACGTCATGCGGAGCGCGGAAGGCCCTCTTTTCTCACGAGTTAAGACGGCGAACGCCGGCGGACAGTCGGGACACCCAACATCTTGAGTTTATTGATGTTACGGCGACGATTCAAGCGGCAGCCGCCGACCGCCGTGGTTGGCGGCCGTGAATTGATCGCAGTAGAATCGCGAAGCGACGACCCCGCCGAAACGAATTCAATGCCCCGAGACACCCGAACCCGGCGAGCGACGCGTCCGGCCTCCGCCTCTCGGTCCACGACCGCGAGCACGGTCCAACGACCGCTCGCGTCCCGGCTCGCGCACACCGCCCGATCGAACGACCTGTTGCCCGAGCTGCATCAGCACGCGCTCGATGTGACCGGCGGCTCCTGCTCGCTGCTGTTCCAGCACAATCCGCGCAGCGGCGGGCTGCAGGCGACCTCAGGGTTCGCCCTCGATGTCCTGCGGACCGACCCGTGGCTGCCCGGTCCCGACGAGGCCGCGCTCGTCGCCGACGCGTTCGCCCGGGGCGTGCCGACTCTCGTCGCCGACGCAAACCGTCAGGCGCCCGATCTCGCCTCGCGTCTGAATTCCCGCGCCGCGCTGCTGCTCCCGCTGGTCCGCGGCGCGGAGCGCGTCGGCCTGCTCACGGTCGGTTTCCACACGCCACCGTCCGAGTCGAACGTCGAGGGCGACATCGTCGAAACGGCCGACGCCTTCATGACCGCGCTCGAGCTGTTTCACCTCCGTCAGGCCGCGGAGCTGCATGGCGACATTCGTGAGCTGCTGGACGAATTCACGGCGAGCCTGTCGGCGACGCTGAATCTCACGGCCGGACTCGATATCTTCTGCCACGGCGCCAACCGGTTGTTCGGCGCGGATCGCACGTCGGTCTGGATTCACGATCGGCGCGCGCGCCATCTGGTCCTCAGGGCGTCCTCCGACGTGGCACGCGGCGTCAGCGTCGGCACCCACGATGCCTCCGCGCCCGCGGCGCTCGCCATGCGCCAGATGCGCGCTGAAATCGTGTCCCCGTCGGAAGGCGAGGTCACGGCGATGGTCACGGTACCGCTGCGGGGCTGCCGCCGGGCGCTCGGCACGATTGTCTTTGAACGCGTACGCGTCGAAGCAGGCGGCGAGCTCGATTTCCTCGATCGCGCCGACGAGCTCGGCCGCCAGCTCTCCAGCGCCATCGAGAACATGCAGCTTCTCGACGACGTCTTGCGGTCACGGATGGAGCTCGAGAACACGTTTGATTCGATCTCGCACCTGGTCGCGGTGGCAGACACCGGCGGCCTCATCGTGCATGTGAATCAGGCGTTCGCGTCCCGGGTCGGCCGCAGTCGTGACGAGTTGATCGACCGGCCGCTCGCCGACTACGTCGGCGTCGAGCTCGGCGGATGGCTGCAGCGTCACAAATCCGCGCCCGGGCGGGCCGGCGCCGACGCCGCGATCACCTGTGAAGTCGTGGATCCGGTGCTCAACGGACCGTTCATGGTGACGGTGACCGATCTGCTCAATCACGACCGCGAGCCGTGCGGCAGCGTCATTGTCGCGCGCGATTTGACCCCGCAGACCCAGCTCGAGGCGGAGCGCGAAGAGCTGCGGAAGCGGCTGACCCAAAGCGAGAAGCTCGCGGCGCTCGGTCAGTTCGTCGCCGGAATCGCGCACGAGCTGAACAACCCGCTGCAGGGCGTGCTCGGGCATCTCGAGCTCCTTCGCACGACCGGAGCCTTCCCGAAACAGCTCCGCCGTGAGGTGCAGACAATTTATCGTGAAGCCGACCGCGCGGCGAAGATCGTACGCAACCTGCTGGTCTTCGCCGGATCACGACGCCTGGCCCGCCGATCGGTCAGCTTGAACGCGGTCATCCAGAAAGTTCTGGCGCTGCGCACACCCGCACACCGCGCCGTGCGCATCGAAGTCGTGCGACACTATGACGAGAAGCTGCCACGCGTGCAAAGCGATCCGTTACTGCTTCACCAGGTCTTCCTGAACATGGTGATGAACGCCGAACACGCAATCGCCGCGACCGGCCGCGAGGGACGCATCGAGATCAACACGATGGTCGCGGGTTCGGGCGACCGGATCATCGCGACGGTGCGCGACACCGGCATCGGGATTCCCGAGGACGCGCTGTCGCACATCTTCGAGCCGTTCTACACGACCAAGGAAGTCGGCAAGGGCACCGGCCTCGGATTGGCCATCGCGGCGGCCAAATCATCGCCGCCAACCATCCGGACGGTGGCGCCTTGTTCACCGTCGAGTTGCCGATCGCGCGGTGACCAGGACCCTGACGAATGATTGACGAAACGTTTCTGACAACGGAAGAAGTCCTGGAGTATCTCCAGGTCAACCTCCGGACCGTGTACCGGCTGATCAAAGCCGGGAAGATTCCCGCCGTCCGCGTGGGCCGGCAGTGGCGGTTCCGCAAGCGGGACATCGATGCGTGGCTCGACAGCCAGCGTCCGCGCGGCGGCTCGCGGCCCGCAGCACCCGCGGCCCCGGTTCGTCCGGCCACCGGCACGACACGGCCGCGCGTGCTCGTCGTCGACGACGAGGCGAGCATTCGGGACCTTCTCGCAAAGACGCTGGCGCTCGCGGAGTACGACGTCGACGTGGCACCCGACGGCCGCACGGCCATCGAGCGGATGCGGCTCTATCCGTACGACCTGTTGATCGCGGACCTGAAGATGCCGGGCATGGACGGCCTCACGGTCATCCGTGAGGCGAAGCGATACAAAGCGGACCTCCCCGTGATCATCATTACGGGGTTCTCCACCGAGTCGAGCGCGATCGAGGCCGTGAATCTCGGCGTCGCCGGCTACCTCACCAAGCCGTTCCGCGTGCCCCAGGTGCTCGCCGCCGCCGCTAAAGCGCTCGGAGAATAGCGCTTCGCCTATTATGGCTAAGGGCTAAGGGCTAAGGGCTAAGGGCTGATGGCGGAGGGTTGATGGGCTGACCATCCTCCCATTGCCCATTAGCCATTAGCCATTAGCCATTAGCCATTAGCCATTAGGTTAGCCATCAGCCATCAGCCATGATCCAACTCTCAGAGCTCACCAAGAGTTTTGGCGACCGCGTGCTCTTTGACCACGTCACGTGGCAGATCACCGATCGCGAGCGCGTCGGGCTGTGCGGTCCCAATGGCGCGGGCAAGACGACCCTGCTGAAGATGCTGGCGGGGCTCGACGAGCCCGACGCCGGCGGCATCCTCAAACCTGCCGCGCTGCGGGTCGGCTACCTGCCGCAGGATGGCCTGGAACATTCGGGTCGCAGCGTGTTCGAGGAAGCGTCGAGCGCGTTCGACGAGCTGCTCGCGATGAAGGCCGAGATGCACGCGCTCGAAGAGCGGCTCGGCGATCAGTCCATTCCGGAAGCGGAGCACGACACGATGCTGCACCGCTACAGCGACCTGCAGGACCGCTTCCGCCTGCACGACGGTTACAGCATCGAGCTGAAGACCGCGACGGTGCTGCAGGGCCTCGGGTTCAAGGCGTCGGACGTCGAACGCCCGGCTGAAACGTTCTCGGGCGGCTGGCAGATGCGAATCGCGCTCGCCAAGCTGCTCCTCGGCCAGCCGAATCTGCTGCTGCTCGACGAGCCGACGAACCATCTCGACCTCGACGCGCGCAACTGGCTCGAGGAGTATCTGAACGCCTATCCGCACGCGGTCATTCTCGTCTCTCACGATCGGTTCTTCCTGGACGCGGTGGTGACGCGCATCGCCGACCTGACGTTGCGCACACTCACCGACTATCACACGAACTACAGCGGTTACCTCGCCGAGCATCACGAGCGGATCGAGGCGATGCGCAAGGCGAAGCGCGAGCAGGACGAGGAAGTCGCGCGCGTCAGAATGTTCATCGACCGGTTCCGCTACCAGGCCACCAAGGCGTCGCAGGTGCAGAGCCGGATCAAGCTGCTCGAGAAGGTGGTCCCGATCGAAGTGCCGCCCGAGCGCAGGAAGATCCACTTCGACTTTCCGGCGTGCGCCAAGAGCGGCCGGGTGGTCGTCGAGCTGAAGCACGCGCGCAAGGCGTACGGCGACCTCGTCGTCTTCAGGGATCTGAACCTGCACATCGAACGCGGCGATCGCATCGCGCTCGTCGGCCCCAACGGCGCGGGCAAGTCCACGCTGATGCGGATGCTGTCCGGCGAGGAAGCACCCGACAGCGGCCAGCGGGGGCTCGGCCACAACGTCGTCATGCAGTATTTCGCGCAGGACGAGGCGACGCGGATGGAGGGGTCGCCGACCGTGTACGAAACGCTGGCATCCGGCTCCCCGCTTCAGATGGTGCCGATGATCCGCAACATTCTGGGCGGCTTCCTGTTCTCCGGAGACGACGTCTACAAACCCGTGCGCGTGCTCTCGGGCGGCGAGCGCACGCGGCTCGCCGTCGCGCGCATGCTGCTGCGGTCCTCGAACACATTGCTGCTCGACGAGCCGACGAATCATCTCGACCTCGATTCCAAGGAAGTGCTGCTCGACGCCCTCGTGGACTACGGCGGGACGCTCATCTTCGTGTCGCACGACCGCTATTTCGTCGAACGGCTCGCGACGAAGATCATCGAGATCGGCCGCGGCGACGCCGTGATCTATCCAGGAACGTACACGGAGTTTCTCTACCGCAAAGAGCATCCTGAAGACCGCGATGGCCGGCATGGGCGGGATCCGCGCCGGACTCCTTCAGAGCCGCCGGCGACCCCGGCCCACGGGAGACGCCCCGCGGCCCCGGTTGAACGGCTCGCGCTCGACAAGCAGCAGTCACGCGAAGCCAGGAAAAGGGCCGACGGGGAGGCGCGCAAGCGGACGCGGGCGGCGCAGGCGCGCCAGGCGCGCATCGAGTCGCTCGAGGAGCGAATCGCCGAGTGCGAGGCGGCGATTCGGGACATCGAGGCGGAGATGGCCGCCCCCGGTTTCTACGACGACCGCGCCGACGCCCAACCGGTGATCGACCGCCATCAGTCCTTGATGTGGCAGGTCGGCGAGCTCATCCACCAATGGGAAGAGCTGCAGTCGCTCATCGATACCGCCTCCGAAGGCTGACGGAATCGTAATTGCCATACAATCCTGTCAGGAGGACCGCGGAACGGGCTCCCTAACCGTTTGATTTTGTGTGGTTTTTCCCGATGTCCGGCGACGGCTGGCTCGGGCATACGGCTTGCCCATGGCAGTCCCGTGCGTGAAGCGATACCTGACATGCCTCAGCGACCCGACGCTCCTGGTCGGCGCAGTCAGCCGGGCCCGCCCTCGACGGCCGTTTACGCTGATCGGCGTCCCATGAAGGCGCCACGCTCGGCGTCCGCCGATCGGTTCTTCAGCCACATCGTCAGCAGCATGCGCAACGGCGTCATCGCGTTCCGCCGCGACGGCACGCTCGCCCTGGTGAACGACGAGGCGTACCACATCTTTGGATTGACTCGCGGCCCCCGCGATGTCGGGCGCCCGTTCTCTGACGTGCTGCGGGAGCGGCCCGAGATCGTCCGCGTCCTCTCGGGCGCGTTCGAGCTCAGCCATCTGCCGAATCGCGCGGAGCTGCGATTGAAGGACCTCGATCGCGTGATCGGCTACACGCTCTCGCAGGTGAAGGACGATGACGGCACGCCGATCGGCGCGGTCCTGTTCTTCAAGGACCTGACCCGAGTCGAACAGCTCGAGGAGCGCGAGCGGCTGCGCGATCGCCTGGCTTCGCTCGGCGAGATGGCGGCCGGGATCGCGCACGAGCTGAAGAATCCACTGGCTGGCATCGAAGTGATGGCGGGACTTCTGCGCCGCCAGGTGCCCGACTCGAAGGACGCCCAGTCGCTGCTCGCCGACATCCTCAGCGAGGCGAAGCTTGCCAACGCGATTGTCGTCGAGATGCTCGAGTTCGTCCGTCCGGTGCGGCTGCAGGTCGAGCGAACGGACCTCGCCGACGTGCTGCAACAGTCGGTGACGATGGCGGAATCGAAGGCGCCGCGCGGCAAGGTGGCGGTCACGACGAGGGTGGAGCCCGGGCTGCCGATGATCGAAGGCGATCACCATCAGCTGTCCCAGGTGTTCACCAATCTCATTGCAAACGCCTTCGAGGCGCTCGACGGCAAGGGCCGGATCACGATTTCGGCGATCACGAGCGCGATTGAAGCGGACCCCGCCTTCGCCGGGGTGCACGAACCGACGCCGGCCGTCGTCGTGGACGTGTCCGACGATGGCCCGGGCGTGCCGGCGGATCTCACGGATCGGATCTTCAATCCGTTTTTCACGACCAAGCCCCAGGGGTCGGGGCTCGGCCTCGCGATTGTGCGGAAGATCGTCGACGCCCACGACGGGCGGATCGACATCAGCAGCGCGCCGGAGACCGGCACGCGCTTTCGCGTCACCCTCCCGGTGACGAGCGCGTCCGGGTGGTTCAAGTAGAAAGGCACTGAGATGGGTCGCATACTCGTTGCGGACGATCATGATGCGCTGCGCCGCGGGCTGGTCCGTGGCTTGACCGAGGCCGGTCATGAGGTCGAAGAGGCCTCGAACGGCAATGCCGCTATCGAGCGGCTGCACGACAGCTACTTCGACGTCGTGCTGAGCGATCTCAAGATGGGCGGCAGCGACGGCATGGACGTGCTGCGCACGACGCGCGCCATGCACCCGACGACGGCCGTCATCCTGATGACGGCCTTCGGATCGGTGAACACGGCGGTCGAGGCGATGAAGATCGGGGCCTTCGACTACGTGCTGAAGCCGTTCGAGATCGAGGAGATGGAGGTCAAGATCGAAAAGGCGCTCGAAATGAAGCGCCTCAAGCACGAGATTGAATACCTCCGCGGCCCGCAGGACATCTACGAGTTCGACAAGATCGTCGGATCGAGCCCCGCGCTCCAGCACGTGCTCGACATCGTGAAGAAGGTCGCCAAGAGCAACACGACGGTGCTCATTCGCGGCGAAACGGGCACGGGCAAGGAGCTCATCGCCGGGGCCACGCATCACAACTCGCTCCGCGCGGCGCGGAACTTCGTGAAGGTGAACTGCGCCGCGCTGCAGGAGAACCTGCTCGAGTCCGAGCTCTTCGGCCACGAGAAAGGCGCATTCACCGGCGCGGACAAACAGCGGATCGGACGGTTCGAGCAGGCCGACGGCGGGACGCTGTTCCTCGACGAAATCGGCGACATGAGCCCGAGCACGCAGGCCAAGATCCTCCGCGTCCTTCAGGAGCACGAGTTCGAGCGCCTCGGCGGCACGCGGACGCTGCGCGTCGACGTCCGGCTCATCGCGGCGACCAACCGCGACCTGCCGGCGATGGTGCAGGCCGGACAATTCCGGGAAGACCTGTACTACCGGCTCAACGTCGTGTCGATCGAGATGCCGCCGCTGCGCGAGCGCAAGGACGACATCGTGCCGCTGGCGCAGACCTTCATCCGCAAGTTCGCGGGCGAGCTGAAGAAGAAGATCGACGCCCTCGAGCCGGACGCGCAGAAGCTGTTGATGCGGTACAACTGGCCGGGCAACATCCGCGAGCTCGAGAACACCATCGAGCGTGCGATCCTGCTGGCCGAAGGGCGCGCCATCGCGTCAATCGACCTGCGGCTCGGCGAGGTGCCGAGCCTGGGCGGGACGCGCGATCACGCGGCGGTCGTCAAGATTCCGCCGACCGGCATCCCGCTCGAGGACATCGAGCGGCACGCGCTCGTCGAGGCGCTGAAGATGTCGAACTGGGTGCAGAAGGACGCGGCCGAGCTCCTGTCGATCAGCCCGCGCGTCATGAACTACAAGATCAAGACGCTCGGCATCGAGTTCCCGCGCGGGAGGCGAGCCGCCCCGCTCGTGGAGGCCGCCTCGTGAATTTGGAAGTAGGAATTAAGAATTTGGAATTCGGACGAATTCCAAATTCCGAATTCCACATTCCAAACTCTTAATTCCGCGCGCGCGCGCGCGGATGCGCCTTCCGATAGACGTCCAGCAGCTGCGCGGCGTTCACGTGCGTGTAGCGCTGGGTCGTGCTGAGGCGCGCGTGGCCGAGCAGCTCCTGAATCGCGCGCAGGTCGGCGCCGCGCTGCAGCAGGTGCGTCGCAAATGAGTGCCGCAGCGCGTGCGCGCTGATGCCCGGACGGGAGCTGCTCGCCGCGACATATCGGCGCACCAGTCGGTCGACGCTCCGCATGGTCAACCGCCCGCCACGATGGTTCACGAACAGCGGATCGCGTCTGTTGTGACGACGGTCCGCGCCACTGCCGATCAAGCCCTCCCGATCTTTCAGATACGCGCGAACCGCCTTCGCCGTGCTGCCGTTGAACGGCACGATGCGCTCTTTTCTGCCCTTGCCCAGCACCCGCACCATCCTCGCGCTCAGGTTCACATCGTCCAGATCGAGACCGGTGAGCTCGCCCAGGCGCAATCCCGACGCGTAGAACAGCTCGAGGATCGCCCGATCGCGGCGGGAGAGCGGCGTGTCGCCGGCCGGTGCGTCGAGAAGCACCGACATCTCGTCCTCCGACAGGTGGGCCGGCATGCGGACGTCACGTTTCGGCGTGGCCACCAGCGCGCCCGGATCGTCCTCGATCACGCCCTCGCGCCGAAGGTATCGGAGGAACGTGCGGACTGCGGCCAGCTTACGCGCCGCCGACGCCCGCGTCAGGCCCTGCTTGTGCAACGCTCCGAGAAAGCTGCGGAGGGCCGCGCGGCCCAGATGCGCGGGCTCGAGCTCGCGGGCCTCGAGACCGGCTTCCGTGGCGGCATGCCCGAGGAATTGGGTCAGATCGCTGTCGTATGCGCGGACGGTGTGCGCCGACGCGTTGCGATTCAGCTCGAGGAACTTCAGGAAGTCCTTGAGGTGTCCGGTCATGACTGCGGAAGGGCCGGAAGAGCGTTTGAAGAAACCCACGCTGAACGTCGCATTTCTTCAGCAGATCTGAAGACCGCGGGCCGCACGTGTTGCCTGCCACGCGGCAAGCTCCGACAGCGCGCGCGCGGACAGCGCCTCGTTGCGCTGCTTCTTGCTTTTCGGCGCCTGCTCCAGCGGCTGCATGATCCCGAACGTGATATTCGACGGCTCGTAGTGCGCAGGATCGGCGTGCGACACGTAGTACGCCAGCGCGCCGATGGCCGTCGTGCGCGGCGGCGCAGACGCCGGCTCGCCCGTCGCGAGGGCGGCCGCGTTCAATCCGGCCAGCAGGCCGGAGGCGGCGGATTCGACGTAGCCTTCGACGCCGGACATCTGCCCCGCGAAAAACAGCGTCGGCCGTTTCCGCACCTGCCACGTTTCGGCGAGCACGGTCGGACCGTTCACGTACGTGTTGCGGTGGACCATCCCGAAGCGGACGAACTCGGCCTGCTCGAGCCCGGGAATCAGCCGCAGCACGCGCGCCTGATCGCCCCATTTGATTTGCGTCTGGAAACCCACCAGGCTGAAATGGTCGCCGGCCAGGTTGTCCTGCCGCAGCTGCACGGCGGCGTACGGCGCGCGTCCGGTTCGGGGATCGACCAGGCCCACGGGCTTCATCGGGCCGAAGCGCAGCGTGTCGCGGCCGCGATGCGCCATCACTTCGATGGGGAGACACCCTTCGAAGAAGCGCTCCTTTTCGAAGTCGTGCACGGTCGCCGATTCCGCCGTGGTCAGCGCGTCGCAGAAGCGGTTGTACTCGTCGCGCGTCAGCGGACAGTTCAGATAGTCGCCCTGCCCATCGTCGATACCGCACGCCAACGGGTCCGCCTGAAGGCGGACACTACCGGAACTCTCCGTCGCCGTATCGCCGGTCGTGTCCGGCTTCAGCGGGACTCTCGGCCCCAGGCTCCGATCCCAGCGCGACGCGCGGAAGACTTTCGAGCGGTCGATTGTGTCGGCGAGGACGATCGGGCTGATGGCGTCGTAGAAGTACAAGTGGCCCTGGCCCACGATCGACGCGAGGTCGGCGGACAGGGCGTCCGACGTCAGCGGCCCGGTCGCCACGATGACCGGCTCCCGTTCGCTCGACGCGGGGACCGCGCAGATCTCCTGCCGCACGATTGTGACCCGCGGATGGCCGCTCAGTGTCTGCGTGATGATGGCGGCGAACCGCTCGCGATCCACCGCGAGGGCGGCGCCGGCAGGCACGCGGCTCGCCTCGGCCGCCTGCATGACGAGCGATCCCAGCCGCCGCATTTCCTCTTTCAGCAGGCCCACGGCGTTATCGAGCTTGTCACCGCGAAAGGAGTTGCTGCACACCAGCTCGGCGAGGCGGTCGGTCTTGTGCACGGCGGTCGGGTGCACGGGACGCATTTCGTAAAGCCTGACGGCCACGCCCCGGGAGGCCGCCTGCCAGGCGGCCTCTGCGCCCGCGAGGCCACCGCCGACGATCCGGACCATCAGCTTGCGCGTTTGCGGACCGTCCGCTTGCGGGCCGCCGGTTTGGGCTTCGACTTGGGCTTGGGCTTGAGCGTCAACAGGGTCGGCGGCACGACGGCTTTGTCACCCTGTCGCGCCTCACGACGGCGGCTGTGCGCGCGACCACCGGTGGCGCGCCGGCCGCGACGCGTTGAGGG
>Ga0209266_1001825_pt1 | contig 13779 bp, 9 predicted proteins | sample GraSoiAngelo_132_FD_185889 | JGI IMG/M metagenome (GOLD analysis project Ga0209266, IMG submission 185889) | Grasslands soil microbial communities from the Angelo Coastal Reserve, California, USA - 14_0929_02_40cm (SPAdes) (version 2) | ecosystem: Environmental > Terrestrial > Soil > Grasslands ...
CATCGACGTGCTGTCGCGCTTCCGCGCGCCGAAGGAGGCGGCCGCCGTCGCCCGGCGCGTCGCCGCGGGGGAGGTGGACATCGTGATCGGGACGCACCGCCTGCTGTCCCGCGACGTCGCATTCAAGGATCTGGGGCTGCTCGTGGTGGACGAGGAGCATCGCTTCGGCGTGCGGCACAAGGAGCGGCTCAAGACCCTGAAGCTGAGCGTGGACGTCCTCACCCTCACCGCTACGCCGATTCCGCGCACGCTGCATCTGTCACTCTCCGGGCTGCGTGACCTGACGTTGCTCGAGACGGCGCCCAAGGATCGCTCCCCGGTGCTGACATTCATCGAGCCGTGGGACGACGCGCTGCTCGAGGAGGCGCTGGCGCGTGAGCTGGACCGGGGCGGCCAGGTGTATTTCGTGCACAACCGCATCGAGACGATCGACACGATCGCCGCGCGCGTGCGGTCGCTGGCGCCGCGGGCGCGGATCGCCGTGGCCCACGGCCAGCTGCCCGAGCACGACCTCGACGAGGTGATGTCGCGGTTCGTGCGTGGCGAGGTGGACGTGTTGGTCTCGACGATGATCGTGGAGTCGGGGCTGGACGTGCCCAACGCCAACACGATGGTCGTTGACCGGGCCGACCAGCTCGGCCTCGCCCAGCTCTACCAGTTGCGCGGGCGCGTGGGGCGGAGCCACCGGCGCGCCTCCTGCTATCTGCTGGTCCCCGACCTCGTGGACGCGAGCGCGGAGGAACGATTGCGGGTGCTCGAGCATCATACCGATTTGGGATCGGGATACCGCATCGCCCTGCGCGACCTCGAGCTGCGCGGCGCGGGGAGCCTGCTGGGCGGCGAGCAGTCCGGCCACGCCCAGGCCGTCGGATTCGACATGTACCTGCGGTGGCTCGACGAGACGGTGCGCGCGTTGAAGGGCGAGCCGGGAGCGGCGGGCGGAGAGGCGGTGGCGCCCGATGTCGTGCTCGATCAAGCGGCGCATCTGCCCGATGCGTACGTGCCCGACGACGCGGCGAAACTCGATCTGTATCGGCGGCTGGCGCGGACGGTGGAGCCATGCGAGATTGCAGCGGTCCGAGAGGAACTGCGCGACCGGTTCGGGCCGTTGCCGCCCGAAGCCGAGCGGCTCCTGCTCGTGACCGAGCTCCGCGCGCTTGGCGCCCGGGTGGGCCTCGACACGGTCCTGGTCCGGGGCGACGAGGCGCGGCTCGTGTTTCGGCGGAACGCCCAGCCGCGGCTGGCCGGCCTTACGGCGGCCCTGGAGGCCGTCCAGTTCGAGGCGGACGTGCGGCGGGCCCAGCCGCTCTCGCTGCGGCTCCGCCGCCTGGGGGGCGAAGCGATCGGCCCCGGCCTCGTGCGCGCGCTCACCGCCGTTCTGCAGGATCAACCGGACTAGGAGACCGCATGCGTCGGTGTGCCATACTGCTGGTGGCGTTCGCGGCGGCCGGGTGCGGCTCGCTCAAGGACGCCTTTTCGACCCACCCCGCCGCCGCGGCGCGCGCCGGCGACCAGACGCTCACCGTCGAGCGCCTCGCCGAGCTCGCCGCGCGCGTCAAGCAGATGCCGCTGCAGGCCGACAATCTCACACGGCTAGCGGACGTCTGGATCGACTACGCGCTCCTCGGCCAGGCGCTGGCAGCGGGGCAACGCTTCGACGACACGGTGACGCTCACGCAGACGATGTGGCCGGCCGTCTCGCAGCTGCGCTGGGACCGCTTCCACGATCGGCTCGTGTCCGGGCGTGGCGCGCTCACGCCCGCGCAGGTCGACTCCGCCTACCGCGCCGGAAACGTCCGGCTGTTCCAGCACATCCTCATCGCGGTGCCGCCGAGCGCCGCGCCGCCGGCCGCGCAGCAGAAGGAAAACCAGGCGAAGGGTCTGCTCGCCCAGGTGCAGGCCGGCGGGAGTTTCGCGGCCCTCGCCCGCCGCTACTCCGAGGATCCCGGCTCCAAGGTCCGCGGCGGCCTGCTGGGCGTGGGCGGGCACGGGCAATTCGTACCGCCGTTCGAGGACGCGGCGTGGCAGCTCGCACCGGGCGGCGTCAGCGGGCTGGTGCGCAGCGCGTTCGGGTTCCACATCATCCGGCGACCGCCCCTCGCCGAGGTGCGGGACACCTTCGCCCAGGGGCTCGAGGACCTGCTCGGCGGCGCGCGCGACTCGGTGTACCTGACGAACCTCGAGACCCGCAGCGAAATCAAGGTCGTGCGCGGTGCCGTGGGCGCCGTGCGCCAGGCGGCGCAGGCCCCCGACCCGGCACGGCGCAGCGGCCGCGTGCTGGTGAGCTACCGGGGCGGCGCGTTCCACGTGCGCGACTTCATGCACTGGCTCCCCGCGCTCGACCCGCGGGTGCTGCCGGCGCTGTCCACCGCGACCGAGGCGCAGATCGAGGGCCTTCTCAAAGGGCTCGCCCAGCGCGAGCTGCTGCTGCGCCAGGCCGATTCGGCGCGCATCGGGCTGAGCGACAGCGATTGGACGGCCGTACGCGTGCAGCAGGACTCGGTACTGCGGACCGTGGGCGGGTTGCTGAAGCTCACCCCCGCGATCCTGCACGACTCCGTGACGACTCCTGAGGGCCGGCAGCGGCTGGCGATGACGCGGGTGAACGACTACATCGACCGCGTGGTCGGCGGCGAGGTGCAGTTCGCGCCCCTGCCGCCGTTTCTGGGCGAGTACCTGCGCGCCCGCGGCTCGTGGGAGAAGAACGAAGCGGGCATCCAGGCCGCCATCGAGCGCGCTCAGGCGATCCGCGCCCAGCTCGACTCGCTGCGCCCGACCCCGACGCCGAACAACCAGACGGTGCCGACCGTGCCGCCGGCAGGTGCTCAGCCGGTGACGCCACGGCGGCGCACGCTGCGCTGACGTGATCTTCCCGCTGCGCCGTCCGGCCCTGATGGTGGCCACCGCGCTCCTCGCGGCGGCGCCCGCCTGGGCCCAACGCGCGGTGTCGGGCAGGCTCCCGGTCGACCGCATCGTCGCGGTCGTGGGCATTCGGCCGATTCTCGCCTCGCAGCTCGAGGAGCGGCTGGTGTTCGAGCAGTCGCAGGGGCTGCAGCTCCCGCCCGATTCCGCCGCCCGCCAGGCCATCAAGCACCAGCTGCTCCGCCAGATGATCGACGAGGAGCTGCTCGTGCAGCAGGCCGAGCGCGACACCTCCATCAAGGTCACGGACCAGGAAGTGCAGGACGCCGTCGAGCGCAACGTGCAGTCGGTGCGGGGCAACTATCCCTCGGAGCAGGAATTCCAGAACCAGGTGCGCATCGCGTTCGGGACCGTCGAGGTGTGGCGCCGGATGCTCTCGGAGAATCAGCGCCGCCAGATCCTGCGCCAGCGTCTGCTCGAGGGCCTGCAACAGAAGGGCAAGCTCAAGCCGATCCCGCCCAGCGACGCGCAGATGCGCGAGTACTGGGAAGCGAACAAGGGGCAGCTACCCAAGCGCCCGGCCGTGGTATCGTTCCGGCAGATCGTCATCACGGCGCACCCGGACTCGGCGGCGCGCGCGCGGGGCTTGGTGCTCGCGGACTCGCTGCTCGGCGAGCTGCGCCGCGGCGCGGACTTCGCGTCGCTGGCGCGCCGCTTCTCCTCCGACAGCGCATCGGCGGCGCAGGGCGGCGAGCTGGGCTGGTTCCGCCGCGGCCAGATGGTCAAGGGGTTCGAGATGGCCGCGTTCAGTCTCCGGCCGGGTGAGCTCTCCCCCGTGGTGGAAACCGAGTTCGGCTTCCACATCATTCAGGTCGAGCGGGTGCCGCCCGCCGAGATCCAGGCGCGCCAGATTCTGATCGCCCCGGAGATTTCGCCGGCGCAGGTCGAGCGGGCGCGCCACAGCGCCGATTCCGTGCACGACGCCCTCGCCGCCGGCGCCCCCTACGACGTCCTCGCCCGCCGCTACGCCGACGAGAACGAGGCCAAGCTCGCGGAGACAGTGCCGATCGCGCAGCTCCCGCCCCCGTACCAGCCGATGCTGGCGGCCGACAGCACGACCGGCCTCAAGGCGGTGTTGCGCCTGGATACGGGGCTGCGCCCCAAGTTCGCCGTCGTCGAAATCACCAAGCGCCTTCCCGAAGGGGAGCTCGCGTTCGAGGATGTGAAAGACCGCATCCGCGCCAACCTGAGCCAGGACCTCGCGGTCCAGCACTTCCTGGATCTGGTCCGCCGCCAGACCTACGTCGACGTCCGCTTCTAGCAGCACGCCCGGCCCGCACGCGCAGCGCCCCCGTCTTGCCGTCACGCTCGGCGACCCCCGAGGCATCGGGCCGGAGGTCGTGGCGCGGGCGCTCGAGCAGGCGCCGCTCGCGGCCGACGTCGTGCTGGTGGGACCGGAAGACCAGATTGCCGGGATCCCGGCCCGGAGCCGGGTCGGGGTGGGGACGTGGGGACGGGGGGATGGGGGCGATCGGCTCGCCGGCCAGCTGACGGCCCGGTCCATCGAGCGCGCGGTGTGGCTGGCTCGCGGCGGGGAGGTGGATGGCATCGTCACGGGCCCTGTTCAGAAGGCCGCGTTACACGTTGCCGGGTACCCGTTCCCCGGAGTGACCGAGTTCCTCGGCAGCCTCACCGGCGGGACCGAGACGGTGATGATGCTGGTCGTTCCGGGGCTCCGGGTCGTGCTGGTGACGACGCACATGCCGTTGCGCGAGGTGCCCGCCCAGGTGACGACCGAGCGGATCGTGCGGGTCGGTCGCATCACGCTGGCCGCGCTGCGCGACTGGTTCGCCGTCGCCGAGCCGCGGCTCGCCGTGTGCGCGCTCAACCCACACGCGGGCGAAGCCGGTCTCTTCGGCGACGAAGACGAGCGGCTGCTGGCGCCCGCGGCGCGGACGCTGGGCGCTGCGGGTCCGCTGCCGGCGGACACGGTGTTTGTGCGGGCGCTGCGCGGCGAGTTCGACGCGGTGCTCGCCCCCTATCACGACGTGGGGATGACGGCGGTCAAGGTGGCGGGGTTCGGCCGCGGCGTGAACGTGACGCTGGGGCTGCCATTCCCGCGGACCTCACCGGATCACGGCACGGCGTTCGACATCGCGGGCAAAGGCATCGCGGACCCGTCGTCGATGCGCGCGGCGCTGGAGCTGGCCGTGGAGTTGGCGAACCGGAAGGTGACTCGAGCCTAGCTGTTTCGAGTGACCCGCACCTTTCCCACCCTTCTTCCTTCCATGTCGATGATCTCGAACGTCGCGCCCGGCAAGGCGATCTGGTCGCCGACCCTGGGCAGGCGGCCGAGCGTGCCGAACAGCAGGCCCCCGATCGTGGTGTAGTCCGCGTCGTCCAGGGCCAGACCGTACCACTCGTTCACGTCCTTGATCTCCGTCGTGCCGGGGATGACGGGCGCCGCCTCGCCGGGCGGCGGCGCGGCGGGGGGGCGGTCGTACTCGTCGTAGATCGGCCCGACGATCTCCTCGAGCAGGTCCTCCATGGTGACCAGGCCCGCCGTGCCGCCGAACTCGTCGAGCACGATGGCGAGGTGCGCCTTGTGGCGCTTCATGTCCGCCAGCACGTCCTCCACTTCGCGCGTGCCCGGCACGAACAACGGCGGCCGCATCACCGTCGCCACCGTGCCGTCGCGTCGCGCGCGCAGCCCGGCGAGGATCGCCTTGGCGTGCACCGTGCCGACGATATCGTCGAGGGATTCGCGCGAGACGGGATAGCGCGAGCGGCCGGCGGCCGCCACGCGGTCCGCCGCCTCTTCCAGCGGGAGGTCGGCCGGGAGGGCGATCATCGCCGTGCGCGGCGTCATCACGTCGCGGGCGCTCTTCTCGCTGAACTCGAACACGCCCTCGAGCAGCCGCGCGTCTTCCTTGCCGAGCGAGCCGGTGCGCCTGCTCTGCTGGACGAGCATGCGGATCTCCTCGGGCGAGTGGACGCGATCGATGTCGGAGGGCGTGCTCTTGATCCCCAGCACCTTGACGACCCGGTTGGCGCTCCAATTGAGGAGGTCGGTGACCGGCCGGGTGATCCACGAGAAAAAGATCAGCGGGGCGGCGACCCAGCGGCTCGTCGCCTCGGGGTAGGTGATCGCCCACGCCTTCGGCGCCTGCTCGCCGAACACGACGTGCAGGAACGTGATCGCCGCGATCGCGACGGTCGATGCGATCCCGCCGCGCGTCAGGAACCCGAGCGCGGGGGGCAGCTGCGCGAACCAGTCCCGGAACAGATGCGCGACCGTGTCCTCCGCGACGTAGCCGAGCAGGATCGACGCGAGCGTGATGCCCAGCTGCGCCGCGGACAGCTGGCGGTAAAGGTCGTGGAGCGCTTTCTGCACCGTCTTCGCCTTGACGTCCCCGCGGCGCGCCATTGCCTCGATGCGCGTGCGCCGCGCCGCGACGAGTGCGAACTCCGCCGCGACGAAGAACGCGTTCGCTGCAACCAGAAACACCACCGCCAGGAGGCGGAGCAGCAGCGATTGCGGGGACGGCTCGGGGGGCAGCATGGGCGGGGGAACCTAGCGAGGCGTTGCCCGCGGCGCGAGCCGGTGCATATGTTTCGTTCGATGTCGGCCCTTCCGCTTGAAGCGCAGTGCACGCACCGCGCCCCGCTGCGCGCCGAGAGCGCGCAGCGGATGACCATCGTGCTAGTGCTCTCCGCGCTCGTCATGCTTGCGGAGGTCGTCGGCGGTTACGTCGCGGGCTCGCTCGCCTTGCTGGCGGACGCCGGGCACATGCTGGTGGACGTCGGCGCCCTGGCGCTCGCCCTGCTCGCCGCGCGGATCGCGCAGCGCCCGGCGACCGCCAAGCGCTCGTTCGGCCTGCTGCGCTTCGAGATCGTCGCGGCGCTGATCAACGGCGCGCTGCTCATCGCCATCGCGGTCGGGATCGGCCTCGAGGCCTACCGGCGCTTCCAGTCCCCGGGGACGATCCGGGCGGGGCTGCTGGTCGGCGTGGCGAGCCTGGGGCTCGCGGCCAACCTCGCGGGCGCCGCGATCCTGCACCGCGGCCACCGCCATTCCTTGAACCAGCGCGGCGCCTACCTGCACCTCGTGAGCGACGCCCTGGGGTCGCTGGGCGCGATCGCCGCCGGCGTCGTCATCCTCACGACCCGATGGTCGCTCGCCGACCCGCTCATCTCCGTCGGGATCGGCCTGCTGATCCTGGGCGGCGCCTGGCGGCTCGTGAAGGAGTGCGTGGACGTGCTGCTCGAGGCCACGCCGTCCCATATCTCCCTCCCCGCGGTTCACGACAGCATCGCGGCCGTGCCCGGCGTCGAGTCGGTGCACGACCTGCACGTGTGGACGGTGACGAGCGGTGTCGTCGCGATGAGCGGCCACCTCGTGGTCAAAGACCCCGGGGCGAACCAGCGGGTGCTGGAGGACGTCCAAGGCCGCATGGAGGAGTTCGGCATCGCCCACGTGACGGTGCAGCTGGAGCGCGACCCGACGTGTGAATAGGTGCGCCTTGTAATTCCAGGTCCCCCTCCCTATACTGCGCCCCCCTGAACAGCGGTCATGGGTAACAGCTTGCGGATCCGCAACATCGCGATTATCGCGCACGTCGATCACGGCAAGACCACCCTGGTGGACCAGATGCTCCGCCAGGCGGGCGTGTTCCGCGCCAATCAACAGATGATCGAGCGCGTGCTCGATTCCAACCCGCTGGAGCGCGAGCGCGGCATCACGATCCTGTCGAAGAACACCGCGGTACGCTGGGGCGACACCAAGATCAACATCGTGGACACACCCGGGCACGCCGACTTCGGCGGCGAGGTGGAGCGGATCCTGCGGATGGTGGACGGCTTCCTGCTGCTCGTGGACGCCGCCGAAGGGCCGATGCCGCAGACGCGGTTCGTGGCGTCGAAGGCGCTGGCGCTGGGCCTCAAGCCGATCGTGGTGATCAACAAGATCGACCGCCAGGACGCCGAGCCCCTGCGCGTGCACGACGAAGTGCTGGAGCTGTTCCTGGACCTCGAGGCGTCGCCCGAGCAGTTCAACTGTCCGTTCCTGTACGCCTCGAGCCGCCAGGGAATCGCGACGCCCGATCTGGCGACGCCGGGAACGACCCTGAAGCCGCTGTTCGACACGATCCTGGAGACGATCCCGGCCCCGTCGGGCAACGCGGACGGCCCGTTCCAGATGCTGATCTCGACCCTGGACCACTCACCGTACCTCGGCCGCATCGGCATCGGGCGCATTGAGCGCGGCCGGCTGCACGTGGGGGATGCGGTGGCGCTCCTGCCTCTGGGGCAGCCGGGTCCCGTGGGCGACGGTCCGTTCGAGCAGGCACGGGTGGTGAAACTGTTCGGGTTCGAGGGGCTGGAGCGCGTCGAGATCGCCGAGGCCGCGGCCGGAGAGATCGTGGCGCTGGCCGGCGTCGCCGGGGTCGAGATCGGCAAGACGTTGACCGCCCTCGATTACCTGGAGCGGCTCGCCGGCATCGCCGTCGAGGAGCCCACGATCTCGGTGGACTTCAAGGTGAACGACTCGCCGTTCGCCGGTCGGGAAGGGAAGTTCGTCACGGGGCGCCAGCTGCGCGAGCGGCTGTTCCGCGAGCTCGAGCGCAACGTGGCCCTGCGCGTGGAGGAGACCGACGACCCCCAGACCTTCACCGTCTCGGGGCGCGGGGAGCTGCACTTGGGGATTCTCATGGAGACCATGCGCCGCGAGGGGTATGAGTTCCAGGTGAGCCGGCCCCGCATCATTCCGCGGGAGGGCCCGCACGGCGAGCGACTGGAGCCGTACGAGGAGCTGCTCATCGACTGCCCGGAGGCATTGCTGGGGGTGGTGATGGAGAAGCTCGGCCCCCGCCGGGCCACGATGCTCGACATGAAGAACCCCGGCCAGGGGATGGTGCGCATGCGCTTCCGCATCCCCGCCCGCGGCCTGCTGGGCTACCGGTCGGAGTTCTTGACGGATACGCGGGGGCAGGGAATCATGCACCACCGCTTCCTGGACTACGGGGCCTGGGCGGGGCCGATCTCGGGGCGGAGCCGGGGGGTGATGGTGGCCGACCGCGAGGGGGTGGCGGTGGCCTACGCACTCTTCAATTTGCAGGAGCGCGGTACCATGTTTCTCAAACCGGGGGATCCGGTGTATGAGGGGATGCTGGTGGGGGAGAACGCCCGGGTGGACGACATGGAGGTGAACGCCACGAAGGAGAAGAAGCTGACGAACATGCGGACGACGGCCGCGGACGAAATGATCATCCTCGAGCCGCCGCGCCCACTGAGCCTGGAGTTGGCGCTCGAGTACATCGAGGACGACGAGCTGATCGAGGTGACGCCGGCGTCGCTGCGCCTGCGCAAGCGCGCGCTGGGAGCGACGGAGCGGCGGAAGTTGGCCAGGGACCGCAAGGCAGCAGAGGACAACAACCTCAGCCGGGGGTGACAATGCTGGCCGTGGCGACGTCGATGGAGTGGTCGCTCAAGCGTCGGAGCGACAACATCGACGAGGAGTTCGAGGAGTTCGAAGAAGACAAGGAGTTGGACGAGGATTTCGAGGACGAGCTGGACGACGAGGAGATGGACGACGAGGAGTCGGACGACCTCGACGACTACGACGATCTCGACGACGAGTTCGACGACGAAGAGGAGGAAGGGTTCCGGCCGCGCAAGGGCCCGCGCAAGGAGTGGGACTGAAACCCAGTCGGACCGTCGGACAGCCTGACTGTTAAGCGCTCTCAGTCCGACGGTCCGACGGTCTGACCGTCCGACGATTCACATGCTGATCCAGTAGTTGACCTTGACCAGCAGCACGTTGGTGGGCCGGTCGCGGAACAGCTCGCGCCGGAAATCCCGCTGCAGGTCGAACCCCGCATCATACGGCATGTAGCCCGAGCGGCTCTGCGTCCACACGACGAACAGGGTGGAGCCCGGGCGGTATTCCCAGCGCAACACCGCGTTGACCTTGACGGCGCGGGTGCGGAAGTCGGGATCCCTGAACCGCAGCGTGTCGCCCGGGACCGCGCCGTCGGGTTCGACGATGTACGTGTCGCCCACGCGGCTGATCGTCGAGCCGTTGTCGCGGCCGTAGTGGTTGAACGCGAACGTCTTGCGCGCCCGCAATTCCTTGAAGTCCGAGTAGTCGCCGGCGAACGCGAACGGCTGGGCGTAGAGCTGGAAGCTCAGCGTCGGTGAGAACGTCGCGTTAGCGCGCACGGTGACGTACGCCTGGCGTTGCGCCAGGGCCGCGAACACGTAGCGTGTGCCCAGGGTCGCGGTGGCCGTGGAGTCCCTCGCCTTGGTCACGAACTGCGCCATCGCCCGGCCCGCGACATACCCCGCCGTCGCGCTCAGCGACAGCGCGGCGCTGGGCCGCAGCGTCAGCTGGGGAATGAGGTTCACGGTCCAGCCCCCCGTTTCGTCGCGCTGCACCGAGACGAACCCATAGGCGCCCAGCGCCCGCCGCGTGTCGGTCTGGAGGTTCGCGCTCGCGAACCACCCGGCCGGCTTCATCGCGAGCGGGCCGCCGCGCGTGAGCCGGTCGTCGACCACGCGGGGCGTATAGGAGACGGACCACTCGGCCGCCCAGAAGTTGCGGAACTGCGCGTAGCCGAACGCCGCGATCTTGCGGTCGATGGGATCGCCGTCGTAGTTCCAGCTCGGCGCCACCTGGAGATAGGCCGTCGCCTGTCGTACCGTCCGGCCGGACCGGGTCCACTTGTAGCCCAGCGACGCGGCGGCCGAGATCCGGTCCACGCGATTCTGGAACCCGAGGTCGTTCACTTCGAACCCCGGGGAGGCGGTGCGCCCGGCCACCCCCCAGCGCCAGTTCCCCGCGACCTTGTTCAGGTACAGGTCGGCACTGAGGCCCGCGAGCGAGGTGCGCGTGGGATCGTACCGGAAGCGCTGTGCGTCGGGGCGCTGGTAGTAGCGGTTCGACGACCGCTGCACCTGCTGCAGCGCCGCGGGTTCTCCCTGCAGGTAAGAGCCGCCGAGGCTGCCCGCCAGCGTATAGCGCTTGTCGTGCCAGCGCTGGAAGAAATCGAGGCCGCCGGCGAAGGCATCCCGCGGCAGCATGTCGAGCGCCGACGTCGTGGGTCGCCGGTCCATCGCCGTGGCGAGCAGCCCGATGCTGGTGTTGCCGCCGTTCATGTCCCGCTTGATGCGGCCGGCGAAGTAGTTGGTCGCCGGCTCGACCTCGTCGCGGTAGCGCGTCCCCGTCATCGTGTCGAGGACGGTGGCGCGCTCGCGGGCGGTGATGGCGTCGAGCAGTCCCACAGACCAACCGCCCGCGGAACGCCCGCTGAGCTTGGCCGCGCCGAGGATCGTGGTGCTCTGAGGGACGTCCTGGAAGGCGCCGCTCGAAGACGGCTCCCCCTGCGGCGGCCGCCCGATGCGCCGCGAATAGAAGTACAGCGGCAGGTCGCTGAAGTGGATCACGCCGCCGCCGCTGCCCCCGAAGTCGAAGATCTGCGTGCCCTCGATGAAGAACGGCCGGTGCTCGGGGAGGAACTGCTCGAAGGCCGTGAGGTTCACGAACGTTTCGTCAACCTCCACCTGCCCGAAGTCGGGGTTCACCGTCGCGTCGAGCGTCTGGCTGGAGCTCACGCCGTACTTCAGATCCGCGCCCACACTGCGATGGTACGCGCTCGGCGTCTCAAAGGGGTTGCCGAGCACCGTCGGCTGACGGTACGTCCCGCTCCCGACGGCGTAGGGGAGGATCTGGAGGTGCTGGCGGGTCTCGAGGCCCGCGAGCCCGACCAGGTCGGCGAAGCGGGAGGCCATGCCGCTCTCGGTCCGGGCGACGAAGGGATAGAGGGCCAGCTCGTTCTTGCGCTCGATCCAGCGGACGAAGCGCACGCCCCAGACTTGCTCCGAAGCCTTCGCGAATCGCAGCTGCGTGAGCGGAATGCGGATCTCGGCGGTCCAGCCGAGGGAGTCCACCGACGTCGCGGCTTCCCACACGGGGTCCCAAGATTTGTCGGAGAAGCTCCCGTCGCCGCCGTAGAGCACGTCGGTGTGCACGCCCGCGGCGTTCACCGTGAACTCGAACGCCGTGCGGTAGTCGTGATAGCTGTCGAGCAGCACGCGGAACTCGTCGCTGTGCGATGAGGCGTCCCGCCGCGCCAGACGCCGCACGATCTTGCCGGGTTCGGCGTCGAACAGCCGGGCGCCCACGTACAGAGCATCCCCGCCGTAGACGATCCGCACTTCGGTGGACTCGGACACGGGGCGCCCCTCGTCGGGGACGCTCTGGAGCAAGTCGCGCACCGGCGTCGCCTGGGCCCAGGCGGCATCGTCGAGGCGGCCGTCGACGGTGGGGGGCCGGTCCGCCCGGACGGCGGTCACGGTGGGTGTCGCGTGCCCGCTGGCGCGCCGCGGCGCGGCGGAATCGATTCCCGGCGCCTGGATCGCCACGGCCGCGAGCAGCGCGATCATGGCGCGACCTCGCTCGGCACCGGCTCCGACGAACCGGCGGCGTCGAGCGTCTGGAACCAGCGCTCGACTTCCGCGAGCTCGGGAAATCCCCAAGCCGCCCGCTCCCTGAGCAGCGCGACGGCCGGCCAGATCACGCGGTTGGCGTACCGCGCGCGTTCGGCGGTGTCGAACAGCACCTCGAGCTCTTCCGGAGCACCGAGCTGCCATCCCCAGCGCGCGGCGGCGTCACGATACGCGTCCAGAATCCCGGGCCGCAGCTCAGCGGGGAAGCGGAACAGGAACGTCGAGAGGTCGTAGCTGAACGGCCCCACGCCTACGCGATCCCAGTCGACGAGGCGCAGCTGCGGCCGTTCGGCGGTTCCTTTCACGAACATGTTGATGGTCCACAGATCGCCGTGCAGCAGGGTGTCCGGACCGGCGGCCCGCTCGAACGCGGCGGCCCGGCGCGGCGCCTCCGCGAGCAGCGCCCGCAAACGGGCGAACAGTCGCTCCGGGAGCCCGGCGTGCGACGAGGGGGACTGGATGCCCGCGCCGAGGAGCGCCTCGAGCGCGGCGATCGCGTCGCGCACGTTGGTCGTGAAGTACTCGAAGCCCAGGCTGTGGCCGAAGCGGCGGACGTCCGGCAGCACGCCGTGGCGCGCGGCGCGCGCGTGTAGCTTCGCGACTTCTCGCGCGGCGACCTCCACCAACTCCGGCGCGGGCCTGGCGGCGAGGGTATCATCACCCAGGTCCTCGTGGATGTGCCAGACGACTTCGCCGCGCCAGTCGGCCGCCGTGCCGAGCAGCCGCGGGCAGGCATGCTCCAGTCCGAGGGCGGGCAGCCACCGCGTCGCCAGCAGACGGGTACGTTGCGCGACGGCCGGCTCCATGCGCTTGACCACCACCGAGCTCCACGGTGCGCGCGCGTCGAACTGCAGCCTGTACACCTTTGCCTTGAGCGGCTGCACGCTCGTCACGCGATCGGTGGGATCGGCGTCGTGCAGGAGGGCACGGAGCCCCTGCCACAACTCGGTCCACGCTGGCTCTCTGCGCGCATTCGTGACGTCCAGCGCTGCGCCTCGGGGGCGAGGCTCGACCGGGGTCACGCGGCGCTCCTCGCCTGGCGCCCGAGCGCCCGCTCCAACACCCGGGCGACGACGCGTCGGGCGTCGAAGTGCTCTTCGACCAACGCCCGAGCCGCTCGACCATGCCGCTCATAGTCGGCCTCGGCCGTCGCGAGCGCCCGCACAGCTTCGTCCATGTTCCGAAACCGGAACAGACCTTGTGCGTCCGGCAGGAGCCGGCTGGCGCCGGTGTACTGCACGACGGCGGGCTTGCCGCTGGCGAGGTAGCACAGGGTGCGATCGCTGACCCACGCGGTCTCGAGCGAGATGTAGGCCGGCTTGGCGCAGCTGAACTCGCCGCGCGACCGCTGTACGTAGGTCCGGTATGCGTCCGGCGTCGCGGTCACGTCCCACGCCTCCCGCAGGCGCCAGC
>Ga0209266_1001829_pt1 | contig 13741 bp, 16 predicted proteins | sample GraSoiAngelo_132_FD_185889 | JGI IMG/M metagenome (GOLD analysis project Ga0209266, IMG submission 185889) | Grasslands soil microbial communities from the Angelo Coastal Reserve, California, USA - 14_0929_02_40cm (SPAdes) (version 2) | ecosystem: Environmental > Terrestrial > Soil > Grasslands ...
CGGTGAATTTGAATACCGCGCCAGACTTCACGAGGCGGGTAGCAGACGGACTCGTCGCGGCAGGCTCGATTCGATGTCCACACCTCGACGTCCCAGCCCCGGTCGCGCAGGCCTTCCGCCAAATCCGCGTAATGCCGCGCGCTGACCACATCGTCGGGATAAAAGTAATGATAGAGAATGGCGGCGCGGGGCCGGCGGGCCGAATCGATTTTCTGTAGCGTACTTGTTGTAGGGGCGCTCTATGAGCGCCCGTTCCTCAAGGAATCAACGAAATAGGGGCGGTCCGCGAAGCGCAAGCGCGATAGCGCGCAGCCTTAAGTAATAGACCGCCCCTACAGTGCAGCCTGCTAGTACACGAGCGATTTCTGCCCTCGCAGGATCTGGTCGCCGATCCACTGGTACGTCTTTTCCATCCCGTCACGCAGGCGGATGGACGGCTCCCAGTTTAGCTTTTCCAGGATCAGCGTGTTGTCGCTATTGCGTCCGCGGACGCCTTTAGGTGCATCGAGGTTGTACTTTCGCGTCAGCTTCACCCCGGCGATGTCCTCGGCAATATCCACAAGCTGATTGATCGTGACCAGTTCGCTGCTGCCCAGGTTGATCGGCTCGAGGATGTCGCTTTCCATGATGGCGGTTGTACCCGTCAAACAGTCATCGATGTACATAAAGCTGCGGGTCTGATGGCCGTCGCCCCAAATTTCAATCTCATGGGAGTTGGAGTGTTTCGCTTGAAACACCTTGCGGCAGATCGCTGCAGGCGCCTTCTCACGTCCGCCGTCCCAGGTTCCATGAGGACCATACACATTGTGATAACGAACGATTCGTGTATCGACCTTGAAGTCCTCGCGGAAATGGCGGCACATGCGTTCGCTGAAAAGCTTTTCCCAACCGTATCCATCCTCGGGCATGGCTGGATAAGCATCGGCCTCCTTGAGTGCGACCACATCCGTAACCGTTTGTTTGCCGGCTGCATAAACGCATGCCGAAGAGGCAAAGAAGAAGCGGTTCACTTTGTGTTCCTTTGCAGCCATCAGAAGGTGCGTGTTGATTAATACGGACAACATGCAATTCGCCTTGTGGGTCTCGATGTAACCCATGCCGCCCATATCCGCAGCGTGGTTGTAGACCCATGTCGCCCCCGCGAGGGCTATGAGACAGCTTTCATAGTTGGAAAGGTCGAGTTGAAGATTATCCACGTCCGGGAATCGCTGGTGCCATTCTGAAAAAGGCTTGATATCCACGGCTCGGAGATTCTTGTATCCCCGCCTGCGGTATTCCGCTACAAGATGGCCTCCAATAAAGCCGCCAGCTCCGCAAAACACAATGAGATCGTTAGGTTGAATCATAGGTATTCACTCCGTATCTAAAGGTTAGGAAATGAAAAGCTGTAGGGGCGGTCTATGACCGCCGAATCTGGAATAGCTGTAGGGGCGGTCTATGACCGCCCAGTCTGGAATTTCGAGGCAGAAACTAAACGCTCTTCTCCAGCAACACCAACTTGCGCGCGCTCAGCGGCACTGCCAGGGCGCTTTCCCACAGAGGAATGCCCACGGGCACACCAGTCATCCAGTCCTGAAGTTCGGGAAAGAGATAGGTGACGACGGCTAAACCCCGTTCCACTTCTTCTTCGAAACCCATCGCCCTTGCATGCTCCAGCACAGCGTATGCAGATATATCGTGACGCCATTCGAACAGGACCATCGCCAGGAGCGGCCAAAGCGGTGGTACAGGCGCAATTCTGGGATCGCCGATGCGGCTTGCCAGCCGAACGATGACTTCCTCGCAGTCTTGAGAGACTACGTATTCACGCGCCGTGTTGAACAGACGGTAACTCTCGGGCAATCCCGCTTCTTCGATACGCCGCGACGCAGCCACAAGATCGCTTCGAATGAATGGCGAACGGGCCTCTTTCCTGGACCGGCTACGGATCGGATGGATGTGTTTCAGAAGCTCCCTGCCGCCCCAGAGAGGGCGCACTCGTTCGATGAGTCCTTGGCCCGGCGGCTTAATGGCTAGAGTGCTTATGGGACTGAGGAGGAGTTGAATCATAATACCTACGGACACCATTAAAACCTGAGGGTGTTATCTGAACAATGGCACCTTGGTTGGTAGAGGTGGCTCTTAGGTGCTATTCGCGAAGATTTCCTCGTGAATCTCAGACCCCACTGTAGGGGCGGTCTATGACCGCCCGCGATGTCTCAGTTCGACGTAGTGGGCGGTCATTTCTTGAGGCTGCGCGCTGCCGCGCTTGCGCTTCGCGGACCGCCCCTACAGAGCGAAGCAAAAGAACAACAGCAATTTCGACGATGACCAGGGCGATACCGAGTTCGGCGCTGCGGCTCACCGCCACAATCAAGGCCATTGCGCAAAAGCAGGCTGCAACGAAGTAGATCACCAGAACAATTTGCTTGCGCTGCGGCGCAACGCGCGCCATCCGGTGGTGCAGGTGATTTCGATCGGCTTTGAACATGCGCGCAAAACGGCGCAGATGCGACGCTTGAGGGCTCTCCACAAACCTCACGGCCATGACCAAAATCGTATCGATTATCGGAAGCCCCAGAGCCAGGATAGGCACCAGGATAGCCACTGTTGCAGCGCCTTTAATCGAGGCATGCAGGCTCATCACGGCCAGAAGGAAACCGAGCGTGAGCGATCCGGAGTCGCCCATGTAAATACGCGCGGGCGCCCAGTTGTGCCGCAAGAATCCCAGGCACGCACCGGCGACGGCGGAGGTAACGATGACCATCAGGATATTGGCTTGAATACACGCAAAAACGAGCAGGCTCGTTGCAATGATCGCGGCCACGCCTCCGGCCAGGCCATCCAGGCCATCGAGCAGATTGACGGCATTGGTAACACCCACGATCCATACCACCGTAATCAAACCCCCAATCATGCCCAACTGCACATTCCCCCAAAACGGTATATATAGATTGGAGAAGCCCCATCCGGCATAGACCACAACCGATGCCGCCACCACTTGAACTGCAAGCCGCTTGATCGGAGAGAGTCCCAGCGCATCGTCCGCTACACCAACCAGGAAGACGAGCGTTGTGCCGCCCAGCAAGGCCGCCATATCGAGAGGCGTCACCTTCTCTCCCCAGTGCCGCCATAACAGCAAGTTCGGCAGAATTCCTCCAGCCGCAATACCGGCTGCGATGGCAATCCCCCCGAGACGCGGTATCGCGTCCTTCTGCGATCGCCGCCCGCCAGGATAGTCCATGGCCCGAATAGCCTTGGCAATCCGGACCACGAATGGGAATGCTAGCGTCGTCATTTCCGCCGCCAGAAGGGCAGCGACTAGACCTGAAAGGAGAATGAAACTCATATGTGGATTGAGGGTCAGTTGTTTCGGCGGTCTATAGGCCGCCCCTATAGTTCTTCAGGATCATTCTATTGTGCTCGAATGCAATTCTCTGGTGAGATACCGTTCTGAATTTGAATTATGATCAAACCTGGAGGCGCTAATGAGCATTGTTATTCCCGATGAAATTCTCCAGTCCACACGCTTAACGGCGGCGGAGATCATTCAGGAACTAGCGCTTGCCTTGTTCCAACGCGACAAGCTGACGCTGGGACAGGCAAGCCGCCTGGCCGGAATGAGCCAATGGCAATTTCAGCAATTACTCGGCAGCCGAAACATTCCCATCCATTATGGGGTGGATGACTTTGAAGCCGACTTGCGCACTCTAGATGACTTAAGACGATCGTGATTGTTGTCAGCAACTCGTCGCCGATCACCAATCTGGCGGCGATTGGACAATTGGAGCTGTTACGCCAGCTCTATCAACAGGTCATTATTCCGGAAGCTGTGTTCCAGAAACTGACCGCGGAAAGTGGACACCATCCTGGAGCGATCGTGCAGCGCTCACATTTGCCTCGAGGTGATCGAGAGACATCATCGTACCGAGCACCATCGATACACCTGGAAGCGATGCTATAGATTGAATGGCCGCCCGTGCAAGAAACGTACGACGCTTTGAGCCTTCTAAATCGGGTGGAACAGTGACGGGTACAGTAAAATCTGGGGCGAAGATAGCTCCATTAGCAAAAGGGGCTCTCGCAATGATGGCGATTCCCTTCTGGCTCGCAGAAGGAAGTAGTTTTTCCACTGCGGAGTAGTCTTTCCAGTTCACCTCGATTTGAATTGCCGAGACGCCAGCACATTCAGTCGCCGCCAAGCCTTCCTCTGTACTACCGCACGAAACCCCATAAGCACGGATCTTACCTTCCTTTTTGGCTCGCTCGAGAAACTCAAACGGGATCCCTCTTTTCAAGACGTCAACACTGGGGTTGTGAAGCAAATACAGATCGATGCAGTCCGTTCTAAGACGGCGTAGGCTTCCAACAAGAGCGGCTTGAAGGTGTGTTCGCTCGAAGACGCCATAAGTGGTTTGGGAAGAAACGGTGTTGGACACAACTTGTTTGGCTCTCTGGAACCGATTGATAATAGGACGTACCAAAGGCTTTAACCACTGCAACTTTCGCATTTGGGCAGAGTAAGCGGTTCCTACTTTGGTCGAAATAAGGATCCTGTTTCGGAGAGACTCGAGCATTTCCCCTAACAAGGTCTCACTCCCACCAAACCCATAACTATCCGCGGTATCGAAGTATCTAATGCCCAGCGATACGGCTCTATCAATTAGCGCCATCGACTTAAGACGTCCGACACGCGACATAACCGGAGCACAGCCAAACCCGATGCGCCCGACATCGATTTCAGCATTGTTACCTTTAGAAAACTTCATCTCTTCTCCGCGCTAGCTAACTAGCGGATAGCGAATTTGCAGAAATAAGCGCGCCTTACTCTTGGGGGGCGTAGCCTTGTGGAAGCACGCGGCGTCCTCAATAAATCCGAAACCACCTTTGCCCGTGATTACGATGGATCTTTTACTGCCGTATGTTCTCTCAATTTCCCGGTCGGACCGACTTGATTTCCATAGTTTCTGACCCATCGTTTTCTTTACGTGCGTCCCCGGTATGCAGACGTGGGGCCCGGAAAGCTCGTCGACAGCAGTGAGATAAAAATTAAAATAGACCGCCCAAATTCCAAACTCATCGTAATGATATTTCACTGTCTGTGAAGTAGACAGTCTCTCCTGCGTAGTAGCGGCGTTTGGAAAGCTCCACCACATCATGCATACCGGTGGCGCGGACGCCACTCCGAAATACCGGGCCACAATTTCACTCACCTTCGCATCGTTTGCCAGTTTCCGAATGGCCGGACATCGCGCGGGATCCGGATAATGGGCAATGAGCAATTTGACCCCATGCGCGTGCTCGACGGCCTTGTACTCCGAATGGTGAAAACTCAACTGAGCCAGCTGCTGGTGACCAAAGCCACCGTGGCATTTTTCGTAGTCAGCAAACTCCCAAATGCTTTTGTGCGTAGCAGGCGAGAGATTGAACCCTAGATAGATTCCGTCCTCGCGAAGGGATTCGGAAAGCCGCTCAACGGGTGGCAGACTAGGTCGACCGGTTCGGCAGATTCTTGCCTGTAGTGCGCGCAGGGTTGCAAACCTTCCCATGAGTCTCTGCGCCCACCGCGGAAGTCTGGAATTACGAAGAACGGAAGCCTTCTCGATGGACTCTGGAAGTTTCTTTGGAGCAGTAATACTCATTGCTTCACTCGTTACACTCGCTCGCAACGACAGCACGCGAACAACCTATAACTGAGGCCTTACCGGGCTGCTGTCATTTTGGATGACATCGTATTTAATGATATTTGCCCGCTGTTCATGACTCAGAGGCAAGGATGGCCTCATCGGCCAATTCTTAAAAAGTGTGGTTATTTTTTACGGCGGACTCGCACTTTGCCGGGTGAAACTACGATGACGTTTCCCGCGTAATCTTGGTCGGATAGGTTCTTTAGCGCCTTCGCCAGTTGGGCATTAATACTGGTGGTCGACAGTTCATTAGGAAAGCGTACAACAGCCACTCATTTCACCACCCGGATTTCCTCTTCTCCCACGAGTTTTGCGGCGTAATCCAGGGCGGCGAGCACATCCTTTCTCGTTAGATCGTACTCTCGCATGACCTCTTCGACTTGCATCCCGCCAGCTAGCTTTCCAATTACTAGTTGGACGGGCACGCGTGTCCCCTTGATCATCGGCTTCCCAAACATGACGCTTTGGTCAACAGTGATTCGCGGTGCAACTTCGGTTGAGAATGTTTTCTTCATCGGTTTCACCATTATGCGGGCTTTGTTCAATAGACGTAATACAGTCGTTGATCTTTCATAAGAAGTACGCCGTGGTCTTTCGACTTCACGTTCAGCCGCGAGCCGCACGGGAGGTTCGTAGGGACTTCGATTTACGTCGCGCGCGGCTCGTCGGCTGCGACGTGTTATGCCGTCTTCGTGTTGCGACTGTCTCTTCTCGCGTAATTAGTTTCGTTATGGCCGGTACGAGTGCCTTCGGCACGAGCATTACGGCCTGATCACGTCGACGAAAGGCCGCCTCAGCTTCAGCAACGGCTTCATCTTCAGTTTGGCTTTCGTAATTTTCGAGCACCGCTTTTACCCGAGCCTCGTTCCAACCTTTTGGAAATCGATTTCGTGTTCTCATTTCACACCCTCAGAATAAGAGTCCCACGCAAACTCGGCAAGCTGCAATCAGGCAAAATGCGCGACGCCATAACATGTTTACCTATGGAGTCCGGTTTGCTTAAGCTTGATTGTCGTGCGCTTTGCGGCCTTATAATGGCGAGTATGAGCACATCCACTCAGGAATACATGGAAGCCATCGAGCATTTGCCGAGGGGAGCGACATTAATTCTGCAAAAGGTCAGTTGGGACGACTACGAGGCCCTCACCTACGATCTCATGATCGCGGGCCGACATGCACGTGTCAGCTACGACCACGGAAGGGTCGAGATCGTGAGCCCACTCAATGAACACGAATCCTACTGCAGGTTCATCGACGCCCTCGTTCGCGCGTACGCCGAGCATCTGAATGTGAAATTGGAGGCGGTTGGCCAGACGACCTGGCGGCGTCGCGTTCTCCAGCAAGGGCTCGAGCCTGATTGTTGTTACTACGTTACGAGTGCCGATCGCATTATCGGCATAAAGCGAATTGATTTAGACGTGGACCCGCCGCCCGACATCGCCGTTGCGATCGATATTACGAAGGACTCTCTTTCCAAATTCCACATTTATGCTGCGCTGAAAGTCCCGGAAGTCTGGCGCTATGACGGGAAGACCTTCCAGTTCTATCAACTCGCGGGCGCCTCGTACCATAAGACCGCCGAAAGCAGCGCCCTGCCCGATTTGAAGCCGCAAATGCTCGCCGCCGCGCTGGACGAGAGCAAGGTCGTCGGACAGACGGACGCGCTCGCGGCGTTCCGCAAAAGCCTCGCCTAGCTCGATCTGTTGCTTGCCCATGCTCGTGGTATCGTACACAGAACGGAAAGACAAAATTCGCATCATCAGCGCCCGACGCGCCACGCGCGCGGAACGGAAGAACTATGAAGAAACAAACTAGAGGAAGACGGCCTGAAGATAACGACACCCTGCGTCCGGAATACGACTTCAGCAAGGGCATCAGGGGCAAGCACGCCGCTAAATATGCGGAGGGTACTAACGTCGTCGTCCTCGAACCAGATGTGGCGCGCGACTTTCGAACCGCAGAAGAGGTAAACGAAACGCTGCGTGCCGTTTCGAAAATGCTTCAGCAACGCCGGAAACGCAGTGGCCGCAACACGGCATAAAGTTCCCTTCTGGGAAAAGTTCGCTCCATCAAGATCTGCCGCGCCCTGAAATTAACCGGGCGGAAAAATCGTGTTCCGTCGCGCTGTCGCCGCGGATCGCATGATCTCGATCTGGGCGACAAATTGCGATTGCTCACAATTGAACGCGCCGTGGTCTCTCGACTTCACGTTCAGCCGCGAGCCGCACGAGAGGTTCGTAGGGACTTCGATTTACGTCGCGCGCGGCTCGTCGGCTGCAACGTGTTATGGCGTCTTCGTGTTGCGGCTGTCTCTTCTCGCGTAATTAGTTTCGTTATGGCCGGTACGAGTGTCTTCGGCACGAGCATTACGGCCTGATCACGTCGACGAAAGGCCGCCTCATCTTCAGCAACGGCTTCATCTTCAGTTTGGCTTTCGTAATGTTCGAGCACCGCTTTTACCCGAGCCTCGTTCCAACCTTTTGGAAATCGATTTCGTGTTCCCATTTCCGTTTCTTCTTCATGCGTCGTCTGAATGCCACCAGCGGCTTGCCTGTCAATTCATATCCTGTTACGACAAAGACATAGTCGGCCGGCCTCGTCAGCGCACTTCGAAACTCTGTCCGATCGGTTGAAATTCGTCCGTTTCCTGACGTTCCAGCTTCGCACGGATTTCTTCAAACTTCTTCACGACATCCGGTGAGTAAAGACGCTCGCCGCAACGAAGGCACACTTCCGCCGGAACCGTGATGGACGCGGTGTGTCCGCCACCACGAAGCAATTTCTGCACTTGTTTCGCGACAACTTCTCCACCACAAACGGGACATTTCTCGAACGGTGTCATTGCTTTGGTTTCCTCAATCGCCAGTTGATCCACCGCTGCGGGTCCGGACGATACACGGTAATCAACACAACCCAAGAGTTGGTTTCATTATACGCCCACACGCTGTGGAGTGGCCCTTGCGCGTCACTGTAAATGAGACAGCTAGGGTAAGGCTTGTCATCCGGATACTGTTCGATGATCTCTCCAGAGGGAATGCTTTTGAGGACCTGCTCAATCGAAACACCATCGGCGGCCGCCTCTTCGTCAGCATGATCCGTTATTCGAATCCGCCTGGCTTGTATGGCATCCACAATCAGCTTGAGTTCGATCAAGCGGTACTCCCGTATGGACAATATCCATAACAAATGCAGTAGGAAAAGTCTCTACCGGAACCGCCGCGAGAATGCTGGGAAAGCTGTTGGCTGACTTCATGCGGTTTGCCGGCGAGCGCGGTATTTCGGTGTTCCCGGACTACACGGATAAAGAACTTGAGACCGAACTGCGCGTCGGCAGACAGGCGATGCAATCCGCCAAGCGAAAGAGAAGAAAAAGAGCATGAGCGTCGTCGCAGAGTCCACTCCACCGATCAGTCTCGCTTCGATTGACTCTCTCCATCTCCATGTAACACAATCCACGCGCCTACAGTATGTCGATACGATGAGCTGTTATCCAGATATCTATTTGATCAAAACGAGTTTTTAGAACTTCTTTGAGCTAGGTTTGCAGGAATTTCTCTGCCTCCACTGGCCGCCCATCGTTATAGAACAGCGGGAGAAGGATTTCGAACCTGATCATGGGCGTCTTTGACTTCCTGATCCGTAGCGCGGCGGTAACTGATCCGTTGTTTCTCCAACAATTTCAGCCCCTCTAGCGGCACTTGATAGACACCCCCAGGAAGACTTGCGATCCGCGACTGCGTGGACAATTCATAAAAACCGCGGATCCGGTCGTCTTCGCAAAGGAAGTTGATATAGATGGTTTGCATGATCGCCCCTCGTATGCTTCAGTATAACAAACTGAGTTGCAGGCAAAAGCCTCGGCTAGCTCGATCGGTTAATCATGCCCAGCGGCCCAGCAAATCGCTTTTCCGTGGCGGGAAAGGCAAAATCCAGTGCAAGAAATCGCGTTTCCCGTGCAGGAAAGACATCATTCCCGCCCGACATCGCCGTTGAGATCGATATTACGAAGGACTCTCTTTTCAAATTCCACATTTATGCTGCGCTGAAAGAGCCGCTGCGCTGGACGAGAGCAAGGTCGTCGGACAGAGCGAAACGCTCGCGGCGTTCCGCAAAAGCTTCGCCTAGCTCGATCCTGTTGCTTGGCAATCACGGGCGGCGACGAGGAAATCGCTTTTCCTGATCGGGAAACGTGAAATCCTGATCAGGAAATGGCTTTTCCTGCGTGGGAAAAGCGAAATCCCACACAGGAAATCGCTTTTCCCGTGCGGGAAAGGCAAAATCCGCGCAGGAAATCACGTTTCCCGTGCGGGAAAAGCAAAATGCCGCACAGGAAATCGCTTTTCCCGTGTGGAAAAGCAAAATGCCGCGCAGGAAATCGCTTTTCCCGTGTAGGAAAAGCGGAATCCCACGCAGGAAATTGCTTTTCCCGTGCGGGAAAGGCAAAATCCGCGCAGGAAATCACGTTTCCCGTGCGGGAAAAGCGGAATCCCACGCAGGAAATTGCTTTTCCCGTGCGGGAAAGGCAAAATCCCGCGCAGGAAATCACGTTTCCCGTGCGGGAAAAGCGAAATCCCACGCAGGAAACTGCTTTTCCCGTGCGGGAAAAGCAAAATTCCACGCAGGAATTCCTTTTACCTGCGTGTCGGCTCTAGCGAATACCATCACCATCGTCGGCTCTTCATGCCTCGGGCGAAAGTTTCGCCTCGATGAGCCGCAGGGAAAGAAGAATTTCCGCAAACGTACGCTGCAGGACGTAGTACCAGCCCCGCCATCCGTCAAAGATCAAGCCTTTGACCAGCAGTGTATAGAAGAACACCACGAATGGCGCGGGAACGATCCACCGGCGTAACCGGTCTGCCAGGTTCAGGCGAGACGGCGAGGTTTCCAGCAGTTTACGCGTCTCGGCGAGGCTGTAGCGAGCTTGTCCGCGTAGCCACCGGTCGAAGGTCTTGCGGTCGTCGTGATCGATCGAGCCCGATAACGTCTTCGTTTCACCGCTGACGACCACACGGTGTCCATGACCGTCGTCCCGGTAATGAGCCTTGTCTTTGCGATAAAGGACCGTCCGCGCGGGATAAAGCGACTTCCTCAGCGGTTTCCCCCAGATGCAGTATCGAAACTGCACGCTATAGCCGTCAGCCGCAGGAGAAGCTGGAAGGTCGGCGATCTCGTTGAGCAATTCGCCGGAAAGCACGTAGTCCGCATCCAATGAAAGCACCCATTCTGACTGAACGTGTGCCAGTCCGAAGTTGCATTGCCCTGCAAATGAATCGAAAGATCTCTCGAGGACGCATACATTGGGAAAACGGCGCGCGATCGCTACCGTGTCGTCGCTGCTGAAGCTATCCACCACGAGGACGGTGCGCGCCCAGCGAAGTCTGTCCAATGTCCTCTCGATATTGGGCGCTTCGTTGTACGTGAGGATCAATACAGTGATTTGATCCAGGATCGACCGGAGATCAGGCAGCGGTTGAAGCGAGATTGCGGTAGACGTGTGTCATCCTTTCAGCAAGAGCATCCCATGCAAATTCTCTTTGCATCCATTCGCGGCCTCGAACACCCATATCGCGAAGTGGCATGGAATGGATGCGTTGCATTGCTCCGGCGAGGCTTACCGGGTCGTTGTCCACCCAAAGTCCACATCCGGCTTCTTCAACGCGGCTCCAGGGCGTACCGCGGCTTGCAATGACGGGCACACAGTGAGCCAGCGCTTCAGCGACCACAAGGCCAAAGTTCTCCGTGTGTGATGGGGCAATCAAGACATCGGCATTCTCGAAGAATTCTTTCTTAGCATCTCCATCGACGTGCCCTAGCATCCGGACCGTTTCAGACAGGCCTAGCTCCTGTATTCGATTCCTTAGAGTCGCAACGTAAGCTAGTTCACCATCGCCGGCGATGGTTAGAGTCGAAGCGATGTCCAGAGACTGTCGAACCTTCTTATAAGCCTCCAGAAGATTCTCAATACCTTTTTTCGGGTGAAGCCGGCCCAAATAAACAAAACGCCGTTCAGTGTCGCCACCGTGATGAGTAATCGTCCGAGGAATTTCCACGCCGTTCGGAATAACTACTGTTTCCACGTCCGGTAAGCGGCTTTGGCTCTCCCGCGCTTCCTCGTCCGAGGTGGCATGCAACACAAGACGCTTTGGCGACGCGCTTCGGCATATGCTTTCCCACAGTGTCTTCAAATGGCGTCGCTTCGTACCATCCCACCGCTGCAACATGCCTCGCGGAGACCACACGACCGGCTTTCCTAACATCCTGCAGGCTGCAAGCGTCGGGATGGTTGGGAAAGAATACACAGCCATCAAATGCACAACGTCGGCCCACGAGACATAGGATCCCAAAAGCCGCAACAGCGTCGGTGAAACAGAAACATCCGCCACGCGATGACAGTAACGAACCCGCAGCTCTGAAGCGACCGTTACGTCCCTGCTTGTCTTGACGTCCAACACAGAGTCGGGCCCATTAGCGTTCGTCGTTAGAACGCGCACCTCCTGTCCACACTTCGCAAGGCTCCGGCACAAAGCGTAGACCGAATAGGTCGGGCCGCCGTATACGACTGCGGGATAAAAGGAAGGAGTGACGTGGAGAATTTTCAAGGGCACTAGGGCCTGGCTAGAACTCCGACCCTCACGTTGCTGGACCTTGTCTGGCCTATAGTGAGTAATTTATTTACAACAAACACCATCACAACGGACGCGGCAACCGATCCAAAAACCTCCACTAGTGAGCCCCCGACATTAAGGAGACTCATGGATGGCACAAACCATGACATGAACCCTTGCCAGTTCCCTTCATAGAGATGCAGGGCGGCCATCGTATCCCCAATGCGAACTAAGACGCCAATCACCAGAAAGCCTGCCAATACACCTAACGTTCCGAAATTAATGTAGAACTCCATTACCTGGCCGATGCCTACACTTGTGCTGGACTCAAAGGTGATACGTGTATAGCGGCTCACAGTGTGCCCGCTCCCGGCAACTACGGGTTTATCCGGCCACAAAATTCTCGGCACCAAAGCGAGGAGGGCTTCATAAAGTGTTTCCCCACCAGCAAAGGGTTCCTGTCCCGACTCGATCGTTTTCACGACACGGCCAACCAGGTAGTTCTGATTTAGCCGCGCGTCGATGGCCGAAAGGTGCCGAGGATTTTGAAGGTCGATGAATTCGAAGTTCGACAGTGTCGACGTCAGTGTCTCAATGCGATCCGATAGTGCTGCGCCGCCCCAGACCTTTTGCCGTATCATGGGACGGTCTCTAAAGTACGTCACGTAAAGCGACAAGCCAAGGAAGACCAGCAGGCCTAAGCCAACAGCAGACTGCCAATGCGGCCGATAATAGGTTGCCACGAAAGTGAATACCAGCAGAGCAGCTACAGCTCCGTAACCGACGAAGCCTAGAGTCACGATTGTGATGAAAGGCAGAATACATGGGATAATGAGCCAGAAAACCAACTTCCTCTTGCTGCGTTGAATGTACGCGCTCCAACAAGATAGGCAGATTCCAACTATAGCGAGATAGATCCCGGAAATAGTCAGCGCTGAAATGCTCGGGATCGATTTGAGGGCGGGCGCCAGTACTGCGAAGGAAGCCGTGCCTATCAGCAAGTAGGTCAGGGGCAGTCTTGCCTGATCAGGATCCGGATCTCGCGTAACTGGACTGGTTTCACCATGAAGTACCATTCTCAAAATGAATGGCGCGAGAAGCATACTTCCTGTTGCGAATGCAAGGGTTGCCCAAAAAGCCTCGCGGAAGCCGACCTCCGTATACGGATCTGGTCCGGAATGCCATGGCAGCGGTAGTGCGTGAATGAGACCACCGAACCAATGGATCATCGCCAGACTCAGGATGTAACAGAGGGGTAGTCCCACGGACACAACCCGCCGTACCCAGGGGTATACAAGAAACAAAACGAGAACAGCGAAGCAGACTACTAGTTCGAGAATGGGGTCATCTTGCATATTCTCTAGACTCGATCCTTCGAAATCCAGTGTTCGTATGTGCTGATTAGTTCCGTGGCCACTTGAGCCCAGTCCCGAGGCTGATAGTTTTCGGATGCTGATCGAACGACCCGTA
>Ga0209266_1001833_pt1 | contig 13721 bp, 25 predicted proteins | sample GraSoiAngelo_132_FD_185889 | JGI IMG/M metagenome (GOLD analysis project Ga0209266, IMG submission 185889) | Grasslands soil microbial communities from the Angelo Coastal Reserve, California, USA - 14_0929_02_40cm (SPAdes) (version 2) | ecosystem: Environmental > Terrestrial > Soil > Grasslands ...
TCTCACACAAATCATTCTGGAAGCCAAAGCGAAAGAGCATGCACAGTTCATTGCGGCAATTAACGCCTACCGAGACTTGCGGCGTCTAATCGCGTCTAAGGTAAGTCAAGCTCAAGACTCAGAACTAGTCCAAGCTATCGCTAGCCGCTTTCGCGAACCTACGTTAGGTAATCGCGTCGCCTTAGAAAGCCTCGGTCTAACTTCGGAGCAAATCAATAACTTATTTGCATGGACTGGTAAAATCGAAATACTCTAAAAAGTTTATGTATTCAAAAGACAATAGATTATGTGTAACAGTAGATAGGTCTGCCGAAGGAAGTCACTATATGACAATTTACAAACCTGAACACGTTACAGTAATACTATATAAGGATGGAAGTCTTCTTATTCAGGTTAATGAAATGGGAGTCTTCAGGCTAGACTCTCCAAAAACTCTCAACATAGTTCAAGACTAACGTGAAAGCTCTACCTCCTCCACAGTTTTCACTCGCAGTTCCCGAACCTAATCCTGAAGAGGTTTTCAATCTTGATTTTCAAGAGAAGTGTGCAGAGCAGCTTGTATATAATCTAACTCGCGAGGGTCACGCGGCAAACATGTTGCGTGCCCGCGTTGGCCTAGGAAAGACCTACATTCTATGCAAGGCTATTCGCGATTTACTAGCTCAAGGTTGGTTTAATGACAAGCCCTCACCCTATCCTGTAATTTGGCTGACTGCCGCGACAGTCGTTGAGCAAACTCAGCGTGTCTTAGATAGCTACGGACTAGGAAAGAAGGTTTTCGTTACAAACTACGATCAACTACGGTCTGAGTTTGGTGAAATCTGGCTCAAGACCTATAGTGAGCACGAACGTGGTGAGCTAGTCATCAAGTATGCATGGACAGACCCTCTTGTCTCTAAGCTAGTCATATTCGACGAGTGCCAGAAGCTTAAGAATACGGATAGTCAACAGTCTCGTATATGTCTCGCCCTCACCAAAGTTCCTGGAACTCGCTTCATATTCTCAAGTGCTTCTCCATTTACCCGTGTTTGCGAGGCTAAGAACTTCGCTGTCTCAACTCGTCACCGCTACAAGTTTGGCTGGTCTATGATAGATTTGGATGAACGGCATTGGCCAGACTTTGCCCAGTGGATTGCAGGAAACACCGATCCCGCAGAACACTCTCCAACAGCTTGTAAGCGGCTCCGAGAAGAGCTAAACAAATACTTTGTAGAACCCAAGGGTGTCCAGTCCAAGTATCACTCTAGGAACGGCTGTTGTTTAATCAATTTCCAGTCCCCTACAGAAGCTGAGTTCTACAACGCGGCATACGCCCGCTACATAGAAGAACTTGCGAAGATCGACAGAGACGCGCCCGGTGGCATCGCGGCTATTTGGGTAGCAATCCTTAAGTTTAGGCAAGCTGCTGAGCTAATCAAAGCTCCACACCTAGCCCTAGCAGCTTGGGAAAGCGTCAAAGCTGGTAAGGCGGCGGTCGTTGTCTGCAATTTTAGAGCTACACTAGCTAAGGTCTGTGAAACTCTACACAAGTCGTTCAAGGTGTCCCGCGACGAAATAAGCATGGTTTGGGGAGGTTTAGGTAAAGCTAAACCAGACGCCAGTTCCCCATATTATGTGGACGAAAGCTTAGACTTAGACCTAGGCCCCCAGTCTCGTAAAGCTCGCCAAAAAGAGATAGACAGGTTTCAAAGCGGGAAGTCACTCTATTGTCTCTTTACATTCAAAAGTGGTGGTGTTGGCTTAAGCTTACACCATGCGAAAGCTGGGCTACGTCCAAGAGAAACCTTCGTCTCAACTACATACAGTGCCATCGAGCTTGTGCAAAGCTTTGGCAGAAGCCATAGGATTACCTCTCTAAGTGATACTGTGCAGACTGTGTTGTTCTACTGCGGCACCATCGAGGAACAAGTAGCAGATAAGGTAGCAATCAAGCTCAAGTGTTTAGATCAAATTGTCGCATCTCGCGAGAGCTGGGCTGACATTCTTGTCAGTCAAGATGCGAAGCTAGCCCAAGTTCGTGCCGATCTTGTCCAAGATATACGCCAACGTGAAAGACAAGCTGAGGTTATAGAAGCTGACGACGAAAGCTTAGAGGGAATCTACATAGAAGAGGCTGAAGACAGCCTTCAAAACGAAACTGTGGAAACAACAAAACCAATATACGATATAAACTCTTAACTCCTCTTAAATAAACTATGAACGATAAAGACAGCGGCTCAGAACTCTTTTGGATGGTCTTTTTGATTGTCCCAGTTCCCATAATGATTACAGGCTTAGCGATTGCTAAGCTTCTATGGTGCTGGGGACACCAGCTTATAACCTGGTTTTGGTATCTAATCTAGACCCTAGCATGAACAAGATTTCTAACCCTACAACTCTACTCGCGGAAGCCTCCATTGCAGACCGGAAAGCTTTTATTGTCCGAGAACTTTTAGCACGTGGCTTAGAAACAGAAGCGCGAAAAATTCTTGGAGAAGACGCCCCATATTCTTATGGCTTAGCTTCTCTTGAGACAGAGAAGTGGCTCATAAAATTCATAACACAACACAAATTAACGCAGGACATGTTAGCGCAAATTCGTGTTCTCTCCAACTATCCAGACTCAGTTTTAATACAAGGTGAATCTGGAACTGGCAAGGAACTTCTAGCACGCGCCCTACGTGGACCCCGTAAAGGTGAGTTCATAGATATAAACTGCGCTGGACTCCCCGAAACTCTAGTTGAGAGTGAACTCTTCGGACACGTTAAAGGTGCCTTTACAGGCGCAATAGCAGACAAGACAGGTCTTCTCCGTATAGCCCAGCATGGTGTTATTTTTCTAGATGAAATCGGAGAACTTGGTTTAGGTTCACAAGCAAAGCTCTTACGAGCTTTACAAGAAAGAGTTGTTAGACAAGTTGGAGGTAATAAGAATGACGAGATTAATTGTCGAGTAGTCGCGGCAACCCACCATAACCTAGAAGCTCTGGTTAAATCAGGACGATTTAGAGAAGACTTGTTCTACCGACTCTCAACCTTTACGCTTGACATTCTCCCTCTACGCCAGAGAGCTTGTGACGTAACACCCATACTACTACACTACCTAGGAGACAATCTAAAAGCCGTCCCGGCTGACTTTCCAGAACTTAACTTTGACTTTCCAGGTAATGTTCGTTACTTACAAGCACAAGTTAGACGATATAAAATCTTAGTTAAACGACAGTTAGACTACACAACAACTTAAAACCCTACTTATGAAAGCATACAGAAATAATTCATTCTTTTCCACAATAGTATATCCAAGTGATATAGCCAAGTTTAATTCTACTTTTCCATGTTCAGACATTCCAGAGGAAACTATTCGATTTGAATGGCATATAGATGGTGATCTAGTAGATATTGAATCCAACTCTGATATCGAAGACGATGCTGCACTTGCGGCTCTTATTCTTGACGCAAAAGATTTCGCTTTAAAGGAACTAGCTCTTCCATGTAATTTATGAACAAAATTCATCAAGCTCCAGTAACTCTACAATGTAATAACGGAGGTGCAGTCAAAATAAAACATGACGTTCTAAAATCTTTTATAGGCGAAGCCTCTATCTTAGCTGGAGAGCATAAGTTAGAACTTACTTGCGTTGGCCCTTGGCAAATCTGCACAAAAGTAAAAGGACTCGCAATAACAGCTATATGGAAAGAGGGTCCAGTAAATAAGCTCGTAGAATCTTATACTCTATATGGAACTAGAATTATGCAAGATGTTCGACAGGGCGGCTATGAGCTTGAGGGTAGAGTAAAACTAAACGGTAAAAATCATCGTGCCTTTACATCTTCCATTCTTTTTAAAGTAGAAGAGACTGGAAAATTGATAAACATTGGAGTTCTCTATGTCTGTTTATGAAAAACTCACTTGAAAATGCTTCAAAAGATTTAGAAAAACTTAAAAAAGCTGCTAAAAGCACTACAGGGAGAGAAAGAGAGAAATATCTACAAGGAATAGATAACTTGGAAAGATACATAGAAAAGCTTAAAAGTAAAGTTAGATAAAACATGACTCCTTATATACAGGACGTATGGCACGACACTTGCTACCCTGTTAGGTAGATACGTCCAAGAACTAACACACATTCTGCCACTAAAGCTTATATAAAAAGCTACGTGGTATAAACACAAAATAAATTATGTCAGACAAAGAACAACAAGCTGGACCTGGAGTTATAGCTCCACCTCTTCAAGCTCCTCCTAAAGAGGAGTCGGAAGCAGTTCGTAAGGCGGTTCTTTTAGAAACTAAAGAAGAGCTTTTCAAAAGTGACGGCGCCCCTGAAGAGAAAATTCATGTAGATTACTACATGTCTGAGTTTCTCGAGGGTGAATGCAAAGGTTTAAAGTACGCACACCCCGGCTTTAAATCTGGAACTGAAGCTATTAAACACTGGGGCCTAGACGGAGAAGCGATTGTTGCGGACCTAGTAAACTCCCGCGTTAAACTCGCAATCGCTTCAAAGGTCAAGACTAACAAGCTCCCCAGAAATGTAACACCTGAACAAGCTCAAAAGATTATAGATGATCTTGTTAAAGCTGACACTTCTAGTCGTGGCTTAATCTTTACAGTTGAAGAAGCCGCCGCCTATCGTCCCGGAGAACGTGAACCAGGTATTAAAGATCAAGTCGAAGATTTGATCTCCAACTACAAGAACATGTCTCAGGAAGAGATTATAGCGGCTCTTATTAAGTTAGAGTCTAAGAAGCGGGTAGTTAAACCGTCTGTAGTAGGTGCACCAGCTTAAATTTTGCCGAAAGGCAATTAAGACAAACTTAGATTCTTCTAAAAAGACGAGTCTTCAAGTCTTGGAGAGTAAGGTCATAAGACGAGATGTGAATAAAAAGCTCGCCACTTCTATCTCACACCTTGTCCAGACTGTTGGGTGATAGCAATGGTCGATAAAGAGTTTCTATCATGACTCTTTAACCTTCACTCTCCTTCTCTTTAAACCCAACACGAAATATCCTAGAGCCTTAGTATCGTGGCGACGGGGAGCGTCGCCCCATTTATACTGACTCTCCAAACTCTAATGCTAAAGGAGTGTTGGGTTAAAACTTTTAACTCTATATTTTATATGCCTCCACTTGAACTTGAACGCAAGCTTAAGAAGCGTGCAGCTATATTATCAAAACAGGGCGATCTTAAGCCCACTAAACCTGGAGTTTCTGCTAAAGAAGCTCAAGACGCCTATGTATATGGAACCTTACAAAAAGTAACATCATGGAAGCCTGGAAAGAAATAATAAGTATTTGCGCTTGTGGTTGTGGCAGAACTTTCTCAAAGTTTGATAACAAACATAGAGAGAGGAGATTTATTAGTGGACATAATAATAAGAAAAAAGAAGGAACTCATCTTAGGATAGAACTAATATGTCAATTTTGTAAGAAAGTTTTTATAGGATACCCTTCTAATTCCAGCAAGAAATACTGTAGCATGACTTGTAAAGTAAAAGCTTCTACTGGAGTTCTTCTTACAGAAGATGGGAGAATTTCTTCTTCAGGTAATGGTTATTCAACGATCGTAAAACGGAATCATCCTTTAGCTGATACTAGAGGAAGAGTCCCGATTCATAGATTAATCGCTTATGATAACGGAATATTAAAGGATTTAGCTCAATCGGTTCATCATAAAGACGGAAATAAAATTAATAATAATATTGATAATCTACGAGCATTATCGCAAGGAGAGCATCTAAAAATAACGAACCCTCTTTCTTTCCGTTGGAAAAAGCTATGATCAAACTAACACTTAAAATCATGGAAGATTTAGAATCTCCTCCAGTTGTTAGAGGAGTCCTTATCTCTCAAACTACAGTCGAAGACTGTTCTACAAGGGCTGAGCGCGATAGACTTTCTGTAATTAAGGACGCTCTACAAAGAATCTTTTTGTGGAGTGCCAACTCCAATCACACTTGGCTCTTGAAATGATTTCGGTTTAGAATAAATCCTACTCAACAGTAAACCTTAAACTCAAAAGCTCAAAATGAATAGAAAAGGGAAGAAACAATTAGAAGCTATGCTACGAGAAGATAAACATAATAGTTTATCCATTACTGAAAAAATTAAGTTAGCCACGTCAAGACGAGGAGAAAGTAAAAGAGAGCTAGCTAGACTTCAAAAGAAGCTTAAAGCACAACCAGTATTATAATCTTTATGAATCAAAAAACAGTTGAAATTCTTCGGAAAGTACAGGAAGTTATTAGAGCTACTCCAGACACATTTTACATGGGAGAATGGATCGACTTTCCTTCTAGAGCCTCATGTAGAGGTTGTATAGCTTTCCATTCCTTATATACTCTGTATAAGTTAAGAGGATTCAAGGAGCCTCTTATGACTTTAGAAGAGTTTGGAAAGGATTTAGAAAAAGAACTAAGCTCTGGTCCTTTCTTACATAAACTCAGAGAAAAGTTATATCTTGATGAAGATGAAACTGTAAGGCTACTCTATATTTCTAGGTGGCCAGAAGAGTTTCGTGTGTCTAGAGACGTTTCTCAAGAAGAGTATGTAGAAAATGCATGTAAAAGAATAGACTTCTTCATCCTCACGGACGGAACAGATAAAATTAAATCTCAAGATGAAATAAAGGTTTTATTAGCCGACAGGCTAGAAGAGGAAGAAAAGGAAAATCGTCTTAATTCTGAAAGATGGAGCTAGTTTTATGTCTAGACATTCTGAACCCTTCACCCCGTTCTCGTTAACATCTGTCGCGAAAGAACTTTCTCGCGACACAGTGTTTGAGATGAAACAAAAAAATCGCGCCTCTCGACGCTGTAACTCTAGTTATTACTGTGCTAGAAACGCTGCTGAAGTTCTTCCTCTCCTCATAAGAATTCTTAGAACTCAAAGCGCAGTTCTTATTCCATTCAAGGGATTTACAATAAGTGAGCATACCTTACTGATAAAGATTCAACAAGGTTGGCTCTATCTAATAGATCGTTCCGACCAACAGGGAATTCTTAGAGAACTTCGTTCTAGAATGACAATCGCGAAAACAAAAGAGGGAATCCTTTTAGACTTTAAACAGAAAGAGCTTCCTAAAGTCGCTACAGAGAGTGAAGATGCAGAACTAAAAACTTGGCGCGATAAAATTGATACATTCGTGTCTGAATCAAAACCGGGAGAAATTCTAGATATAAGTGGTCTTAGACTTTCTGTTAGTGAAATTAAAGGAATACATGAAAGTTTCATGAATCTCCCAAGCTTTCTGATTCGTGCTAGTAGCTCGTCAATACATATTCTTCATAGAGTTCTCCCATCTACATAGAGAGGTCTTTTATGTCTAACTCAGTTCTTTTAGATGATTACGAAATTACTGACTCTCCAGATGACCCTACGCATCTTCTAATTTCTGCTACTTGCCAAGAACAACATATACTTTTCGGAATTATGACTTGGAAAATTGCAACTCCATTACGACAGAGGAGAAACTCAGTAAAAGTTCTGCTTCGCAGTCTTGAAGACTTGCCTAAGCTTCTAGATCGTGCTCGCTTACACAAAGACATAACGGTTCAAATATTTAGAAAGCTTAGAGATTTAAAAACTGGAGAAGAAGGAGAAGGGTTAGTTCTCTTATTAAAAGGTGACGCAGATTTGTGGAATGATAAAGCTTAAGCCTAAATTTGGGTTTCTATGACTATTGAAGAACTTCTAGATATGGACGTAACAAAACTCGAAGCTATGAGTGATGAAGAGCTTACAAGTTATCTTGCGCCTTATTTTGAAGTAACTCAGCCTACAATAGAAAAGATCGAAAAGAAGTCTCAAGTAAAGAAACGCTTAGAGAAGAATGACCCTGACCTTGAAAAGGTTAAAGAACTGGCAAGGTCTCTAGGTTTCGATGCATCTCTACTAGATACATAAATTATGACATTAAAGCAGCTTCAAGAAGAACAACGTCCTTGGGTAGCATATAATTTTGGTAAAAATCGTCCCTCATGGCAACCCCTCTTAGGCTTAGTGGAAGAGGTAGGAGAACTCTCTCATACTCACCTTAAAACCTCACAACGAATAAGAACTGACGAAAATCATCTATTAAATGCGATAGACGCGGTAGGTGACATAGTAATCTATCTTGCAGACTATTGTTCAGCAGTAGGTATAGATTTAGAGAGAGCCGTTGAGGAAACTTGGAATAAAGTTAAGAGCCGCGATTGGAAAAAATATCCCCAAAATGGACTCACAAAATAAAATCTTAGTTCTTAGTGTTGAGTCTAAACATTTCGTCGCGGCAGCAGAGTTCACACAAAATCCCTCGTCAGGTATTTATATCTGCACTCATGTGGCTCCAATCTTAACATGGATGCTAAAAAAGTCAGCAGCAGATGCAATTGAGATACTTAACTGTTATGGTTACGCAACAGGAACTTGGATAAAATAATGAAACCCTACACTGAACAACTTAAAACTCTTCTCGATAGTATAAATTGGAAAATGCCTCCTAGACATTCTCTTTTACTCCCACCTAAGTTAGTTTTCTACCTCGATGCTTCTGCATTTAAGCGTTCAAATTGTGACTTACGGACTCGATTCACAGTTGTAGATGGTTACAAGTCTCCATATAAAGACTTTAAGATGGAATATGGAACTGCATTCCATAAGTTCTTAGCTTCTTTTCTACTCTCGCATGACGTGAAATCAGCTCTTACCTTAGCTGAAAGTTATTATGAGAGTATAGATGTTCCCGTTAATGATTTTAGAACTCTTAACCACCTACGTTTAGCGTGTTTAATGTATGCTAAGGAGTTTTCTCATGACTCTTTTATTGCAGAACAAACAGAGTGCAAACTTCAATGGAAGTATTATGAAGACTCTACTGTGAAGATAATATTATGTGGCACACTTGATGCTATAGGTAAGCTCGATGGCCTACCTATATTCATGGATCACAAAACGACTGCCGCCTGGAGCAAGGATAACTTCCTTAAAGGCTTTGGATTGTCACCACAGCTTATGTTCTATTTAACTTTGTTAGAACATGGAACAACTTTAGATGGAAAAAAGTTAAGCGGAGCCTCCTATGCTATGATAAACGGAATATTCTTAACCCCAGTAGAAAAGGGAATAGTAAGCTTTAAACGTAGCTTACCCTTAGAATTTACATTTGAGAAACTTCAGAACTTTAGAAGAAGTCTAGACGAATGGGTAACAAGATTTATAATAAATCTAGAATCTGATACATGGAGTCCTAACTATCTATGTTGTGAAGAAGGGTTAGGCTTTCTTTGTCCGTACTTCTCAGCTTGTGACACTCCTTCAAAAGAAGACAGAAATAGTATTCTTAAATTAACATTTAATCAGGAGTCTTATGACCCAAGAATATTCCAAACCTAGAAATAACATAAGTCAGGAGGACTTGAAGTTATTAAAAGCGGCGATATCCCGTATAATTCGGAAACAAAATCCATTCCATGACACTAACCCTATCCTAACTAATGAAGTTATCGAACTTATGAGTTGTTCCCTCGGAGATTTTATTCTTGAGTCAACAGATAAATTCATTAGAGGTGCGATTAAACACGGTGGAGATATTCGCGATCGAAATTTAAAGACAGAACTCCATGAAGAGTTTCTAGATACTTTTTGGTACACTTCTGCACAACAATGGCCCACAAAAAATCCATGACAAAACCCTATGAGCAAGAAGAAGTCTCTCCCTCCTAAGTTATCAGATAATGATCTTCCAATTATTGGACGTAAGTTTAAGATTTCAATGATCCTTAAAGACATAACCGCAGTAGAAATTGATAGATTCTCCGATGGAACCCCCAAGCGTCTCCGAATTTTAGAAATTCCCCCTGATATTGAAAACCGAGTCTTACAACCTTACGAATATCACAGCTTAGTAGAAATTTAACTCTATGAGTGATCCTAAAACACCTGAACTTTGGAAGCCTAACGTCCTTATTGTAGGCTCTAGTGGAAGTGGAAAGTCTTCTTCTATAAGAAGTATCGCGACAAATCCAAAAATAAGAATCCTGGATATAGAGCGAAAAGGATTCCCCTTTAGAACCCCACCAGTAGGCGTAGTGCCTATTTCGGACATAACTACATTTCATGCTACATTAGATGGATTGCATAATAACTCTAGCTCTAACGGTGTCGAGGTTGTAATTATTGACAGTCTTACTAAGTATTTTGAGATGGCTTTAGCTGTCTCAAGAGCCGCAAACAAAGGCTATGATATTTATTCTTGGTATAATGCTAACGTAGCAAGAACTCTCGGAAAGTGTAAGAGTGCTAATTTAATCATTGTAGGAATTATGATCGACGAATTTGTTGAGATTCTCGATCCAACTGGAGCCAAGACTAGTGTCAGACGCGCCGCGATTAGTGGCCGCGAATGGGAGGGAAAGATCGAGAAAGAGTTTCTAGTTACACTTTTTACCGACGTTCGTAAGAATCAGCAAGGTCGCATAGAGTATGGATTCTTAACAAACTCTGATGGAATTTGTTCCGCAAAATCTCCTCTTGACATGTTCAGGACGAACATAATTCCTAACGATTTAGGACAAGTTCTAACCGCAATAACTTCTTACTACAAACCTCCTACAAACTAGTTTTATGAGTCTCGATCTAACACAACCAACAAGAATTCCTTCTTATTATGATCGTTTTCCTTTTGGAAAGTATAAGGGAGAGCAATATGAAGATGTTCCCGCTTCCTATTTTGACTGGCTAAGAGAACAATCTTGGCTTAATGAGAGCTATCCAGAAGTCGCAGCTTACATTAAGAATAACAGTAAGATGATAGACTTAGAGTTAAAGAGAGAGCTAGAAAGACATGAAGCACATCAACAAAAATTTTATCAACACGAGAAAGGGAACCCATCAGAATATGGAGACTAAAGAAGACGTTGCAGAAGAAGCTTTTAGACATCTAGGCTTAATAGAGACCGAAGGTAAAAAAGCCTCTTGGAAGAGAGATAAAAGTGCTCCTAAATTTACTCAAGCATTTGAAGCAGATACTAAAAATTACCATATTCTAGCTCTTAAGTTTGAAATGGAAAGTCTCACAGGATTTAGAGGCATTGCAACTTACAAGATTTCGCCTATTGTAATTATGTTACCTCCCCTTCTATGTAAGATACTTTTTGATATAGCCCTAGCTTCTCAAAACTAAACCCTAAAATTTCTAGAGGACTCAAAACTAGGTAAAGGATTACTAACAACACAAACTAAAACCTAAAACTAAATAAAACTATGGCCTTAAATGTGGCTGATGCAATCGAAGGCGGAAACATCCGACTCCTTAAAAACAGTTATACGTTTCGTATAGTTGACGTAGAGTTCAAGTACTCCGCGAAAACCAACAACCCTATGATCCAGCTTACTTGTGAGCTTGTCCGTCCTGAGACAATCAAGATTGGAAATGAGGTCTTCAAGTGTGCTGGAATGAAAACGTCCTTTTTTATTGTTCTTATTGAGAAACAGCTTGGACGTATCAAGGAGTTCTACCGTAAGCTTGAACTTCCAATGGGTATAATAAATGAAGAAGCTCCAGACTTAGATATTTATCGCGGCTTAGGTTTCGATGCTATCGCATATTCTGAAGAGCAGAAAGCGAAAGCTGAGAATCTTGATCCTGACACCGGAGAAGTTACTGAGGGAAACGCTATATTGGACCATGAGGGTAAACCCATTAAGCGTTATCAGTTGCGCTTAGATACAATCCTTCGCCGAAATAAGGAAGTTGAGAGTGCTGGAGGAGTTCCATACTAAACATTCTAAACAGCACGATCTATATACTATTTAGGTAACGACACGCTACAGTGGTTTGTACTAAAGATTAGTTATAGCATCATGCTGTTTAATTTTTGCAAGATTTGGGGAGCGGTAAACGAATGCTGGTTTAGTTACTAAGCATAAAACGTCGCGACGATCCAAATCTTGCTTCCCTATAATTTATGAGCGCGTGGCGGAATTAAAGACGCAATAATTATGATGAGTTGATGACTCTCTTATGTCCTAATCAGACGTGCAGAGTGAAATTCTCTGCCGCGCTCGCCATTAGAACTCTGAGACGTAACACTACTACAGTTAAGATGCCTTACACTTTAAACTGTCTAACTGTTACAAACCAGAGTTTTAGAGCTAGATAGTTACATTGTAAGGGTACTCTATCTAGCTCGCTTAAAATGTCAAACATTCTTTACCACAAACCAAGTGCAGGTTACTCAGGACTAAGCATAGTGCTTTCTAATCCATCGCGGACGCCGCGACGATCTAAATCTTGCTTTTCTATAATTTATGAGCATGTCTCCACTAGAAGCCTCCATTAGCGAAGCACTGCCAGATCAAACTCTAGTTGCGAAGATTGAATGGGAGTTTTTTAAGTATGGCCACTGTCCAGTTTCCAAGAGCTTTAATGCCCTTCAACTTCAGGAGTACTATTTAAAACAGAATATAAAGATACTAGCCCTACCTACCTCACATAAAAGCCCTTGACCTAGTCTTTTAGGACTCTAGAGAGCAATATACAACCTAGCCATAATACCTTGCCATATGAGACTACAAGTATATTCCAAGCTAGAGTTTTAGGACTAGGTAGTTACAGTGCAAGGGTATGCTACCTAGTCCGATCTCAAATTTTAATGTCTAACATGCTTTATCATAAACCAAATGCAGGCTATAGTGGTCTAAGTATTGTACTTTCTAATCCATCGCGGTTCGACAAGTCACGCCTCTTAAGTGGTTATGCCGGACAGTTCTTCTCCTCAACATGCCTCATGCCGCTCCCACTGACCCGTTGTGAAGTTCGTCTCGCAGATGATTCTAGACCACTTCTTGAGGGAACTAAAGTTATTTTAGCTCTGGGTGAACATGCCGCAACAAAACTTATTCCCTTAAATCATAGTCTTCATGAACAACGTGGCTGCCCCTGGTTAGATTCTAAAGGTATCATATATCTCGCCTCCTACTTTCCTCAAGATTGTATGGACATAAGAGACTTTGAGGGAGATTTTCATAAAACACACGAAATTCTAGAAGATGAACATGATGCTCAAGATGAGCAGGAAAGTTCTCTTAAAGGTGAGCTAGGAGAGAAATCACGAAGTGTTACTAAACGTCAAAACTGGCGTTTCTGGTTAGAACAAGACACGAAGAAAGCCGTACGCCTCCTAGCACACCCAGAGTTATTCACATCTTGTCAGATTTTTCAAACTAAGATTTACCCTTCGGCAGAAGAAACAGAATATGTGCTACGCACATACAAAAATCAAGACTTATATTTCGACATAGAAACCAACGAATCTTTACAGCTTACATGTTTTAGTTTTAGTTTCTCTGATACCCAAGACGTGTATGTTATACCAGTTACTCGGTATAACAGGACGTTAGCTTACGATACATGTCATCTAGCAAAGATACTCCGTGCTTTAGTTGTTGCGATTCATAATAATCAAGTAGTCATTCATAATTCAATGTTCGATCTATTTGTTTTAGCTTATACATACGGTCTTCCGTATGGACATAAAGTTTTTGATACGATGTTAGCGCACGCTAGACTTTACCCTGATACAGAGAAATCTCTAGGCCACTGCATAAGTTTATATACTTATGAGCCCTTCCATAAAGGAGAAGGAATCTTTGACCCTAAAAATGAGAATCAGGAGCGCCAGCTTTGGAGCTATAATGGTAAGGATGTCAGTACGCTACGCTTAGTTAAAGAAGGTTTACTTAAACGCGCTCGCGCTCAAGGA
>Ga0209266_1001840_pt1 | contig 13704 bp, 9 predicted proteins | sample GraSoiAngelo_132_FD_185889 | JGI IMG/M metagenome (GOLD analysis project Ga0209266, IMG submission 185889) | Grasslands soil microbial communities from the Angelo Coastal Reserve, California, USA - 14_0929_02_40cm (SPAdes) (version 2) | ecosystem: Environmental > Terrestrial > Soil > Grasslands ...
GGCGTAGGCTCATCCCTTAGGACGCAGCAACTTTTGGAACCGCGGGTATCCGCGCAGCGCCGCAAAGCTGGGCTCCACGTGCGCATTGAGGTAGCGGACTTGGTACACGTAGCCCGCTTCGAGGGCCTGCGTGAGCAGATCGACGGCTGTGTCGCGCTCGCCCAGGAGCGCCGCGATGCACGCGCGCCAGTAGGTTGCTTGTCCGCGTCCGAGGGGTCGCTCGAGGGAGACTAATAGCCGGTCGATGCGGGCGGCCTCGGCGCGGTCGCCGCGCTGCGCGGCCAGCGCGCCGAGCAGGCCTGCATACTGCTCGTTCTGCGGGTGCGCGCGCACCAGCTCTGCGGCGATCGCGCGCGCCGAGTCCGCGTACCCGGCCGCGTAGTAGGTCTGGGCCCGTTCGAACCGCAGGGATTCCGTCGCTCGCTCCGTGGCGGGCCGGCTCGCATGCCAGGCGAGCGTGCGATCCAGCGCGACGCGAGCGGCAGCGCTATCGCCGTGGGCCGCGAGGTCCAGGGCGATCTCGCGCATCACCGGGGCCGGCTGGCGGATCGGGTCGGGCGGGAGCGCAGTGATCTCATCGAAACGCTCGCTCACTTCTCGCCCGCGTCTGAGGGCCGCCAGCGCCAGCAGCTCCATACGGAGTGTGGCGAGGTTCCGCGGAAACCGTCGCCGGGCACGCTGGGCAGCGTCGAGCTCGCGGTCGTGCTGGTCGAGCAAGTGGTAGGCGTTGGTGAGCCAGTTGTAATAACCCGCGCGCCCGCTCAGGGCACCGCTGTCGGGGTGCAGCCGCTCGAGAATCGTGACCGCCTCGCCCGGACGATCGAAGTCGAGCGCGTCGCGGGCGAGCTGCTCCCACATCAGCTCGGAGCGGGGAACGGCCTCGGTCAACGCGCGTCCGAGCGCGTAGGCGGCCCGCAGGTCGCCGCGGCATCGGGCCATCACGCGGTCAATCTGCATCTGCTCGAGACCCGTGAGGCGCATGCGGGCCAGGCGCCCGGCTATAGCTGCAGTCGAGTCGCACTCATCGAGCGCGGTCGCCCCGTGGGCCCAGGCCGCCCAGATCAAGGGCAGCGCGTACGTCGAGTCGAGGGCGGCGGCGCGTTGGAAGTACGGCAGCGCGGCGCGAGCGTCACGGCCGGGATAAAAGATCTCGACGCCGGCGCTGAACGCGAGGTATGCGTCGTAGCGCGGGGGCTGGCCGGCGGCCGACGCCAAGGCGCCGAGCCGCGAGTCCACCGCTGCGGCGAGCGCGGCCATGATCCGCTCCCGCAGGACTGTGAGTGCCGGGCGCGGCTCCTGCGGCTCGCCGAGCACCGGCTCGAGCGTATGCAGGATTCTCCCGCTCGACTCGTCGGTGATCTGCGCCGCGAATTCGATCCGGTCGTTGCGGCGGTACATGGAGCCCCACACCGCGAGGCCCGAGCCGCTGGCAAGAGACAGCTCGCGCGCGTCCGCGGCCTCGTGGCCCGTCCCCCAGGGCCGACGCGCGCCGCCGGTCCTGCCGCCCAGCACCATCGCACCCGGGTCAGCGATCTCGACGAGCCCAGTCGACGCCAGTCCATACGTGATCCAGTCCGCGGACAGATTCCCCAGGGGATCGAGGGTGCTGTCGCCGGTGCGGTTGGCGAAGGGGACGACCAGCACCCGCTTCGGGTTCAAGGGTGCGGGCGCGGGCGCGCGCAAGACGAGCCACAGGATCGCGGCAGCCATACCCAACACCCCTGCCGCCGCGCCGAGCCACCGCCGGGGAGCAGGGCGTGCCGGGGCGGCTTCGGGAGCCGCAGCGAAGGCGCCGGCGGTGGCGCTTGCCCCTGTCTCGAGCGGCGCCAGCTCGGTAGCGGCTGATGCGAGGGTGGCCACACGCTCGCGCACGGCGCCTGCGAGCATCCGGGTTTCCGGCGCGGGCTCGGCTTCGAGCTCGGTCGCGAGGCGCTTCGCGAATGCTTCGTACGCTTCCAGGGCCCCGGCCCGGTCGCCGAGCCGGTCAAGCGTCTGCATCAAGCGCCGCAACGTGGGCTCGTCGAGCGGGGAGATCCGCAGCGCCCGCCGCCCCCACTGCACCGATTCGGCGAAGCCGCCGCGCTCCGCCAGCAAGGTCGCGCTCCGCAGCGCCACGACCTTCAGCCGCACGCGCTCGTCCTCGAGCCACTGCTCGAATGCGGGCGCGCCGCGGATGAAGAACCCCTCGAGCAGATCGCCGCGATAGAGGTCGAGGGCGTCGGCCAGGCGCCCCGCTTCGGCCGCGCGCTCGAACTCGACGACGTCGCAGCGGATCCGGGCATCGTCGAGGCCGATGTCTTCATCGCCGCGGCTCACGAGCACGTCGTCACCGAGCGCATGCCGCAGGCCGTGCAGCGCCTGGCGCAATGCGGCGCGGGCATGCTCCTGGTCGAGCTCGGGCCAAAACAGTGCGACGAGGGAGTCGCGTCGGTGCAAGCGTCGGGGTGTGGCGACGGCGAGGTAGGCGAGCAAGGCGACACGCTTGGGCTGGGCCAGCACCGACCTGAGCTCGTGCCCGCCAGCTCCGCGGAGGTTGAGCGCGCCCAGAATCCGAAACTCGACCACGCAGACCCCTTACAACGCTTCGGGCACCGCACATGCCCCAAGCTGCGCAGGCAGCGTCATCCCGCCGTTACGGCGGGCGTAACGTGCCACTCACGCGGTGCCGCTACTGTGTCGCGTCGACCCGAACGTATGGCATCGGCAATCGCTCCGCAACGACACCCTGCGCGTCACGCGAAGGGCAGACCGGGGCTCCTACAGGAGGTGAACCATGTTACGCGTCGCGCGCTACACCCTCGCTACCGCCCTCGTCACGGTCGCGTGTGCGGGCTGTCGGGACTCGGCGGCGCCGTCGGCCATGAGACCGGCGATGTCGTCGGTCGCGGACACTGCGGCCGCTAGGTTCCTGGTGGTGTTCACGGGACCCGAAGTGCCGGCCGATTTCGCAGGTCGCGTCGCCGCACTCGGCGGCGGCGTGGACACGATCTTCGACACCGTCGGCTTCGCCGTCGCGAGCGGACTCACAGCGGCGGCCGCGCAGGAGCTGCGGTCGGCTCCGGGCGTCCGGGCCGTGGAGCCGGATTTGATCCTCGGCGCGGCGGATGCCGATGAGTCCGCAGCAGCCGACCTCGCCGGTGCTGACGCCACGGAAGTCGCGGTCGAGACCTCCGGCTCGCCCCCCGGCGCCGCGTTCTACTCCCGTCAATGGAACCTGCGGGCGATCATGGCTGATGTGGCGTGGGGCGCCGGGTATCTGGGCTCGCCGGAGGTGAGGGTCGCCCTGCTGGACACCGGCATCGACTACCTGCACGACGATCTCGTCGGGCGCGTCGACTTGTCGCGCTCGACGTCACTCCTTGCCTCTCACCTCTCGAAGACGTGCAACTCTGACCCCGGCCAGCCAAGCGGAAACGAGGACGAGGAGGTAAGGAAGAGGTTCCCCGGCAGACTGCCGTTTACCGACCTGCACTCCCATGGAACCGCGGTGGCCGCCTTGATCGTCAGCAACGCCCGATGGCTCGCCGGCGTCACGCAGCAGAGCACGCTATTCAGCGTGAAGGTGCACGACCGCTTCAGGAAGAACTGCATCAGCGTGTACCTGGATGGCATCATCTACGCCGCGGATCACGGAGCGGATGTGATTCACCTGAGCATCCCCTTGGAGTTCAGCAAGGACTCTTTCCCGGGCATCGTAGCGGCCGTGGACTCGGTGGCGAGCTACGCGCACCGAAAGGGCGCAGTGCTGGTAGCAGCGGCTGGAAACGACTCGGCCGACCTCGATCACGATGGTACGCGGTTCAAGTTCTGCAACGCGGTCCACGTGATTTGTGTCGCCGCGACGGGACCGACCTCCGCGGCAGGTCTCGATGGACCGTGGGTGAACGTGGATGCGGTGGCGTCCTACACCGCCTTTGGTCGCTCGACGATCGATGTGGCCGGGCCCGGCGGGACGGTGGCTGTTGTTGCCGGGACGAAAATGACCCCCGACTCCACGATCAAAGTGTGGCTGGTCTGTTCGGGGACAACCCTGTTCCCGGGGGCACCGCAGAAACCCTGTCGGGATGGCAAGAAGATCTGGTCGAGCACAGGAACGAGCTTCGGCGCGGCGGTCACGTCCGGCCTGGCGGCCCTCTTGGTCAGCAGGATGGGCAGCGGGCACCCGGACCAGATCAAGGCCGCGATCGAGCAGTCGGCCGATGATCTGGGGCAGCCGGGAACCGACCCGTATTACGGCAGGGGTCGGATCAATGTTGGGCGCGCGGTCGGCTTGGTCGATAGGCCGCGGCCGTAGTTCCTCTTGACGGCCCCGCGCAGCGACGGTGGGAAGGTCCCACCACCCACCCTCGCTGCGCGGCCGCCGGCCGGAGACCCCAACCCCGGACCAAGGACAAATAAAAGCGGCCAGCGTCCCCGACGCTGACCGATTGGGCTGCGCGAATCTACTGTCCTTCAGGCGAGGAGCATAGCGGGAATGGCCAGCATCCCAGCGACGCGCGCGAACCGAAACAGTGCACCGGTCCAGCGGCGCCGGCGTGCCGACGCGCGAGTGCTCGACGCACGCCGCTCGGCTGCGCGGCCCCTCCCCCGACCCACCGGGCGCAAGGCCAGCGCAGTGCTCGGATGGGCCTGCAGATGCTCATGCGCGGCGCGGCGAGTGAGGTCGGCGAGCCAGCGCCGCACGGTGCACCCCCGCACGTCGAACGACGCCGCGCTGCGCCACACCTCGCGGAACGCGGTCGCCACTACCTCATCAGCGGCTTCCCGGTCGAGCAACAGGCTATACGCGATGGCGTAGAGGGTCATGCCGTGGCGACCGTCCAGCTCAGCGAGCGCGGTCTTGTCGCTCAAGGCGGCGATGCGCTGCACGAGCAGCGCGTCGGACAGGACGGCGTCGGGTGTGAAAGGGGCAGCGTGCGACGGCATCATCACTCCCTAAGGGTGGCAGGCGTGTGTCGCCGACACCGTTGATCTGCCGGCGCCACCCACCATATGAAGAGTCTCAGGCGCACTCGCGGTCACGCACCCGGTTTTCGTGACCGGCGACCTCTGGGCCTGTGATCCCACTCACAATCGGTGCAAACCTCTTTAGATTCAGAGCCGGGAAATGGAGACCAAGCGGAAGTACGAGCGCGCGACGCCGCCGGGAGACCCCCTTCCGACGACCGTTTCACCCGCGCGTGCGCTGCGGGTCTTTACCCGTCCGGAGCGCAATCCCGGGACGCCCCTCGATCTCGACCTGGTGCGCGCACTGCGCGTCAACCGGAGTGCCGTGGAGCGCCGGGCAGCCACCATCCCCACACGGCGCACAGTAAAGAAGGAATGGCAGGCCGCCTGGCTGCTGCGCGCCATCACCTGCATGGACCTGACGACCCTCCAAGGCGACGACACCCCAACCAACGTGCTCCGCTTGAGCGCCAAAGCGCAGCATCCGGTGCGCCGCGATCTGCTCGAGGCCCTGGGCGCCGCCGACTTGGGGATCACGGTGGGTGCGGTATGCGTCTACCACGCGTTCGTGCCCATCGCCGTGCGGGCACTCGAAGGATCGGGTATCCCGGTGGCGGCGGTCTCAACAGGATTCCCCGCGGGGCTCAACCCCCTGCCCCAACGCATCGCAGAGATTGGCGCGTCGGTGGCGGCCGGAGCGCGGGAGATCGACGTGGTGATCACGCGGGCCCACGCCCTCGCCGGCGACTGGCAGGCGCTGTACGACGAAGTGCGCGCCTTCCGCGATGCATGCGGCGCCGCCCACATGAAAGTCATCCTCGGCACGGGCGACCTGGCCACGCTCGTCAACGTGGCACGCGCCAGCATGGTGGCGATGATGGCGGGCGCCGATTTCATCAAGACGTCCACCGGGAAGGAGGCAGTGAACGCCACTCTGCCGGTAGGGGTCGTCATGACCCGGATGATCCGCGATTACCACGAGCGTAGCGGTTACGCGGTCGGCTTCAAGCCTGCGGGCGGCATCCGCAGCGCCAAGACGGCGCTGCAGTGGCTCATCCTGATGAAGGAGGAGCTGGGGGACCGCTGGCTCAAGGCAGAGCTGTTCCGCCTCGGCGCCTCGAGCCTGCTCACCGATATCGAGCGCCAGCTCGAGCACTTCGTGACCGGACGCTACTCGGCGGCGCACCGCCACCCGATGGTATGACGACCGTTTCCGAGATCTTCAAGACGATGGCCTACGGCCCCGCGCCCGAAAGCGACAAGCAGGCGCTCGAGTGGATCGCGCGGCACGACGGCACCTTCGGTCTGTTCATCGGCGGGGGCTGGACGAACGGCAAGAGCGGCGCGCTGTTCGACGTGATCAACCCGGCGACGACCGCACGGCTCGCCCGGGTCACGCAGGCGACTGAGGCGGACGTGGATGCTGCGGTGGCAGCCGCGCGCCAGGCGTTCCCCGCGTGGGCCGGGCTCTCCGGCCACGCTCGCGCCCGTCACCTGTATGCCCTAGCGCGCGAGGTGCAGAAACACGCCCGGCTGCTCGCGGTGCTCGAGAGCCTCGACAACGGCAAGTCGATCCGCGAGACGCGCGACTTGGACATCCCGCTCGTCGCCCGCCATTTCTACCATCACGCCGGATGGGCCCAGCTCGTCGAGGCGGAGTTCCCGGGTCACGCCCCCATCGGAGTCGTGGGCCAGATCATTCCATGGAACTTCCCGCTCCTGATGGTGGCGTGGAAGGTCGCACCGGCGCTGGCCGCGGGGAACACGGTCGTCTTGAAGCCCGCGGAGTTCACGCCGCTCACCGCGCTGTATCTCGCGGAGGTCGCGCACCACGCAGGGCTGCCACCCGGCGTGCTCAACGTCGTGACCGGCGACGGTCGCACCGGTGAGCTGCTAGTCCGGCATCCAGACGTCGACAAGATCGCGTTCACGGGCTCGACCGAGGTCGGGCGCGTCATCCGCAAAGCCACGGCGGGCTCGGGGAAGAAGCTCTCGCTCGAGCTCGGCGGCAAGAGTCCCTTCGTCGTATTCGACGACGCGGATCTGGACAGCGTGGTCGAGGGCGTGGTGGACGCGATCTGGTTCAACCAAGGGCAGGTGTGCTGCGCGGGGTCGCGGCTGCTGGTGCACGAGGGCGTCGCCGAGCGACTGGTCACCAAGCTGCGCGCCCGGATGGAGAAGCTGCGCGTGGGGCCGCCGCTCGACAAGGCGATCGACATGGGCGCGATCGTGGCCCCGGTGCAGCTCGAGCGCATCCGCAAACTGGTGGACACGGGTGTCGCCGAAGGCGCCACGCTGTGGCAACCGTCGTGGGCGTGTCCGACCGAAGGCTACTTCTATCCGCCCACCCTGTTCACGGGCGTCGCTCCCGCCGCAACGATCGCCCAGGTCGAGATCTTCGGGCCCGTCCTCGTCACGATGACTTTCCGGACGCCCGCCGAGGCGGTGGAGCTCGCGAACAACACGCCCTACGGGCTCGCAGCCAGCGTGTGGACCGAGAACGTGAATCTCGCGCTCGACGTGGCGCCCAAGATCAAAGCGGGCGTGGTGTGGATCAACTGCACCAATCTGTTCGACGCAGCGTCGGGGTTCGGCGGCTACCGCGAGTCCGGGTTCGGCCGCGAAGGCGGGCGGGAGGGAATGTGGGAGTACTTGAAGCCAGATCGGGACTCGGGGCTCGGGGCTCGGGGCTCGGGCGCTGCCGTGGGGCGAGTGAAGCGTAAGGCCCAGCCCGTCCGATCCCGAGCCCCGAGCCCCGAGTCCCCGGTCCCCCCGATTGATCGGACGTACAAGATGTTCATCGGGGGCAAGCAGGTGCGACCCGATGCGCCTTACGCACGCCAGATCGTCGGGGCCGGCGCTCGCTCACTCGGTGAAGTCGGCGAAGGCAACCGCAAAGACATCCGCGACGCCGTCGAGGCGGCGCACGCTGCTGCGGCGTGGGCGCACGTGAGCGGTCACAACCGGGGCCAGATCCTCTATTACATCGCCGAGAATCTGTCGGTCCGGGCCGAGGAGTTCGCGGGTCATCTCGAGGCGATGACGGGCCGGGGGCGCGACGACGCCCGGAGTGAGGTAGACGCCTCCTTGGCCCGCCTCTTCAGCTACGCCGCGTGGGCGGACAAGTACGACGGCGCCGTGCACCATGTCCCGATCCGGGGCGTGACACTCGCCATGAACGAGCCGATTGGCGTCCTGGGGATCGCCTGCCCCGAGCAGCCTCCGCTGCTTGGCTTTGTGTCGCTCGTGGCTCCGGCGCTCGCCACCGGCAACACGGTGATCGCGATCCCGTCGGAAACGCACCCGCTCGCCGCTACCGAGCTCTATACGGTGCTCGAAGCCTCCGACCTGCCCAACGGCGTCGTCAACATCGTGACGGGTCCGAAGGACGCGCTCGCGAAGGTACTCGCGGAGCACGACGATGTGGACGCCGTCTGGTACTTCGGGAATCGAGCTGCGGCCGCGGAAGTGGAGCGCGCGTCGGCCGGCAACATGAAGCGCACGTGGGCGGAGTGGGAGGTCCGGGACTGGATGGACAACCGCCAGGGCGAGGGGCGGGAGTTCCTGCGGGAAGCGACGCAGGTCAAGAATATCTGGATACCATACGGTGAATAGGAGAGGCAAGAGCTAGACGCGCAGCCGCACAGCGGTGAACAGCAACAGGGGCCAGGACCGGTTGTCCTGGCCCCTCGATTTATCTCACGCCGCCAGCCGTTTTCCGTCCGGTCGGGCCACTTCGGTCTTCACGGGTTTCCAGCGGCCGCAGACCGGGCACCCGGCGTACGTCCGGCCCAGCCAGTCCGTTTCGTACTGAGGTCGATGGCGACAGGGCTGACGGCGTTTGGCTGGGCGAGTCTTCGTGGGCATGGTTCACCGCCTGTGACTCTAGCACAGGAAGAACCGCGAACGCCGGCCCCGGGTTCCCGGGTGACGCAAGGTGAACATGCTACGCACCAGCCTTGCAGTCGGGGCGGCCGGATTCGAACCGGCGACCTTCTGGTCCCAAACCAGACGCGCTACCGGACTGCGCTACGCCCCGAAATGCTAGACGGAGAGACGGGTAGACGCACAACGGCTTCAAGTTAAGAAGGAACCGCAGACAAAGCCACGCAGCGCCCCGCCCGGTTCAGCCGTTGCCGCTCTCCCGGCGCCGGGCTTGAACCACGGCATCGAGCCAGTCGAAGATCTGCCGCAGGTTGAACGGCTTGTGGAGCACGGCGCACGGATTGCGCTCGAGCCAGGCGCGCACCTCGTCCGCGTCCGCGTCGCCGCTCATGATGGCGATCCGCCCGGTGAGCGCAGGCCAGCGGTTGATGATGGCGAGAAACAGCGCCAAGCCCGACATGGTGGGCAGCCGGATATCGAGCAACACCGCGTCCGGCTGCTCCGCGGCGAGCAGCTCGTACGCCGTCTCGGCGCTGCCCGCGCCGATCACCCGGTAGCGTTCCCGCTGGAGCGCGCGCTCGAGCACCCGGCGCAGCGGCGCTTCGTCATCCACGATCAGCACCGTCCCGAGTGGCTCGCTCACGATACGGAGGCGTGCGCCTGGTGGGTGTGGAAGAAGCCGTGGACGACGCGCTCGAGCGCCTCCTCGGGGGCGAGCGTCAGGCGCATCTCACCGGCGGTGAGTCCGAGATAGGTGCGGGCGTGCAGCTGCAGCGTCTTGGTCTGCGCGTACCCCAGGCGCACGGCCACGTCCTCTATCGTGAATCCGGGGTCCTGGAGCAAGCGGTGCGCGTACAGCACCCGGGCGGCGGCGAGGAAGTGCCGGGGCGAGGGCAGCCCCACGCGCGTGAACCAGCGCTCGAACGTCCGCCGGTCCACCCGGGCGCGCGCCGCCACCTGCTGGACGGTCTGGACCTCGGACGGCGACCGTAACACCTCCTCGAGCACCCACCGCAGCTCGCTCGGCAACGGGGAGAGCGCCCAGGCGAATTGGTCGAGCAGCTGCTGCGGCGTGGAGCGCGCTTCTTCCTGAGCCAGCACGTGACGGAGATGCGTGGGGTGGTCGTCGTAGCGGGTGAACACTACGCGGCGGATGCCGCGCTGGCCGAGCGCGAGCAGGACGGCCGCGGTCTGCGGCGTCAGGCTGGTATAGAGGATGAGCGGCAGGGACGGAAACAGCACGCGCAGCCGCTCGATCTCCCGCTCGCTCGCCGTTCCGGTCAACAAGGGATCCACCACCGCGAGCTCGACCGGCCGGCTGCGGATGGTCGCGAGCACGGCATCCCAGGTCGTGGCGTGCACCACCGCGAAGCGCGTCACGGCCGCGCGACGCAACTTGTGAAACTGGATTCCCGAGACGGCGGCTAGAACGAGCATAAATGTCGCAAAAGCGCCCCATGATGCCGCGAAAACGCCCTAAAAAAGCGGCGGCCGAGAGTCCAGTTTAGCGTGTCGCTCGCGGTACACACCGTCACCCAACTCCTGGAGGTTCTATGTTGCGCCCGACTCGCGCCCTACTCGCTCTGTTGGTCGCGTCTTTCGCGTTGGTCGCCTCGGCGTGTGCGGATTCCACGGCCCCTCAGCCGCTCACGTGCGACGTGAGCAACCCTAACGTCTGCCATTAGTCACGCTGTCTAGCCTCGCCAGGGAGGCGGATACTTCCTGAAGCGCTTCGGTCGAGATGGCCGGCTCCGCGCCAGTGTGCGGTTTGGTTTCGCATTCCGTCGCGCAGTCGCGGAGCCCGGCCATGATCCGCTCGATACGAAATACCAATTCGTGCAACCCGCTCTTCGTCGCGACCTTCAGGGCCTCGCCCAACTGCGCGCGCGCTTTACGGAAGTTGCCAAAGCGCGCACTTCCGATTCCCGCCTTTAGGCAAAAATCGGCGAGAATGTTGGGCGGCATTTCCTCGCTGCGCGACTCGCATTCCACCCGACGCCGTTCGAATCCCATGCGGTCTCTACGATAGGACGCACAGTGCATTAGCTCAATCAGCGCGTTGCTCACGTTGTCCCGGGCTCCACCGTCACGCACGACCTCTGTGAGTGCACGCTCCGCATCGTCAACGCGTCCCAGTGCGAGCAGCATCACTCCCAAGTCGTTGAGCGTGCGGAGACGCGACGCCTCGTCCTCGTAGAACTCGAAGGCGCGCCAAACGTGGATGATGGCTTCGGCAACTTGTCCACGAAGCAGCAGAGTGGTTCCCAGTGCATGCTCTGAATGAGCCTCGATTTCCCGTTCTTGACTTCCTCGCGCCTCGGCCGCAATCTCGCGGAAAGACTGCTCGGCCATCGCCAAATTGCCGCGCGCCTGCACGGAGAGTGCGCGCCCGACACGGCTGAGGAAGACGGAGTGAACATCGCCCGCAGCCTCCCCCAGCAACCCGGCCAGCGCGTACGCCATGTCAGCTTCGTCGAATCGATTCAGCTTCCGGTTGACACGGCCGATCCGCAGCTGCGCAGCGATGGCGTCCGAGCATCCCAGCTGGTCAGCGCCGACGGCGACCAGGGTTTCCAATACATCCAGCGCCTCTTCGAGTCGCAACTCGTCTTCCAGGTAGTGGGCGTACGCAAGCAGCGCGGGCACTACCTGTCGAGGATTGCGGCTCCGGAACGCCTCCGCGGTACTGCGGACGAGTCCGTTAAGATGGCCGGTCTCGGTGCCGGCTGTGGGGAGCTCGCGGCACATCCGTTCCGTGGCCGCATGCTGATAGCGAAACGCGTCGGGATGAGCCGCCTCGCCGCCGGGACGCAGAAGATCCACCAGCCGGAGCGCGAGAAACGCTCCGTTGCCGAGCCGCGCGTCGAGCGAGGTCGCCGCGGGTGCCCCCGCGAGCCGCTGGAGGAACGCCGCGTGCGGCAAACTGTCCCGTTCCGAACATGCTTGGGTCATCATTGGCCTCTCTCTCTCCCACCGGGGCGCGCTTCGCCCGGCGCATCTCCCTCGTGCCGCCCCGCCAGGCCCCCCTTCCCGCGACCAAGTTACCGCTTCCCGAAGCTCCCCGAAACACCCGGGACCCCGTGGCGCCTGTGCGCGGCGTCACCACGACTCGGTAGAGACGTCCGCCGCCGGTGCGAGCCCCTGCAAGTACGTCACGAGCCTCCAGATCGCCTCGGGCGGCAACACGCCACCGAACGCCGGCATGCCGCGCGGCCGGCCATAATAGATGGAGTGGAAGATCGCGCCGTCGGCGCCGCCATAGCGCCAGCGCCCGTCCGCCAGGCTCGGCCCCTGCCCCCCGACCGCTCCCAGTGAGTGACAGCCGTCGCAGTTGAACGCACTGAACAGCTTCTCCCCGTCCGCCGCCGCCCGTTTGTTGCCCTTGAGCGGGTTCTCGAGGCTCCCGGCCGGGGGTGGATTGCCGCCGGCGAAGACGTGCTGCTCGTAGCGCACGGAGGGCGGTACCGACTGCTGCGCCGACGTCACGAGCAGCGCGAGCAGCGGCGCGGCTGCTATAGCGCGAACAGCCATACAATACCTCCCAGGCTGGTGTGCCTCGCAATGTCCGGCATGAAACTCGCGGGGGGGCGCACGTCCGCCGGATCGTCGGAGCGGACGTCACCCGCCAGCAGCGCCCAGTCACCGCCGATGCCCGCGTACACGGCCACGTATTGCTTGCCGTCGGGGCCGGTGAATGTGATCGGGTTGCCGACGACCCCGGACCCCACTTTGAATTTCCACAGCGCGCGGCCGCTGCTCGCATCGACGGCCTTGAACCAGCCGTCGAGCGTACCGTAGAACACAACGCCGCCGGCGGTGGCGAGGGCGCCGCTCCAGACGGGATACTTCTCCTTGATCTCCCAGATCTTTTTCCCGGCTCCCGCGTCCCACGCGATCAGCGCGCCCAGGTTCCCGCCCGGGCCCGGCTTGTAGGGGGCGTTCAAGCCGATGAACGGCGTCCCGGTGAGGTAGGTGACGGGCGTCGTCTGGTAGTCCATGCACATGTTGTTGGTGGGAACGTAGAACAGGCCGGTGCGCGGCGAATAGGCCGCGGGCTGCTGGTTCTTCCCGCCCTCGAGCGTGGGACAGATGTCCTTCACGCTGCCGTGTGACGCGCCGGTGAGCTTCGTGGGATCGACTTCGGGGCGGCCGGTCGTGAGGTCCACCCGTTTCGCCCAGTTCACGACGACGTACGGCTCTGCGACCAGCACTTCTCCCGTGGCGCGGTCGATCGTGTAGGCAAAGCCGTTCTTGTCGAAGTGCACGAGCACCTTGCGCCTCCGGCCCGTGACAGTCACGTCCGCGAGAATCATCTCCTGAACCGCGTCGTAGTCCCAGTTGTCGGCCGGCGTGAACTGATACGCCCACACGAGCGTCCCGTCACCGGGGCGGCGGGCCAGGACGCTCGTCGCCCACTTGTTGTCGCCGGGACGCTGGTCGGCGTTGTAGGGGGCTGGGTTGCCGGTGCCGTAGTAGAAGAGATCGAGCACGGGATCGTAGGAGAGCCAACCCCAGACCGGCGCCCCGCCGTGCTTCCACCCGTCGGGCGGCCAGGTTGTCTGTCCCAGGTCCGGACCCTTGTCGTAGAACGGCCGAAACGTACCCGGTTGCGCCAGCAGCTCGGCGTCGGGGCCGGCGTTGTACCCAGTCCAGAGGACCCGGCCGGTGGCGAGGTCGAGCCCCTTCACCCAGCCGCGCACGCCGAACTCACCGCCCGCCGTCCCCACGATGACCCTGTCCCGGACGACGAGGGGAGCCATAGGAGTCGACTCCCCCTGCCGCACATCCGCGACTGGGGTGCTCCACACCTCTCTGCCCGTCGCCGCATCGATCGCCACGGTGTGCCCATCGAGCAGGTTGTAGACGATCTTG
>Ga0209266_1001847_pt1 | contig 13691 bp, 9 predicted proteins | sample GraSoiAngelo_132_FD_185889 | JGI IMG/M metagenome (GOLD analysis project Ga0209266, IMG submission 185889) | Grasslands soil microbial communities from the Angelo Coastal Reserve, California, USA - 14_0929_02_40cm (SPAdes) (version 2) | ecosystem: Environmental > Terrestrial > Soil > Grasslands ...
CATGCGATCAAGGTTCGCGGCTGGATCGACTACGTGTACTTCACGCGCCACGACCGGTTCCTCGCGCGCCTCCGACCGGCTCCTCGGTTCAATGAGCTGATCGCCTACGCCCGAGAAAAGTACGAGCGCTTCGACGGATGAAACCGGCCGGGCTCTTCGCCGGTGGAGAGGTGCTTGGCTGTCTGGGTGTAACCCTGGCCGCACTCGTGGCCGCCGCCTGCAAGGGAACGGAGCCCAGCGGGCCGACGGCGTTGCAAGCTCCCTCGATTACCGTGTCGATCTCGCCGACGATTGCCGCCGTGCCGGCGGCCTCTACAGCACGGCTAACGGCTAGCGTAGCCAACGACGCTAGCAACGGGGGTGTCACGTGGACGCTATCCTGTTCCGCCACACAATGCGGAAGGATTGCGCCAGTCACAACGCCAAGCGGAGCGGCCGCAACTTACACTGCGCCCGCTACAATGCCGTCAAACGCAAACATTACGGCCACTGCCACGTCGGTCGCGGACAAATCGAGAGCGGCCTCGTCGACGCTCATCCCGATTGGCCACATTCCAGGCTACGAGATAGGCGTGGACTACCATGCTTACGGAAGCGATAACCTCAGTACCGCGTTCATTACGATCTACAACCAGCCCCAGGTTCGTCAGGCAGTACGGGCCCAACTCCAGGGCCTGGCCGACCGAGGAGCAACCTTCATCCACACGAGTATCTGGTTTGTGACCTACCCGGGTACCACGAATTTTGGCGAAACCTGGCGCGCCACGTTTCCTATGACGGACCAGGAAGCAGCCAACCTCCGCGCTTTTGCTCAAGATGTTGCTGCAGTACAGGGTGCGAGCGGAAACCGGTTGCGTCTTGATATCGCGCTGATGTGGCTTGGGGCGTCCGACTACACCAGTGGTTCTCCAACTACTGGCCTAGGGTACAATAAGGACCTCAGGGCTGCGGAATTCACTTCTCGCGTTGAGACCACCACCGACAAGGTACTGGCTGCCGTCAGCGACATAACTCGCCCCGACGGCGTCCGCTTGGTTGACACGATTTTCTTCGATCCCGAAGTCATGATCGGCGCAAAGGCAAATGAGGATTGGTTCCTGTCGACCAACTATCCGCGGTTCGTTTCCGTCACATCCCAGCACGGGATTCGGCCGTCCGTGTATTTCCTCGCCGAAGCCAATCAGGCTATTGCGTTCGACGACGGATATACGGATCCGGTGGATCCGATTCTCGACGGCCATCGTTCGGTGGCTTGGATGTATCGGAGTCTCAAGTTCATGGTCGGTCAGCGACTACCTGTCCCCCCACGTATTGACTTTTCCTGCTATCTAATCTCGACGGGTGCAACGTACGATCAACTCCTGCAGCGCGTGCTGGGAGACGCAGATGCCACCCTGCCGTCGCTCGGTGCGCCGCAGCTGTACGGCGCCGCCGAGACCTACTACCTCACCGACCTCACGCAACGCCTTCAGTATGGTCAGGCATTCGCGACTCAAGCAGCCCAGAGCTCGCGCTTGCGGCGAGTAAGTTTCTGGACGACACCGGACGGCGGAGGCCCCGGCCAGAACGCCGCCTATCCGTTCGCCATTGAAGACTTCCTGCCCGCTCCTCCTCCGTAAAAGAGGCCCAGAACACCCTGAGGTCACGCATGAAGATTGCCGGACGTGTCCTACGCTGGGCGCGCTCACGGCCTCGCCGCCAGAGCGTGCTTCGTCCCGCGATTCCGTCGCTTCAACCGGTGCTGCGCAACGAATAGCCATCCGAATAGACGCACGGCGGCCCAGTACACGTAGCGCGGCGCGAAGCCGGTCTCTGCCATGAGACGAAGCAAGCATCGGTCGGCCTGCCAGCGTTTGAGGGGCAGACCGTCGAGCAGAAACTGGTACAGCGCGTCGTGGACCAGCGAGGCGTAGTAGGTCTTCGGCTGTTTCGTCGTGGAGTCCACCACACCGTCCGGCGTCCCGAGCAGGATGTCGAAGACACACACCTTGGGGCTGCACCCGTCCCAGGCGTAGCGCCGGGTGACGGTTATCCTGCCCGATCGCCGAAGGATCAGGCGAACAGCGCCGGTCTTGTCCCTGAACTCCCACTCCCCAGGGACGGTAAAGCCCGAATCCCAGGAGAAATCCTCAGGGAGCGTAAAGACCCACGGCTCACTGTTCTTGCACATGGCCTTCGGCTATTGGAGGGTGATTCCATGTACCCTCCGGATCGCGCCGCTGACCACTTCTCCGAGCGTGACGCCGTGCGTCACGGCTCCAGCCCCCGTGATGATATTGGGGTCGTTCACCCCGTCGCCGTTGCAGTCGAAGGCGCCGTTGTCGATTACGATGGTGCCGTTACCCACCAGGGTGTTAGCGCCTGTCGTGGCGTCGAAAAGCAGCCCGATGTTGCCCGCGTTTCCCTGCAGGCTGTTTCCGACAAAGGCGTTCCCGCACGCAAGCTTTGCGAATACTCCGCCCGTCCCAGCGCTGGTCACGACGTTCGAGCGAAGGGTGTTGTTCAGCATTAACAAGGCCGGGAAATTGGGGTTGCCTGAGAACTGCATTCCGTACAAGGTGGCGCCCTTCACCCGGTTCCCGGTGATGACGCTCATCGAGAGCCCTTGGGGGCCGAGCGAATTGGCCCACGGCCCAGCAACCGTGTTGTCGGCAAGCACGACGTTCCTGGCATTGAACACGCGGATTGCGGCCAGGAAATCGAAGCCGACGAACGGAGTCGTTGTGACGATCGTGTTGCGCTCCACCCGAGCACCGTCGATCCCCTCGGCGTCCGCCTGCAGGTGAATGCCCGAGAATGGCGCAGTCGCTTGAAAATGGTTGTCACTCACAACTGGGCCGATACCCCCGGCCACAAAGATGCACTCCCCGCCGGGTGAACAGGTCACGCTGTTATTCGTGAAGCGGATGTTTTCGGCAAAATAGCTCGCGAGGTCGTTGGCGGCGAAATACGGGCTGTCCCCCGCCTGGGTGCCGTCGAGCACGAGCCGATCGACGACAACGTGACTCGCCGATGCAATCAGCATGTCCTGCACACCGGACCCAGCAATCGCGAACAGACCGGAGCCGGGGGTCGCGCAAGTCAGCGTAACGCCGGGGGTGGCGATGGTCACGTCCGCCGTGATCCCGAAGAACCCGTCGAGTCCGATGACCTCTCCCGGATAGGCCGCGTCGAGGGCGGTGAGCAGGCCAGCTTCATCGTGGACCACGACGTTGGCTGGCGTTGGACAGGCCGCTGTTACGGAGAGCGCGACGTCGCCTTGGGGAGAGGGCGGGGCTGCGGGCCGCGTAGACTCGGTGCAGGCCGAGAGGGTGAGAAGTACGACGGCGTGAAGAGCTAACCGCTTCATAGGGGCTCCTTCTTATGATTGCGTGTGAACACCGTCGTCGGGACTAGTCAACCAGGCGTCAAGACGGTGCAGATCGAGACGCCGCGACCTCATCAGAAGGTGCAAATGTAGGCCTCGTCATCTGGGCGCAAGCCGACGCCGCACCTCTCACAGCGGTCGCGTATTTTCGAGAGCCATCCTCATCCCTCTTTGTTACGGGCGTCACCGGTGTCTGGCCAAGGCCCGCAGGAACGCATTCAATGCCTCATCGAACTGTTGTGGTTGGTCGATGAACACGGCGTGTCCGGCGCCCTCGACGACGATGAACTTCGCGCCGGGCACGGCGGAGGCCATGTCCCGCTGGGCCCCGAGCAGTGGAGACGCCGCCGACGCGATGACGAGGGTGGGCTTATTGATGGTGGATAACACCGGTCTTCGATCGACGCCGAAGATGTCTGTGACGAGCATCGCGATGCCCGTGTTGGTCGGCGTGCGCAGCGCCGACCTTACCACCGCTTGCAGATCGAGCTCGGGGTGCGGCTTGAGGAAAAGGGAACGCACCATCCCCTCCGTGAATTCTTTCGGATGCGCGCCGTACACCGCGATTTGTGAGAGGATGGCCTGGGCGAACTGCGAGCGAATCACCACCTCTGCGGACCCGGCCGAGACAGGGCTGTCAACGAAGACGATGCCGGCGACGGCATCCATACCGAACTGCTGCACGTATGCGGCCACGTCTTGAGCGCCTTGCGACCAGCCGACCAGGACGTAGCGCGTCACGCCCAGGGTTTCGAGCGCGTCATGCAAGTCGCTCGCTCGTGTTTCGGGCGTGTTGTCGTCCGCGGTATTCGAAGACTCGCCTTGCGAACGGGGATCGACGGCGAGCACGCGCGTGACGCTCGAGAAGCGCTGCAATTGCTCGCGCCACAACCATGCCGGCATCCGCCAGCCAGGGATCAAGATGAGCGCCGGCGCTTCCGTCGTGCTTCCCGCTTGCAGGTAGTGAATCCGGACGCCCGGCCGTGTGGTGGTGAACCCATCATTCACGCCAGTGCCTTGGCCCAACGCCGGAGCGCAGGTCGCCAGCCAGGCACAGAAGGTCAGGGCAGCCACGGCGGAATAAGCTGTGGACCTGCAATCGCGAGCGGCCGGACGGGGATTCCAGATCACGGGAGTCTCGATCGGCTATCGACCGGGCTTCGGCGGGACCGCGTTCTCCTGAGCATTGACGGCCTGCCACCGCCCCTTACGACGCACGAAGACATCTGTAAACACGGTTCGATCCTCCCGCCGCTGGGCCTTCGTCAGAAATACACCCCAGAGACCGGGCTGTATCTGGGCTTCAGCGCCCTCGCACAGCCGGACCCTCGCAGTCCTCTTTCCCGTCTAGACGCGTCGAGAGAACGAGACCGATGGACGAACACGCGTGGCTGGTCGCTGGGCGTCGCAGGCGCGCTCCTCCTCGTGCATCCAGAGATGTAGGGCGGCGTACGCCCGCCAGGGACGCCAGCGTTCCGCGCGTTCGTAGAGCTCGCTCGCGCTCGACGCTCCGACGGCGCGTTGCAGCGTACGATCGGAGCCAGGGAATGCGTCCGGCCAGCGCAACGCCCGCATCACGATGGTCGTCGCGAGGTGATCACCGATCCCGTCGATTGCCAGCAGCGCGCGCTGTGCGGCGATCACATCGCTCCCAGGCTCCAGCCGTAGCGCTCCGTCGGCCACGGCGCGCGCCACGGCGGAGACGGCGGCGGCGCGGCGACGGCGGACACCCAATGACGCGAGACGGGCGGCGCCCGCATCGGCCACGCGCTCCGCGGTCGGCGCGACCCGGATAAGAGCTGGGATCCCCGTCTCAAGCGGCTCGCCGAGGGCGTGAACGACCCGTCGCCCCACGTTGCCGCCTGCCTTGCTCGAGGCACGGAGCAGCACCCGCAACGCGGCTTCGAACCCGTCGAACGCCCCAGGGATGCGCACGCCGCGTCGCCGCCTGACGTGCTCGCCGAGTCCGCTACACGCGAGATGCCCATCCACAGCCGTAGGCTCGGCGTCGAGGTCGAACATGTGCCGCAAGCGCGCGAGCAACGGCATGAGGACGGCAAGCAGAGACGACGAGACAGAGACGCTCAGATGGGATGGGGCGCCACGCCGTGCGTCGCGCAGGCTGGGCGCCGTGTCCTCCGCATAGACGACGCCGCTGCAGCCATCGAGCCGCACGGTGCGCCCGTAGCGCCCCCCCTGCAGCACCTCCACGCCCGCCAGCGCGTCCCGCCCCAACAGCATGAGGAGCACGTCCCACGCCAGGGGCGCGCGATAGGTCAGGGTCAGCCGGATGACGTCGTCCTCGGGCCGCATGGTGCGTGGCCGGGGTCGCAGCGCGCTCGGGCTGAGCCGGTAGCGCTCGCGAAACAGGGCGTTGAAGCGGCGGAGGCTCTGGAAGCCACTGGCAAACGCCACGCGAGTCACCGGCAGCTCGGTGTCGCCCAGCAGGCGCTTGGCGAGTAGCAGGCGATGCGTCTGCGCGAGCGCGACGGGCGAGACGCCGATCTCACGCTCCAGGGAGCGACGCAGGTGGCGCTCGCTCACTCCCAGCTCGCGCGCCAGCTGCCCCACGCTGTGCCCGTTGAGCGCGCCCGCTTCGATGCGGTGCGCCGCCACCCGCGCGAGGCGCGGCACCGCATCGATCTGCGCCCGTCCCGGCGCCAGCTCGGGGCGGCAGCGGAGGCAGGGGCGGAACCCCGCGTGCTCGGCCGAGGCGGGCGACGCGAAGAACCGCCGGTGCTGCGGGGTTGCCACGCGCGACGGGCACACCGGCCGGCAGTAGACCCCGGTCGTGGTGATGCCGACAAAGAACAGGCCATCGAAGCGCGCGTCGCGCGCGCGTACCGCGCGCTGACAGATGTCGGCGCTGAGTGTCATGGCCAGATGATTCTACCCCGCCTGGGCAACCTCCGGCTCGCCGGAATCGGACGTGGAATCCGGCCTCGCGATTCCAGGTCCGAATTTGGCAGGCGGCTCGCCGCCCAGCCTTCCATGATGGGCGACACCCTACACGAAGGGCCCCAACGTTCCATCTGAACGAAGGAGGATCCGATGCGTAGCATTCCATGCGCGATTCTGATGGCCGCGCTGGCCGGCTGTGGCGAGGAAGCACGAGTCGCACCGGTAGCGCCGGCAGCGGAGCTGGCGGCGTCGCTCGAGACCAGCGAGAGCCAGAACGCAGTGCTGTTCCCGAAGACCGCGCACCCGTATGGCGCGAGCTTGTCCACCTGGGCTGATAGAGAGTCGCAGTGGGTCTACGGGCACCCACTCGAGCACAATCCGTTGATCGATCAAACCGGCGCCGACTGCGACGAGAGGCAAGCAGGGCCCGTCTGGTTCATTCCCCGCATCGCCGGGCCGAGAGTCTTCAGCGGCAGCCGAAGCTGCACCATCCCGGGCGGCAAAGCCATATTCCTGGAAATCGGCGCCTACGTGAACCCGTATCCGTGCCCCGATCCCAATTTCCACCCCGCACCGGGGCAGTCGCTCTACGACTTCCTCATCGCCGATGCCAAAGCCTTTATGGACGGCGTCAATCACTTGGAGGTCTCGCTCGACGGCCGGCAGTTCGCGGACGTGCTCGGCTACCGCTTCGCCTCAGCGGACTTGTTCTCTCTCACGGGCGACCCGAGCTTCGCCGCCCTCGATCCCTGTGTCACCGGATCGCCGCAGCCGGCGATCGTGGATGGCTTCTTCATGATGTTCAAGCCGCTGGAGCCGGGCGAGCACACACTCCGAGTCTTCGGCACCGATGTCCGGGGCGCCAACAAGACTTATGTCTATCACTTGAACGTTCTGTAATCAGGGCTGCTCCCCGCCGCTCCCCCACCTGCACGGTTGCCTAGGGGGGCGGGGCTTCTTCGTGCGAGCGGCAGCCAGGAGAATGGCGCTATACTTCTCCCGTGCTCCGGATCGCGAACGCACCGCTCCTATGCCGCGCCGTCGCACTCGCGGCGATCATATCGGTCGGCTCGACGGGGACGGGCTTGCCGATGTGCCTGAGTCTGCTGGCGCAGGCGGCGGCCCCATGCGAGATGCACCCGGCACACCCCGGAAGCGGCACGCATGAGCACGCAACGCAGTTCTCCGCGCTCGTCGCACCGGCGCCGGGGCAGGCCTGCCACTCGGATGCAGCCGGGCTCGGCTGCACCGCGGGAACTACATGCCCGACCGCTGGCGCAGCGACGCCTACACTCACCTTGGATCCGCTCGCCCTCCCGGCCGCGTCCCGCGTCGGACTAGCAGGACCGCACTCCGGATTCGCGTCGTTCCTCGCTCCACCGCTCTCTCCACCGCCTCAAGCCTAAGTCGACTACCCCTGCTGTAGCGCCGCCCCCGCCCCCCGAGACCGGCGCGCACTTTCGACTTTGGCTTGAGGAGATCGTGATATGCGAAGCATTCTCAGCGGCTGGGTGGCCGCGGCGCTGGCGCTCGTCGCCGGCCCGCCTTGGCCACTCCGGGCGCAAATGGATATGCAACACCCGATGGAGATGCACGCGGGACCCCTTGGCATTCCGGAGACGCGTATGGGATCCGGCACCTCATGGCTTCCCGACGCCTCACCGATGCACGCCGCCCACATCGCGCTCGGTGACTGGACCCTCATGGTGCACGGGAAGGTCTTTTTTCAGTACGATTGGCAGGGGGGATCCCGCGGCAGCAACCAGCTGGGCATCGTGAACTGGGCGATGGCGGTGGCAAGCCGACCGCTCGGGGGCGGCCAACTCCAGCTCCGCGGGATGGTGAGCGCCGAACCGGGGACCATCGGTAGCCGGGGCTACCCCTTGCTCGTGCAGTCAGGGGAGTCCTATCAGGGGGCGCCGCTTCACGATCGCCAGCACCCCCACGACCTCTTCATGGAGCTCGCGGCACTCTACGAACGCCCGGTGGCTCGGGATCTCGGGATCTCGCTCTACCTCGCCCCGGTCGGCGAACCGGCGGCGGGCCCCGTGGCCTTCCCGCACCGGCCGTCCGCGGCTGATGATCCGCTGGCGCCGATCGCCCATCACTGGCAGGACGGCACCCACATCACCTTTGGGGTCGTGACCGCCGGGGCCTTCACACGAAGTGCCAAGCTCGAAGCGTCCTGGTTCAACGGCCGGGAGCCGGACGAGATTCGGACCAACTTCGACTACACAGGCCGACGGCTCGATTCCTACAGCGCCCGTTTGACCGTGAATCCGGGACCGCGTTGGAGCGTGTCCGCTTGGTACGCTTATCTGAGAAGCCCAGAAGGGCTCAACCCCGACGAGTCGCTCCACCGCATCGGAGCGTCCGCGCTGACCACGCAGCCGGTCGGCACCAAGGGGACGTGGTCGAGCGGCCTGATCTACGGCGCGAACGACCAGATTGGGTCCGGGCGACTCGTGAGCAGCGTCGTGCTGGAGAGTACGTTCGATCTGGACGGCACCAACGCCTGGTTCGGTCGCGCCGAGTACGTGAGGAAGAGCGCTGCGGAGTTGGTCATCCCAGCAGTGCCCCCGACGACGGAGTACGATCTCGGCGCGCTGGCTCTAGGTTACCAGCGCACGGTCGGCGCCGTCGCCGGGCTCGCCGTTGGGGTGGGCGTGCGCGGGTCGCTCAACTTCGTGCCCTCGAGCCTCGAGGCTGCGTACGGCAGCCGCACGCCGGGTGGAGTGGCGATCTATCTCCAGTTGCGGCCGGCAGGCGCCCGCGCAGGCGGTATGAAGACCTCTCATGACTAAGGACATGCTGCGGCGCTTCATCGGATCGGCTATCCTCACGGTCCCGATCGTCCTCTACTCGCCGCTCGGCACCTCGCTGTTCGGCCGCGAGCTGGCGCCGCCGTTCGGGTTGCCACACAAACTCCTCGGCTTCGTCCTCACGTCGATCGTCGTGTGGTGGGGCGGGTGGCCGTTCGTGTCTTCGGCGTGGCGTTCGCTGCGGCGCGGCGACCTCACCATGATGACCTTGATCGCGACCGGGATACTCGTGAGCTACCTCTACTCGGTTGCCGTAACGTTTGGGCTGCCAGGCGAGATGTTCTACGACGCCGCCGCGATGCTCACCGCCTTCAGTCTGCTGGGCCATTGGCTGGAGATGCGGAGCCGCTTCGCCACGGGCCGGGCGGTCGAAGCGCTGCTCAACCTCGCGCCGCCCACCGCGCGACGGGTGCGGGATGGACGAGAGGAAGACGTGCCGCTCGACGCCGTCGCGCTGGGCGACATCCTTGCCGTTCGGCCCGGCGACACCGTCCCAGTCGACGGTGTCGTGACCGAGGGCTCGAGCTATGTGGATGAATCGATGCTCACCGGAGAGCCGATCCCGGTCGCGAAACGACCCGGCGACGAGGTCGTGGGCGGGACGCGCAACCAGCAGGGCGCGTTCCGGTTCCGCGCAACCAAAGTCGGAGCCGACACCGCCCTCGCTCGCATCGTCGCCATGGTCCGGGAGGCGCAGTCCTCGAAGGCGCCGGCGCAGCGGCTGGCGGACGTCGCGGGTAAGTACCTGGTGATCGTGGCGCTCGCGGCCGGCGTCGTCACCTTCGCGGCGTGGCTCGCGGTTGGACACCACGGCGTCTCGTTCGCGCTGTCGGCGGCAGTGGCGGCTGTCGTGATCGCCTGTCCAGATGCGCTCGCGCTCGCCACTCCAACAGCGATCACGGTCGGCGTGGGGCGGGCAGCGCGTGCCGGCGTGCTCTTCAGGAACGCAGCGGCGCTCGAGGCAGCTGCTCGAGTGGACACGGTCGTTTTCGACAAGACCGGTACGCTCACCGAAGGTCGGCCGTCGGTCACCGATATCGTGCCTGCGGCAGGGGCGGGGGAGGCCGAGCTGCTCCGGCTCGCGGCCGCAGCAGATGCGCAGTCGGAGCACCCACTCGCCACGGCCCTGGTCGCAGCCGCCAAGCAGCGAGCGCTTGTCGTCGACGCCCCCTCCCAGTTCGAAGCCGTTCCCGGCCAGGGCGTAAAGGCGGTCGTAGGCGGTCGCAGCGTGCTGGTGGGGAATCGCGCCTTGCTGGGCCGAACCGGCGTCCCACCGGATCTGGACCGCGAGGCCGAGCGGCTGCGAGCGGCAGCGAAGACCGCACTGTACGTGGCGGTGGATGACCAGACGCTCGGTCTCATCGCCGTCGCCGATCGGATTCGCCCCACGGCGCACGCGGCCGTTCGGACGCTCCACGACCGCGGTATCCGTGTGATGCTGCTCACGGGGGACAGCCGGGCGACCGCCGCTGCGGTGGCTCGCACGCTCGGGATCGATGAGGTCCGGGCCGAGGTGTTACCGAGCGACAAGGCGGCCGAGGTCCGCCGACTCGAGCAGCAAGGCCACCGGGTGGCCATGGTCGGGGACGGGGTAAACGACGCACCGGCGCTTGCGGCGGCGACGGTCGGCGTCGCGATCGGCGCGGGAACGGACGTGGCGATCGAGACAGCCGGAGTCATACTAATGAAGGACAACCCGGCCGACGTCTCCGCTGCCCTCGTGCTTGCCGGCCGGGTGCGCCGCAAGATCAAGCAGAATCTCTTCTGGGCGGCGATCTACAACATGATCGCTATCCCGCTCGCCGCCGGCGTATTGTATCCCGCGCTCGGAATCCTGCTCAAGCCGGCGTGGGCAGCACTCGCGATGAGCGCCAGCACTGTGACGGTTACCTTCAATGCGCTGTTACTGCCGCCGCTCAAGAGCGCTCCCTGACGACGACCAGATCGCGACGCCGGCCACGATTGCGTTGGCCACGATCACGGGGAGCGCGTGGATCGCTACCCCGTAGGCCAGCCACATCAAGGCGGCCACACTCTGCACGCGCCGCAGCGTCTTCTGCTGCTTGCAGAAGTACGAGCTGGTGAAGGCGGCCGTCGCGAGCCATCCGATCCAGTCATACATCGTCGTTTCTCATCGTTCGTCCTCGAGAAAACGTGGCGCATCACTGCTGCGTCGCCACGTCCTTCGCTTCCCATTGCTGCCGCGTGAGCAGCCGGATCGGCTCCAGGCGCTTGCGCGCCAGGGCGGAGTTGAGTCCGTCCAGCTCCTTCGCCGCCCACGCGTCGAAATCCTTGACCACGTCGGCCAGCTCCCGGGCGATCGCCTCCGTGCGCTCGGCCTGGGTCTCGGACGGCCGCCCATCGTAGAAGACTACGTTGCCGTAGAGGTCGGTCAGATTCTCACGTAGCCGCTCCTCGCCCGTGATCATCCCGCCCTCCTTGGTCGCGACGATCTTCCTGCGCAGCTCGTCGGCTCGCACTGAGGCGGCGCGGAGCCGCGTGACGAGCTGATCCTTGGAGGGCAATTTGGTGGCCCGCTCCTCCAGTGCCAGCCGCACGCCGTTCATGCGCTCGACCGCGAACGTCATGTCGCCGAGCACGCCGGCGACCTTTTGTGCGAGATCGAACTGCGCCTGGCGATCTTGCGCCGTGTGCTTGGTGCGCGGATCGGCCACGATCGCGAGCGGGGTCGAGTACGCCTCCTTGTCCTTGGTCATCTTCACGGTGTACGTGCCCGGCAGCACGCGAGGACCGAACGCCGCGCCGAACGCCGCGCTCGCAGCCGGCGGCACTTTGGGCGCCTTGAGCCGCATCGACCACGTCACGCGGTTCAACCCCCGACGCTTGCTGCTCGGGACCGTGCCCAAGAGCTTGCCGCCCTGATCGAACACTTCGATCTTCAGGTCCCCGAAGATGTGGCGCTTCTTCTGGTAGTAAGTGATCACGGCGTCGCCGGGGGGATTGGGCCCGACGAAGGCGGCATCCCCGTTGGCCCACCCGCCGGACGCCGAGACCCGCTGGACCGTGGGCCGGGCCGGCAGGAACACGACGTTGCTGGCGAGCGCCGCGGGCGTGAGCGCGCGCAGCGGTGTGATGTCATCGACGATCCAGATACCGCGGCCATGGGTCGCGATCACCAGGTCGTGATCGCGGGGATGGATCGCCAGATCGCGCACGGCCACGCTCGGCAGGTCCCCGCCCTTGTAGTGCGCCCAATGTGCCCCGCCGTCGATGGACACCCAGAGGCCGAACTCGGTGCCGAGGAAGAGCAGTTGCTTGTTGACCAAGTCTTCCTTCACGACGTGCGCGTACCCGCGGACCGGGCTGTCCGGCGCGACCAGCGGCGACCACGTCTTGCCGAAATCCGCCGAGCTGTAGACGTACGGCCGCATATCGCCGAAGGTGTGGACGTCGAAGCTGGCGTACACGGTGGCTTCGTCGAAATGGCCCGCCTCGAGCGACGACACCCAGGCGTTCTTCGGCAGTCCGCGGATGTTCGCGACCACGTTCGTCCACGTCTTCCCGCCGTCGCGCGTGACCTGCACGTTGCCGTCGTCGGTGCCGGCCCAGACCACGTCCGGGTTCTTGGGGGACTCGGAGATCGCGAAGATCGTGGTGTGCATCTCCGCTGACGAGTTGTCGACCGTCACCCCGCCCGACTGCTCTTGCTTCTGCTTTTCCGGGTCGTTGGTGGTGAGGTCGGGGGAGACGCGCTCCCACGTCTGGCCGTAGTCACGCGAGCGGAACAGCACTTGTGCCCCCAGGTAGATCGTGCCCCGCCTGGTGGGGCTCACGTGAATCGGCGTGTTCCAGTTGAAGCGCAGCTTGCCTTCCTTGTATTGGGGCAACGGCTTGATGTTGCGCGTCTCGTGCGTCTTGCGATTGACCCGAGCGATCTCGCCCCCCTGATACTCGGCGTAGATGTAGTCGGGGTCGGTGGGATCGACGAACATCCAGAACCCGTCGCCCCCGTACATGTTCTCCCAGCGGCTGCTGGTGATGCCGCCGGGATATTCCGACTCGCCGACCCAGGAGCTGTTGTCCTGCAGCCCGCCATACACATGGTACGGCAGGTCCATGTCCACACTCACATGGTAGAACTGGGAGATCGGAAGATTGTCCGCTTTCCACCATTTGTTGGCCGCGTCGTACGAATACCACACGCCGCCGTCGTCCCCGGTGATCAGGTGGTCGGTGTTGTTGGGATCGATCCACACGTCGTGGAAGTCGCCGTGCGCGCCGCCCGAGATGTTGCTGAAGCTCCGTCCGCCGTCGGTGCTGACGATCAGTGACCCATCCGGCTTGTAGATGCGGTTCTCGTTCTTGGGATCGACGATCAGGTTCGCAAAGTAGAAGGGCCGCCAGATCATGGCCTGGCTGCGGTCGCGCGCCTCCCACGTCTGGCCGCCGTCGTCGGAGCGATACAGCCCGTTCGTCGGGACTTGAGCCTCGATGAACGCGTACACCACGCTTGGCTTGGACGGCGCCACGGCGACCGCCACCCGGCCCCATGGCTTGGACGGCAGCCCCTTGGCGCCGCTCAGCTCGGTCCAGGACGCGCCACCGTCGCTGCTCTTGAACAAGCCGCTGCCGCTCGGCGC
>Ga0209266_1001849_pt1 | contig 13681 bp, 8 predicted proteins | sample GraSoiAngelo_132_FD_185889 | JGI IMG/M metagenome (GOLD analysis project Ga0209266, IMG submission 185889) | Grasslands soil microbial communities from the Angelo Coastal Reserve, California, USA - 14_0929_02_40cm (SPAdes) (version 2) | ecosystem: Environmental > Terrestrial > Soil > Grasslands ...
TTTGTGTCGAGGCTTGACCAACACGAACAGCTTCGCCAGACACGATGGAATCAGGGGGATTTATGATCACCGACTCGTTGCCGTTCAAGCCAGCTATGATCTCGACCTCACTGCCGAAATCGTGGCCGATCTGGATTGGCCTCAGCTCTACTTTATTGCCTTGACCCACAACCGCCAATCTCAGCCCTTCAGAACGAAACAGCAAAGTGTTCACGGGAAGCGTGAAGGAAGATGCCGCGACAGGCAGCTTCATGTGAACTTCAGCGTAAGCGCCCGTGAAAAGCTGGCCTGTAGGATTATTCACCGAGATTTCAACGAGCAGTGTGCGGGAACCGGGGTCGATCGCACTCGCGGTACGAACGAGCTTGCCTTGGAACCGGCGATCGGGAAATTCAGCCAAAGTCAAATCTGCCGTCATACCGGGCTTGGCCAATTGCGAATAAACCTGTGGCACATTGATGTAAACGCGAAGATGGTCAGGCTGCGCTATGTGAAATAACTCACTGCGCGTACCAGCGCTTGCGCCGGAATCGATCAGCGCGCCGACATCCGTGTTGCGGGCAGTGATCACACCGTCGAAAGGCGCATAAATTTTCTCAAACGATTGCAGCTCTTCCAGGCGCTTCACATTGGCTTGCGCGGAGTGCACAACTGCCTGTTTTGCCTGATAGTCGCCTTCGGCATTGTCGGCCTCCTGCTTGGATACTGAGTCCGTTTTTAACAGGCCGGCGTAGCGTTCAGCGGTGATTCGCGATAGGTTCAGATTGGCTTCGGCCGTGGATAGATCGGCTCGCGCCTGGCGCAATTGCTGATTTATTTCCGGCGTATCGATCTCCGCCAGCAGTTGCCCGGCTCTCACGCGTCCGCCAATGTCCACATACCAACGCTTCAGATAGCCGTTGGTACGCGCATAAATGGGAGCATCGGAGAAGGCTTGGACATTGGCTGGAAGAATAAGTTCCTGCGCAGGGGCCGAACGCTTTGGCTGAACTACCGAAACCGTTGGGATGGCCATCCGGGCGGTTTCTTTTTTTAGGTCTTTGTCGGCCTGGATGCGAGGCATGATGCCAAAGATGACCAGCCCCACCGCCACGAGAACGGCGAGGACGACGATCCACCACTGCGAACGCTTCTTCTGCGCCGGTTCGGGCGGTTCGAAGTCTCTGAGTGTACCGGTCTCCAGCCGGCTCTCGTCATCAACCTTCATTAGGCGCTCCGACACATAAAGCTATCATGATGATCCTACTTACCGCTGTGATTCAATCTCCTCCGGTTTACGCCGTCCGTGTAGGACGCTAAAGAAAACGGGTACAAAGAAGAGCGTCGCCGCGGTAGCGAAAACCAATCCGCCAATTACTGCGCGTCCCAATGGAGCATTTTGTTCGCCGCCTTCACCCAGCCCGATCGCCATCGGCACCATGCCAATGATCATGGCAAGCGCCGTCATCAGCACGGGGCGGAAGCGCGTAAAACCGGCTTGCAGCGCGGCGGAGAGCGCGTCCCTTCCCTCCGACATTTGTTCTTTCGCGAAGCTGACTACCAGGATGCTGTTCGCAGTTGCCACGCCCATGCACATGATCGACCCGGTAAGCGACGGAACGCTGATTCGCGTGTGTGTCACAAAGAGGCACCACACGATGCCCGCCAGAGCAGCAGGCAGGGCGGAAATAATAATAAATGGATCGAGCCACGACTGAAAGTTCACCACGATGAGCAAGTAAACCAGCAAAATTGCGAACGCCAGGCCGGAAAGCAATCCTGAATAGGAACTTTTCATGGTTTGCACCTGGCCTCGGATGTTTACCTCCGATCCGCGTGGCAGTTCTTTTCTGGCATTATCCACGATCTTGCTGATGTCATTCGCGACTCCGCCCAGATCACGTCTGGCGACAGATCCGTAGATATCGACTACTGGCTGGATATCGTAATGCGAAACCAGCGACATTCCCGAGCCGCGATGGATGGATGCCAGGCTGGCCAGAATTTCCGGCCGCGCGCCGCTGGGACCCGTAACCGGGATGTTCTCCAGCCCTTGTAGAGAATCGAGGCGGTATTGCGGGGTCTGCGTGGCGATCGAATAGCTCACGCCATTCTTCGGGTCCAGCCAGAAGCTGGGCGAGGTTTGGAAACTTCCGCTGAGGGATATCAGCAAGTTCTGTGCGATGTCACGCTGAGTGAAGCCGGCGAGCTGCGCTTTGGTACGGTCGACATCGATGTGCAGATAGGGTTGATCGAAGGGCTGCTGGATACGTAGATCCGCGGTGCCCGGCACCATACGGATTTCCTGGAGCAGCTTATCGGCAAATCGGCGGTTCCCCTCTAGGTTATAGCCGACTACCTGGATATCAATGGGCGAAGGCAAGCCAAAGTTTAATATTTGGCTGACGATATCGGCGGGCAAAAAAGAAAAATCCACGCCGGAAAAGGCCTCGCGCAGCCGCAGGCGGAGATCGTGGACGTAGTCATCAGTTGGCCGATGCTTCGGCGATAGCGTTACCAGGATATCGGCATCGGCTGGTCCTGTGGGAGCGGAATTGCTGTAGGAAAGATTGATGCTGCTGTAAGGCAGCCCGATGTTGTCGATAATGCTTGCAATTTGATCGGGCGGAATCTGCAGGCGAATGAAACTCTCGATGCGGTCCGCGAGGTTTGCTGTTTCCTCAATGCGCGTGCCGGCGCGAGCACGGATATGCAATTTGAACTGACCCGCGTCAACTTTGGGGAAGAAATCACGCCCCAGCCAGGGCACGAGCAGAAAGAAAGATCCGATGCAGGCGATAAAGAATGCCCACAAGAAAGTGCGGCGATGGTGCAGGCAGCCCTCCAATAGCTCGTGATAACGGTCGCGAAACTTCTCAAAGCCCTCTTCGAAGCGAATCTGCATCTGCACGAACGGATTTCGGCTGGGCGGCGGCAAATGCCCGGCTTCATGCTCGTGGCCGCGTAGCAGGTATTTGGCCATGGTCGGCACGAGGGTTCGCGAAAGCAGATAGGAGGCGAGCATAGCGAACACAACGGCCTCAGCGAGCGGAACAAACAAATACCGCGCGACGCCGGTCAGAAAGAACATGGGAACGAAGACGATGCAGATCGCAAGAGTTGAGACAAATGCCGGAACGGCGATCTGCTGCGCACCATCCAAAATCGCATGCTGAATTTCCTTTCCTTGGGCGATATTGCGGTTGATGTTTTCAATTTCGACCGTCGCATCATCGACGAGGATTCCGACCGCCAGCGCCAGGCCACCGAGGGTCATGATGTTGATGGTCTCGCCCAAAGCGCTTAGAACGATGATCGAAGTCAAAATCGAAAGCGGAATTGATACGGCGATGATGACCGTGCTGCGCCAGCTTCCCAGGAAAACCAGAATCATGAAGCCGGTAAGGCAGGCTGCAATCAGCGCCTCGCGCACTACGCCGTCAATCGAAGCGCGGACGAACAATGATTGGTCCGCCAGCGGTTCTACCTTCAGTTCGGGAGGAAGCCCCGACATAATGTGGGGCAGCAGGGATTTGATTCCGGAGATGATATCCAGCGTTGAAGCATTGCCATTCTTCTGAATTGTCAGCAGGGAAGCACGATGGCCGTTTACGCGAACAATATTCGTTTGTGGCGGGAACCCGTCGCGAACGTACGCTACATCGCGGATATAGATCGTTGTGTTTCCGACCCTTTTGATTGGCAGATCGTTTAGTTCAGCCACGGTCTGCGGGCTGCCATTCAAATCAACGTTGTATTCGAAGCCGCCAATCTTGGATGTTCCTGACGGCAGAATCAGATTCTGGACATTGATTGCATTAACTACGTCGACGGGAGACAAGCCTTTGGATTGCAGCGCGTTTGTATCGAGGTCAACCTGCACCTGGCGCTGCTTGCCTCCGTACGGCCAGGGAATGGCGCAACCGGGAATTGTCACCAGGCGCGTGCGGATGAAGTTGACACCGTAATCAAATAGCTGTTGCTCAGATAGTTTTTGTCCTGAGAGCGCAAGTTGAAGAATGGGAACGGTCGAGGCGCTGTAGGTGATGATCAATGGAGGCTGCGTGCCGGGAGGCAAAAAGCGCAACTGAGTCTGCGAAATAGCCGTGATCTGGGCGATCGCCTTTTCAATGTTGGCGCCCGGCTGGAAAAAGACCTTAATCACCGAGATGCCATTGAGCGATTGCGATTCGCTATGTTGAATATCATCGACTGTGGTGGTCAGGCCGCGCTCAGTTTGGGAGACGATGCGGTTTGCCATCTCTTCGGCGCTTAGCCCGCCGTAATTCCACAGAATGCTTACGACGGGAATATTGATATTTGGAAAAATATCCGTCGGAGTGCGAAAAATAACGATAGGTCCGAGGATAAGTAGAAGGAGCGCGACTACGACGAAGGTATAAGGCCGCCGCAGGGCGAGGGCAACAATCCACATGATGACCTCTGGGGTGGCAGGTATCGACCCTGCCCGGTGCTAATAACCTAAGCCTTGTCTCTAGCTTAATCGGCTCGAGTAGCAAGCCATTGAAAGCCAGCTACTTACTCCTTGTTTTTGGATGATGAAAGGAACGGATCGGCTCCGAAAATTTCCTGCTGCCGGCTGCGTGCCGGCGACCAGTGCGACGTGCGTTCAAATCACCGTCCAATCTGTCAGGTACTTACATAGCAAGTTTAAAGAAAACTGTTCAGCAACAGTGGCAATAAATCACAAAACATTACAAAACCAATATGCTAGACGCATAGCACATCATCATGCGGGACTCCAATCCGAAAAATAGAATCGGGTCAGTTCTTCCGCATCGGGATCGCATCTCGCTCGCTTAGAATTTTTTATTTCGAAAAATTTGTGCAACTTAAGGATAGCATCTACATCTACACGGGAAACCTGATCCGCAAGGAGAACGCAAATGCCTGCTCTTCAGGAACAGCACGGTGCGCATGACGCACCCCCGCCGTTTCGTCTCGATGTTCAACTTCACGATCTTCTAAAGAAGTCGCCTGCACCTCGGCCAATCCTGGTGCCCGGGCGTCAGGCTGAGAAATTTCCTGAACCGGTATTTCCGCAGCATCCCGAATTGATGGCGCAAGACGACAACTATGAGGAGAATCTAGAGCGCGCCGGAGCCGGGAAGCGCCATTGGCCTGCCCCGCTGGTCTACCGCGCGATGAATGGGTGGCTCTTCCCATATTTCAAATCACGCCTGTTGCCGGGGCCATTTCATCCGATCATTGCCTACCTTTTTACGGAATGGAAATGCAATCTCGATTGCCACTACTGCTGGGCTTTCGACAATAGCGTTTGGGCATGACCGAAGATGTCGTCAAGCGATCAATCGATGGGCTGCACTCGACCACATGCCGCGTGCTGGCCTTTATGGGAGGCGAGCCACTGTCGCGGCCGCAATTGGTCCACAAGGCTTCTTACTATGCCGCCAAGAAAGGCTTCTGGGATATACATGCCAACAAACGCGCGGCTGCTGCGGCCCGATGTGATTGACCGGTCCCCGATGATTGAGCAGGAGCACTTCAAGCAGTACGAAGCTAACGATACCTTCATCCATCGGCAAGACTGGCCAAAGGTGGACGAATTAATCGATTGTCTGATTCAGAAAAATGAATCCGGTTACAAGATGGTGAATTCGGTGAAGCGGCTGCAGGATATGAAGGATTTCCTGCGCGGAAAAGTTGAACCCTGGAATTGCAGAGCTGGCCAGAACTCATTGATTATTAGGGTAGATGGAACTCTGGCACCATTGCTTCCCCATGTACTCAGCTACGCATGACCGGGGGACGATTGAAAAGCACAAATTCGTGGTTCCGCAATTGGATGAAATGAAGAAATCTTGCCAGACCCATTGCTTCTCGACCTTGAATCATAACCTAGGTTTCTGCTACAACGATGCGAGGGTCATCAACTGGGTTCTGAAGCAGGCTGCCCATGGATTCCAAGGCGTAACCGGCAGCTTTGTGTAATTGGTAGTTGCGCTGTTCTCGAAGCTCGCACGTCGTACAGGATGCTCTTCGGACGCCCGGCACGAGAACGCAATCGCAGTTCGCTATTACCGGCGCGTGGAAGTTCGTCTTTGACGTAACTCTCCCCGGCGCACAACCGCGACACTCCTTGCCAAGCTCGAAGGAGTTTCGGATGCGTCGTGATGTCTCGCCAGCCTGTTCCCGCTTGGGTGCGACCTCAAGCTTTCGGCGAAGACTGCATCCCTGCCCACCCGATCCAGGCGGCCGTCCGGTCGCCAATTTCATCCAGAAAACATTCTCAAAATCCCACGCCGGAGGAAGATAATGGCGACCAATCTTGTCCAAATCGAAAAAGATGAAGAAATCAAGCAGCGCCTGCAAGCTGAGCGTGCCAGACTGCGCCAGATCGCCGGCCTTGATCAGCCCTCGCACTTCCACCGGCCGGTGGAGCGCGCATTTACCGCCGAAGAGCGGAACCAAGTCACCATTCTGTTCGGCGGTTTCACCTGGAAGCACGAAGACCTGATTCGCGCCGTCTTCCAGGGCTGCGGCTATCGCTGCGAGAAGCTGCCGGTGCCTAACGTCGCCGCCTTTCAAACCGGCAAAGAGTACGGCAACAACGGCCAGTGTAATCCGACATATTTTACTGTCGGAAATCTGGTGCAGTATCTCCAATTTTTGGAGAAGGAAGGTATTCCGCGCCAGCAGATTCTGGACAACTACGTCTTCTTCACCGCGGGATCGTGCGGACCATGCCGCTTCGGCATGTACGAAGCCGAGTATCGGTTTGCGCTGCAAAATGCTGGATTTGACGGCTTCCGCGTGCTGCTGTTTAAAGACAGCGACGGCATCAAAGCAGCCTCTGGCGAACCGGGACTCAAATTCACCATCGACTTTGGTTTCGGCATGCTGAACGCGATGCATCTGGGCGATGTGATCAATGACTTGATTTACCAGATTCGCCCGTTTGAAGTTAACAAAGGCGAAACTGATCGCGTGTTCCGGGAGATGGTAGACGGATTATGCGAGGACCTGCGCAGTCGCAAATCATTTGAGATCGAGGAGCGGGCGCCAGAGTGGGCTAAGCCCAAGTTTAAGAGCAACAAAGTTTTGCGCAACATGGCAAACGTTTTCGGCAAGTGGCACGAGCACATGTGGGGCAAGGATTATCTGAATGCATTGCACGCCGCCCGCGAAAAGATGAATTCGATCGAAGTTGATCGCACCAAGGTAAAGTCGCTGGTAAAGATCACGGGTGAGTTCTGGGCGCAGATCACCGAGGGCGATGGCAACTTCCACATGTTTGATTTCCTGGAGCGCGAGGGCGCGCAGGTAATGGTCGAGCCAATTGCTACCTGGGTCGCTTACCTGATGTACCAGGCGAAGGCGCACGCCATAGCAAAGTGGCCAGTGAATCAACCTTACCGCAACGCTGAGTGGTACGAGCCGAAGAAGCAGTTTGCCAACTACATCGGCCTGCGCAAGAAACTATGGGGCATTGGCTTCGGTGAGAAGATGTGGAACTTCTTCTACCACCGCACGATCAAGAACCTGGGCGGCATTACGCATCAACTAGTGCCACAGACCGAATTGGCCGAGATGGCGCATCCCTTCTACAACCAGTTCGCACGCGGTGGAGAAGGGCACCTCGAGGTGGGCAAGAACGTTTATTACACCGTGCATAAACTCTGCCACATGGTGCTGGCGCTCAAGCCGTTTGGCTGCATGCCTTCATCGCAATCCGACGGGGTACAGTCGGCTGTTATCAACAAGTTCAAAGACATGATCTTCCTGCCGATTGAAACCTCCGGCGAAGGTGAGGTCAACGCCCACAGTCGCGTCCAAATGGCGCTGGGCGAGGCGAAAGTCAAGGCCAAAGGCGAGTTCGAACAGTGCCTGAAGTCAACGGGTAAGTCGATGCAGCAGATTCGAGAATACATCGACGAGCATCCCGAACTGAAGCGGCCGTTCTATCACGTCCCGCACCGCCAGGGAGTGGCTGGAACTGCAGCCCAGTTCATCCTGCACGTGAGCGATCGCATCGACAAAGACACGCATTTTTGGAAGCGGGCGCGCGTGCCCGTGTCTGTTCCGGCGACCGCAAGCGGCGACTGAGAACTGAGAACCGGGAACTGAGAACTGGGTTTTGAGTTCCCGGTAATTCTCAAATCTCTTTGAAAAGAGCAGTTCTCAGTTGTCAGTTCCTAGTTCCCAGTTTGGATATGTTGAGAGGACAGAATGCACGAACATCAAGCGCACGGTCATGATCAGCAAAATAAATTCATGGTTGGACTCGATGTTGGTTCGACCACCGTAAAGGCCGTGGTTGTCAATGCGGCCACCGATGAAATCCTCTGGCAGGACTACCAGCGGCACGAGACCAAGCAGCCGGAAAAGACACTGGAGTTCCTCAAGCGGATGGAGAAGGACGCCGGCATTAGCCGCCACAACACTCGCATGTTCCTGACCGGTTCTGGGGGAGGGGGCATTGCCGAGCAGATCGGCGCCAAGTTCGTTCAGGAGGTCACGGCGGTTTCGCTGGCGGTGGAAAAGCTCCATCCCGAAGTGTATTCGGTCGTCGAGCTGGGTGGACAAGACGCGAAGATCATTGTCTTCAAAGATGATGACGAATCGGGGCGCAAGAAGAAAATTCCGTCGATGAATGATAAGTGCGCCGGCGGCACAGGCGCGGTCATCGACAAGATCAATGCCAAGCTGAAGATTCCGGTCGAGGAACTCGCAGAACAGGGATATCACGGAATCAAACTGCACAAAGTAGCCGGGAAGTGCGGAGTCTTTGCCGAGACCGACATCAACAGCCTGCAAAAGGTTGGCACGCCACCTGATGAGCTTATGGCTTCTTTGTTCGAGGCCATCATTCTGCAAAACCTGAGCGTGCTGACGCGCGGGCACACTCTTCGTCCGCATGTGCTGTTGCTCGGCGGTCCCAACACGTTCATCCGCGGCATGCGCGAAGCATGGCAGGCGAACATTCCGCGCATGTGGCAAGAGCGCAAAGTTGAAGTTCCTGCAGGGGCGAAGCCGGAAGATCTGATCAAAGCTCCGCAGAATGCACAATACTTCGCCGCACTCGGCTCCATTGAGTTCGGCAAGGGCGAAGACGACTGCGTCGGCTGCTATCAGGGATACGAGAAGCTGATCCATTACATTGAATTCGGGCGGCAGGAAGAGAAGGCGAAGTCCGGCGGCAAGGGATTGGTCGCGGCTCCGTCGGAATTGGAGGAGTTCAAAGATAAGTATCGCCGCAAGAAATTCGTGCCGGCGACCTTTCAGAAGAATTCAACTGTCGCTGGCTTTGTGGGGATTGATGGCGGTTCAACGTCAACCAAAGCAGTCCTACTAGACGAGAATGGCGACATCCTCTGCAAGACGTATCAGCTTTCGAACGGTAATCCCATCCAGGACACGATCGACATGTTCGAAAACCTGCGCAAGCAGATCGAAGCGCAAAATGCCCGAATGGAGGTGCTAGGAGTCGGCACGACCGGGTACGCGAAGGACATCTTGAAGGATGTGTTGAAGGCCGACGTGGCGCTGGTTGAAACCGTTGCGCACACCGAATCCGCGCTCAAGTTCTACGAAGATCCGCATGTGATCGTAGACGTTGGCGGGCAGGATATTAAGCTCATCGTCTTGCACAATGGGCGCGTGAAGGACTTCAAGCTGAACACGCAATGCTCGGCGGGAAATGGTTATTTCTTGCAATCCACGGCAGAGGGCTTCGGCTTGTCTGTCGAGCAATACGCCGATCTGGCGTTCTCCGCTCAGGCTATGCCGGTGTTTGGTTACGGCTGCGCAGTGTTCATGCAGTCGGACATTGTGAACTTCCAGCGCCAGGGCTGGAGGGCGGAAGAGATTCTCGCTGGGCTGGCCGCCGTGCTGCCCAAGAACGTTTTCCTCTATGTGGCCAGCATTCCGAACTTAGCGGCGCTTGGCTCGCGGTTCGTGCTACAAGGTGGAACCCAGAACAATCTGGCGGTGGTAAAAGCCGAAGTCGATTTCATCAACGCCAGCTTCCGTGCCGCCGGCAAACGGCCGGAAATTATTGTTCACGAGCACTGCGGCGAATCTGGCGCAATAGGCGCAGCGCAGGAGTCATTACGGCTGTGGCGCAACGGCCTGTCGACCACTTTCGTTGGTCTCGATGCGGTCCGCAAGATCGAATACCGCACCACGCGCAACGAGAAAACCCGCTGCAATTTCTGCAAGAACAACTGCCTGCGCACGTTTATTGACATCCGCACCGAGAAGCCCGCAGAGCCGCAGAATTTCGTGCCGATTGCAAAAGTCACGAAAGTTCCGCTGATGCAAGGCGAGCAGCGGCTGATTATTGCCACATGTGAGAAGGGTACGGTGGAAGATGTGAATGAGATGAAAGAGATCAAGAAAGGTCTCGATCAGCTCAAGGACAAGCACCCCAATTTCGTGGACATGGCCTCAAAGGAGGTCTTCCGGCCGACCAATCCGAAGTCGGTGGCTGATCCGCTTCCCACGCGTGCCTGGACCAAGGCAGCCAAAGATCGAATCGCCCTGATGCAGAACCGCAAGAATGTTCGCATCGGCATACCGCGCGTGCTGAATATCTATACCTACGCGCCGCTATTCAACGGATATCTCGAAAGCCTGGGAGTGCAGCCGGAGAATATTGTCTACTCCGATTACACGAGCTCGGAGCTATACCGCGCTGGTGCAAGTCGAGGCGCGATCGATCCCTGCTTCCCGGCAAAGATCGGCATTTCGCACGTCTACAACCTTGTTCAGGAGAAGCACCGCAAAAAGCCGCTGAACGTCATCTTTTTCCCGATGTATGACGTGCTGCATTCACCGCTGGTGAAGATCGTCGGAGCGAATGCCTGCCCAACGGTGACTGCGACCCCGGAAACGGTGAAGGCCGCGTTCACGAAAGAGAACGACGTTTTCGCCGAGCACAATGTGAAGTATCTTGACCCGATCCTGAACTTCGCCGACAAGAAGCTTTTCGCATACCAGATGTTGCAGGCCTGGCAGCCGATTTTGGGATTGTCCGAAGAAGAGAACGATCGAGCAGTTGAAGTAGGCTACCAGTGCTTGAAGGATTACGAAACCAGCATCCGCAACCGTGCGCGGCAAGTGCTCGATCAGCTCGAGCGCGAGGACCGTATCGGGATCGTGATGTTAGGACGCCCCTACCACCACGACCCGGGCCTCAATCACGAGATCATGGATGAATTTCAGAAGCTCGGCTATCCCATCTTCTCGCAGAATACTCTGCCACTTGATGAAGACCTGCTGGAGCGGTTATTCGGTGAAGAAGTTCGTGCCGGGATGATCAGCAGCCCGTTGGACATCACTGACGCCTGGAAGAATTCCTACTCATGCAGCACCAATCACAAGATTTGGGCCGCGAAGTTTACCGCGCGGCATCCCAACCTTGTGGCGCTCGAAATCTCCAGCTTCAAATGCGGCCACGACGCGCCAATTTATGGCGTGGTTGAGGGCATCATCGAGAAATCGGGTACGCCGTATTTCTGCTTCAAAGATCTCGACGAGAACAAGCCCTCAGGCTCCATCAGGATTCGCGTCGAAACCATTGATTACTTCTTGCGGCGTTACCGCGAAGAAATAATCAAGAATCGGAAAGCCGAGCAGGACATCGAAGCCCAACTAGCCGCGCTGGAAGCCGAATTACGCGGACAGTATGCGGAACAGCCGGAAGCGGTGGCAGGAGATTAAGAGCTATCACCCACAAAATAGTGTCGGCACGGTGCATCCAAACAGATGTGTAGTCGCTCCTCTCCGGAGTTATTCTGCGAGCGTTTGGTGCGGTCGCACTAATTCCCGCGCACGATGCACCTTATCGCTGCCTATTGTTTCGACTCCTCAGGTGAACTAGTATTCCGTGGCGATGCAGATGCAGGACCTCGCCAAGGTATACAAGACGAAAACCGACGAAGAACTCCTGCAGTTGGCGAGTGACTCAGAGCGGTTGACGCCAAAGGCTCACGCTATCTTAAGAAGCGAATTGGCAGTTCGCCGAATCGACGTCCCAAAACATTTAACCGCACAAGAGGAGAGTGACCAAGGCAGGAGTGAGCAGCCAAGGACTCGCGGGACGCTGTTTATCCGTGACTCGCACGCGGTCAGGGAATTTGTAGCAGAGGTCGTCCATCTGTATCACGGTCAGTTCTGGTTATTCATCAAGCTGATTGCCCCAGCTGTCGTGGTCAGCTACATCGCAGTCGTTATGGCTCGTAACGAAGTGCGTGAAATTGAACGACACCTTCCCCGAGGCGTTGAAGTGCTGAAACACGAAACGGAGATTCTTGAGATTGGGTTATTGAATCTCGCCGGATATCTTGTTAGCTGGATAGGATTTTGTTTTTCGTTTGGCGCGATTTGCTCAGCTGTGCAGCGAATCGAGGCAGGAGCTGTCCCAGCAGTTTCAGATTGCTTTTCCGCTGTGCGCGAGCGGATGGGCTCGTTCTTGCGCCTTTGTCTATTTCTGTTCGGGTTGCTTCTTGTGGCGGAAGCAGCTGCCGTGCTGCTGTCTCAAGGCGTTTTCTGGGTATTGCATTACCGTCAGCTTCATTTAAGCCTTTTTACAATTGAGGTCGTCTCGTATGGGTCTATAGGCTTAGCGTTGCTCATGCTGTCCCGGTTTGGGCTCGCGATACCTGCCCTTGTTGTGGACAATTACAGAGTTGGTCAAGCAATGTTCCGCAGTGATGAACTAACTGAGGGCAAATGGCTCACTCTCGCCGTTCTTCTTAGTAAGTCACTAATCGGGGGATACGTTGCGGGCATGCTTCCGTTCTGGCTGGCGTCTTGGATTCAGACAAGTATTGTATTGCCCGCGTGGTTTCGGTGGGTCTTGACCGCGGCGTCCATTGCGGGAGTCACGGTGGTTGAGCCCACCATGTTCATCGGCTTCGTCTTGCTCTACTTAAGAATGTCGCCGTTGCCTTCTACTTCAAGCGGATCCCTCGCTCGCCAGTTGGCCTGAATAAGACGAGCAACTGCTGGACTGCGCAATTATCACGTCAATTCTCATGAGCAAGGATGCGTAGAAAAGATCGTCAGCCAAAAAGAAGGCCGGCCAAATGGCCGGCCCTAAATGTTACTAGGAATGATTAGTTGGGACCCTGATTCGAATCGAGCGTCGGACGGCCCGAGTTTGGTCCTTTGTTCGTTGCCACGACGGTGACCGGCGCCTGCAAGGTAAAATTCAGCACGGTTTCCGAAGGCAGCTTGATTTGCTGACCCTTGGTTGCGGCCTGCACGCCGCCGCCAAGCCCGCCGCCGGCTGCTGCGCCGATTGCAGCGCCTTTACCGCCACCGGCGATGGCACCGATGATCGCGCCAATTCCAGCACCTGCGCCGACCTTCTCAGCCGTGTTCTTGCCGCGTGAACTACCCTGACGGCGGTACTGATCGGTCTGGATGGCGTAGTACTTGTCGCCGACTTTCACCCGATCAAGCTGCAGCGCGAGCAACGATTGCCCGGCGAACTTCCCGGCACTTTTCACGTCCACAATATGGCCTTCGACGTCATAGCCTGCAGGAACCGCGACGTCACCCTCAACTGCCAGTGGTGAATCCAGCGTGGCGTGGAAAGTCTGGCCGGGCTGGCTGCGCTCGGAGTCAATGGTATCGACAAGCCGAACAGCCATGGTCGTGCCGGAAGGAATCGTCACCTTCACCGGCGCAGGCGGACCTGACGGAGGCGGTG
>Ga0209266_1001852_pt1 | contig 13658 bp, 14 predicted proteins | sample GraSoiAngelo_132_FD_185889 | JGI IMG/M metagenome (GOLD analysis project Ga0209266, IMG submission 185889) | Grasslands soil microbial communities from the Angelo Coastal Reserve, California, USA - 14_0929_02_40cm (SPAdes) (version 2) | ecosystem: Environmental > Terrestrial > Soil > Grasslands ...
CACGGGGGAGCGGGGTTGCTCGCGAGCGTGCATCCGGCGGCGTCGCTGGGACCCGTAGACGAACGGGCGAAGCCGACCGGTAGCGAGCGGGCAACCCCCGACCCCGGGACAGGACCCGCGACCCCGCTCAAGAAGCACAACCGGGTCGTAGGCCGCGCTAAGTCTTCTTCTTCGCCTTCTCGATGCGCTCGCGGTCGGCGAGCGCGTGCTTCACGGTGCCGAACTTCGAGAGGGTCGCACGGCGATCCGACTGGACGCCCCTGCGGAAGACGGGATCGCTCGCGCTGCGTCGAGCGAGATCGGCGTCGCGGCCGGCGGCGCCGATCGCGTCAACGATGCGACCGAGCGCGCTCGGCTTCTTGAGCTTCTTCTTTGCGGTCAACGCTTGTATACGGGCGTGATCCAGCTTCGGTACTTCGCCGCTTTGCCACGGACAGCGTCGAAGTAGATCTCGCTCACTTTCGCGGTGATGGGGCCTCGCTCGCCCTTGCCGATGGCGCGGTGATCGATGCTCGTCACGGGCGAGATCTGCGCGCCCGTGCCGCAGAGGAACACCTCGTCGGCGACGTAGAGCTCGGTCCGGTCCACCTGGCGTATCGCCGTGGGGATGGCGCTGTCCGCGGCGATCTTGAGGATGCAGGTGCGGGTGATGCCCTCGAGGATGTTGTCTGTACCGGGCGGGGTGATCAGGGTTCCGTCGCGAACGAGGAAGAGGTTCTCGGCGCTTCCCTCGCTCACGTGGCCGTCCTGCGTGAGGACGATCGCTTCGTCGAAGCCCGCCTCCTGCGCCTCGGTCTTCGCGAGGGCCGCGTTCACGTACGCGCCGGTGATCTTGCTGCGCGCGGGAATCGCGTTGTCGTCGGTCCGCCGCCAGCTCGAGACGCTGCACGCGATCCCGCGGTCGATGTCGATATAGGTGCCGAAGGGGACAGCGAAGACCGTGAAGCTGTCCTCGAGATCGTGGAGCCGGACGCCGATGACCGGACTCGACTTGTACGCGATCGGCCGGACGTAGGCGTCCTCGCGGTAGTTGCACTTGCGCAGGAGCTCGAGCGTGATGCCGACGAGATCGTCCGCCGTGTACGGGAGACCGATCCGCATGATCCGGCAGGAGCGGTGGAGCCGCAGGAAATGCTCCTTTAGATGGAGGACATAGAGCTGTTCGTCTTGCGCGTTCCAGTAGGCACGGATGCCCTCGAAGACGCCGGTCCCGTAGTTGAACGCGTGCGTCAGGACGCTCACCTTGGCGTCCCGAACGGGGATGAACTCGCCATCGAGGAAGGCAAACGCGGTATCTGGGGCGGCGCCCCGTCGCAGCGACGTCGGTCTGGTCAGCTCCTGCACCATGCCCACACTCCTTGCTCGGCCACGCGACCGAACGAGCTCTGGACCGGCCTAACGCACGCCCCGTGCCGACCCGCTTCCGCCATTGTGACAGGATAAGTCGCGGTCAGACCGCCGGTGTGACCCCTTAGACACCGCGGTTCGTACCTGCAACATGGAGGTGCGTGTCATGACGAGGTCCGTGATCCGAACCGCGGCGATCCTGGTTGCCGCGCTCGTCACTCTCTCCGCTTGCGCCACGGCGAACGCCCCTTCGGCGACCCCGACCGCGAGCTTGGCCTCGGCTTCGGCGGCCGCGATCATCCAGCCGACCCATCCGGTCGAGTTCGTCATCAGCACCGCGCCGGGTGGCGGCTCGGACATGTACGCGCGCGCGATGGCGACGATCATCGAGACCAAGAAGTTCTCGCCTCAGCCGGTGACGCCACTGAACAAAGAGGGTGGCTCCGGCGCCGTCGCCTTCCAGTACGTGTTCGAGAAAACAGGCGACATGCATTACGTGATGATCACGCTCAACAGCTTCTTCACTACCATCATCACGCAGAAGCTCGCATTCAAAGCAACGGACTTCACACCTGTCGCCAACCTCGCGCTCGACCCGTTCTTCCTGTGGGTGAATGATGACAGCCCCTGGAAGACGGCCCAGGACTTCATCGATGCGGCCAAGAAGGATTCGCTCACCGTGGCCGGAACCGGTGCGAAGCAGGAAGATGAAGCTCTCTTCCGCCGCATCCAGGACACGATGCAAACGAAGCCCTTCACCTACATCAGCCAGACCTCGGGCGCCACCGTCGCGGCGGCCGTTGCCGGACATCAAGGTGGCGTCGTCGCGTCAGTGAACAACCCGAGCGAAGGTCTGCAGCTGTATCAGGCCAAGAAAATGAAGCCGCTCTGCGCGTTCATGCCGGCGAGCCCGACGACCGCCGTGTACGCGAGCCTCCCGACGTGCAAGTCGCAGGGGATCGCGATCGACGACTACTTCATCATGCGCGCGATCATGGCGCCGCCCGGACTCTCGGCGGGACAGCAGGCATTCTGGGTCGACGTCTTCAAGAAGGTCTACGACTCCGACGAGTGGAAGAAGTTCATGAGCGACAACGCTCTTCAGCCGGACTTCAAATCGGGGCTCGAGTTCCGCCTGTTCATCCAGCAGTACCAGCAGCTCCATCAAGACATCGCGACGAAGTTCAAGTGGGTCTGATCACGGCCACGTGAGGCCGTACCAAGTAGCGACGGCGGCGGTGGTCGTTCTGATCGCCGCCGTCGCCATGTTCGACTCGAGGGCCGCGTTCAGCCCCTCGGCCGGCACCGCGCCGGGCGACGTGGGCGCGCGCTGGTATCCCTTCTGGGCCGCGTCAATCATGGGCGTCGCCTCGGTCATCGTCGGGTACCGTGCCCTTACCACGCCGCAAGGGGCCGAAGGCGCTTTCGAGGGATCACGGAGCCTGTTCGCCGTCCTCAAGCTGGCGGTGCCAATGCTCGCGTATGCCTTGTTGATCGGCGGGATCAAATGGCGGACCACCGACTTCACCTACACGGTCATCCCGCCGTTCGGCTTCTATCTGTCGACCGCCCTCTATATGAGCCTCTTCGCGTGGTGGCTAGGGCGCTATAAGGTCTGGTGGGTCGGGGCGATCGCGGTCGCCTTCCCGATCGTCATCTTCGCAGTCTTCGAGCTCGGTTTCCGCGTCAGCCTCCCCAAGAGCTTCCTTTACGAAACCGGCGTCCTCCCGTTCTAGATGGAGGTCTTTGGCGACCTCGCCGGCGGGTTCGCGACGGCGCTCCATCCCATCAACATGGCGATGCTCTTCGTCGCAGTCGTCCTCGGTCTGGTCATCGGCGTTCTCCCAGGGCTCGGCGGGACGAGCGGCGTCGCGATCCTCCTTCCCATCACCGTCTTCATCGCGCACGGCTCGCTGCCCGGGTCGGACGCGACCACCGCGATCATCTTCCTCGCCGGCATCTACTGGGGTGCGCTCTTCGGAGGGGTCATCACCTCGATCCTCTTCAATATCCCCGGCGAGCCGTGGGCCGTCGTTCTGCTCTTCGACGGCTTCCCGCTCGCGAAGCGCCTCGGCAAGCCGGGCCTCGCGCTCTCGAGCTCCTTCGTCTCGTCGTTCCTGGGGGCGCTCGTGTCCACGATCCTCTTCACGTTCTTCGCGCTCCCGATCGCTTTGAAGGCGCTCGAGTTCGGGCCAGCCGAGCTCTTCGCCGTCTTCTTGCTGTCCTTCGCCACGCTCATCGGGCTCGGGGCGGAAGCGCCGATGAAGAGCGTCGCGATGCTGGCCCTGGGCCTCCTCCTCGCCGCAGTTGGCTTTGACACCATCACCGGAGAGCAGCGGCTGAACTTCGGCCAGGTCTCTCTGCTCTCGGGCATCGGCTTCGTTCCGGTGACGATCGGCCTCTTCGGGATCGGCGAGATCCTCGCTTCGGCCGAAGAGCAGGGCATCGGATTCGTCGAGAACATCCCAGCGCGCCTCGGCCTGACCGATGTCTTCGAAGCCCTTCGCGAGCTCCGCAAACGGCTTCGCCTCGTCTTGTCGAACGCGATCATAGGATTCTTCTTTGGCGTTCTGCCGGGCCACGGCGCGACCGCCGCGTCGTTCCTCGGCTACGGCCTCGCGCGCCAGTACTCGAGCAACAAAGAGAACTTCGGCAAGGGCGAGATCTCCGGGATCATGGGGCCGCAGGCCGCGGCCGACTCTGCGGGGGTCGCTTCACTCGTACCGATGATCACACTCGGGATACCCGGCTCGCCAACGTCCGCGGTGATCATGGCCGGCCTTTTCATTTGGGGATTACAGCCCGGCCCGGTGCTCTTCATCCAGCATCCCGATTTTGTATGGGGGCTCATAGCGAGCATCTACCTCGGCCACCTGCTCACGTTCATCCTGTGCCTGCTCGCGGTGCCGCTCCTCGCGATGATCATGCGCGTCCCCTACGCGATCATCACGCCGTTCATCGTCGTCATCTCGATCATCGGCTCGTACTCGCTGAACAACAGCATGCTCGACGTCTTCATCACGGTCGTCTTCGGGCTCATCGGGTACTGGCTGCGCAAGATGAAGTACCCGCTGGCGCCGCTGGTGGTCGCGCTCGTACTTGGAGACTCCACCGAGCGAGAGCTCCGCAAGGCGCTCATCGCCGGTCACGGCAGCCCGCTGTACTTCTTCAACAGCGCCCTTTCGACCGTGCTTATCGTCGCCGCCGTGGTCCTCGTGCTCATCCCGCTCGTACGCACCATCCGCGCGCGCCGGCGGGGCGCCGCGCAGGCAGCCGTCGCCCACCCCTAGAGTTCGGCGGCCATGACCGGCTGGGACATCGCGCTGATCGTGGGCGCGTTCGTCCTGATCCTCGTCGGCGCCGAGGTCTTCACGAACGGCGTGGAATGGCTGGGCCTGAAGCTGCGGATCAGCGAAGGCGCGACCGGCAGCATTCTCGCGGCAATCGGCACGGCGACGCCGGAGACCCTGATCCCGGTCGTCGGCGCGATCCTCGGCGCGCCGTTCATGCTCGGCACGCTCGTCATGCTCCTTATCGGCGTCACCGCTTTCGTGCTACGCAAGAAGCGGAAGCGCAACACCCTTCACGTGGACGCGGCGCATGCCGTGCGCGACCTCTCGTTCTTCCTCGTGCTCTACGCGATCGCGCTCGGCCTCGCCCTGCTCCCGACGGACCTTCACTTCCTCAAGGGTTATCTCGGCTGGGTCTTCCTGCCCGCGTATTTCCTCTACCTATTTCTCGTGCTGCGCACCCCGCGGCGGAGCGCCGAGGACATCGAGGAGGAGATGGAGGAGCGGGAGGCGTTCGACCAGCTCACTTTCGTAGCCCTCCTGGGCCGGGTCGGCGTCACCTTGCGGGACGCGACTCCGCCGCTCTGGCTCGTCCTGATCCAGACGATCGTCGCCTTTGCCATGATCGTGTTCGGCGCTCGTTTCTTCGCCGACTTCGTCGAAGACTTCTCCCACGCGATGCACTTCAACACCCTGCTCGTCGCGCTGATCCTCGCGCCCCTCGCGACGGAGCTACCCGAAGCCGCCAACTCACTCATCTGGACGCGCGATAGCAAGGACGTGATCGCTCTTGGCAACGTGACCGGCGCGATGGTCTTTCAGTCGACCTTTCCGGTCACGATCGGCGTCCTTCTCACGCCCTGGCAGCTCGGGCAGTTCGGGACGGTCGCCGCCGTCTTCGCTCTGATCTCCGGCCTCCTGATCTACGTGCAGCTGCGCGTCCGGGCGCGTGAGAACGCACTTCCGCTTTCGTCGCTGATGGTCGGAGGAAGCCTGTACGTTGTCTTCATCGGTTACGTCCTGTGGAGCGTGCTGGCCTGAGCCGACGGCACGGCGGGCGAGCGGCCCTAGAATTCGCACGTCGCGCCCGCGGCCTCGCCCACGGCACGCGACATTTAGAGGGGGTAGGTAATGAAGCGTGCTCTCGCGTTCCTGCTACTTGCCACAACCGTCGTCGCGGCTTGCGGCGGTAACGTCGCCGCGTCCCCGACGCCCAGTGCCACCGCGTCCGCGACGGCGACGGCGAAGCCCATCCAGGTTGGACTCGTAACCGACGTCGGCGGTCTCAACGACAAGAGCTTCAACCAAGCGGCGAACACCGGCCGGCTGAACGCGGAGAAGGACTTCGGCCTCAAGACGAGCGTCATCGAGTCCAAGAAGCAAGAGGACTACGTCCCGAACCTCACCACGTTCGCGCAGCAGAACTACGACCTCGTGATCGCGGTCGGCTTCCTCATGCAGAACGCGGCGTGGAAAGTCGCGAAGCAGTTCCCGAACGTGAAGTTCGCGATCATCGATGGCGCGCCGGCGAATGACGCCGGCAATACCGAGAATCTCCCGAACGTGGCGAACCTGTTCTTCAAAGAGCAGGAAGCCGGTTACCTCGTCGGCGTGATCGCGGCGACGATGGCGAAGAACATGGTCGGCAAGGCGACTCACAACACCGTCTGCTCGATGGGCGGCATCCCGATCCCGCCGGTCGACCACTACATCGCCGGCTACCAGGACGCCATCAAGACGATCAGCCCAACGACCACGATCCTGAACGGGTACAGCAATGACTTCGTCGATCAGCAGAAGGGCAAGGAAGTCGGTCTCAACCACATCAGCAAAGGCTGCGACATCCTCTTCCAGGTGGCGGGCGGCTCGGGCCTCGGCTACATCGCCGCCGCGAAAGAGAAGGGCGTGTACGCGATCGGTGTGGATGTTGACCAGATCGACGTCGCGCCGGGCACGGTCATCACCAGCGCGATGAAGCGCGTGGACAAAGCGGTCTACGACACGTCGAACGCGGTGAAGAGCGGCTCGTTCAAGGCCGGCGACAACTTCTTCAGCGCCACGAACGATGGCATCGCATTCGGCAAGCTCGACCCGGTCGTGCCGGCGGACGCGAAGGCGGCCGCTGACAAAGCGCTCGCGGACATCAAGAGCGGCGCGATCAAGCCCAAGACAGACCTCACCGTCAAGTAACAGGCAGCTCGTTGGCGAGCGAACCGCAGGCAACCCCGACGGGGCCGGCAACGGCCCCGTCGGTGCGCCAGCCGACCGCGCAATGGGCGAGAGGGCCCGCCGTCCCCGTCGCCTCGGTGGTCTTCGCGCTCGCGATCGGCGCGATCTTCGTCCTTCTCTCCGGTCACGATCCGATCGCCGCATACATCGATCTCTTCCGTGGCGCCTTCGGTAGCCCCTACGACATCACCGAGACGCTCATTCAGACCATTCCGCTCGTCCTCGCGGGACTGGCGGTCGCGGTGGCCTTCCGCACGGGCCTCTTCAATATCGGAGCCGAGAGCCAGCTCCTGATCGGCGCGGTCGCGGCGGGGGCGGTCGGCGCGCGCTTCGCGGATCTCCCCGGATTCGTGCTCTTCCCGATGGTCCTGGCCGCAGGGATCGGCGCCGGAGCGGGATGGGCGGCGATCGCCGGCTATCTCAAGGCGGCGCGCGGAGTGAACGAGGTGATCACGACGATCATGCAGAACTACATCGTCGTGTTCGTGATGCACTGGCTCCTCCAGAACGGGCCGATGACCGCACCGAACGCGCTCGGGACTCCGGCCTCCGCGCCGATCGGCGCGGGCGCGGTGCTCCCCATCATCATCCCGAACGAGCTCGTCCCCTTGACGCGACTTCACGCCGGAATCTTCCTGGCGATCGCCGCGGTCGTCGTGTTCTGGTTCCTGCTCTGGCGAACGCCGCTAGGCTATGAGCTTCGCGCGGTCGGCCTTGGGGCACGGGCAGCGGCGCAGGCGGGCATCGATCCGCGCACACGCATCGTCATCGCGATGGCCATCGCCGGCGGCTTCGCGGGCCTGGCTGGCATGATTCAGGTCACGGGCGTCTTCCACCGGGTATTCGATGGGTTCTCCTCGGGTTATGGCTTCGACGCGATCGCGGTCGCCCTCCTCGGAAAGAACTCGCCCATCGGGATCGCCCTCGCGGCTCTGCTGTTCGGCGCGTTCGCGCGCGGTGGCTCGATCATGCAGGCCAATGCCGGCGTCTCGGCGCAGCTCGTTTCGGTCATCGAGGCGGTCGTCCTCTTCGTCATCGCCGCTGAGCTCATCGTTCGTGTGCTGACCGCCCGCCGGCGGGAACGTAAGCCGCTCGAGGCCATCGCGTGACCATCGACCAGCTCATCGGCGCCGGGGTCCTCGCGGCCACGTTGCGCCTCGCGACGCCGATCCTCCTCGCGGCTCTCGGCGGCGTGGTGTCCGAGCGCGCCGGCGTCGTCAACATCGCGCTCGAGGGCTGCATGCTCGTGGGAGCGTTCTTCGGCGTCGTCGCGGCCGATCAGTCACACAGCGTCGTCGTGGCGCTCGTGGCCGCGATGGCGGTCGGCGCGGGGCTGGCCGCGATCCATGCCGTCGCCGCGATCCATCTCCGGAGCGACCAGATCGTGTCGGGGATGGCGCTCAACATCCTCGCGCTCGGGCTGACGAGCTATCTGGACTACCAGTTCTACGGAACCACGGGAACGCCATCGGATCTGGCAGGCGTGCCCGATATCGAAATCGCTCCGCTGGCCGCGGTGCCGTTCGTCGGCGACGTCATCGCTCACCAGAACGCGATCGTCTGGGCCGGCCTCGCGCTGGTCGTGCTCATCCAGGTCTTCCTCTTTCGCACAGTGCCGGGTCTGCGCTTGCGTGCCGTCGGCGAGCACCCTCGCGCCGCCGAGACGGTCGGTATCGCGGTGCGCCAAACGCGGTATTGGGCGGTGATCGCCTCCGGGATGCTCGCGGCGCTCGGGGGCGCCTACCTCTCGCTCTCGGTCGCGCACTCGTTCACCGACGGCATGACCGGCGGGCGCGGGTTCATCGGTCTCGCGGCGATGATCTTCGGACGCTGGACACCCGTCGGCGCGCTCGTGGCCTCTCTCATCTTCGGATACGGGACCGCACTGTCGTTCTCGCTACAGGGCGCATCGATCGGTGACGTCCGCGTTCCGGTGCAGCTCCTCTCCACGCTCCCGTACGTGCTCACGATCCTCGCGGTCGCCGGGTTCGTCGGTCGGTCGCGCCCGCCCGCCGCGGACGGGATCCCCTACGAGACCGAGGGACACGCATGATCGGCGCGCGCCCGGAGCGTGCGCGTACCACGGGGGCTACCGCCGTCGGCACCGAGCGCGTGCCGCTTCTCGAGATGCGCGGCATCCGGAAGCGCTTCGGAGATCTCCAGGCGCTCGACGAGGTCGACCTCGTGGTGAACGAGGGCGAGATCCACGCTCTTGTCGGCGAGAACGGCGCAGGCAAGACGACCCTCATGAACGTCCTCTACGGCCTCTATCACCCCGACTCCGGGACGATCCGCTATCGCGAGCGCGACGTGCGCATCACAGGACCGCGCGACGCCATCGCGCTCGGCATCGGGATGATCCACCAGCACTTCATGCTCGTGCCGCCGCTCACCGTTGCCGAGAACGTCGTCCTCGGCGATGAGCGCGGCGGTCCGGTCCTCGACGACCGGGCCATAGAGGAGCGCGTTCGCGGGCTCGAGGAGCGTTTCGCGATCGCGGTCGAGCCCGGAGCCCGCGTCGAGGACATTCCGCTCGGGCTTCAGCAGCGCGTCGAGATCCTCAAAGTTCTCTATCGCGGTTCCGAGCTCTTGATATTCGACGAGCCGACCGCGGTCCTCACTCCCCAGGAGGTGGACGAGCTCTTCGCGATCGTCCGGACGCTCCGTGAAGAGGGCAAAACGCTCATCCTCATCACCCACAAGCTTCGCGAGGTGATGGCGGTCACCGATCGAATCACGGTGCTGCGAGGAGGCCGCAACGCCGGCGAACTGGTCACGAAGCAAACAACGCCGGCTGAGATCGCACGCGCGATGGTCGGACGCGAGATGAAGCAGCTCAAAGCGCGGGCAACCCCGCCGCGCACCGAGGTCATCCTCGACGTGCGTGGGCTCGAGGCACTGAGTGATCGGGGCAGCCCGGCGCTGCGCGGCATCGACTTCGAGATCCGCTCTGGCGAGATCCTCGGCATCGCCGGCGTCGGCGGCAATGGACAGAGCGAGCTCGCCCAGTGCCTGCTCGGCTTGCGTAAAGTTGCCGCCGGCACGATCCGCATCGGCGGCATCGACATCTCCCGAGACGATCCCAAACGCACGCGTGCGCGCGGCGTGGCCTACGTCCCGGAGGATCGCCGGATCGAGGGGCTCGTCCTCGCGTTCACCGTCGCCGACGACTTCATCCTGGGGAAGCAGGACCGACCGCCGTACGCGGCGAACGGAATCGTTCTCGACCCGGCCGCCATCCTCAAAGCGGGCGGGCGGCTCGCCGTCGAGTACGACGTCCGGCCGCCGAATCCCCGGGCGATCGTCGCCAACCTATCCGGCGGCAATCAGCAAAAGGTCGTGCTCGGTCGCGAGCTCTCGGAACGGCCCAAGCTCATCGTCGTCTCGCAGCCGACACGCGGGCTCGATATCGCCGCGACGGAGTACGTCCACGAGCGTCTCCTCGAGCAGCGCGGACAGGGCGCGGCCATCCTCCTCGTGTCATCGGAGCTCGACGAGATCCGCGCTCTCTCCGATCGGATCGCGGTGATGTTCGAAGGTCGCATCGTCGCCGTGCTCGACGCGGCCTCAGCCACCGAAGAGCGTCTCGGCCTCCTCATGGCGGGACACACGGAGGCCGCCGCTTAGTTGGGGCCCTACTGCTTGAGGTGTTGGTAATCCATATGCGAGGGTTCTAGGAAACTCACTTCTCGACGGTTGTCGCGCCGGGCAGCGTTCGGGACGTTGGGCTGATGCGAGCGGAAGGAGTGCTGGGTGTGATTCTCCCGAAGGTCCGCGACCGTCGTTTCGTGACGATCCGCCGCGGTGGGACGCTGACCGATTCGGATCACCAACTGCTCGCCCGATCGAGCAGGTTCGCGCGTGGGTGCGCCGCGAGATCACGATGACCCAGGCTCGCAATGCGGCCGGCCACGCAATGGCCGCGGCCAGAGACCTGAGTGGGGCAGCACGGCATGCCGCCTACGCTGCCGGCCAGGCCGCGGCCGTCGCGCACGTCGCGGCGCATGAGCTCGGCGCGGCCGCCTATGCGATCAAGGCCGCACGTGCTGCTGCCCCGGAAGGAAAGCGCGAGATCGCAGGGCGACTCGAGTGCCGCTGGCAGCGCGACCAGCTCCCGGACGCGATTCGCGAGCTCGTACTCGACGACCAGCGCTTGCGGAACGACATCTGCTGGTCGGTATTCGACTGGGGGCCTAGTTAGCGCGTGGGCGCGAGCTCCTCAACGTGCGCTTCCGCGACCACCTCGTAGCGCTCGACGGCGGTGATCTTCACGATGCTCGAAGCCCGCGATCGAAGCTGTGCCGCGTCATCCTCGGTCGCATGAAGAGCGGATTCGCTCTCGAAGAGCGTCACGCTGAATCCCTTGCCGGTCGCGCGATCGACGAGCCAGTACCCGCCCTTGAACCCTTGAAGCCTCTTCGCCGCGGGAGCGATCGTCTCTTTGATCAGCTTGGTCCCGGCTTCGAGCTCGCTTGGCGATCCCTCGTACCTCGTGACACGAGCGAACATTTCGTTCCTCCCCTTTGCGTTCGATAACCGAGGCAAGCCTACGCGCGGGATGTACCAGGCAGGCACACGCGCCAGCTCAAACGACGCCGAGCTCGTCCAGAGAGCGATGCAAATCGGCAGGATCGCGGTACACGCGGAACGCGCCCGCCGAGGTGAGCTCGTCCCACCCGTAGCCGCCGGAGAGCAGTCCGACGCTCAACATGCCCGCGCGCCGGGCGGCGAGCAGATCCCAGACCGCGTCGCCGACCACGTAGCAATCGCGGATGTCGACCCCGAGCTGCTCCTGGCATCGCAGAAAAAGATCCGGCTCGGGTTTCGCGCGAAGAACGTCGCCTCGATCGACGACCACCATGTCAGCCGGGACGCCGAGCGCCGCGAGCGAGCTGTCGATCTCCGGGTGCCGGCCCGAGGTGGCGATCCCGTGCGGCACCTTCTGTTCGCGCAGCCACCGCAGCAGGGCGACCGCGCCAGGAAGCGGCCGGCGCTCCGGCAGGACCTCGCGAAAGAGCTCGCCGTGCCGTGTCTGGATCCGGCCGGCGTCCTCGTCGCTGAGCGGCTTCCCGATCTCGCGGGCCACCGCTCGGGTGAAGAGGCCGCCGCTCATCCCGATGCGCCGGTGGATCTTCCAGCCATCGATCGCGAGACCCGACTCGGCTAGCGCGCGTTGCCACGCGAAGACGTGGGCATACACGGTGTCAATCAGCGTTCCGTCGAGATCGAAAATGAGTGCGCGCATGTGCGGGCAGCGCCGAGCCTACGCTGGCGCGGAGAGTTGACGGGGACCAGTGACCGCCGTACGCTCCCGGGCACATCTGGTCTGACCACCTGACCAGAGGCTATTTTGGGGAGGTAAGCCCCTGACCGTCATCGAGCCGATCCGCCGGAGCCGCCTGTACCAGGGCATCGTCCAGCAGATCGAAGGACTCCTCGAAAAGGGTGACCTTCGCCCTGGCGACCAGCTTCCGCCTGAGCGACAGCTCGCCGAGCAGTTCCAGGTGTCGCGCGCATCGGTCCGCGAGGCCCTTCGCACGCTCGAGCTCCTCGGCATCGTGGAGACCCGAGCCGGTGGTGGCACGTTCGTGCGCCAGACGTCGCCGGACGATCTCGCGCGCCCGCTAACGAGTCTTATGTCCCGCGGGCACTCGCTCGCCGACGTCATCGAGTTCCGTGGGCTCATCGAACCAGCGATCGCCGCGCTCGCCGCGGAGCGCATCACCCAGCCTCAACTCGCAGAGCTCGCGGAGATCTTCGCCGCTCAGGAGCGAAAGGTCGCCGCGGCTGAGCCGTATGCCGACGAGGACACGCGCTTCCACGAGGTCATCGGCGAAGCGTCGCGCAACGAGCTCCTCACGACGATGCTCGGCGTCGTCTGGGACGTGATGCGCGAATCCCGCGAGCAGTGGCTCCAGACAAACCAGCGCGCGCATTCCTCTCTCGACGCGCACCGGCGCATCCTGGCCGCGCTTGGCGCCCACGATGGCGATGCCGCCCGGCGCGCCGCCGCGGACCACATCAAGTCGGTCGGCGAAGGCATCCTTCGGCTGATCGGAGGGAGCAAGGCATGAACGACCCGAAAGAGACCTCCATCACGGTCGAGGTCGTGTACCGCGGCATCTTCCAGAAGACCCTCGCACAGCGGATCTGCCGTTCGATCGTGCTCGCGGCACGCAAGCGCGGACACACCGGAACGGCATTCGCGCGATACGGTGACTCTCCCGAACGGAACGGCGTGCCTGCCAAGCAGTTTGCCGTCGTCGCCATCAATGACCTCGAGCTCGAGGCCTCGATGGCGAAGTACGAGCCCGCGGTCGTCGATGTCTCGATCGCCGTCGACGACACGCTCGTGAAGGGCGTGGAGTCGTGGGCCTGGTACGGGCGGCAGCCGATCTGGAAGCCGGTCAAGAAGGACGGCTTCCTGCTGGTCACGAGCGACAACAGTCCCGCCGAAGTCCTCGCGCAGACCGACGAGGCCGAGCGTCCGTACACGTTGGTCACGGTTCCGGGAGGGGCCTCCTTCGCGGGCCTCTGGGTCTTCAAGGACGACCACACCGACTACCGCGTGCTCGGCGCGCTCGCCAGGATCGAGCCCGAGTGGGTCCGCCTCGACGACGTCAAGGCGTTGATCAAGGAGCAGACGAAGGACGAGAGCGCCGTCCAATCAGCCCAGTACGGTTACGACGCGGCAAAGCTCCGTGCGGTGAAGGCGGGCGAGGGCACGAGCGGTCACGAGAAGCTGCAGTTCACAAAGCCCGGATGGACCACGATGCGCCCCGGCATCGTCGT
>Ga0209266_1001853_pt1 | contig 13657 bp, 12 predicted proteins | sample GraSoiAngelo_132_FD_185889 | JGI IMG/M metagenome (GOLD analysis project Ga0209266, IMG submission 185889) | Grasslands soil microbial communities from the Angelo Coastal Reserve, California, USA - 14_0929_02_40cm (SPAdes) (version 2) | ecosystem: Environmental > Terrestrial > Soil > Grasslands ...
ACCACCTCGTCATCACCGATCTCAGCCTGCAGGGTGTGAGCGGCATGGACGTGCTGCGCTGGGTGCGCGAGCACGCGTCGGAGACGGCGGTCATCATGATCACCGCCTTCGGCTCGGAGAAAATCGCCGTCGAGGCGATGAAGCTGGGCGCCGCCGACTACATCCCCAAGCCCTTCGACAACGACGAGATCGAGCTGGTCGTGGAGCGCCTGCTCGACGGCATGGAGGTGCGGCGCTCTCTCCGGCTCCTGCAGGAGCAGGTCGCGGGGGCGTATCGCTTCGGGAGCCTGATCGGCAAGAGCCCGCCGATGCAGCGCGTGTTCGACGTGATCCGCAAGGTGGCGGACACCGATCTGACGGTCCTCGTCCGCGGCCCGAGCGGCACAGGGAAGGAGCTGGTCGCCAACGCGCTCCACTACAACGGCCCGCGGCGCACGAAGCCGCTCGTCAAGGTGAACTGCGCGGCGTTCTCGCGCGAGCTGGTCGAGAGCGAGCTCTTCGGCCACGAGAAGGGCGCCTTCACGGGGGCGGTCACGGCGCGCGAGGGCAAGTTCGAGATCGCCGACGGCGGGACGCTCTTCCTCGACGAGATCGGCGACATGCGGCCCGAGACGCAGGCGAAGATCCTGCGCGTGCTCCAGGAGCGCGAGTTCGAGCGGGTGGGCGGCAACCGCACCCTCAAGGTCGACGTCCGCATCCTCGCCGCCACCAACCAGGACCTCGAGGCCAAGGTGAAGGCGGGGGGCTTCCGCGAGGACCTCTATTACCGGCTGAACGTCGTCTCGATCGTGCTCCCGCCGCTCGGCGAGCGGGTCGAGGACCTACCGCTCCTGATCGAGCACTTCCTGGCCGCTGCCGCGGCGCGCCTGAAGCGCGAGCCGAAGCCGCTTTCGCCCGAGGCGTACCGGGCGCTCTGCGCCCACGAGTGGCGGGGCAACGTGCGCGAGCTCGAGCACGCGATCGAACAGGCGGTGGCGCTCGGCTCCGGGCCCGAGATCGCGGTCGCCGACCTGCCCGCCTCGGTGCGCGGCGTGCCCTCCGACGGCGCCGCCGACCCGCCGGGCTCCTTCCGCGACGCGAAGCAGCGGGCGATCGAGCGCTTCGAGCGCCAGTTCATCCACGAGGCCCTCGCGCGCCATCACGGCAACATCTCGAAGGCCGCGGAGGACATGGGCATGTACCGCCAGCATCTCCAGTTGAAGCTCGCGGAGTACGGCATCGACGCGGCAGCGTACCGGGAGCGATGATGAGCATCACGGCCCGATTTGGGTCATCGGGTTGAAGCTCGATCAGGGCGGAGCTGGCCTCAGCTGGCGGTCGTCGCCAACCAGGCTCAGCTGTGAGTGACGGTCGCTCCGGCCCGGGGCGAGGGCCAGCGAGGAAAGGCGCAGCCCCTGCGGCGGTGGCCGTCTCGACCGCTTGCCCTCGACACGCTGGAGATCCGGATCGCGCCGGGCGAGTGCGGAGCTGGGGTCGGGCTGGTGAACGGGTCTCGTCATCGGGCGAGTCTCGAGCTGACGCGTCGCTGCCAGGTGGATGCGCGCGCGGGCGACGTCGAGGTACTCGGGCACGCACTCCGCGCCGGCCGCACGACGCGCGTGCATCACGGCGGCGCAGGCCGTGGTGCCGACGCCCATGAAGGGGTCGACGACCAGGTCACCGACGCGAGTGACCGTCAGCACGAATCGCTCGACGAGCTCGACCGGGAACTGGCAGGGATGGATGGTCTTCTCGACGTGGTTCGCCTTCACGTTGGGGAAGATCCAGACGTCGCCGGGGTTCTTGCCGAGCGGGTTCCCCGTGTATTCCCCGGCTCGGGGGCCCTTCCAGGCGCGCTTGCCTGGGTACTTCTGCGGCACGCGCACCGGATCGAGATGGAACGTGCAGTCGTTCCCCTTCGTGAACCACAGGATCACCTCGTAGCGGCCCGAGAAGCGGCGCTTGCAGTGGAGGCCGTGCTCGAAGTGCCAGACGACGCGGTTACGGAGCTTGAGGTCCCGGTGGCGGCGGAAGACCGGGTAGAGCAGCAGATCGAGGGGGACGATCTCGTCGCCCGTGACGTGGTTGCCGACTTCCCAACACAGGCTCCCGCCGCGGCGCAGGATGCGGACGCACTCGCCGATCACTTGCGCCTGGTCCCGGACGTACTCCTCGAGGTCCAGGCGCTTGCGCTCGTAGGCCTTGGCAAGGTTGTACGGGGGCGACGTGATGACGAGCTGCGCACAGTCGTCCGGCATCGTGCCCAGCAACTCTCGCGTGTCCCCCGGGTAGAGCACGACTGCCGCGTCGTCCGTCCACCGCTCCTGGATGCTCACCCCCATGTCCCCTCCCCGGCGCTGGTCGCCAGACTTTATTGCTGCCGTGCACCGGGAATGCAATGAGCCCCATGCGGAAGGTCACGAACCGCTTGCGGCCGAGGAAGGTGCGGACGAACGCCAGGATGACGCCTGCGCCGCGCAGGTAGGCGACGTCGGCCACGATGAAGAGCGCCTGCGTGTAGACTGCCGCGAGCATGGTCTAGCTAGGCCGCCGCCGCGTGGTCGTCGCGCGCGCCGAGCGGGCGGCTGTCCACCCGAGGCTCGCCCTCACGCGCGTCGCGCCCGAGCGCCGCCGAGAGCCCCGCCAGCACGGCCACCACCACGATCCCCCAGACGGCGAACAGCACCGCGGGCTCGATCACGGAGCCCACCATCCCGGTCGGGATCACGATTGCGCTCGGCAGCATGATCATTACCTCCTGCCAGCGTGGGAGTGCAGGTGACGTGCCAGCGTCGAGGGAGTGCGAAGCGCTCGACTCCACAGCGGATGGTGCATCCCCGGACGTGCGACGGGCGCATGCCCCGCCGTGCGGCCAGGCCGCATTCGATGCCTCAGCGCAACGCCGCCACCATCGCCGCCTGGTGTACCACCTTGAGCGCGACGCCGCGCTCGGACGCGAGACGCCGGCAGTCCTCGAACTCGGGCGCCACGTTGACCGTGCCGTCCGGCGCCCGCGCGATCTTGACCCGCACCGGTCCGTAGGACGTCTCGACCGTCCGCTCCTCGCGCGGCAGGACGAGGCGCCCCCACGTCGCGTGGCGGAGACCCAGGGTCGAGGTCTCGGCGAACACGATGCCCGCCAGCCGGTCGCGGTCCGCGGGCGCGGCCAGCACGCGCAGCATGGTCGCCGGGCGGCTCCGCTTCATCACCACCGGGACGAGGAAGGCGTCGCGCGCGCCGGCGCCGAGGAGCCGGTCGAGGACGTGCTCGTAGAGCTGCGGGCTCATGTCGTCGATGGTCGCCTCGAGGACGACGACCTCGTCCACGCCTGCGGCCACCACCGGCTCGCCGAGGAGGATGCGGAGCAGGTTCGGGCGGTCGGCGAGCTCGCGCTCGCCCGCGCCGTAGCCGACGGCCTCGATGCGCATCTCGGGCACGGCCTCGCGCTGCGCGAGCGCCGCGACGATGGCGGCGCCGGTCGGCGTCACCAGCTCGACCGCGCCGTCCTCGAGCCGGACCGGGCGGCCGGCGACCAGCAGGGCCACGGCCGGGGGCGGCACCGGCAGGGGGCCGTGCGCCGAGCGCGCGCGCCCCTGGCCGAGCGGCAGCGGCCCGGCGTAGACGGCCTCGACCCCCAGGTGGACGAAGCCGAGCGCGGCCCCCACCACGTCCACGATCGCGTCGAGCGCGCCGACCTCGTGGAACTGGACCGCATCGGCGGGGACGCCGTGCACGCGCCCCTCGGCCTCGGCGAGACGCGCGAAGACGGCGAGCGCGCGCTCCTTCACGGGCGCGGTGAGCCGACTCTGCGCGAGCAGGTCGCGGATCTCTCCCCAGGCGCGGTGCCCGTGGCCGTGCGCGTGCGTCCCCTCGTCCGGGTGCTCGCCATGGACGTGAACGTGGAACTTGGTCGCCGCGATGCCCGAGCGCGCGACCCGCTCGACGGCGACCTCCACCCCGGGGAGCGCGAGCACCCCGATCGCCTCGCGCAACGCCGCCAGCGGAAGGCCCAGGTCGACCAGCGCGCCGACCGTCATGTCGCCGCTGATGCCCGAGAACGCGTCCAGGTAGGCGATCCTCACCGCGGCCCTCCACGTCGATGCCCTCCACGTCGATTGCACCCGCCCTGCCCCGGTGCTACAGCGGTCCCCGCGGAGCTCGCCATGAGAAAGCGCGAACTCGATGCGTTTCGCATGCTCCTCGAGGAGCGGCGCCACGAGCTGATCAACGAAGCCTCCCGCACCGTCGACGGCATGGGGGAGAACCGCGAGCAGTTCCCCGACCCGACCGATCGCGCGTCGCTCGAAGGCAACCGCAACCTCCTGCTCCGCATCCGCGACCGCGAGCGCAAGCTCATCTCGAAGATCGACGAGGCGCTCGGACGCATCGAGGACGGCTCGTACGGCAAGTGCGAGGAGTGCGGGGCGGACATCGGCCTCGAGCGCCTGAGGGCGCGCCCGGTGACCACGCTCTGCATCGACTGCAAGTCGCTCCAGGAAGCGCAGGAGCGGAAGCTCCGCACCACGTGAGCGCACCGCGCAAGGCGGTGATCCCGGCGGCGGGGTTGGGGACGCGCTTCCTGCCCGTGACCAAGGCGGTCCCCAAGGAGATGCTGCCGATCGTCGACGTCCCGATCATCCAGTACATCGTCGAGGAGGTCGTCGAGTCGGGGCTGACCGACGTCGTCTTCGTCACCGGCCGGGGCAAGAGCGCGCTCGAGGACCACTTCGACGTCTCGCCCGAGCTCGAGCGCTTCCTCGAGGAGAAGGGGAAGCCGGACCTCCTCAAGATGGTCCGCGAGGTGTCGCGCATGGCGCACGTCGTCTCGGTACGCCAGAAGGAGCCGCTCGGCCTCGGGCACGCGGTGCTGGTGGCGCGCCGCTACGTCGGCAACGAGCCCTTCGCGGTGCTGCTCGGCGACGTCATCATCGACGCGGCGGTCCCCTGCACCCGCCAGCTCCTCCAGGTCTACGCGACGCATGGCCCGGTGATCGCGCTCCTCGCCGTGCCGCCCGAGAAGACGCACCTCTACGGCGTCATCGCGGGCAAGCCGATCGCGAAGGGCTTGTACCACGTCGACACGCTGGTCGAGAAACCCGCGCCGGGCACGGCGCCCACCAACCTCTCGGTCCTCGGCCGCTATGTGCTGCCGCCGGAGATCTTCGACATCCTCGAGCGCACGGCGCCCGGCAGGGGCGGCGAGATCCAGCTGACCGACGGCCTCCAGACGCTCGCCAGGCGCCTGTCGCTCTACGGCCTCGAGACCGAGGGCCGGCTCTACGACGCGGGCGACCGCGTCGGCTTCGTCGAGGCGACGGTCGCCTTCGCGCTGAAGCGGCCGGAGCTGGCGGCGGAGCTGAGACCCGCGCTGCGCCGCCTGCTCGACGGTTAGCGTGGCGCGTTTCCGCCGCGGCGACACGCGGTCTCCGCGATGGCGACCAGGCGAGCGGCGAGGCGATCCTTCCGCTGCATCGCGTCATCGCAACTCCTCCACGTCCGGCCCGGCAAGTCCCGCGCCGACCTGCCGTTCGTGGTGCATCAGCACATGCCCTCGCGCCGGTCGTGGTGTCGCACCCGCCGTGCGCCCGCGCAAGAAGCACCGCATGTCGGGCATCTTGGTAGCAGGGTTCCCGCCGGCTCCGCCGAGCGCGTGACGCTGCTACCCGAAGGACGGGCTTGCCAGCGCGCGGTGCGGCATCTTACACTCCGAGGTCGTGGCCCGTAGAGTCGACCGTGCTCTGCTCGTGCTCGCTGCGATGGCGCTCTCGGCCGGGCCGCTCGCCGCAGGGGAGCCGACATGCGTCGTCGCGTACGACGCTGACCAGCTCACGGTGCACGCCAAGCGGGTACCTCTTGCGAACGTCGTACGAGAGATCGGCCGGCAGAGCGGCGCCGAGATCGTGGGCGAGGTGCGCAAGCCACGAGACGTGAGCCGCGACTTCGACCAGGTGCCGCTGGTCGACGCGCTCGCGCGCCTGCTCGGGGAGCAGAACTTCACGCTGCGCTACGGCCCGGAGGGCAAGCTGCGGACGATCGCTCTTCTCGGCGAGCCCCTCGCGGCCGCGGCGCAGACGACGCCGGCCGACGCGAGCAACCCGGACAAGCAGGCATCGGCGCGGCGGCATCGGCATCATGGCGTGCGATCCTCGCGCGAGACGCTCCCGGATGGGCAGGTGCTCGTGACGGTTGCGGGCACGGAGACGGGAAGGGCCACGAACCTGCGTGACGCGAGCAAGGGGTCGCCGGAAGATCCGGCTCGGCTCGGCGGGCTCTCCCAGCAGGGCGCGACGACGCAGGAGCAGTGGCCCGTGCCCGATGAACTCGACCGAAAGCTCCGCCGCAGCTTTCTCGATCTGCTCGCTCAGATGGACGAAGGCACTCTCGCCCAATACTTCACGACGCCGGAGGGCCAAAAGGCCCAGGCGCTCCTGGAGGACTTCGCTGCCAACCATCCGAGCGGCCGCGCCAATCAGAAGGCCAACGGCGTCCTCGACCGCGCCCCCGGGCGGGCGAGCCCGGCGCCGCAGGGCCACCGCTAGCGCCTAGCCCGGCCCCCATGCATCGCTGCGGGGTCGAAGCGCTACACGCGCGCGGAACGAACCCTGCCCCTGCCGTCCACCGCTGGGCGCGTCTACGACGCCTTCCGCCACTTGATCGAGCAGCCGATCGAGTGGACCTGCTCGCGCGGCGGCGCCTTCCCGGCGAGGAGCGCGTCCAGCGCGGCGGCGAGCTCCCGGCGCGTGACCCGGGCCGGCTCCCTCCAGTTGTCGTCGATGCGGCCGTGATAGGCGAGCCTGCGCGCCCGGTCGAAGACATAGATGTCGGGCGTGCACACCGCGCCGAAGGCGCGCGCCACGTCCTGCGTCTCGTCGAGCAGGTAAGGGAAGCCGTAGCCCTTCTCGCGCCAGCGGCGGAGCAGGTTCTCGGGCCGGTCGTCGGAGTAGTCGGTCGGGTCGTTGGAGCAGATGCCGACCAGCTGCACGCCGCGCGGCCCGTACTCGCGCTGGAGCGCGATGATGCGGTCCTCGACCGCCTGCACGTAAGGGCAGTGGTTGCAGATGAACATCACGACCAGCACCGGCGCGTCCCCGAAGTCGTCGCGGGCGAAGGTCTTGCCGTCGACGGAGCGGAGACGGAAGTCCGGGCACGGGGTGCCGAGCGTGAGGTTGCGACTCTCGGTGAGCACCATCTGGTTTCAGTTAGCGCCGTGCGGCGCGCGAGGCAAGGTGGTAGGGGGGTGACGGGGTGAACGTGATCGTCGATCTTCCGGCGGTGCGGCCCGGCCGGCTCGCGGATGGCGTCGCCGCGGCGGATCTCTCCGAGCACGTGCGCGCGTTCCGCGCCGTCCTGCACGGCGCGTGCGCCGAGCCGTTGCCCGACGGGGTCCGCCTCGTGCTCCGCCTCGACGTGCGGGGGATCGCGCGCCTGGCCGACCTGGTGCGTGCCGAGGCCGACGCCCTCCCCTTCTTCGGCTTTCGCCTGCTCGCCGAGCCGCCCGCGTGCTGGCTCGAGGTCACCGGCGCCGGGCGCGGGGGAGAGATCGCACGCGCGGTGTTCGGCGAGCTGGGGGCGTGAGCTCCAGGCCGCGCCTCGGACGTGCGGGAATTACAGCGGACGGCCGAGGGCGGCGGTCAGCCGAGGATCAGGTGCCGGTCGAGGGCACGACGATCACGAAGCGGTCCCTCTTGCCGAACGCCATCGCGTCGCGCTCGGTGGCGGTGAGCAGATCGAGGCGGAAGCCCTTGATGGCCGAGCCGCAGTCCTGGGCGCGGTACCAGCCGAGGCCCTCGACCCACACCCACGAGCCGTAGGGGATGAGCTTCGGGTCGACGGCGGCGATGCGCGCCTTCGGGTCCGCCTTCCAGAGCGTCGAGGTGAGCCCGTCGTTGAACTTCCCATACGCCGGGCTCCGCGGCAGATACTTGGTCACCGTGAAGCGCCGGCCCCAGGATTTCGTACCGACCGACGGCGCCATCTCGGTGGCCGCGAGGATGCTCTCGTGGCTGCGCGCGAGCGCGGCGAGCGCCATGTTGGAGCGCATCGCGGTCTTCCGGCACTCCTTCGCGTAGCGCTCGGTCGCGGTGAGGCGGAGCGCGCCCAGGTAGAGGCCGAGGGCGGTCACCGCACAGCCGCCGGCGAGGACGAGGAGCAAGAGCCGCTGCTTGCGGCTGGTCTTCAGCAGCTTCGCGAGCTTGTCCCGCAGGCGCTGGAGCTCGCAGAGATCGACGACGACTGCACTGTCCCAATCTGCCATGGGTTTTCCCCCCTGACGAGGATTTGACGCCCGGGGAGCTTCAAGAGTCGTGCCGCGGGCCGCCCACCACGCAGCCACGGGGCCGAGCAGCGTTCGCTCAAGCGCCCCTCACGGTCGACGGCGAAGGGTCGCGCAAGCGGTTCCTGGCACTCCGGCCAGGAGAGGGCACGGCTGCAAGGGCGCGGCCCTCGCAGGTGCCGGCTCAGGCGCCGTCCGCCTCGCGCAGCAGGCGGAGGAAGACCTGCCCGTAGCGCGCGAGCTTCGCCGGCCCCACACCCGCCACGGCGAGGAGCCCCGCCTCGTCGGTCGGGCGCGCGGCCGCCATGCGCGCCAGCACCGCATCGCTGAAGACGATGTAGGCGGGCACGCCCTCGGCGTCGGCGAGCGCGCGGCGGAGCGCGCGCAGGCGCTGGAAGAGCGCGCCATCGGCGGCGGGGGCGCCGGCCACGGCAGGCGCGGGCGCGGCCGGGGCCTCTGCGGCCTTCGCGGGCTTCACCAGCTCCGTGAAGGGCACGCCGCGGCACTCGTCGCACGACGCGCCGCAGGCCGCGACCGTCTCGTCGAAGTAGGCGACCAGGTTCCCCCAGCGGCAGCCGGGGGCGTCGGCGAGCTCGAACATGGCGCGCGTCTTCCCGCGCGCCTCGCGGCGGACGGTCTCGTCCTCGATGCCGTCCTGGAAGCGCTCGTGCGAGAGCACGTCGGCCCACGAGTAGAGGAGGAGGCAGTCGGCGGCGAGCCCGTCGCGGCCCGCGCGCCCGATCTCCTGGTAGTAGGACTCGATCGAGCGCGGCATCTCGCGGTGGATCACGTAACGCACGTTCGACTTGTCGATCCCCATGCCGAAGGCGATGGTGGCGACCACGACGTCGGCCTCGTCGCGCGCGAAGGCGTTCTGGTTGCGCTCGCGGACGGCGTCCTCGAGGCCGGCGTGGTAAGGGACGGCGCGCACCCCCGCCGCACGGAGGTAGTCCGTGAGCGACTCGACATTCCGGCGGCTGAGCGTGTAGATGATGCCGCTCTCGCCCGCGCGGCGGCGGACCCAGGCGAGGAGGTCCTTCCGCGAGCCGCGCCCGTCGCCCTTCTTGTGCGCCGTCAGGACCAGGTTCGGGCGGAGGAAGGAGCCCTTGAAGCCGTCGGGCTTCACCATGCCGAGCTGGCGGATGATGTCGCCGACGACCCGGCGGGTGGCGGTCGCGGTGAGGGCGAGGACGGGAATGCCGCCGAGCTCCTGCTTGAGCCCCTTGAGCTTGCGGTATGCGGGGCGGAAGTCGTGGCCCCACTCCGAGATGCAGTGCGCCTCGTCGACGACGACCAGCGACACGTTCACGCCGGCGAGGAAGGCGCGGAGGTTGCCCTCGAGACCCTCGGGCGCGACGTAGGCGAGCTCGTACTCGCCGGCCCGGAGCCGGCGCAGCCGATCACGCTTGGTCTCCCAGTCGAGCGTCGAGTTGATGACCGTCGCCCGGAAGGCGTTCCGCGTGAGCGCGTCCACCTGGTCCTTCATGAGCGAGATGAGCGGGCTCACGACGAGCACGGTGCCGGGGAGAAGGCGCGCGGGAATCTGGAAGGTGAGCGACTTCCCCGCGCCCGTCGGCATGACGCCGATGCAGTCGCGCCCCGAGAGCACGGTCGCGATGATCTTCTCCTGCCCCGGGCGGAAGTCCTGGTAACCGAAGACGCCGGTCAGGACGTCGCGGGGAGCGAGGCGGGGCGTGAGCGGGAGCTGATCGATGCGTGCCGTATAGCGGAGATGTCGCGCCGATCCAATTCGCGTGGCACGCCGCCTGCTCTCCTCGCATGAAGAGAACTATCGTTGCGATGCTCCTGGTGAGTGTCGTCGCTGGCCCGGCGAGCGCCGGGCGCCCGCGGCTCAGCGGCCCCGAAGCGCCGCGCGCAACGGATCTGTTGCGCGCTGAAACGCTGGCCGAGCAGGCCGAGAGGCGGCTGAAGGCGCCTCCACGTCACGGCCCGGCCTGGCGCCACGGCGGGTCGGGTTGGGACGACGACGGCGGCGCCGCCCCGGCATCGCGCGACTCCGTCATCATCCACCTGCACCCGTCGCGACGGCGCGCCCCACGGCCCTGAGCGCCGTCGGGGTGTCGTCGGGGTTGACGCGGGGAGGCCGTCTGGCTATGACGCGAGGCCTGCCCGGTTTGCCTGCCGTCCGGCGCCGTGCTCGGCGCGTGTGGGGCCGTAGCTCAGTTGGGAGAGCGCTAGAATCGCACTCTAGAGGTCGGGGGTTCGACTCCCCTCGGCTCCACTGATTTTGTTGGACTTTTCGGTGGGGAAGCTGCGGTGAAGGCGGATTGTGTAGTATCGGTCGCCGTCAGATTGGTCCGACCGACGACGTTGGCGCCGCCCACGTCGGTGAAGGGCGAACACGGTCGGCTACGACTACACCGACGGGGGCGGACCGCGCCGGCGTCCACCTCAGGGAGCCGATCTACTCGGGTTACGCGCCCACGCCGTGTCACCACCTCTCCAGCGTTACTCTCCAGCTTGACCAGCCTGGAGCACGAGCGGTGGAAGCGGGCGCACCCGAGTTCTGCCGCAAACGGGCATCAGGTAGGAGACGCTCAAGTCTCCAGCGGGCGTGGTCGATAGTCCGCATCAGGGGGAGCAGGCTACGAGCACCATCACCCCGTAGACGATCATCCCCTCGCCTCGCGGCCCGTATTCGCAAATCGTGATCGTCTATGGGTCCGGTGAGCACCTATGGCTGGCGCTTCGCGTCGTCTCACTGCGGCTACGGCGTCGATTTCGACCCGGCGGGCAAGCGCTCGCGGATCACGGACCCGACGTACCCAAGGTGTGAGAGCGCTCGGCAGCTATTCAGCCGGGTCGGGTAGTCGAGGTCCGTCCCGTGCAGGACCCGATGCCTCACCAGCGCGCCCTTCGGGACGACCTCCTCATCGGCGGCCGAGATTGGTAGCGGGGCGACGAGTGGATAGAGCAGCGCCTCGTCCAGATCGTCGCGCTTGACCGACTTCACCCACTTCGCCGTGCGTGGCTGCCCCTTCTTGCGCGAGTAGAGCCGCGTCTCCTTGTCCGCCTTCGTGAACTCCTGCCACAGCCCATCCGCCTGGGCGAGGAACACGGGTATCGAAAGCTCGTACTTCTGATCGCGGTGGGCCTCCAGTGCCCTCCCAAGGAACGGTTCCCGCAGGGGCGCCGTGGCGACCAGATCGTTGATGATGGCTTCGCGTCGCGACTCGAAGTGCTGACACAGCGCCTCGTTCGCCTTCTCCTCCTCGCCCGCGTCGAATCCCTTCGCGAACGTCACCAAATCGCCCATGGTCATGTCGTCGTCGGGATACCAGCCGTTCATCCCCAAGGTCTGGAGGGTGTCCCGTGTCTGACCGGGGAGGCGTGCGAAGGCTTCCCCCGCTTGCCTGATGAGGTCTTGAATCTCGGGAGAGCGAAAGACATCCACGACTTCCAAGGCGGGGCGCATGAGTGACCGAACCATCTCGTTGATGCGCTGATTCATCTGCTGGACTTGCTCCGTGAACCGCCCGATCACCTGTTGGGGCACCAGGCGAAGGCGGTCGCCCACCTCACCGACACGTCGGGCAGCGTCCCATGCCTCGCGAGGGATGAGCTTCGTCGCCCGCTCGGCTGCGGCACGCGCCTGCTTCACGATCTCCAACTCGTCGTTCGGCATAGCGCTTCAATAGCGGAAAGTGCCTGGAGCCGCCAAACCGCAACACGTTCCGGGCGTCATGGGCTGCAACGTCCTCTGGCGTCACCAGGGGATGATCGCGGAGCGCCCTGCGCGAGGCTGGTCATTTTGTGATAAGAATCACCCGTGCCACCCTTCCCCGAAGCTGACGCCCTCGCGCTACTGGTCCGGTGTCATCGCCGGTGCTGCGTCTGTCACAAGTTCTGCGGCGTGAAGATCGAGCTAGATCACATCCAGCCGCGCGGGCAGGGTGGTCCCGACACAATCGACAACGCGATAGCGGTCTGTTTTGAATGTCATGCGGAGATACACCTCTACAATCCAAAGCGGGAATGTCCCGCTCGCTGTTGAACGCCGGTGAGCGGCGGCTCCGGTGATGGCCGTCTATGCGACCTCCTTTCTGGTGTCCAGGGCCTTGCCGTCGAGCGTACGGATGAGGGCGGCGAGATCACCGTGACCGCGCACGCGGCGGAAGCTCCGGCGTACCTCGTGGAGTCCGGTCGCGATCCAGCGCACGAGCATCCGACCGTTGCGCCAGCGCCGGACGTTGCGGACGAAACGGCCGACGAGTCCGTTGAGGTTCTCGATCGCGTTCGTGCTGCGCAGGGTGCGGTAGAGCGCCCCGGTGACGCCGAGGCGCTGGAGGGAGAGCGTCTCCGTGAGCCCCTCGCGCAGCGAGGCGGCGGCGCCGGGGTGGGAGCGCTCCAGCCCGGCGGCGAGTTGCTCGAGGCGGCGCTGAGCGAGCGCGGCGTCCGCGAGGTCGTACGCCTCATCGAGCACACGGCGGACGCGCGGGCGCATCGCTTCCGGCAGATGGTCGAGGACGTTGCGCCGTTTGTGGACCTGGCAGCGTTGGACGACCGCCGTCGCGCCGCACGTCTCGCGGATCGCCTTGCGGAGTCCGGTCCCGCCGTCGATCAGGAAGAGGAGCGGCCGGTCGAGGTCGAGCCCGCGCTGGCGCAAGTCCGCCAGCAGCCCTTGGCAGACCGTCGCGTTCTCGGTCGTACCCTCGTGCAGCGCGAGGACGTGCTTCGTGCCCTGCGCATCCAGGCCCACGGCGAGGAGAATCACGTGGTCGCGGAAGTGGAGACCGTCGATGAGGACCACGCGGAGGTCGAGGCCGTCGAGCGGCTGCGCGAGCCACGTCGTGAGCCGGGCGCTCGTGAGGGCAACGAAGCGGCGCGAGACACTACTCTTCGCGACCGCCCGCTCACGGATCCCGGCTGGCAGCGGGTCGAGTGCGCGGTGGTACTGGCGGGTCGTAACCCCGATCGCGAGCGCCTCCAGCGTCCGGGCATCGAGTGGATCCCGGCCGCTGGCGTAGGCGAAGCTCGGCAGGACGAGCTCCGTGCCGTCGACGCTGCGCGCCCGCAGGCGCGGCACGCCGATGCGACGCCCACCGAGGGTGACCTCGCTGCGCACGCTCCCGCCCCGGTAGGCGCGGCGGGAGCGATCCGGGACGTTCTTCGGTCCGCAGAGTTGCCGGCGGTCGCGCTCCATCATCGCCGTCAGCACCTGCTGCCCGGCCTCGAGGCAAAGGCCGAAGAAGGCGGTGCGCGTGTCGGCGAGCACGTCGAGCAGGGGCAGCGGCAGCTGCACGGTGGCGACAGCGGGGGACGCGAGCGCTTCCCCGGCGGGCGATCCTGTGCGACTCTTCGTCATGGCGGCTCCTTCCGAATGGTTGTGGTGACCGCCGTCCTACCATGGACGGCGGAAGGAGCCGCCGCTCCTTCTTCAGCCCG
>Ga0209266_1001856_pt1 | contig 13651 bp, 10 predicted proteins | sample GraSoiAngelo_132_FD_185889 | JGI IMG/M metagenome (GOLD analysis project Ga0209266, IMG submission 185889) | Grasslands soil microbial communities from the Angelo Coastal Reserve, California, USA - 14_0929_02_40cm (SPAdes) (version 2) | ecosystem: Environmental > Terrestrial > Soil > Grasslands ...
CCCCTCCCCCTTCGAGCAACCAGTCGGCCAGCGCCGCGACCACCGCCCGGTACGCCTCGGTGCTCGCGCCGCCACGGAACGCCCAGCGGTACAATCCCCCCGCAGCGATGTCGGCACGGCGCGCCCCGCCCCCGCCCCCCTCGGAGAGGACGAGGACCGGCCGCGCCCTGCCGCGGCGCGCGAGCCGCGCGGTGAGCGCGACCACCGTCGCGCTGTCCGGCGCCGGGGACGGAACCGCGAGCGCCGCCACCGGGGGAAGCGAGTCCCACGCGACGCCGGCGAGCGCGGCGCTGAGCGGCGACGCTGGCGGGGCATCGACGTACCAGTCCCCCTCCTGCCCGGCAGCGGTATGCCACCGCAGCACGGCGCTTGGCCCGGAGAGCCGGCCCAGCGCCGCGGGGTCGCCACCCTCCACGACGAGCCGGGCACCGGAGACCGCGCGCCGCACGATGTCCGACCCGACGGGCGCGAGCGTAGTGGCGTCCCGCCAGCGCGACCCGCCGCCGGACACCGCTTCGGGCGCCACGAACATCTTGAGCGGGACGCGCGCCACGTCGGCCAGGGTGCGCGCCAGGAATCGCAGGTCCCAGTCGGGGGGCGCCGCCAGCACTACGACTGCCGGCGCGGAGCTGACCTCGACCACAAGCCGCCGCGCGTCGTCGCGGGGCTCGGAGTCCCGCACACCCTCCAACCGCACTTCGAGTGTCGACCAACCGGGAGACGGGAAACGGGAGACGGGAAACGCAAGTTCTGTCGACACGATCCCGCTATCAGGTAGCGACACGTCACGCGCCGCCAGCCGCCGCCCTTGGTCGACTACAGCAATCGTCGCGGCACGTTTCCCGTTTCCCGTTTCCCGGTTCCCGGCCGTTCCGTACGACACCGTCAACCGGATCGTATCCGTCTGCGCGACGCGCCGCGGCCCGTCGACCGCCGCGACGAAAGCGTCCCAAAACGGTGGGCGGGGGAGCACCACGACCCGCGGCGCGCGGCGCAGGTCCGGCGCCAGGCTTGCCACGTCCGCGAGCTCTCCGTCCGTGACGACAGCGACCGGCCCGCCGCGGGCTGCCGCCGCCGCGAGCGCGGGCTCGAGCCGACTCGCGCCGTAAGCCGGGGGCGTCGAATCGAACGCGGCGACCGCGTCGCCGAACCGCCAGATGACGCCACCCCCCGATCCGAGGGCGCGCGCGCTGTCCAGCGCCTCGCGCCAGCGCCCCCCGTGGCCGGTCATACTGAGCGACGCGTCCAGCAGCACGAGCGGCGGCGCCGCGCCGGGCAGGCGCCGCATTGCGATCGGGTTCCAGATGAGGATGAGTAGGGCGGCGAGGCCCGTGGCCCGGAGCAGCGCCAGGCCCGGGGTCAGGCGGCGATGCATCGCAATGCTTCGGGTAGGGTGAAGCGGCCCTCGTACAGCGCGCGGCCGACGATCGCGCCGGCGAGTCCCGCCGCGCGCACGCTCCGCAGGTCGTCGAGCGAGGCCACGCCACCTGAGGCGATCACCTCCAAGCCGAGTGCGGCGATCGCGCGGGCGCCGGCGACGTCGGGGCCCGTGAGCATGCCGTCGCGCGCGACGTCGGTGTAGATCACCGTGCGCGCCCCCTGACTGCGCACCCGCTCGGCGAGCTGGAGGGCGGTCAGGTCGAACAGCTCCGTCCAGCCGCGCACCGCGACGTGCCCATCCTTCGCGTCGATGCCCACGGCGAGGCGCCCGGCGCCGTGCCGAGCGAGCAGGCGCTCCACCAGCGCCGGATCGGTTGCGGCTTTCGTGCCGACGACGACGCGGGTCGCGCCCCACTCGAGCATCTCGTCGATCGCGGCCTCGGTTCGCAGGCCACCGCCCACCTGCACGGGCACGGTGACCGCGGCCAGGAACCGGCGGGCGAGCACACGGTTGTCGCCCCGCCCGAAGGCGCGGTCCAGGTCCACGAAGTGCACCCAGCGGGCGCCGTCCTCCGCGAACCCCTGGGCCACGCCCACGGGGTCGTCGCTGAAGGCCGTGGCTCGGTCCGGCGCGCCCTGGCGCAAACGCACCACGCGCCCGCCCTGGACGTCGACGGCGGGATAGAGGTCCACGTTGTGGAAGAAGCTAATCGACGCGCGCGGCGACCGTGGCGTGATGGGTGGCGGGCTCGAGCTCCGCCTGCAGCCGGACGCGCACCGAATCGTACGCCGCTCGGAGGCTCTTCGGGACCGGAGTACCGGCCCCCATGTTCAGGCGCTGCGGATTAGTCGCGCGGCCGTTCACGAGGAACTCGTAGTGCAGGTGCGGGCCGGTCGAGAGGCCGGTCGATCCCACGTAGCCGATCGTCTCTCCCTGCTCTACCCTCTCCCCGACGTGTAGCCCGCGTGCGAACGCGGAGAGGTGGCCGTAGCGGGTGTGGATCCCGTTCCCGTGCCGCAGCTCGATCAGGTTGCCGTAGCCCTCCTCCTCGCGCCCCACTTCGGTCACGATGCCGTCCGCGGTCGCCCGCACCGGCGTCCCGTAGGCTGCGGAGAAATCGACGCCTTCGTGCTGGCGCCACGCGTGGAGGATCGGGTGGTAGCGCGCGCCGAATCGGCTCGAGACGCGCCTGAACTGGAGCGGCGCGCGCAGGAATGCCCGCTTCAGTGAGCGGCCCTGCTCGTCGTAGTAGCCGGCCCGTTGCGGCGCGGAATCGGGGACGAACAAGTATGCATAGCTTGGGGTGCGTCCCACGTCGACCGCCGCCGCGAGGATGCGGCCGAAGCGCCGCTCGCCCTCGGGGGACTCGAGCCGCTCGAGCACCACGCGAAACCGGTCCCCGGGATGGACGTCGCGCGTGAAGTCCACCTCCCAGTCGTACACGTCCGCCAGCGCCCACGCGAGGGCGCGGCGCTCCGCGACGGGGAGGAAGCTGTCGGGCATCGCCTTGTCGAGGGCGTCGTACAACGACGTCTCGATCACGCCCGTCACGCGCAGGCGGGAAATCGCCCAGGGAATCGTCTCCGTCGTCTCGCGCCACTCCCCTCCGGACTCCGCGCGCTCGAGCCGCACGAGCCGCTCGGGCGAGAGCCGCACGGCGACCCGGTCGGCGACGCTGTCGGTGGCGAGCCGACGGAACTGGAAGACCAGTCCCGCGCGCAGCCGCCGCACGGGCAGGTGGGTCGCAGCCGCGAGCAAGGCGCTGTAGTCACGTCCCACGATCCCGGCGCGCGCCAGCGGGTCGGCCAGAGTCTCGCGGCGCCCCAGGGCCTCGACGTAGCCGACGTACGCCCGGTCGACGCGAATCGGCGGCGCGGTGATGGGACGGCGCCCGGACCACGCTTCGCGCGCGGCCCACCCGAGCGCCCCGAGCGCGAGCGCGCCGGCCGCCGCGTAGTGACTCGCGCGCCAGGCCATCAGTCCATCTGACGCCGGATGAAGGTGGGAATCTCGAGCTCGTTCACGTCGGCGACGGGCGGCGCCGCGAGCGGCCGCTTGACGGCCACCTCCCCGGGCCTCACGTAGCCGGGCGGGGGAACGGGCGTGGGCCGCGGCACACGCTCGCGGAACGGCAGCACGCCCGGAGCGGCGCGACTGGTGACGTCGGCCGTCGCTGTCTGCTTCTCGAAGCCCGTGGCGATGACCGTGACGCGGATCTCGCCGTGCATGGCGGGGTCGTTCACCGTGCCGAAGATGATCTCGGCATCCTCGCCCGCGGCGTCCTTGACGACGTCCGAGATCTGCGTGACCTCGCCCAGGGTGAGGTCTTCGCCCCCGGTGATGTTGATGAGCACGCCGGTGGCGCCCGTAATGGAGATGTTGTCGAGCAGCGGGCTCGAGATGGCCTGCTGCACCGCCTCCATTGCCCGGTTCTCGCCTCGCCCCGTCCCCGTCCCCATGATGGCGGACCCACCGTTCTGCATCACCGTGCGCACGTCCGCGAAGTCGACGTTCACGATGCCCGTGACGGAGATCAGGGTGGCGATCCCCTGCGTGGCGTGCAGCAGCACCTCGTCCGCCTTTTTGAGCGCGTCCTGGAACGGGATGCCCTTGCCCACGACCGCGAGCAGGCGTTCGTTCGGCACCACGACCATGGTGTCGACGTGCTTCTTCATTTCGGCGATCCCCATTTCCGCCTGGCGCATCCGCTTCCGTCCCTCGAACAGGAACGGCTTCGTCACGATGCCGATGGTGAGGGCGCCGAGGTCGCGCGCCATCTGCGCGATGTTGGGCGACGCGCCCGTCCCGGTGCCGCCGCCCATGCCGCAGGTCACGAACACAAGGTCCGCCCCGTGAAGGGAGTGCAGCACTTCGTCGCGGTTCTCTTCGATCGCCTGGCGGCCGATCTCGGGACGCGCCCCCGCACCCAGCCCGCGGGTCAGCTTCTTCCCGATCTGGACCTTGACGTCGGCCTTGTTGTTGAGGAGGGCCTGGGCGTCCGTGTTGACGGAGATGAACTCCACCCCGGGCAGACCTTCGTCGACCATGCGGTTGAGCGCGTTGCCGCCGCCCCCGCCTACGCCGACGACTTTCATCCGCGCGTTCTGCGATACGGTCTCTTCGAGCTCGAAGATCATGGCTCCCTCGGGTCCCCGATCAGAAGAAGTCCTGCAACCATCGCTTGAGCGGTCCGAACAGCCTGTCCACCCCGGCGCCCTGCGCCCGCGCGCCCCCCCCCACCCCGCTCCCTCCCCTGCCCCCACCGGCAGCGGCTCCCTGCGCCACCCGCCGCGCCGCGTACAGCACCAGCCCTGCCGGCACCGCGTAGCGCGGCGCCTGTACGCTGTCCACCAGCCCGGAGATCCCGTGCTCGGGCGCGCCAGCGCGCACCGGCACGCCGAACACGTCGCGTGCGAGCTCCACCATCCCCGGCAGGTGCGTCGTGCCCCCCGTCAGCACCACCCCGGCGGGGAGCCGGCCGCTCCCATAGCCCGCCTTCTCGAACTCGCGGTCCACCATATGGAAGATCTCTTCCAGGCGCTGGTGGATGATCTCCGACAGCATCTCGCGCGCCGCCTGCCGTGCCCCCTGGCCCGGCGTGGAGGGCAGCGTGATCATCTCCGACGGATCGACGAGCGGCTTGTACGCGACGCCGTGCCGCTCCTTGAGCCGCTCGGCGTCGGCCTGCGTCACGCCGAGCACCTGGACCACGTCGGTCGTCAGGTACGCCCCGGCGAACCGCAGCGACGCGAGGTGCCGGATCTTCCCCTCGTGGAAGACGGCGACCCCGGTCGAGCCGCCGCCGACCTCGACCAACGCCACGCCCAGCTCCCGCTCGTCGTCCGTCAGTACCGCGTACGACGCGGCCAGGGGCTCGAGCACCAGGTCCGCCGCGCGGTATCCCGCCCGCTGCACGCTCTTGCGCAGGTTCTGGGCGGCCGTGGCCTGCACCGTCACGAGGTACATCTCGACCTCGAGCCGCGTCCCCGTCATCCCCACGGGGTCCGAGATGCCGCGCTGCTGGTCGACCACGTACTCCTGCGGAATGTCGTGCAGGAGCTCGTTGTCTTTGCCGAGCGAGACCGCGCGGGCGACCTCGTTCACCCGGGCGACGTCCGTCGCGGTGATTTCGTCGCCGCTCACCGCGACCACGCCGGGAGACGATCGCGCCGAGACGTGCTCCCCCGCGATGCCGCACGTCAGCGCGGCAACTTTGGCGCCTGCCATCCGCTCGGCGTCCCGCATCGCGGCGGCCACGGAGCGCGCGGTCTCGTCGATGTCGCGCACCATGCCGCGGCGCACGCCGCCGTTCTTCGCCAGCCCCACGCCCAGCACCTTCGCGACCGGCTGCCGCGGCAGATCGCCCACGACCTCAGCGATCACGGCGCACGTCTTGGTGCTCCCCAGGTCGAGGCCGGCCACGAGCCGGCGGTCCCGCGTCACGGCCTCCCCCGTCCCCCCCGTGCCCCCCGTGCCCGCCGTCCCTTCCGCTCCCCGAGCCCGCCGCGGCGACCTGCCTCGGACGCATGCGCCTGGCGCCGCACCACGACTTGCCCGGCATAGCGCGCATCGAGCTCGCCGTAGGCGCGCCCCCTCGCTGCCAGGTCCTGCGCCACGAGCGTCACCGCGCGAATGTCCTCCGGGCCGGCATCGCGGCGCAATAACACACGATGTGGCCCCAGCTCGAGACGCACGTCGCCGCGTGCCAGGCTTTTGGCGCCGGTGATCGCCTGAAACAACGTGGGATCCACCGACTGCACGAGCGCCAGGACGCCGGCGGCGCCGGCGTCCGCCGTTGCCGCGACCGGGAGGTCGAGCCCGGTGCGTTCGGGATCGAACGGCAGCGGGTGTCCCCTCCCGTCCACCGCCACCAGACTGCCGCCGCGCGTGCCGGGCACGAGCGCGGCCGGCTCGACCTCGCTCACCGTCACCTCGAGCGTGCCCGGCAGCCGCCGCGCGATCGCCGCATCGGCGACCCCGTTCAGTCCCTTGAGCCGGTCGGCGAGGAGCCGCGTGTCCGTGAACACGCTCGCCCCCGGCGAAAGCCGCAATGCTGCGATGACCGCATCCGGCGCGAGGTTCTTCACGCCAACCAGCTCGACCTGCCGCAACCGGAACCAGGACAGCCGCTCGAGCGCGCGCGGCGCACCCACCCACCCCACGCAGGCCGCCGCTGCGAAGACGACCCCGACCGCGGCGGCCCGCCGCTTCGCCCGGCTGCGCCGCCGCCTCCTCACGACCGCTTCCCCCGTCCCACGTCCCCCGTCCCTAGGCGCTCGAGCAACTCCCGGGCGACGAGCGTGATGTCTCCCGCACCGAGCGTGAACACGACGTCGCCGGCGCGCAGCAACCGCGCGACCCGGTCCGGCACGGCCGCGCGGTCACGCACCGCCGCCGTCACCGCTCCCGCACGCGCGGCGCCACGCGCCACCAGGTCCGCCGTCACACCGGGCATCGGTTGCTCCCGCGCTGCATAGATCGGTGCGACGACGACCACATCCGCCGCCGCGAGCGCCCGTCCCAACGCATCTCCGTGCAGCGCCGTGCGCGAGAATAGATGCGGCTGAAATACCGCCACGACGCGTCGCTGCGGAAACACTTGCCGCGCGGCGGCGAGGGTCGCCGCGACCTCGGTCGGGTGATGCGCGTAGTCGTCCACCACCGTGACGCCTCCCGCCTCCCCGATCCGCTCGAACCGCCGCGCCACGCCCCTGAACTGCTGGAGCGCACCCAGCACGCGCGTGTGATCGGCGTGCAACGCGTGCGCGACGGCGAGCGCCATGCTCGCGTTGCGCACGTTGTGGATCCCAGGGACCCGAAGCCGCAGGCTCACCTCCGCACCGTCGGGCAACCGCACGCGTGCCTCCGAGCCCTCCGCCCCGAGCGTCACCCCGAGGATCCGTACATCCGCGTCCTCGCCGAAACCGACGCGCCACACCGGCACGCCGAGCGAGGCGGCGACCCGCTGCGCGCCTACGTCGTCCCCGCCCACGATCACCTGCCGCGCGCGTCCGGCGAACTCCGCAAACGCCGACTCGAGCGCCGCCAAGGTGCCATAGCACTCGAGATGGTCTGCCTCGACGTTGTTCACCACGGCCACGGTGGGCGCGAGCGCCAGAAACGCGCGGTCGAACTCATCCGCTTCCACCACGAACAGCTCGCGCCCGCCGACGCGCGCATTGCCACCCCAGGGAGCGACGCGGCCGCCGGCGAGTCCCGTAGGATTTCGCCCGGCGGCCGCTAGCGCCTCCGTAACCATCACCGTGGTGGTCGTCTTGCCGTGAGTCCCGGCCACCGCCACCACGGTCCCGCCGGCGACGGCTTGGCCGAGGGCTTCGGCCCGCCGCACCACGGGGATCCCCTGGGCGCGCGCTCGCTCGAGCTCCGGGTGCTGCCCGGCTACCGCAGCGGTTACCACGACCGCACGGGCCCCCGCCACGTGCTGCGGGTCGTGTCCCCGCCATATTTCCACCCCAAGAGCTGCCAAATCGGCGGCACCCGATGGGTCGTTGTCACATCCGGTGACCGCGAGACCTTGGCGCTTGGCCAGCAACGCCAAGCCGCTCATCCCCGCCCCCCCGATGCCCATGAAGTGAATCGGGCGGGGATCACCCATTCCAAACAAGGTCATTAGTGGGGGCCTAATATATCGAATCTACGGAACTTGCGAAAGAGGCCACGGCTCACCGCCGTGGGACTGTCAAGATCGTTGACACGATCTCCCGGGCAGCGTCGGGGTGCCCCCGTTGCCGCGCTCGCCTACCGAGCGACTCGAGTCGGGCTCCATCGCGAGCCAGGTCGGTCACGACCTTGGCCAGGGAGTCCGGCGTGAGGCCGCGCTCGGCGAGCAGCACAGCGGCCCCTGCTTCGACCAGCGCGCGCGCGTTGTAGGTCTGGTGATCCGCTGCGGCCGACGGCAGCGGCACCAGCACGCTCGGCTTGCCCCAAGCGCACAGCTCCGCCACCGTCATCGCTCCCGCGCGGCACACCACGAGATCGGCCGCGCGGTATGCCGGCGTCATGGGATCGAAGAACCCACGCGCCACGACGCGTCCCGGCGCCGCGTAGCGCGCGAGCGCCGCCGCGTGCGCCGTTCCCGTTCCCCACAGTACGCTCACCGCGCCGAGCAGCTCGCGATCGAGTGCGCCTGCCAGCGCGTCGTTGAGCGCGCGCGCCCCTTGGCTCCCGCCGAACACGAGCACGCAGGGGCGCGCAGGGTCGAGCCCCAGGTCGCGCAGCGCGGCGGCGCGATCGCTCCGCCCTCCGTCCAGCTCCGGAGGCCGGATCGGGTTGCCGAAGGTGAACACGCGCGTGTCGGTTCCCGGGGCGAGGCGCGACCGCGCCTCCGGAAAACCGAGGTGCACCTGGCGCGCCCGCCGCGCCAGCCACCGGGTCGCGAGGCCTGGGAAAGCGTTCTGCTCCTGCAACACGGTGGGGATCCCCCGGCGCTGCGCGCGCCAGACGACGGGACCGGCAGCGTATCCGCCGGTGCCGACGACCACGTCGGGCCGCTCCGTGGTCAGCAGCCGATCCACGGCGCGCCACACGCGCCAGCCCACGATCGGCCAGCGCAGGTTGCGCCACCACGAGCGGCGGTACAGCGGCTCGAGCGGGAGCAGCCGGAACGGATACGGGGAGCGGGGCAGCACTTGCGCTTCGATCCCTCGCTCTGCGCCGACGAGCAGCAGCGCGAGGTCCGGGCGCGCGGCGTGGAACGCTTGCGCCAGAGCCAGCGCCGGCATGAGATGCCCGCCGGTGCCGCCGCCGGCGATGAGAACCTTCACCGCCCTACACCGCCCCGCCCCTCCCCCACACTCACCAGCACCCCGGTCACGAGCAGGGACATGAACAAGCTCGAGCGCCCGTAGGAGATGAACGGGAGCGTGACGCCGGTCGTCGGGAGCAGGGCCAGTGTCACGCCCACGTGGAGGATGGCGGAGATCCCGATCGAACCGGTGAGTCCCACCGCGAGCAGCTGCCCGAAGCGACTGTCGGCGGAGCGAGCGATGCGGAAACCGAGCCACACGAAGGTGCCGAGCAGCAGCAGCATCACGCTCACCCCGACGAACCCCCACTCCTCGCCGATGGTCGAAAAGATGAAGTCTGAATAGGCATACGGGAGATAGCCGAGTTTCTGTTGCCCTTGCCCCAATCCGACGCCGAGCAGCTTGCCGGCGCCGATCCCGACGAGCGACTGGTGCACCTGCCACGTCGCCTCCGCGGGGGCGCTGCCGGGGTTGAGGAAGGTGAGCACGCGGGCGAGGCGATACTGGGCGCTCGCCACCGCGCTGAACAGCAGCGGCGCGCTCCCCACGGCGAGCACCAGGAAGTGGCCGATCCGCGCCCCCGCGGTGAACAGCACCACGCCCGCGAGGACCGCGACGAGCAGGGCCATCGAGAGATTCGGCTCGAAGAAGATCAGCGCGAGCAGCGGCATGAGCACCGTCAGAAACGGCAACACGCCGAGTCGAAATGTGCGGATTTGCTCGCCCTTCTTCGCGGCGAGCATCGCGCACCACACGACGACGGTAAACTTGGCGAGCTCCGACGGTTGCACGGTCACGAACCCGAAGCTGACCCAGCGCCGCGCGCCATTGATCGCCGGCGCGATGGAGCGCGTGAACGGCAGCAGCGGAATGAGGAGCAGCAGCGCCGTGGCGGCGAGGAGCGGCCACGCGGCGCGTTGCCACCGGTGGTAGTCCGAGCGGGCGACGACGGTCGCGACGATGCCGCCCGCAATCGCGCCGAACAGCTGCCGCAGCGCGAATCCCGCGCCGACGTCGCCCGCCGGCGTCGTCACCAGGCTCGAGGCGCCGTACACCGCCACCAGGCCGAACACGACGAGCACCGCGGCGAGGAGCGCGAGCAGCCGGGTCTCCCAGCGGCGCTCGATCATCCGTTGACGCGGCTGAAGCCGCGGCTCGGCGTCTGCCGCTGAAGCGGCTTTAGCCGTAGTCGCCGAGTCGCGAGTTTACTCGCGCACAGCGTCACATTCGCTCCACCAAGGCGCGAAACGTCGCTCCCCGCTCCTCGTAGTCCGTGAACATATCGAAGCTCGAGCACGCGGGAGACAGGAGCACCGTGTCCCCGGGACGCGCAGCGCGCCGGGCGCGGGCCACGACGTCCGCGAACGTGGTGCCGCGCTCGAGCGGCACCGCGTTCCCGAGGTCGCGCTCTACCGCATCGACGACTAGCCGGCAGCGCTCCTTGAGCAGCGGCGCGAGGCGCGTGTACGGCTCGCCCTTGTGCCGGCCGCCGAGCAGGAGGACGAAGGGCCGGTCCATCGCCGCCACCGCCACCATCGTCGATGCGATATTGGTCGCCTTGGAATCGTTGATCCACAACACGCCCTGCACCTCGCGCACCGGCTCGAGGCGGTGGGGGAGCGCGTGGAACGATCGCAGCCCGGCGGCGAGGTGCGCCGGCGCGACGCCAACCGCGTGCACCGCGAGCGTCGCCGCGAGGGCGTTCGCCACGTTGTGGTCGCCCAGCAGCCTGAGGTCGTGGCGAGGCAAGAGTTCTACGTCTCCGAGACGCAGCGCGTGGCTCGCCACGTCATACCACCCGTCCGCCCGCCCCCTGAGCGAGAACAGCAGGTGACGGCCCTGCACTCCCCGCGCCAGCTCGAGCACGGCCGGATCGTCGGCGTTGAGCACCCACACCGCCCGTTCCGTCGCGTTGCGGAATAGCAGTCGCTTGTCGGCGTAGTAGTCCGCCACTGACGGATAGCGGTCGAGGTGATCGGGCGCGAGGTTCGTGAGCACCCCGATGTCGGGCGCGAAGTGCGGGCTGTCGTGCAACTGGAACGACGACGCCTCGACGGCGAGCCACGCGTAGCGCTCTCCCGCCAGGGCGATGTCTGCGAGCGGGCGTCCGATGTTGCCCGCGGCCGCGGCGCGCACCCCACCCGCGTCCAGCAGGTGCGCCGCGAGCGCGGTGGTCGTCGTCTTGCCGTTCGTGCCCGTCACCGCGATGCAGCCGGTGCCGCGCAGCGCTGCGAATCCGAGATCGAGCTCCGACACGATCGGCACTGCCGCGGCCCGCGCCGTGGCGAGGGGTGGGGCGTCGGGCGGCACGCCTGGCGAGACGATCACGGCCCCCGCCCGGCGGATCCGCTCCAGGTCGTGGCGCCCGAGGTCCACCTGCACGCCCGGCAAGGAGCCGAGCTCCCGGAGCCCGCTCGCGTGCTGGGGCCGTTCGGCGGCGTCGCTCGCATACACGCGCACCCCTGCGCTCGCGAGCAGGCGCGTCGCCGCGATCCCGCTGCGCCCCAGCCCCACGACGGCCACCTCGCTCCCCCGGCGGCGCCACGCCTCCGGGATCATCGCACCTTGAGCGTGGCGAGCGCGATCGCCGCGCACAGCACGCCGAGGATATAGAAGCGCATCACGACCTGGGGCTCCGCCCACCCGAGCTTCTCGAAGTGATGATGCAGCGGGGCCATGCGGAAAACCCGATGGGCGTCCGCGTACTCCTTCCCGTGCCGTTTCTTGCGCCAGCGATACGCGCCCGTCTGGACCAGCACGGAGACCGCCTCGGCCGCGAACACACCGCCCGCGATCAGCAGCAGAAATTCGGCCTTCAGCATGATCGCCACCGTCCCGAGCGCCCCCCCAATCGCGAGCGCGCCGGTGTCGCCCATGAAGACCTGGGCGGGGTGGGCGTTGAACCACAGAAACCCGAGCGCCGCGCCCGCGAGCGCGCCACAGAACACCGTCAGCTCCCCCGCGCCCGGAAGGAAATACACGCCGAGGTGTCGCGACCAGTCCACGCGGCCGAACACATACGCGAAGACGGCGAACGCCCCCGCGGCGATGGCCGTGAGCCCGCTCGCCAGCCCGTCGAGCCCGTCGGTGAGGTTGACCGCGTTCGAGCTGCCGGTCACCACGACGGTCACGAACAGCACGTATGCAGGCGGCCAGAACAGCACCAGGATGTACTTGAAGAGCGGCAGCTGCGTTGACGCGGCGGGGAGCGGGGCCGCGAGCGGCCACGCGAGCAGCGCCAGCCCGAGGGCGAGGCCAAATGAGGTCTGTCCGATGAGCTTCCACCGCGCCACAAGACCCTGCGGCTTGCCGCGCACAATCTTCAGGTAGTCGTCCAGGAAGCCGATGGCGCCCATCCACAGCGTGGCGATCACGGCTACCAGCACGTAGCGCGTGTCGAGCCGCGCCCACAGCAGGGTCGGCACCACGGTCGCCAGGATGATGATGAGCCCGCCCATCGTCGGCGTGCCACGCTTCCCCTGATGGCTCGCCGGCCCTTCGGCGCGGATCACCTGCCCGACGTTGCGCCGCCGCAAGCGCTCGATGACCGACGGCCCGAACACGAACGCGACGAGCAGCGCCGTCACCGTCGCGCCCGCGGCGCGGAACGTGATGTAGTTGAACAGATTGAAGACGATGTGCTGCTTCGCGAGCGGCGCGAGCAGGTGGTAGAGCACTCGTGCGTCCCCCGTCCCCCGGCTGTCAGTTCAGGTCCGCCAGCACCCGCTCGAGCGCCACGCCCCGCGAGGCCTTGAGCAGCACCACCTCATCTCCCCGCAGCGCCGCGCGCAGCCGCGGTCCGAGCGTAGCAGCATCAGGAGCCGTGACCAAGTGGGCGTCCATCCGCGGCTGCAACGCCGCGAACGCGGCTGCGAACTCTCCCACCGCGCCGATCAGCGTCGGTCGGAGCGCGACGATCTCCGCCGCCGCCGCCGCGTGCAATCTGGCACTCTCGGCCCCCAATTCCAACATCGTGCCCACGACGACCGCCAGCGGCCGGCCTCGCCGTGCGGCGAGCCAGTGCGCGAACCTGACCGCCCAGCGCAGCGAGCTCGGGTTGGCGTTGTAGGTGTCGTCGATGATGGTGAGTCCCCGCACGCTGAGCACGCTCCCCCGCCCCGGTGGCAGGCGGACGTCCCGGAGCGCCGCGAGCGCCCGCGCCGGATCGGCCCCTGCCTCGCGGGCGACCGCGGCCGCGAGCATGGCGTTCTCCACCTGGTGGAATCCCACCACCGGAAGGGTCACCTCCGCCCCGGCCCAGCGGATGCGCGGCTGCCCCGCGTCGTCCAGCTCGGCGCTCGCGGGGTGCACGTCCGCGGCCGGGTCGCTGCCGGCGACGATCGTCCGCGCGAGCTGCCGCGCTGCGGCGCCGAGGGTCGGCGGCTCGGTGCCCACAACAGCGACGGGTGTGCCCCCCACGAGCGCGAGCTTCTCGCGCATGACCCCCTCGAGCGAGCCGAAGCCTGCGACGTGAGCGTAGGAGACGTTCGTGACCACCGCGACC
>Ga0209266_1001860_pt1 | contig 13617 bp, 11 predicted proteins | sample GraSoiAngelo_132_FD_185889 | JGI IMG/M metagenome (GOLD analysis project Ga0209266, IMG submission 185889) | Grasslands soil microbial communities from the Angelo Coastal Reserve, California, USA - 14_0929_02_40cm (SPAdes) (version 2) | ecosystem: Environmental > Terrestrial > Soil > Grasslands ...
TCAGCCCGCCAAGCTCGCCGCGATGGAGGCGGTGTTCCACACCGAGGCCGGCGCGCCACTCGTGCTCGGCGGCTGGCCCGACGTAGAGGCGCGGGTGACGCGCTACGCGATCCGGATCCCCTACGGCCTCTCGCTGCTCGCCTTCCACGACCCGAACGCCGTCGTGAAGGGACTGGACGCCGTGCCGCGCGAGGACTGGCCGAACGTCCCCGCGGTGCACTGGTCGTTTCAGTTGATGGTCGCACTGGGGAGCTACATGGCGGGCGTGGCGCTTTGGGCAGGATGGGTTGCGATCAAGACCGGGAAGCGGGAAACGGGAAACGAGAGACGTGAAGCCCTGGCCGAGCATCGGTGGCTCATGCGCGCGGTCGCGCTCGCTACACCCATGGGGTTCATCGCGACCGAGGCCGGGTGGATCGCGACGGAGCTGGGGCGCCAGCCGTGGGCGATCTATGGCGTACTGCGGACGCGGGATGCGGTGACGCCGATGCCCGGGCTCATGGTGCCGCTCGTCGTATTCACGCTGCTGTACTGTTTTCTCGGCGTGATCGTGGCGTGGCTCCTGTATCGCCACATCCTGCGCAGCCCTGGAGTGCCAGAGGAGTTGTGGCGCGTCGTCTCGCCGCTGCAGGGGGAAGAGGGAAGGGGGAAGAGGGAAGGGTGACGCTCGCCGACCTGCTCGCCGGCATCATCGTCGTAGCGCTAAACGCCTACGTATTGCTCGCGGGCGCGGACTTCGGCGGCGGCGTTTGGGACCTGCTCGCGAGCGGTCCGCGTAAGACACAGCAACGCGAGCTCGTCGCGCACGCGATCGGTCCCGTGTGGGAGGCGAACCACGTCTGGCTCATCCTCGCGATCGTCCTGCTGTTCACCTGCTTTCCGGCGGCATTCGCCGAGCTCGGTATCCGGCTGCACATCCCGTTCTCGCTGGTGCTGATCGGGATCGTGCTGCGCGGTTCCGCGTTCGCGTTTCGTAGCTACGGCGGGCAGCGCGACGCGGTGCAGCGCCGGTGGGGGCGACTGTTCGCGAGCGCGAGCCTCATCACGCCGCTGCTGCTCGGGACCGCCGTAGGAGCGATCGCGTCGGGCGCGATCGGGGACGGGGGACGAGGGACGGGGGACGGGTTCTACTCCATCTACGTCGCGCCGTGGCTCGCGCCGTTTGCGCTCTCGGTCGGGGTGTTTGCGCTCGTGGCGTTCGCGTTTCTCGCGGCCGTCTATCTGACGCTCGAAACGGAGGACCAGCCGCTGCGGGAGGACTTCCGCCGCCGGGCGCTCGGCGCCGGAGTGGCGCTGTTCTTCGCGGCCGTCGCAGTGCTGCTCCTCGCGCGCGGCGGCGCTCCCAGCCTCCTGGATGACCTGGTCTTTGCGCCCTGGGCCCTGCCGCTGCATCTCCTCACCGGCGTCGCCGCGGTCACGGCGCTCGGCGCGTTATCGCGGCGGCACTATCGCATCGCCCGCATCGCCGCCGCGGGCCAGGTGACGCTGATCTTCTGGGGGTGGCCGCTCAGCCAGTACCCCGACATCCTCCCACCCGACCTCGCGATCGCCGACGTCGCCGCCCCCGACGCCACGCTGCGCCTCGCCCTCGGCGCACTGGTGCTCGGCGCGATCGTGCTGTTCCCGTCGCTGTATTTGTTGTTTCGAGTGTTCAAGAGAACATCGGACGTCAGACATCAGACTTCAGACATCAGCAGGCCCGCCTCTGACGTCTGACGTCTGATGTCTGACGTCTAGCTGTCGAACATTCGCCGCGCCACCCACCAGGCGGCGAGGCCGCCCGCGATGAAGCCGAGCACCATGCCCCATGCGCCGAACAGCTTGTCGCCGAGCGCACCGACGAGGGTCGCGACGACGAGGTTGACGAGCGTCTTGAGAAGTCTCACGGCGCGTCCTCGAGCAGCGCTCGCTCGATGCGCTCCCGTTCCATGCCTTCCACCGCCACGGTCTTGCGGCGCCCGCCGGCTCCGGCCACGATCGTGATCCGGCCGGTTGCGACGCCCAGCCGCGCCGCCAGGTAGCGCACCAGCTCGGCGTTCGCCGCGCCGTTCACCGGTGGCGCCGCGATCCGGATTCGCACCGCGTCACCGTGCTTCCCCGCCACTGCCGTGGCGCGGGCGCGGGGGACGACGTGGAGCGAGATCGTCGCCATCGTCAGATCACGGAGAAGAGCAATTGCCGCAGCACCCAGAGGACGAGCCACGCCGCGAGCGGGCTCCAGTCGAACATTCCCATCTGGGGTAGGACGCGGCTGATCGGGCCCACCAGCCAGTCGGTGAGGGCGTAGGCCGGGCGCATCCAGCGGGAGTAGCGGAACATCCCGAGCCAGGAGCCGATGACCCGCACCAGCAGGGCGACGACCAGGATGTCGTACGCGAGCGCCACGCCGAGGCGCAGCAGACTACGAGGGCCGCCCGCGGCCGCTCCGAACACCTCGGCCGCCACGCGCGTGAGCCACTCGAGCAGCGACAGGAGCAGCACACCTGTCACCGCGACGCCGATCACGAGCCACCATCCCGCGTGCACGGGATTGCCCCCGGCCCGCGTCAGGCGGCGCTCGATCGATCCAGTGAACGGCTCGCTCAGCGAGCGCAGTGTGCGGCCGAGCGCGCTGAACGGCGAGACACGCCGCGTGCGCACCAACCAGCCCGCCAGCGCGACGACGAGCGACAGGCAGAAGACGGCGAAGACGGCGAACCGGGCGATGGCGTAGGGCGTCAGGTCGCGAACGCCTCCGCCACGATCCGCGCCTGCTCGGCCTGGTGCGCTGCGGGGTACCCCTCGGCCGGGCTCGAGCGCTCGGGCCGCGCGATGTGGCGTAGCTCGATGCTCGCGGGGACGAGCTCGCGCAGCTGCGGCAACATGAACTTCTGCGGACCCATGTTGCGCGGCTCCTCCTGCACCCACACGATCTCTGTGAGGTTGGGGTACCGCCGCACCAGCTCGGCGAGCTCCGCCTCGGGGAAGGGATACATCAGCTCGACGCGGCCGACCGCCACGGTGGTCGCGCTGGCACGCGCCGGCGCCAGCAGGAGATCGTAGTACACCTTGCCGCTGCACAGCACGAGGCGGCGCACGGCGTCACGCCGCTCCGCCGCCGCGGCGTCGTCCAGCACAGCATGGAACGCGCCCGCCGTCAGCTCCTCGAGCTTGGACGCCGCCTGCGGCAGCCGCAGCAGGCTCTTGGGCGTGAACAGCACGAGCGGCCGGATCTCGGTGTGGCGCGCCTGGCGGCGCAGCAGATGGAAGTATTGCGCCGGCGTGGAGCAGTTGGCGATCCGGATGTTCCCGTCGGCGCCGAGCGCGAGGAACCGCTCGATGCGTGCGCTTGAGTGCTCGGGTCCCTGTCCCTCGTACCCGTGGGGCAGGAGCAGCACCAGCCGCGAGGTCTGGCCCCACTTCGCGAGCCCGGCGATGAGGAACTGGTCGATGATCACTTCGGCTTCGTTGGTGAAATCGCCGTACTGCGCCTCCCACAACACTAGCGCGTCGGGCGCCGCCACCGCGTACCCGTACTCGAAGCCGAGGCATGCGAACTCGGACAGCGGACTGTTGTACAGCTCGAACGGCGCGCGCGCGCCGGCGAGGTTCTGCATCGGCGCGTAGCCCTGACCGGTGCGGATGTCGTGCAGCACGAGGTGGCGCTGGCTGAAGGTGCCGCGCTCGGTGTCCTGTCCGGTGAGGCGGATCGAGATCCCCTCCTGCAACAGCGACGCGAACGCCAGCGCCTCGGCGTGCGCCCAGTCGATCTCGCCCTGCGTCAATGCCTCACGCCGGCGCTCGAGCTGCCTCTGGAGCTTGGGGTTCACGGTGAATCCGTCGGGCACCGCGAGCAGCTGCTGGTTCAGGCTGGTGAGGAGCTGCGGCGCCGTCCGCGTGTCCGGCTCCGAGACCAGCTGCTGCACACCCGAGATGCGCTGCGGCTCTTCGCCCTTCGTGTCCTCGGAGAGATGGGCCTTGAGGGACTGCTGGATCTCGCTCAGCCGCTGGTAGAACTGCTGGGGCTCCGCCTCGACCTGCGCCGCGTCCACCACGCCGGCGGCGACGAGCTGCTCGGCGTAGCGCTGCCGCACGGTCGGCGTCTCCTTGATCCTCTCGTACATGAGCGGCTGCGTGTACGCCGGCTCGTCCCCCTCGTTGTGGCCGTAGCGGCGGTACCCCACGACGTCGATCACCACGTCGCCCTTGAACTCCGCCCGGTACCGGAGCGCCAGGCGCACCGCCGCGAGGCACGCCTCGGGATCGTCCGCGTTCACATGGATGATGGGAACGTCGAACCCCTTCGCGAGATCGCTCGCGTAGTCGGTCGAGCGCGCCTGCTTGGCGTCGGTCGTGAAGCCGAGCTGATTGTTCGCGATGAGATGGATCGTACCGCCCGTAGTGTAGCCCTTGAGCCGCGCGAGGTTGAACGTCTCCGCCACGACGCCCTGTGCCGCGAACGAGGCGTCGCCGTGGATCAGCACGGGGAGGGCGACTGAGGCATCGGAGAACGCCTCCTTGCCGCGGCGGTTCGTCTGGTTGGCGCGGGCCCGGCCCTCGACCACCGGATTCACCGCCTCCAGATGGCTCGGGTTCGGCGACAGGGTGACGTTGACCGGCTTGCCATCGGCCGTCTGGTACACTCCGTCCGCGCCGTGGTGGTACTTCACGTCGCCGGTGCCGCCCTCGGGGGTGAGGGTCTCTTCCACGTGCCTACCTCCCTCGAACTCGGCGAAGATCGTCTCGTAGGGGAGCCCTACCACGTGGGCGAGCACGTTGAGGCGCCCGCGGTGCGCCATGCCGAGCACGACGCGACGGGCGCCGCCCGCGCCCGCGAGCTCGATCGTGAGGTCGAGCATCGGCACGAGGATGTCGAGTCCCTCGATCGAAAAACGCTTCTGCCCGAGATAGGTACGGTGCAGGAAGCGCTCGAGCGTTTCCACCGCCGTCAGCCGCGCAAGCAACTCGCGCCGCTCGTCCGGCGTGAGCGGCGTGCGGTGCTCCCCCGACTCGATCACGTGGCGCAACCAGAGGCGCTCCTGGTGGCTGCCGATGTGCTCGACCTCGTAAGAGATCGTGCCGCAGTAGGTGCGCAACAGCTCCGGATACGCGTCGGCGAGGGTGACCCCCGGCACGTAGATGCGCAGGATCTCCGCCGGGATCCGCGCCATGATTTCGGGCGTCAGGCCGAGCGGACCGGGATCGAGCGCCGGGTCGCCGGGGGGCGCGGAGCCGAGCGGGTCGAGCCGCGCCGCCATGTGCCCGAAATGGCGGATCGCTTTCACGAGCGCCATGGCTGCTGCTACGTGCTTGAGATCGTCGAGGGACGAGGGACGGGGGACGGGGGACGGGGTCGGTGGAGCTGTTACCGTCGCCACCCGTCCCACGTCCCGCGTCCCACGTCCCTGCAACCCTAGGCTCTCCAGAATCGAGCCGTAGAAATCGTCCTCCCCTTGCAGCAGCCCCTCGACCTTGCGCAGGAACATCCCCGACTCCGCGCCCTGGATGATGCGGTGGTCGTAGGTGCTCGTGAGCGTCATGACCTTCACGGGGCCGATCTGGCGGATCGTACCGGTCGCGATGATCGAGCCCTGACCCTTCATGAGGCGCGGCACCGACGCGAAAGTGCCGAGGGTGCCGGGGTTGGTGAGCGTGATGGTCGCGCCGGCGAAGTCGTCGGGGAGCAGCTTGTTGGCGCGAGCCTTCTCGACCAGGGTCTCGTAGGCCGCGCGGAATTGCGCGAAATCCATCCCTTCGGCGTGCTTGATCACGGGGACGACGAGCGCGCGGCTGCCGTCCTTCTTCTCGACGTCCACGGCGAGACCGAGATGCACCGCCTGCGGATCGAAGCGGTGCGGCTTGCCCTCGACTTCCTGGAAGGCGTGGGTCATCACCGGGAAGCCGCGCGCCGCCTGTACGAGGGCGTAGCCGATGAGGTGCGTGTAGGAGATCTTGAGCCCGCGGGCAGCCAGGGCGCCGTTCAGCAGCCGCCGCTGCGCGTCGAGCACGTCTGCGGCGATGTCGCGGAACGACGTCGCCGTGGGGACGGACAGAGAGTCCGTCATGTTTTGGGCGAGGCGAGCTGCGGGGCCGGTTATCGGCGTGAGGCCCTGGGGAGGTGGGACGGGGGACGGGGGACGGGTGGTCCCGGGCTCGGTGACGACCGACCCGTCCCTCGTCCCTCGTCCCTCGTCCCGCAGCACTTCTTCCCGGCTCGTCGGGATTACCGGCAGGTCGGCGACCCGACCGTTGTCAAAGAGGTTACGCCACTCTTCCCCGACCGACTGCGGATCGCGCAGGTACTGCTCGTACATCACCTGCACGAACGCCGCATTGTGGGTACCGAAGACGAACTCGCTCACTACAGGAATTTAACGAGTCCGTCACCCCCGAGATACGAGCTGGCGGGGCGCGATGCGGTCAGTCTGGCGGCGGCCCGCCCCGCATCCCGTGCTCGCGCATGTGCTGCGCCAGCTTCTTCCGCTGTTCCGGCGTGAGCAGTGCTTCGATCTGCTCGTGCGCCTTGCGGCCGTTTTCCATCATCTGGTCCCGGATTGGCTGGAGCTTGGGGTGCAAGGAATCGCGCGTGGCGGGCGACAGGTCGCGGAAGGAGCGGCCGCCCGTGATCTGGCGCACCTGCTCGCGGAGCGGGGCGTTCTGCTGCTGCAGCTGGTCGCGGATCGCCTTGATCTTGGCGCGCTGGTCGGCCGTGAGCCCGAGCCATTCGAACTCAGCCGAGTCCCCGCCCATCATCCCCGGGGGACCGGCGGGTGGGGCCGGTTGCTGCGCGGGGGCTGTGGCGGCGATGCCGAGGGCCGCGATCAGGGAGCAGAGCATTGTGCGCATCTGAGCTTCCTCCGTGTGAAGGTCCGCGACAGACCGCACCTTCGTTCCCCCTCTCCGCATCGCGGAGAGGGGGCCAGGGGGCGAGGTCGGGATCGAGAGGGAATACGTACGCCCGGGAGGGAGCGTTGCGCGGGCTAGCTCACCCGCCGCGTCTTCCTGCGCATGAAGTCCATCAGGATGAACTGGCCGAGCGTCATCGTGTTCGTGAAGTAGGCCTTGCCGCGGCAGATCGCGCTCACCTTCTTCACGAACTCCACCAGGCTGCGGTCCCGCGCCAGCATGAACGTGTTGATCAGGATGCCGTTGCGGCGGCACAGGGCGACTTCGCGATAGGTGGCCTGGAGGATCTGCGGGTCGAGCCCCATCGAGTTCACGTAGATGCGGCCGTCGGGGAGGGTGAGCGCCGACGGCTTGCCGTCCGTAATCATGATGATCTGGCGCATGTCCTTGCGCTGCGACATCAGCATGCGGCGCGACAGTTTGAGGCCTTCGGCGGTGTTGGTGTGGTACGGCCCGACCTGGGCGCGCGCCAGCTGGGCGAGCGGGATTTCCTCGGCCGTGTCGTGGAACAGCACCACGCGCAGCGTGTCGCCCGGGAACTGGGTGCGGATCAGGTGCGTGAGCGCGAGCGCCACCTTCTTCGCCGGCGTGAACCGGTCCTCGCCGTACAGGATCATCGAGTGCGAGCAGTCGAGCATCAGCACCGTGGCCGACGACGAGCGGTACTCGGCCTGGTGCACCTGCAGGTCCTCGTACTCGAGATTGATGGGGACCCCGAGTCCCTCGCGCTCCAGGGCGTGCGTCAGGGTCGCGTTGACGTCGAGGTTGAGCGTGTCGCCGTATTCGTAAGGCTTGCTCGCCGCTTCGGCCTCGATCCCGGTCGCGAGGTGCTCGGTCTCGTGCGCGCCGAAGCTCGACTTCCCGATGCTGCCAAGCAGGTGCTTCAGGGTGCGGTAGCCGAGGAAGTCGATGCCCTTCTCGGTGAGGTTGAACTGCACCTGCTGGGCGGCCTCCTTCGCCATCCCCCCGGGGCCGAGCAGCGGCTGTTGCCCGGCCGGCATCTTGGGCGCCTCGGAGACGTTCAGGTAGCCGTCCTCGATCAGGCGCTGGACGATCTTGTCCAGCAGCTCGGAGAGCTGGCGCTGGAGATCGGCATCGCGCTCGGCATCGCCGCTCGATTCGCCGCGCAGCAGCTTGAGCATCTCGGGCGTGAGCTGGCCCGACTCCATCAGCGCTTGGAGGATCGCCTGGCGCAGGGCATCGAGCGAGCGGTCGGCATCGTCCTCCCCGAACTCGCCCCAGAAGGGGTGCGAGTACGCGCCTCCGGCGAAGCCCGATTGCAGCAGGAAGTCGGCGAGCTGGTCGAGCAGGCCCTGGAGATTGATCGTGTCGGCCAGCTCGGGGAGGTAGCGGCTGTATGTCGTGTATTTCATCGGTGCCCTACCCCCAATATCGGGGCGCGGCGAGCTTTCCCGCAATGACGGAAGCCGCCGGTGCATCGCGACTCGGGGCGCTCGCCCACCGCAACTTCCGGCTGTTCTTCTTCGGTCAGGGCGTTTCCCTCATTGGAACGTGGATGCAGTCGGTCGCCCTCGGCTGGCTGGTGCTTGAGATCACCAACTCCCCATTCGCCGTCGGCTTGAACCAGGCGCTGCGCTCGCTCGGCGTGCTCGTGTTCGCCCTGTACGCCGGTGTCGTGGTAGATCGCGTGGACAAGCGCCGGCTCATTGTGTGGACGCAGCTCCTGCAGATGCTGGAGGCGCTCGCGCTGGCGCTGCTCGTGTGGACAAGATCGATCGCGACGTGGCAGGTGATGGCGCTCGCCGTGGGGTTCGGCGTGGTGAACGCCTTCGATATCCCCGGCCGCCAGGCATTCATCGTGGAGCTGGTCGGCAAGGACGACCTGATGAACGCCATTGCCCTCAACTCTTCGATGTTCAACGCGGCGCGCATCGCCGGCCCCGCCGTAGCGGGCGTGCTGATCGGCGCGGCGGGGGTAGGGATGTGCTTCTTCCTGAACGGCGTGAGCTATATCGCCGTCATCGCTAGCCTGCTGGCGATGCGGCTCGCGCCGTTCGCGCCGCGGCCCGCCGCCGCCACGGCGTGGGAGGGCTTCCGCGTGGGCGTGCGCTTCATCCGCAGCGATGCCCGCGTGCTCGCGCTCGTCGTCCTGGTGGCGGTGTTCAGCGTGTTCGGCTTTCCGTTCCTGGTGCTGATGCCAGTGGTCGCGCGCGACGTGCTGCACACCGATGCCCGGGGCTACGGAATCCTGATGGCGGGGGTGGGGATCGGCGCCATGCTCGGCGCCTTGGCTCTGGCCCTGCGCGGCCGCGGTGTGCGCAAGGGCTCGACCCTCCTGAACGGCGGCGCGGCGTTCGCGGCCCTGCTGGTCGCGTTTGCGGCGGCGCGCAGCTTCGCGACGGCGCTGCTGCTGCTGGCGCTCGCCGGCTGCGCCATGATCGTGACCACCGCGCTCGCCAACACCATGCTCCAGACCCTCGTCCCCGACGAGCTGCGCGGGCGGGTGATGGCGTTCTACGCCTTCGTGTTCGTCGGCATGGCGCCGCTGGGGGCGTTCCTAGCGGGCCTCCTCGCGGAGCACACGAGCGCGCCGTTCGCGATCGGCGTCGGCGGCGCGGGGTGCCTGATCGCGGTAGCGCTCGCGGCGTGGCGGGCACCGGAGCTGCGAAAAGCGTGAACGCGGAAGTGGGAACGCGGAACGGGGCATGACAGACGATGTTCCGCGTTCCCCGTTCATTTCCAGCCTCTCCGTCTCGCCTCCCCCACGATCGCCGCCGCCGCCCCTTCGATTCCCAGCCGCTCCGCGTTCACCACCAGGTCGTAGTTCACCACGTCGTGCCGGGCGCGCCCGTAGTAGGTCTTCACGTACTGGTCGCGCCGGTGGTCGATCTCGTCCACGGCCTTGTCCACGGTCGCGGCCGGCACGCCGAGGCGCTCCACTGCCAGCTGCATCCGCCACGGCTTGGAGGCCACGACGTACACGTGCAGCGCGTCGGGCCGCTGCGCGAGCACCGCCTGCGCGCCCCGCCCGACCAGCACGATCCGCCCGTGCGCCGCGGCCTCGGCGATCACCCGCTCCGTCACCTTCACGATCGTCGCCTCGTCCCGCTCGACCGGCGGCGCCGTGACGGCCGCCAGGAACATCTCGGGGGATCCGACCGCCAGGGTGCGGGCCAGGCGCTCGAGCAGCCCCGGCGCGCGCTCGTCGCGCTGCGCCACCTCATCGGCCGGGAGCCCCGCGCGCCGCGCCACCTCCTCCACGAACTCGTTGTCGATCACCTCCCACCCGAGCGCCTCCGCCACCAGCCGGGCGATCTCGGATCCCCCGGAGGCGTACTGGCGGGTGATGGTGATGACCGGGGACGCCATCAGGGCTGTCTCAGGTTCTTGCGCAGGTCTCCGATGTTGAGCAAGGGCAGGCCCCCCTCGGTCGGCACGAAGATGATGAGGTTGCTGGAGTTCCTCATGTCGTGCAGCACCTCGATCCATTGCTTGGTGAGCGCTTCGGGGGACAGGGTCTGGTTCAAGAGCCGCTGCTGCTCGGTCTGGAGCCGCGCGACTTCCACGCGGTGCCGCTCGGTTTCGATCTGCTGCTCCTGCGCGATCTTGTTGTTGATCGCCTGGACGACCTGAGCGGGGGGCTGGAGATCCCGCAGGAAGAACGCGGTGACGGTCGCGATGCGGAAGTTGCCGCCCCCCGCGCGTGGCGTCGTCACGAGCGCCGAGTCTACGAGCCCCTCCATGGTGTTCGCGATCCGGGTGCGCTTCGAGATGTCGTTGATCGAGAACTCTACCATGCCGTCGCGCACGCCCTTGCGGATCGCGTTCAGCACCGCGCCGCGGATCTGGTCTTCGTTGCCGATCTCGGTGAAGATCTTGGGCGCTTGCATCGGGTCGATCTGCCAGCGGATCGAGACCTCGACGTGCATCCCCATTTGCTCGCTCGAGAGCGCCTCGATCGCCTCGATCTGCTCGCCGCGCGTGGGCCACTGCTCTTCGCGCGTCGAGAACCGCTCGATGGACGACCAGGGCGGCACGAACCGGATGCCGGAGAGGAGCGGTGACGGAGCCACGTAGCCGAACGCGTGCCGCACGCCGACTTCACCCGGATCGATCACCACCATCGCGGAGCCGAGCAGCAGGAACACGCCCACGAGGGCGACGGCGTAGCCGCCGATGCGCAGCAGCGACACGAAGGGGCCGGGTCGCTGTGCCTTGAAGGCGGCGGCGGCGATGAGCACGCCGAACGCGACAACCAGCAGGACCGCGCCGGCGACGAGCTTTTCCATGGGGACTCCGAAGGGGGGACGGTGGGAGAAGATACTGCCTGAGACGTCAGACGTCAGACATCAGAGAGCCCTGACGTCTGACGTCTGATGTCTCAAGAAAACAGATTCGGCCCGGTGCCTCCACCGCCCGTCTTCCCGTACCCGGGCCCTTTCGGCTCCGCGCGCACCCGCACGTACCCCAGCTCCTCGGTCCGCGAGATGCGCTTCTCGGCGACGAGCCCCTCGAGCACCAGCTCGCACGCGGACACCATGGTGGGCGGATCCTTTTTCGCGGCGAGTCCCACCTGATCCACGAGATCGAGCAGGCCCGGGACTACGCTGAACCCCTTGAGGCAGGTCTCGGCGCGCTCGTCCACGGAGATCTTGAGGGCGCCGCCCTCGTCGAACCAGTGCACGATGTCGTCGACGTTCGCCCCGCCGACCCGCGCTTCGAACGTCTTCCCCGCCGCCCGCCGGATCAGATCCTTGGCGATGACCTCCGACCCCTGGAGCTCGCCTTCGTACTCGAGCTCCAGCTTGCCGGTGATCGCCGGGAGCGCGGCGTACACGTCCGAGACGCGGGGGACTACCACCTTCTCCTTCGTGCGGAGGGCGCGCCGCTCGGCGTTGGACACCACGTTTTCGAGCAGCGAGATCGGCAGGCGCTGCGACACCCCGCTGCGCCGGTCGACGCGCTTGTCCTCCCGCGCCTCGAACGCCACACGCTCGACCAGCTCGGCGATGAAGTCCGGCACGCGCACCGGCCGGCCGTGCCGGTCGAGCCACGCTTCCTGCTGGGTGATCGTGGCGCCGAGCTCGACCGTGTGGGGGTAATGCGTCACGATCTCCGAGCCGAGGCGGTCCTTCAAGGGCGTGATGATCTTGCCGCGCGCGGTGTAGTCCTCCGGGTTGGCGGTGAACACGAGCGCCACGTCGAGGTTCAGGCGGACGGGGTAGCCTTTGATCTGGACGTCCCCCTCCTGCATGACGTTGAACAGGCCGACCTGGATCTTGCCGGCGAGGTCGGGCAGCTCGTTGATGGCGAACACCCCGCGGTTCGCCCGGGGCAGCAGGCCGAAGTGCATCGTGAGCTCGTCCGACAGCAGGTGCCCGCCCCGGGCCGCCTTGATCGGGTCCACGTCGCCGATGATGTCGGCGATCGTCACGTCGGGGGTCGCGAGCTTCTCGACGTACCGTGAATCGCGCGGCAGCCACGCGATCGGCGCCTCGTCGCCCCGCTCGGCCAGCAGCTCGCGGCCGTACTTCGAGATCGGGCGGAACGGGTCGTCGTTGACCTCGCTCCCCGCCAGGATGGGAATCTCCTCGTCGAGCAGCAGCACGAGCGCCCGGAGGATGCGGCTCTTCGCCTGCCCGCGCAGGCCGAGCAGGATGAAGTTGTGCCGCGACAGGACGGCGGTCACGAGCTGCGGGATGACGGTGTCCTCGTAGCCCACGATGCCCGGGAACAGGGGTGACCCGTTCTCGAGCAGGCAGACGAGGTTGTCGCGCAGCTCGTCCTTCACGGTGCGACGCAGGCGTGCGGGGCTGGCCCACTCCGTCTGCTTCAATTCGCCCAGGGTCGCTGGCTTCGTCATGGCAACGAGATTAACCGGCTGAGTCCCGTGGTGTAAAGAGCCGGGCCGCGGCGACCCCCCACGCCGCGAGGTCGAGCGCCGCACTTCCGTCGCTCGTGACCGTCAGCAGGTCCCCATTGTGTTCCACCAAATCCACGCGGCGTGCCTGGGCAAAGCGGTACGCCGCCGGCCACACACCGACGGGTCGCCTCGTCCCCGCGACGTCGAGCAGCTTCACGATCGCGCCCTCGCCGTCGTCGGCGCGCTTGGCGCCCACGACCAGCGCGCCGCGGTCGGCGAGGAACAGCGCGCTGTCCTTGTCGATGAGCGGCCCTGCGACGGCGTTGGTGAACCGGGCGCTCACGTACAGCGGGTCGGCCGCCGCCCACCCGCGTCGCACTGGCTCCGCCGCGTCGCCCCCGGGCGCGAGCAGCGACAACCGGAAGCGGAAGCTCGCCTCGCCGCCCTGCCGCGCGGCGAAGTTCGTGTGCCAGTAGTTGTGCATCGCATACGCGAACAGCGTCCCGTCGGGCTCGATCCGCCGGTGCCACGCTCCGCGGAACACGTCACCGAGCGTGCACAGGGGCGTGTCCGGCCCGCTCCACAGGACGCCGTCCGCTGCTTCGTGCAGCCACACCCAGTGCGTGTGGCAGTACCAGTCACGACAGCTCCCGGGCTGCTGGTCGCGCTCCACCGTCATCCGGCCGAGCGGCACCTCGATCTCGACGGTGGGCCGGGCGAGCGCGAAGGGAAAGGCGACGTACACCGCTTCCTTTTCCAAGGTCGGCGTCTTCGTCAGCCGGTTCTCGAGGTCCACCCACGGCAGCTCGTCGTACAGCGTTACGACTGAAGTGAGGCTCGTGAAGCCCTCGAGCCGCCGCTGGGCGACGAGGCGCACGCCGATTCCGGGCAGACGCTCGCGCCGCGCG
>Ga0209266_1001863_pt1 | contig 13608 bp, 13 predicted proteins | sample GraSoiAngelo_132_FD_185889 | JGI IMG/M metagenome (GOLD analysis project Ga0209266, IMG submission 185889) | Grasslands soil microbial communities from the Angelo Coastal Reserve, California, USA - 14_0929_02_40cm (SPAdes) (version 2) | ecosystem: Environmental > Terrestrial > Soil > Grasslands ...
ATATCTCACCGGGCGGTTCGGATGACCGCCGGAATGAGGGAGCGTCTGGACCGGGCTGCCCTCCCCGCAGCGGAGCGCCCGACTCCGGTGATCGACGTCCGGGGCTACAGCTTCTGGTACGGGCCCACCCAGGCGTTGTTCGATATCACGCTGCAGATCCCGCGGCGCGCGGTTACGGCGCTGATCGGCCCCTCGGGGTGCGGGAAGACCACGTTCCTGCGCTCGATCAACCGGCTCAACGACCTCATTCCCAGTACGCACCACACGGGCGACATTCTGTTGGAAGGCGTCTCCGTGTTCTCGCCGGGGATGGACATCGTCTCGCTGCGCCGCCAGGTCGGCATGGTCTTCCAGCGCCCCAATCCGTTCCCCAAGACCATCTTCGACAACGTGGCGTACGGACCGCGGATGAACGGCCTGGCGCGCGAGCGCGACGTCCCCGAGCGGGTCGAGCGCGCCCTGCGCCAGGCCGCGCTCTGGGACGAGGTCAAGGACCGGTTGCGCGAGCCGGGCACCAGTCTGTCGGGCGGGCAGCAGCAACGGCTGTGCATCGCCCGGGCGCTGGCGAACGAGCCCGAGGTGCTGCTCATGGACGAGCCCACCTCGGCGCTGGATCCGATCGCCACCGAACGCATCGAGGAGCTGGTCGTCGAGCTGAAGCGCCGCTACACCATCGTCATCGTCACGCACAACATGCAGCAGGCCGCCCGCATCGCGGACTTCACCGGCTTCTTCTATCTCGGCCGGCTGGTCGAGTTCGGCGACACGGCGCAGGTCTTCACCCGGCCCCGGGACGAACGCACCGAGGCCTACATCACGGGACGGTTCGGATGAGCGCAGCCCCTCCCCATCGGCACTTTCACGACGAGCTCTCGGACCTCAAAGCCAAACTGCTCACGATGTCGGGCGAGGCCCAGGAGGCTCTGGCGACCGCCGTCGCCGCGCTGCTGGAGCGCGACAAGGCCAAGGCCGGCCGGGTGATCTCGGGAGACTCGGTCATCAACGAGCTCGAGCTCGAGCTCGAGGAGGCCGTCGTACACCTGCTCGCGACCCAGCAGCCGATGGCCCGTGACCTGCGCCTGCTCATGGCCGCCCTGAAGATCTCCAACGACCTGGAGCGCGTCGGGGACCATGCGGTGAACATCGCGCAATCGGTCGAGCGGCTCGTCGCGTTCCGGCCGATCACCCCGGAGCCCGAGCTCATCGAGATGGCACGGCAGGCGCGCACGATGCTCGGCGACGCCCTCGAAGCGTTCGTCCGCGGCGACGCCGCCGCCGGACGAGCCATCTGCCAGCGCGACGACCAGGTGGACAACCTGCACCGCTCCGTCTTCCGCATCCTGCTGACGCACATGGCGGAGGACCCGCACATGATCGGCGCCGCGCTTGAGCTGCTGCTCGTGAGCCGCAACCTCGAGCGCGTCGCGGATCTCGCCACCAACATCGCCGAAGACGTCGTCTTTCTGGTCGAAGGCAAGTCGATCAAGCACCATGCGGAAGACAGGGCGGTAGAGGGCGGTACAGGGCGGTAGAGGGCGGTACAGGGCGGTAGAGGGCGGCAAGGGTAATGCCGACGGAACTCCGCGCGGAGCCAGATGGCCGAGGGTCTCGCGCGCGCCATGGCGCCGGATGGCTATCGGTTCTTGAGCGCCGGCTCTGAGCCAGGACAGATGAATCCGCTCGCCGTCGAGGCGCTGCACGAGAGGGGCATCGAGATCTCACACCATCGCGCCAAGGGGCTCGACGCGATTCCCTTGGACGAAGTGGATGTGATTGTCACGTTGTGCGCTGAAGAGGTGTGCCCGGTCGTTCCAGGCGTGGTCCGACGCCTGCACTGGCCGCTGCCCGACCCGAAGGAACTCCCCGCCTTCCGCGACGTCCGCGACCGCCTTAAGACCCTGCTCCCGCAGCTCTGGACCGACGCCCCTCAGCGGTAACGGTAGTAGACGGGCAGCGTGGGCCGGCGCAACAGATACTCCTCCCGCGCGAACGCCCGGATGAGGAGCAGGCCGGCCGCGAACCCCCCGATATGCGCGAAGAAGGCGACCCCACCGGATTGGAGGCCCGCGATCTGCGGCAGTCCGCCCAGCACCTGCAGCAGAATCCAATACCCGAGCATCAGGTACGCCGGGACTGTGACGGTCGTCGCGAAGAGTCCCAGGAAGACGAGCGTATGCACGCGCACACGCGGATACAGAAGGATGTAGGCGCCCATCACGCCGCTGATCGCGCCCGATGCGCCGACCATCGGCACCGTCGAGCTCGGCTGCACCAGCATCTGCAAACCGGCAGCGCAGATCCCGCACAGCAGGTAGAACACCACGAACCGCCCGTGGCCCATCGAATCCTCGATGTTGTTTCCGAACACCCACAAGAACCACATGTTGCCGAGCAGGTGGAACCAGCCGCCGTGCATGAACATGGAAGTGATGATCGTCCAGTAGTGCGGCTGGTTGGTGATCACGCACTCGAGGTGGTCTCCCAGCGGCGTCACCGTCCCCGGCTGTGCGGTGCGCAGCAGCTCGCCCGGCGTGAGCCCCAGCTCGCATACCGATCTTGCCAGGGACTGCTCGGCCCCCAGCCCCTGCACCACCACCCACGCCAGCACGTTCGCCACGATGATGCCGATCGTGACGACGGGAGTGAGGTAGGTGGGGTTGTCGTCCTTGAAGGGAAACATGGGGCCGGAATCTAACTGCCTCTCCAGACCTCGCCCGCGGTCGTCCGCTCTGCCATATTGACACTTTCCCGGGGCACGCGCCTTGCCTCTGCGACCAGCAGCGGAGTGTAGGCATCTCACCTTGGATAGGAGCAGTTGTTATGGCTCAGAAGATCATCGGCATCGACCTCGGCACCACGAACTCGGTCGTGGCGGTCATGGAGGGCGGCGACCCGGTCGTGATCCCCAATGCCGAGGGCGGGCGGACGACGCCGTCGGTGGTGGCGTTCACCAAGGATGGCGAGCGGCTGGTCGGGCAGGTGGCGAAGCGGCAGGCCGTGACCAACCCGCAGAACACCGTCTTCTCCATCAAGCGGTTCATGGGACGGCGGATGGGGGAGGTCCAGGAGGAGATCAAGCGGGTCCCCTACAGGGTGCTCGAGGGACCAAACGGCCTGGCCTCCGTCGAGATTCAGGGGAAGCGCTACACGCCTCCTGAGCTCTCGGCGATGATCCTCCAGAAGATGAAACAGACGGCCGAGGATTACCTCGGCTACAAGGTCGAGAAGGCGGTCATCACGGTGCCCGCCTACTTCAACGACTCCCAGCGGCAGGCGACGAAGGACGCCGGCAAGATCGCCGGCCTCGACGTCGTGCGCATCATCAACGAGCCGACCGCCTCGGCGCTGGCGTACGGGTTGGACAAGAAGAAGGAAGAGAAGGTCGCGGTCTACGACCTGGGCGGCGGCACCTACGACATCTCGGTGCTCGAGCTCGCCGAAGGCGTGTTCGAGGTGAAGGCGACCAACGGCGACACCCATCTGGGCGGCGACGACTTCGACCAACGCATCATCGAGTGGCTGGTGGCGGAGTTCAAGCGGGACCAGGGCATCGACCTGTCGAAGGACCCGATGGCATTGCAGCGGCTGAAGGAGGGCGCTGAGAAGGCGAAGATGGAGCTGTCCACGGTGATGCAGACGGAGATCAACCTCCCGTTCATCACGGCGGACCAGTCGGGGCCGAAGCACATGAATGTGACCCTGACGCGGGCCAAGCTGGAGCAGCTCGTCGACGACCTGGTGCGGCGCACGATCCCGCCGATGGAGCAAGCGCTGAAGGACGCGGGGGTCAGTCCCAAGGACATCGACGAGGTGATCCTCGTCGGCGGCCAGACCCGCATGCCCAAGGTGCAGGAGATCGTGAAGACCTTCTTCGGGAAAGAGCCCCACAAGGGCGTCAACCCGGACGAAGTCGTGGCGATCGGCGCGGCGATCCAGGGCGGCGTCCTGGGCGGCGAGGTGAAGGACATCCTGTTGCTCGACGTGACGCCGCTGTCACTCGGCATCGAGACGCTGGGGGGCGTGACCACGGTATTGATCGCGCGCAACACGACGATTCCGACGAAGAAGTCGGAAGTGTTCTCCACGGCAGAAGACTCGCAGACGACCGTCGAGATTCACGTGCTGCAGGGTGAGCGCCAGATGGCGGCGGACAACCGCACCATCGGGAAGTTCCAGCTCACGGGCATTCCGCCGGCCCCGCGCGGGGTACCCCAGATCGAGGTGACGTTCGACATCGACGCGAACGGCATTCTCCACGTGTCGGCGAAGGACAAGGCGACCGGGAAGGAACAGAAGATCCGCATCGAAGCCTCGTCCGGCCTCGACGACAAGCAGATCGACCGCATGGTCAAGGAAGCCGAAGCGAAGGCGGCCGAGGACCGCGGGCGCCGGGAGCAGATCGAGCGCCGCAACCGGCTGGACGCGCTGGTGTATGAGGTCGAGAAGAACGTGAAGGAGTGGGCCGACAAGCTCGAGGCGTCCGCGAAGACGCGGCTGGACGGGGCGCTCGAGGGCGCCAAGCAGGCGCTGCGTAGCGGCAACCCCGACGACATCGCCAAGGGGCTCGAGGAGCTGCAGCAGGCGTATTCGGCCGCGGGGGCGTCGATGTACGCGGCGGCGCGCGGCGCCACCGGGAGCGGGCCCGAGACCCCGGGCGGCGAGCCGGCCGCCGGGGGACAGCCCAAGCAGGAGAACGTGGTCGAAGCCGACTACGAGATCGTGGACGACGACAAGAACAAAAAGTAACCACCCCTTTTCGCGGAGATACGGCAGTGTCGGTGCGTACGAGGGATTGGCTCAAGTTCATTGCACTAGTGGGATTCGCGTTCGTGCTGGGGCTGGCGTTCGCCTCGGCGCTGGACGTGCGGGGACACGGCAACGCGGCGCAGGCGTCGCTGTTGCAACAGCCGGCGACGCGGCCGTTCATTCCCGCGGCCAAGCCGGCGGCCGACCTGGGCCAGGCGTTCGTCGCCGTGGCCGAGCACGTCAAGCCCGCCGTGGTGTTCATCCAATCCCAGCACCAGGAGCGCGTGGACACGCGGCGCCTGCCGCCGGGCTTCGATGATTTCTTCCCGCAGTTCCGCGGCCGCCCGCGCGTCGAGCAGGGCACCGGCTCCGGCTTCATCGTGTCCTCGGATGGCTACCTGCTGACCAACAATCACGTGGTCGAAGGGGCCGACAAGGTCACGGTGCGGCTGCTCGACAAGCGTGTGTTCCAGGCCAAAGTGGTCGGCACCGACCCGCAGACCGACATCGCCGTACTCAAGATCGACGCCCAGGACCTCCCCACCGTCGCCTTCGGGAACTCCGACTCGACGCAGATCGGGGAGTGGGCGCTGGCAATCGGGAACCCGCTCGGCGAGGCGTTCGCCTTCACGGTGACTGCGGGCATCATCAGTGCGAAGGGCCGCCTGCTCCAGGGGCTGTACGCGGGCGGGTATCAGATCCAGGACTTCATCCAGACCGACGCCGCCATCAACCCGGGTAACTCCGGCGGCCCGCTCGTGAACGTGCGCGGCGAGGTCGTCGGCATCAACGCCGCCATCGCCAGCGAAACGGGCTACTCCGCCGGCTACGGGTTCGCGATCCCCATCAACCTGGCCCGCACGGTGATGCAGCAGCTCGTGGCGAGCGGCCGGGTGCAGCGGGCGGTGATCGGCGTCATGATCCAGGAAGCGCGCCCCGAGGACGCGCAGGCGGTCGGCGAGCGGGACATCAAGGGCGTCGTGGTGCAGGACTTCTCCAGCGACGAGTCTCCCGCCAAGAAGGCCGGCATTCAGCAGGGCGACGTCATCACCGAGGTGGACGGCCGGCCGATCGAATACGGGGCGCAGCTGCAGCAGATCGTCGGCTTCAAGAAGCCCGGCGAGACCGTCTCCGTGACCGTGCTCCGGGAAGGCGGAGTGCGCAAGAACTTCACCGTGCGGCTGGCTGCCGCGCCTCCCACCCCGGACACCGAGCAGATCTCGTCGGCCGGGAGCCGCACTCGCGGTACCGCCGGCACGATCTCACGGCGCAGCGCCACGCTCGGGATCACCGTGGAGGAGCTGACGCAGGAGGACGTGCGGGATCCCAGCCTGCGTCCCGTCCTCCAGAACGGCGGAGGACTGCTCGTCACCGACGTCTCGCCCGACGGACCGGCGTACGCCCGCCTCGCGCCGCAGGGCTCGCCGGCCGGGCCGGACATCATCCTCAAGGTGAACAGCCAGCCGGTGCGCACGCGGGAGGATTTCCGCGCGGCGCTGCGGGCCGTCCACTCCGGCGACATCGCCACGTTGATCGTGTTCTCGCCCGGGAACCAGGCCCAGCCGGGGCAGCAGCGAGTGGTGCGGCTGCTGATGCCGTAACCCCTTGAGCGTCGACGCAACGACTGGGCGTCTTTAACCTCAAGCGCCCTCCAGAAAACCGGAGGGCGCTTTCGGTTTGACGTTCTGGCCCTCCCCTACGCCCGGCGCGTTTCGGCAATCATCAGCACGCCGGCGACGGCGCACCAGGCGACGACGAGGCCCTGTCCGTAATACAGGTAGACGGCGGTTTCGGGGACCACGACCGCCACGACCATGCAGGCCCCGCCCCCGCCGATCCCTGCCCACCCGAGCCACCGGGGCCAGGCGCGGCCGTTGATCACCGTCCACCCGTACAGGTAGAGGGCCAGCCCCAACGTGAACGTCGCCAGCCGCTCGGCGGCGAGGCCGAAGGGGTGCACCATGTCGTAGAGGAACACGGCGCGCGTCGCCGTGAGTCCCGGATCGGCGATCTGATAGGCGCGGGCCAGTGCGGTCCCGGCGCCGACCATGAAGAGGATGTTGATCGCCCACAGCGCGAAGCCAAACCCAGCGATCATTACGCCGGCCCGCGCCTGGTTGCCCGCCGGTGTCTCGCTATGCCGGAGCGCGACCCCCACGAGCCCCGCGTACAGGAACGGCAACCCGAACGCCAGGGCCCAATGGATCGTCCGCCACGCCGCGGTGCCCGCGATCGTACCGAGCTGCGCGGCGCCGTCGCCCGTCAGGACCGGGTGGTAGAGCCCAGCGATACCGATGAGGAACGCACCGACGACCATGCAAAGACCGTAGAAGGGCGAGCGGCGGAACACGAGCATGATGGTCTCCCGGGTGGCGGGAATCGCGCTAATATATCTCCATGCAACTCAACCGGATCCTGCGCGAAGGCTTCATTGCCGGCTGCATCGGCGCCGCGGCCGTCGCGATCTGGTTCCTCGTCGTCGACACGGTGAACGGCCGCCCGTTCTTCACGCCGGCGATGCTGGGGGGCGCGGTCTTCTTCGGGGATCAGGCCACGCACGTCGTCATCGAGTACTCCCGGATCATCGGCTACACGATGATCCACGTGAGCGCCTTTGTGGTCGTGGGCTGCATCGCGGCGGCGCTCGCCGCCGAAGTCGAGGTCGCTCCGTCGACGCTGTTCCTCGTGGTCGTGGCGTTCTGCTTCTTCGAGTTCGGCTTCTATATCCTGGTCGCGCTGCTCGCCAAGCCGTTGCTCGGGGCGCTGGCGTGGTGGAGCGTGGCGATCGGCAACGCCATCGCTGCCTTCGGCATGGGCTACTACCTGTGGCGGGAGCACCCCAAGATCGGCGAGGAGCTCAAGAAGCACCCGCTCGGGGAGACGCAGGAGGGGGAATAGCAAACGTGGAACTCGGAACGCGGAACGGCCGCACGATCACCGGCCGTGCTGCTCCGCGTTCCGCGTTCGCACTTCCGCGTTATCGTCCTCCCCTTCCCGACGCGCCCAACTGAACCACACCACCGTCATCGCCAGCCAGAAGATCAACCCGCCCGGCACCCACATGATGAGCCCGCCGATCTGCTGGTCGGCGAGCGGGGAGAGGCCCCACACCCGCGGGGCGGTCTCGTAGAACGGGTACAGCACGCCGTCGGCGAGGGTGATCAACGCCCCGACCACCGACATGGGAATCCCCAACAGAAACAAGTAGATGAGCTGCACGGGATGCGGCGCCCGCATCGCGGGCAGCGGGGCCAGGATGGGCCACCACATCACGACCGCCGTGGCCAGGAACACCAGGTGTTGGACGATGTGGAGGTCGTGGTGGACGAGCGCGGCGTTGTAGGCCCCCGGGAAGTGCCAGGCCACGATCGGCGCCGTGAAGATCGCCCCCGCCGCGAGCGGCCGCGTGGCCCAAGCCGCCAGGCGGCGCACCCCCGCCGGACGGAGCAGCGGCTCGACCACCGACGCCGGCGTCCCGTACAGCAGCAGCGGCGGGAAGACCAGCATCAGCACCAGGTGCTGCACCATATGGGCGCTGAACAGATAACCGTCGGAGAGGTTGTGCAGCGGGCCGTTGAGACAGACGAACAGCACCGCGAGCGCGGCGGCGAACGCCGCGACCCGGCGGCGCCCCCCCAAAAACACATAGAGCCCGCCCAGCACGGCGAGCCCGATGACAACGCTCGGGTGGAGATCCCAGCGCCGCCAGGCGTCCGGGAGGGGGGAGGTCATCGCTTCAGCACGAACGCCCCGAACAGGAACATGAGCCCCATCGTCATCACCATGGCCAGCAGCAGCGGCCCGCCGAACAGGAACGTGAAGAAACGGCTGTCCATCTTGAGGTGCATGTAGAACATCACCACCAGCGTGAACTTCACCGCCGAGAGGATCAGCAGCGTGGGGACGAGGACGGGGTGGAACGCCGGGACGTAGAAGACCCCGACCTCGATGACGGTGAGGATGACGAGCACGGCCGCGACTCGCAGATACACCCCGGCCGTAGGATGGGCGTGCTCCCCCGCTGGCGATTCCCGCATCGTGCGCTCCGCGCTCACTGAATCAGGTACACGACCGTGAAGATCACGATCCACACCACGTCCACGAAATGCCAGTACAGGCCGCAGATCTCGACCGTCAGCGCGTTCGCCTTGCCGAGCTTGCCGCGCAGCGCGCGCGACCACAGGGTGAGCAGCCAGATCACGCCGACGGTCACGTGCGCGCCGTGCGTGCCGGTGAGCACGAAGAACGTCGCGCCGAAGAGATTGCGCTGCAGCGTCAGCCCCTCGTGCACGAACGAGGTGAACTCATAGACCTGCCCCGCCAGGAAGAACATCCCCAGCAGCGCCGTCAGGAACAGCCACACTTTCGCCCACTTGAGATCCCCGCGCTGCACCGCCGCCAGGGCGAGCACCATCATGAGGCTCGACATCAGCAAGTCGAACGTGCTGATCGACGTGAACGGGATGTTGAGGATGTCGGGGTACGGCCCGACCAGGCTGCGGCCCTTGTAGATCAGGTACGTCGAGATCAGCGACGCGAACAGCAGGCACTCCGAGCCGATGAAGGCCCAGAACGCCATCTTGCGGCTGTCGAGCCCCAGGCTGGTGTGGTGCGCGGCGGCGGCGGCGGGAGCCATTCTAGACCTCAAAGGGCTCGAAGGCCCAGCGGTAGATACCGGTGATGAGAATCGCCGCACCCAGGAACGCCACCCACAGCGTGTGCGTCAGCGGCGCGAGCGCCAGGACCGGCAGGCCGCACGCGGCGACGAGCGGCCACCACGAGCCGGCGGGGGCATGGGGCTTCCCGAGCTCCGCGCCTTCGGGGATCGCCGTGAGCTGCGTCATCGACCAGCGCGGCAGGCGGCTCGCGACCGTGGGGATGACGTCGAAATTGTGCGGCGGCGGCGGCGACGGAATCGTCCACTCCAGCGTCGCGCCGCCCCACGGATCGTTCCCGGCGACCTTGCCGCGCTTGCGCGTCCGCCAGACGTTGATCAGGAACACCAAGATCGAAGCGCCGATCAGGAACGCGCCGACGGTCGACACCAGGTTCAGCTTGGCGACGCCGAGCTCAGGCGCGTAAGTGTAAATGCGGCGCGGCATCCCCAGCAGCCCGATGAAGTGCATGGGGAAGAACGCGAGGTTCATCCCCACGAACATCAGCCAGAAATGCAGCTTGCCGAGCCGCTCGCCCAGCAGGCGGCCGGTCATCTTCGGCCACCAGTAGTACATCCCCGCGAACAATCCGAACACGGTGCCGCCGAACAGCACGTAGTGGATATGCGCCACGACGAAGTAGGTGTCGGTCTGCTGCAGATCGGCGGGAGGCGAGGCGTGCATGACGCCCGACAGGCCCCCGATGGTGAACAGGGCGATGAAGCCCACGGCGAAGTGCAGCGCGCTGGTCGCGCGGATCTGGCCGCCCCACAGCGTCGCCAGCCAGTTGAAGATCTTCACGCCGGTGGGCACCGCGATGAGCATCGTCGTAGCGGAGAAGACGGAGTCGGCGATGGGGCCCAGACCCACCGAGAACATGTGGTGGCTCCACACGCCCCAGCCCATGAACCCGATCAGCACGCCGGAATACACGACCACCGTGTAGCCGAACAGGGGCTTGCGCGCGAAGGTGGGCAGCACCTCGGAGACGATGCCCATCGCCGGCAGGATCAGGATGTAGACCTCGGGGTGGCCGAAGATCCAGAAGAGGTGCTGCCACAGCACGGGGTCGCCGCCGGCCGACGTCAGGTAGAAATGCGTCCCAAAGAAGCGGTCGAACATCAGCAGCACGAGCGCGACGGTGATCACCGGGAACGCGGTGATGATGAGGAACGACGTCACCAGCGTCATCCAGCTGAACACCGGGAGGCGCATCATCTTCATCCCCGGCGCCCGGAGGTTGAGGATCGTCACGATGAAGTTGAAGCCCGCCGCGAGCGAGGCGACGCCGAGGATCTGCAGCCCCAGCAGCCAGAAATCGATGTTGGGACCGGGGGAGAACTCGCGCGAGGTGAGGTTGGCGTAGCCGAACCAGCCGGCGTCCGGCGCCGGGTGGTGGGGGAGCAACCAGCTGGCGTTCAGGAGCAGGCCGCCCAGCACGAACACCCAGTAGCTGAACGCGTTGAGGCGCGGGAACGCGACGTCGCGCGCGCCGATCTGCAGCGGCACGATGTAATTGAAGAACGCGGCCGACAACGGCATGAGCGCGAGGAATACCATCGTCGTGCCGTGCATCGTGAACAGCTGATTGAACGTCTCGGCGGACACGACGGTGTTGCCGGGGCGCGCCAGCTGCGCGCGAATGATCAGCGCCTCGAGGCCCCCGATCAGGAAAAAGACGAATGCCGTCCAGAAGTACAACAGGCCGATCCGCTTGTGATCGGTCGTCGTGAGCCAGCTCCGCCATCCCTTGGTCGCGCTCACTTGAGGCTCTGCAGGTAGGCGACCAACGCCGTCAGATCCGCAGGGGCCATGGGCAGCTTGGGCATCCTGGCGCCGGGCTTCACGCCCGGCGGATCACCGATCCAGCGCGCCAGGGCCTCGGCCGTGTTGGGCAGCACGCCGGCGGCGATCGTGGTGCGACTGCCCACGTGCGTCAAGTTCGGCCCGATCACTCCCGCCGAGACCCCCGTCACGGTGTGGCAGGCGATGCAGCCGTAGCGGCGGAACGCGTCCCGGCCTTTCTCCTCGACGCTCCCCTTGGCAGCAAGCCGCCCCAACCCGCCCTGGCCCGCGAGCCAGGCCCGGAAGGCCGAGTCCGACTCCACCGCGACGCGGAGCCGCATGTTGGCGTGGGACTCGCCGCAGAACTCGGCGCACTGGCCGGTGAACGTGCCGATCGATTCGGCCGTGAACGTGATGCGGTTCACGTGCCCGGGGATCAGATCGCGCTTGCCGCCGAGGCCGGGCGCCCAGAAGCTGTGGATGACGTCCGCCGTCGAGATCTCGAGGTCGACCGGCCTGCCGACCGGCACGTGCAGCTCGTTGGCCGTGACGATTCCCGCGGCGGGGTAGCGATACTCCCACCACCATTGGTGCCCGATCACCTCGATCCGGAGCGCGTTAAACGCGGGGGGCTGCTGCGTGGCGAAGATGGTCCGCATCGTGGGCACGGCGATGAAGACGAGGATCAGCGCCGGCGCCAGGGTCCAGGCGATCTCCAGCACGGTGTGGCCGTGGGTCGGCTTGGGGGTGGCCGCCCCGGCGCGCTGCCGATAGCGGAGGAGGATGAAGAGCAACAGGCTCTCCACCAGGACGAAGACCAGCACCGCCCACCAGAAAATGCCGTGGAACAGCGCATCGAGTGATCGGGCGTAGTCGGACTGGGGGTGCAGCGCACTTTGCGGGAACGGCCCGCCGCACGCGGCCAGGACCAGCGGCAGCGGCGTCAACCAGCGGTGTCGTCGATATGGCGGCACGGCGTCGGGCGACCTCGATGGGGAGCGAGCGCACCGGAAAGTAGACCGGTCCCGTGGCCCCGTCAACGAACCGACGGCTGTATCTTCCGACCCCATGGCCGAGAGAAAACGGAAGAAAAAGAAGAAGGCGGCCGCCGAGTCCCGGGGCCTCGCCGCCAAACAGGTCGGCGCGCTCGAGGCGCCGCCCGCCGTGCAGAAGGTGGCCGACACGATCGCCGACGACGGCGGGACGGTGCTGGCGGTGTACCGCGACCCGCTGGGCGGGAACTGGCAGATCCTCGCGGCGCTGCCGCTCGAGAAGGTCGAGCCCACGCCGTACCAGCGCGACCTGTCGGAAACGCACGTGCAGCGCCTCGCCCAGGCGATCGACAAGCTGGACCGATTCCTCGACCCCGTCATCGCCGTGCGCGCCGCCGACGGCAAGTACTGGACGCCCAACGGCTACCACCGCCTGGGGGCGCTGCGGCTGCTCGGCGCCAAGTCGATCACCGCGCTCGTCGTGCCGGAAGAGAAGGTGGCGCACCGCATCCTGGCGCTGAACACGGAGAAAGCGCACAACGTGCGGGAGCGCGCGCTGGAGGTAACGCGCCTCGAGCAGGGCCTCGTCGAGCTGGACGACCGGCCGGAGAAGGAGTTCGCCCTCGAGTTCGAGGAGCCGGCGCTGCTCACGTTGGGCCTGTGTTACCAGCAGAACGGCAGGTTTTCGGGCGGCGCCTATCAGCCCATCCTGAAGCGCATCGACGAGTTTCTGACGGCGAAGCTCTCCAAGGCGTTGGAGATCCGGCGTGAGCGCGCGCGGCAGCTGCTGGCGCTGGACGAGGCCGTGAACGCCGCGGTGGCGGCGCTCAAGGCGCACGGCTTCCAGAGCCCGTATCTCAAAGCCTTCGTGGTGGGACGGATCAACTACCTGCGCTTCAAGAAGGGCAAGGCGGAATTCGACGAGACGATCGCCAAGCTCACCGCCGCGGCGCAGAAGTTCGATGCGGCGAAGATCAAGCCCGGCCAGATCACGGCGAGCGGTGGCGCGCCGGAAGAGTAAAAACGTTCTCGGTTCACGGTTGTCGGTTTTCGGTTACCGAAGACCATGAACCGACAACCGATGACTAGAACTCGAGGCGCTTCAAGTACTCGTAGCTCGCACGACTACTCGCCAACGCATCCCCCGGCGAGTCGTGCTCTACGAAGTAGTGCCGGATGCCGGCCTGCTCGGACCGCGCGAAGATGCGCTTCCAGTCGATGCTCCCCTTCCCCACGTCGCGCATCACCGAGTCGGCGGGGATGTCGGGCCGGGGCTTGGCCGTCATGTCCTTGACGTGCACGAGGGGGAAGCGCCCCGGGTACTTCGCGAAGTAGGCGAGCGGGTCCTGGCCGCCAAAGGTGATCCAGAACAGGTCCATCTCGAGCTTCACGAGCGCCGGATCGGTCGCGGTGAGTAACACATCGTAGGG
>Ga0209266_1001871_pt1 | contig 13580 bp, 10 predicted proteins | sample GraSoiAngelo_132_FD_185889 | JGI IMG/M metagenome (GOLD analysis project Ga0209266, IMG submission 185889) | Grasslands soil microbial communities from the Angelo Coastal Reserve, California, USA - 14_0929_02_40cm (SPAdes) (version 2) | ecosystem: Environmental > Terrestrial > Soil > Grasslands ...
GTCGTCGTCGTGTCCGCGACGGGCGGCGTCGAGGTGGGCACCGAGAAAGTCTGGGAGTACGCCGAGGAGCGCGGCGTGCCGCGGATGTTCTTCGTCTCGCTGATGGACAAGGAGCACGCCGACTTCGAGAAGGTCTACCACCAGATCAAGGACCGCCTCACCGCGAAGGTCATTCCCGTCGAGATCCCCGTGGGCGAAGGGCCCGACTTCCACGGGATCGTCAACTTGTTCTCCAAGAAGTGCCACCTCTACAAGAAGGGCACCAAAGCCGGGGAGTACGACGAGGTGGACGTCCCGCCCGAGTACCAGGCGCGCTTCGACCAGTACTCGCGCGAGTTGATCGAGCGCATCGCCGAGACGGACGACACGCTGCTGGAGCGGTATCTGGGGGGCGAGGAGATCGGCCGCGACGAGGCGATCGGGGCGTTGAAGACGGGGATGGCGAAAGGCGAGATCTTTCCGCTGTTCTGCGGCGCCGCCGAGCTGACCTACGGCACCCGCGCCCTGCTCTCGAAGCTCGTGGAGCTGATGCCGGCCCCCGCCGACCGGCCGCCGCTCGAGGCGCAAAAGTGGGGCGGCGCGGACAAGGTGCCGGTACGGCCCGACGACGGGGGCCCGCTCGCGGCGCAGGTGTTCAAGACGATTTCCGAGCCGCACGTGGGCGACGTGTCGTTCTTCCGGGTGTACTCGGGGACCGTGAAGAACGGGCAGGACGTCTGGAACGCGCCCCGCGCCGCCCCCGAGAAGCTCAACCACCTCTGCGTCGCGGTCGGGAAAGACCGCACCGAGGTGGCCGAGCTGCACGCGGGGGACATCGGCGTCGTGGCCAAGCTGCGCGACACGCACACCAACGACACGCTGTCCGCGCGCGAAACGCCGATCGTGCTGCCCAAGATTCCGTTCCCCGAGCCGGTCATCACGGTGGCGGTCGAAGTGAAGCAGCGCGGCGAGGAAGACAAGCTTTCGACGGGCCTGCACAAGCTGCACGAAGAGGATCCCACGTTCCATCACGAGTTCAACGCCGAGCTGGGCCAGACGCTGCTGCGCGGGCTGGGCGAGCGGCACCTGGAGATCGTGGTGGGGCGGTTGGCGCGGAAGTTCGGCGTCCATGCTCAGATCACCAAGCCCAAGGTGGCCTACCGCGAGACGCTGAAGGGCAAGGGCGAGGGGCAGGGCAAGCACAAGAAGCAGACGGGGGGCCGCGGCCAGTACGGCGACTGCTGGATCCGTCTGGCCCCCCTGCCGCGCGGGTCGGGGTTCGTGTTCGACGACCAGATCGTGGGCGGGGTGATCCCCCGGCAGTACATCCCCGCGGTGGAGCGGGGGATCGTCGAGGCCGCCGCACGCGGGCCGGTGGCGGGCTATCCCGTCGTGGACTTCAAGGTGGAGCTGTACGATGGCTCCTACCACGACGTGGATTCGAGCGAGCAGGCGTTCAAGATGGCGGGCATCCTGGCGTTCCGGAACGTGAGCCCCGGCTGCCGGCCGGTGTTGCTCGAGCCGATTCTCGAGATCACGGTATGGACGCCCGTCGACTACCAGGGCGCGGTGATGGGCGACATCTCCTCGCGCCGCGGCCACATCCTCGGCACCGAGCAGGACGGGCGCATGATCAAGGTGAAGGCGCTGGTGCCGGAGGCGGAGCTGGACAAGTACGCCACATTGCTGCATTCGATCACGCACGGCCGCGGCACGTACCGCCAGAAATTCCACGTGTACCAGGAGACGCCGCCGGAGATCGCGCACAAGATCGCCGACGCAAGGAAGAAGGAGCTGGAGGAGGCGAGGAAGGAGTGAGCGTACCGGCGTCGCTGCGCCTCTGGTTCGGCCTCTCCGATCCCATCGACCGGCGCACGTACTTCACGAACGGCGCCGCGCTCATGGCGGTGAAATACCTGAGCGACTCGGCGGTGGTTTGGGCCTACACCGGCCGCGTGTGGTCGCCGCTCGACTACGCCAACCCGGTGTGGTTCGTGCGCGAGCGGGCGCTGCACGGCGTCCCGCCCGCGGTGCTGCTGGCGCTCGCCGTGTGGGCGCTGCCGTTCATCTGGATCGGCGTGGGCATGTCGGTGCGCCGCGCGGCGGACGCCGGTCTCTCGCCGTGGCTGGCGCTGCTGTTCTTCATCCCCTTCGTCAATTACCTGCTGATGCTAGGACTGTGTATTCCCGACAGCAACCAGCGCCGCATCTGGCGCACGGAGCCTACCTCCGTTCCCCCTCTCCGCAATGCGGAGAGGGGGCCAGGGGGTGAGGCGGTGCTGAACGAGCGCTGGCGCAGCGGGCTCCTCGGCGTCGCGGGCGCGCTCGCCATCACGATTCCTTCGGTGCTGCTCAGCGTGTACTGGAAGCGCAATTACTCGGTCGGGCTGTTCCTGGGCACACCGTTCACGATCGGGGCGATCAGCGCGCACATCTACAACCGCCACCATCCCCGTTCCGTGAAGGACACGTTCAAGGTGGTGCTGATCGCGCTCGTGCTCGCCGGCTGCACGCTGCTGCTCTTCGCCGCGGAGGGCGGCGTGTGCCTCGCAATGGCGTTCCCCATCGCCGCGCTCGTGGCGCTCCTGGGCGGGCTGCTCGGCCGGGCGATCGCCGTGCACGGCGCGGAGCCGCCGACGCATGTCGGCCTGGCGGCGTTGTTCGCCCCGCTGCTCGTGGCGATCGAGCCGCCCGCGTCCGCGCCGCCCCGCGAGGTGGTGACGGTCGTCGAGATCGCGGCCCCGCCGGACGTGGTGTGGCGCAACGTGGTGACGTTCCCCGATCTCCCGCCGCCCACCGAAACGGCGTTCCGCCTCGGGGTTGCGGCGCCGCTGCGCGCGCGGATCGAGGGGCGCGGCGTGGGCGCCGTCCGCTACTGCGACTTCACCACCGGCAGCTTCGTCGAGCCGATCACCCGCTGGGAGGAGAACCGCGTGCTGGGCTTCGCGATCACCCGCCAGGCGCCCCCCATGCGCGAATGGAGCCCCTACCGCGACGTGAACCCCCCGCATCTCGACGGGTACTTCCGTGCGACCCGCGGCGAGTTTAGGCTCACGGCGTTGCCCGGCGGCGGCACGCGGCTCGAGGGGCGCACCTGGTACGAGGTGCGAATGGCCCCGCAGCTATACTGGACGATCTATGCCGACCGCATCGTGCGGTCGATCCACGAACGGGTCTTGCGCCACATCCAAACGCTGGCCGAGAAGGAGCGCTGATGAGAGCGACGATCCTGTGCGCGGCCCTCGCCGTCGGGGCCTGTAAGCCGATCGAAAAGACGCCCGCCACTCCGGGCTCCGAGCCGCCGCCGACCGCGTTCGGTACGCCCACGACGGTCACGGCCACGAAGGTGGCGGCCGTGGAAGGGTTCCTGACGCCGGAATCGGTGCTGCACGATACGGTGCAGGACATCTACTTCGTGTCGAACATCAACGGCAGCCCGACGGCCAAGGACAACAACGGCTTCATCAGCCGCCTGCGCCCGGACGGGGCGGTCGAAAACCTCAAGTTCATCGAAGGCGGCAAGAACGGCGTGACGCTCAACGCTCCCAAGGGGCTGGCGCTGCTCGGCGACACGCTGTGGGTCGCCGACATCGACGCCGTGCGCGCCTTCAACGCGAAGACCGGCGCGCCGCTCGACAGCGTCAGCCTCGCGACCCTGGGGGCGGTGTTCCTGAACGACATCGCCACGACCCCGACTGGCGCCCTCTACATCACCGACACCGGCATCCGCTTCGACGACGTGGGCGCCGTCCTCCATCCCGGGCCGGACCGTCTGTTCCGCGTCGGACCGGACCGGCAGGTGACCGTCGCCGTGCGCGGCGACACCCTGGGACGGCCCAACGGCATCGTCCTCGACCCGGTCGGCAAGCGATTCATCATCGTGGAGTTCGGGGGCAAGTCGGTGCTCGCGTGGAAGCCGGGCGACAAGGCGCCGACCGCGATCGCCAAAGGGCCCGGCGGGTTCGACGGCGTCGTGATTGCCGGCGGGAAGATCCTGGTGTCGAGCTGGAGCGACTCGACCGTCGCCAGCTACGAGACCGGCCAGGAAGTGAAGATCATCACCGGCGTGCCGAGTCCGGCCGACATCGGGTACGACGCCAGGCGCAACCGCGTGCTGATCCCTGTGTTCACGGGGAACCGCGTGGAGGTGTGGCAGCTCCCATAGTCGTCAGGACCGCCGCGCCCCGCAGCTCGCCTTCGCGGAGCCGCCGCAGCGCTTCGTTGGCCTCCTCCAGCGGGAACGGCGTCACGGCCGCGCGCACGGGGATCTGCGGCGCCAGCGCCAGAAACTCCTCACCGTCGCGGCGGGTGAGGTTCGCCACCGACCGCACCACCCGCTCTCCCCACAGCAGTTGGTAGGGGAGCGCGGGGATGTCGGTCATGTGGATGCCGGCGCACACGACGGTCCCGCCTTTCACGACGTTCTTCAGCGCGACCGGAACCAGCAGTCCCACCGGGGCGAAGATGATCGCGGCGTCGAGCGGTTCGGGCGACGCAGTGTCGGCGTCGCCCGCCCAGACGGCCCCCAGGTCCAGCGCGAACTGTTTCGCCGGCGCGTCGCCGGGGCGCGTGAACGCGAAGACGCGCCGTCCCTGGTGGCGCGCCACCTGTGCCACGAGGTGGCCCGCGGCCCCGAACCCGTAGATGCCGAGCCGCTCGGCGGGGCCGGTCGCGACCAAGGCGCGGTAGCCGATGAGGCCGGCGCATAGCAGCGGGGCCGTCTCCGCGTCGCCGAGCCCCTCGGGCAGCGCGAACGCGAACGCCGCGTTCGCGACGGCGCATTCGGCGTAGCCGCCGTCGAGGGTGTAGCCGGTGAACACGGCGCGGTCGCAGAGGTTCTCACGGCCGGCGCGGCAGTAGGGACATTCGCCGCAGGTCCAGCCGAGCCACGGGACGCCGACGCGGTCGCCGGTGCGGAAGCGGGAGACGCCGGTCCCTAGTGCGGCGACGGTGCCCACGATTTCGTGGCCCAGGACCAGCGGGAGCTTGGGATCCGGCAGGTCCCCGTCGGCGACGTGGAGGTCGGTGCGGCACACGCCGCAGGCGTTGACCTGGATGAGGATCTGGCCCGGCCCGGGCTCGGGCGTCGGCGCATCGGCGAGCCGCAGGGGTCGTCGCGGGGCCTCGAGCAGCATGGCGCGCACGAGCGCAACATACGCAGGGGCGCCGTGGGGGACACTACCCCACGGTGGCGGCGGGCGCGCGAGCGTGCACGATGACGCTGCCGCCGAGCGCCGAGCCGGGACCCGCGAGGCTCCCCAGGTCCGCCCCGAAGTACGCTTCCTCGCCGTGCTCGCTCAGGTCCAACCCGGCCAGCTCCTCGGACACGCCCGCGCGGGCGCCGAGGGTCAGCTGCAGGAGCTTCAGGATCACGGCGGTGCCGGCGGCGGCGAAGGCCGCGGCCGCGAGGACCGCGAGCAGTTGCACGCCCAGCTGCGCGGCGTTGCCGGCCAGCAGGCCGTTGGCCCCGGCCGGGTTCGCGGCGGTGGTGGCGAAGACGCCGGTGAGCAGGGCGCCCGTCGCACCGGCGAGGCCGTGACACGAGAAGACGTCGAGGGCATCGTCGAGCCGGCTGGCGGAGCGGATCTGGATCGCGGTGTAGCTGACGCCGGCGGCGACGACACCGATGACGAGCGCCGCGAGGGGCGTGACGTAGCCGGCGGCCGGTGTGATCCCCACGAGTCCGACGACGAGCCCGGTCGCCGCGCCGACCGCGGTGATCCTGCCGCCACGGGACAGATCGAGCAGCGCCCACGTGACCAGCGCGGTGGCCGCGGCGGTGTTGGTATTCACGAAGGCGAGCGTGGCAAGGCCGTTGGCCGCCAGCGCCGACCCGGCGTTGAAGCCGAACCAGCCGAACCACAGCAGACCGGCGCCGAGCAGCACGATCGGCACGTTGTGGGGCGCGAGCGGGACGCGGCGATAATCCTTGCGCGGCCCGAGCATCCAGGCCGCCACCAGCGCCGACACGCCCGCGCTGATGTGCACCACGGTGCCGCCCGCGAAGTCGAGGGCCCCACGCTTGAAGAGCCACCCGTCGGCGCCCCACACCCAGTGCGCCAGCGGATCGTAGACCAGCGTCGCCCAGAGGAGGAGAAAGACGGCATACGCCCGGAACCGCATGCGCTCGACGATCGCCCCGGAAATGAGCGCCGGGGTGATGATCGCGAACATCCCTTGGAACGCCGCGTGTGCCTGATGGGGGATCGTGGCCCCGTAGGCGGGGTCCGGCGCGAGGCCGACGCCGTGGAAGCCGACCCAGCCGAGCCCGCCGAGCCACCCGCTGCCGGCGTGGAAGGCGAGCGAGTAACCCACCACCACCCACTGCACGCCCACGAGCCCGAGGGCGATGACGCTCATCATCATGGTGTTGAGGGCGTTCTTGGGACGGACGAGCCCGCCGTAGAAGAACGCCAGCCCGACGGTCATCAGGAGCACGAGGGCACTGCACAGGAGCACCCAGGCCGTATCGCCGGCGGAGATCACGGCGTTCATGGGGCCGCCGCCTCGATTGCGGCGCGCTGCACCTCATCGGCGTTGACGGCGGTCAGCGCGGCGTTATCCGCCTCGCCCGTGCGGATGCGGATCACGCGCTCGATCGGCTGCACGAAGATCTTCCCGTCGCCCACCTCGCCGGTCCGCGCCGCCGAGAGGATGGCTTCGATGCACGGCTGCACGAAGGGCTCCGAGCACACCATCTCGATCTTCACCTTCTCGCGGAACTCCATCACCACCGCGGTGCCGCGGTAGTGCTCGATCTGTTGGTGCTCGCCTCCATGTCCGCTCACGCGGCTCAGGGTGATGCCGGTGATCCCGGCGCGAAACAGCGCCGCCTTGACCTCCGGGAGGCGCTCGGGGCGAACGATGGTCGTGATGAGCTTCATGGGCGGCTCCGGGTGTGTGGCTGGGTGCTGTGAAGCGCAAGAAGGGTGCCGTCCAGGGCAAACGAAAAGCCCGCTCCGGGGGAGCGGGCTCGTATCATCCGACCAGGACCGGTTCCAGGACCGGCACCTTTTTCCTGATCTCCGGCTTCGCCGGATCTTTCGGTTGCTTGTAGCGGAAGATCTTGCCGGCGTAGTTCCGCAGTACGACTTCCTTGTCCGTCAGCTTCACGACGTACTCGGGCAGCAACGGGATCTTGCCGCCGCCGCCCGGGGCGTCGATGACGAAGTGCGGCACCGCGAGCCCGCTGGTCCAGCCGCGCAGGCCCTGGATGATCTCCAGCCCCTTCTCGATTGTGGTGCGGAAGTGCTCGGCGCCGGCCACCTGGTCGCACATGTAGATGTAGTAGGGCCGCACCCGCGCCGCGAGCAGCTTCTGCATCAGCTCCTTCATCACCTCGACGTCGTCGTTGACGCCTTTGAGCAGCACTGTCTGGCAGCCCAGGGGGATGCCGGCGTCGGCGAGCCGGCCGAGCGCCTCCACCGCGGCGGGCGTCAGCTCGCGCGGGTGGTTGAAGTGCGTGTTGATGTACAGCGGGTGGTACTTCCGCAGGATGTCGCACAGCTCCGGCGTGATGCGCTCGGGGAGGTGGCACGGCACCCGGCTGCCGATGCGCAGGATCTCGAGGTGCGGGATGGCGCGCAGCCGCCGGCAGATTTCGTCAACGCGGCGGTCGGAGAGTAGCAGCGGATCGCCGCCCGACATGATCACATCGCGGATCTCCGTGTGCTCGCCGAGGTAGCGGAACGCCGACTCGAGCTGCGCCATGGGAATCTTCTCGGGGTCGCCCACTTTGCGCCGCCGCGTGCAGAAGCGGCAGTACGACGCGCACACGGGGGACACGAGGAACAGCGCCCGGTCGGGATAGCGGTGCGTGATGTTCGGCACCGGGGAGTTGGCGTCTTCATCGAGCGAATCGACGAGGCCGTCGTGGACCTCCAGCTCCTGCACCGTCGGCACGTACTGCCGCCAGATGGGATCGTGGGGCGACTCGATCAAGTCCACCATCGCCGGGGAGATCCGGAACTCGAAGTTCTCGACCGCCTGTTTCAGGCGCTCGATCTCCGCCACGTGCTCGGCGCCGAACCGCTCGGCGAGGGCCTCCAGGGACGCGATACTCCGCTTACGCAGTCGTTCCTGCCAAGTCTCCATCCGTGAGATCCTTGCTGTAGATCACCAGATCGTCACCGGGCGCATAGTACCCCGGGATCGTGGCGGCCCTGGTGTAGCCGCGGTGTTCGTAAAAGGCCCGCGTCGGCGCATAGTCGGCTCGCGAGCTGGTTTCCGTCACGATCAATCTCCCGCGCGCCGCCCGCAGGCGCCGCTCCACTTCCGTCAGCAGCTGCGTGCCGATCCCCTGGCCGTGCCGCGCGGGATCCACGACGAGCCAGTACAGGTCGTAGGTCCCCTCGGTGCCGGGCGTCGGCCCCCAGCAAACGCAGCCGGCCAGCGTGTCGCCCTTCTCCTCGAAGGCGCCGAGCCAGCGGTAGTCGTCCTCGCCGGCGAGCGACTCGTCCAGCACTTGGACGGCGGTCTCGACCTCGGACGGCCGGAACATCCCGGTCGCCCGGACGAGCGCCTCAACCCTCCCGCGGTGCGCGCGATCGACGGGGCGCAGCGAGCAGCTCACGCGCGGCCTTCGCCCCCTGGGCGTCGCGGAGCGCCACCTCGGCGATCCGCCGCACCAGCTCGGGGTACTCCCACCCCGCGGCCTGCGCCATCCGCGACAGCCCGGCGTCGTCGGTCAGGTCGGGGTTGGGGTTGACGTCCAGCACCCACGGCCGGCCCTGCTCGTCCACCCGCAGATCGACGCGGCCGTAGCCCGACCCGTGCAGGACCTCCCACGCCCGCGTCGCCGCGCGCACGAGCCGCTCCGCGAGCCGCTGGGAGACGGGCGCGGGGACGACCGGCACGCTGCCCAGGTCCTCGGCCGAGCCGACGTCCCACTTCGCGGCGTAGGTGAGGATCGGCCAGTGCCCCTCCGGCATCCCCGTGAAGTCGATCTCGGCGACGGGCAGGGCGCGCGTGCCCACGAAGCCGACGTTGAACTCGCGGCCCGCGACGTACTGCTGCACCAGGACCTCGTCGTACCGCTCGGTCATCACCGCGACGCGCGACCGCAGCGTCTTGCGGTCGCTCACCACCGAGCCGCGATCCAGCCCCGCGCTCGCGTCTTCGGCGGCGGGCTTCACGATCGCCGGCAGGGGGAAGTCGTCGGGGATCGTGCCGCGCGCCAGCGTCCAGCGGGGCACCGGCAGCCCCTCCTGCGCCAGCAGCGTGTTGGCGATCTCCTTGCGGCGGCACGTCGCCAACGTCCACGAGCCGCAGCCGGTGAACGGGATGCCGGCGAACTCCAGCATCGCCGCGACGTGATCCTCCCAGAGCGCGACGCCGTGGACGCCCTCGCAGAGGTTGAAGACCAGGTCGGCCCGCCGGCAGGCGGCGAACCAGCGGCAGTCGTGGCGGACGGGAAGCTTCTGTACCTGATGCCCCAGCCCGGCGAAGATGCCGGCGATCTCGTCCACCGCCTTCATCACGCCGGCGACGTCTTGGGCCGTCCAGTCGTCGGCCCCCGGGTCGTAGAGGACGACGACCCTCACGCGGTCGCTTCCCGCGCCTGCGGCCCGGCGAGCGCCTGCCCGGTGATCCGCTTCCAGGCGACGCGCACGACCTCCTGGATGAGCTCCTCGTAGGTCAGGCCGGCGACGCGCGCCGCCTTGGGGAAGCAGGAGTTCATGTTCGGGTCGGGGATGACGCCGGGAAGGGGATTCAGCTCCACCACGTTCGGCGTCCCGGCGGCGTCGAGCCGCACGTCCACCCGGCACCAGTCGCGGCACCCGAGCGCGTGGTAGGCGGCGAGCGCCACGCGCTCGATCGCCGTCGCCAGGCGCGCCGGCACCCGCGCCGGACACTGAAAGAGGTCGAGCGGACGCTTGGGGCTATCCCACACCCACTTCGCTTCGTAGCCGTACACGGGCGTGACGCCGTGGGGGAGCGCCGCGAAGTCGATGCCGACGATGGGGAGACACTCGGCGTCGGCGCCGTTGCCGAGGATCGCGACGGTGAATTCCGCGCCCGGCAGGTACGTCTCGACGAGCACGGGCTGGTGGTAGCGGTCGAGCAGATACGCCACGCGCTCCCGCAGCTGCGCGGGAGAGTGGCATAAGTTGTTGGCGAATATGCCCTTGCCCGACCCCTCATGAACCGGCTTCACGAACAGCGGGAGCGGCAGCCCGACCTCGTCCGCCGCATCCACGCTCGCCACCTCCGCGAACGGCGCGGTCGGCACGCCGGCCTGGACGAGGATCTGCTTGGTCCGCGTCTTGTGCAGCGCGAGCGCGAGCGTCAACGAGTCGCTCGCGGTGCAGGGGATGTCCAAGAATTCGCAGATCGCCGGGACGTGGGCCTCGCGGTTGGGACCGTGGAGGCCTTCCGCCATGTTGAACACGAGGTGCGGGCGGGCGAGGGCGACTTTTTGCGGGAAGGAGAAGTCGGCTTCGAGACGGACGACGTCGCCGAAGAGACTCAGAGCCTGCTCCACCGCCTCAATGGTGGAGCGATCGTCCCACTCGACGAATGCGTCGCTGCCGGAGCTCGATGGGTCGTCGAGACTGCTGTCGGGGTCGGGCTTCTCGTTGTACGCGAGACCGATGCGCATGTGGTCTCGGGTGACCTCCTACAAAAAAGGCCGCGTCTCAAGGCGGTCGTGACCGGCGACAACCCGTTGTTGGATACCACGATAAGAAAGAAAGGCGAGATGCGCAATAGGCAGGACGAGAAATTTTTCTCTGACGTCAGACTTTATGGTACGTCACGCGCGCGCATTCCTGTTTGTCGTCGGCGACGTAGATCTCGAAGTCGGAGAACAACGCGGGCGCCTCGCGCTGCAGCACGCGCAGACACGCGACCGCCATGCGACGGATCTCGAGCTCAGCGCCCTCGCCGCAGCGCAGCTCGAGCGTCGTGCGCCACGCGCGCGCGTTGCCGGAGACGACGATCTTCACCTCCGTCGCGTTGGGCAGTACGCTGCGCGCCGCCTCGCGCGCCATTTTGCGGCGGTGCACCTTGTCGCTCACCCACGTGTAGCGCTCCATCAACCCCTCGACGGCGCGCACGTACGCCGCCTGCGCGGCCGTCACCTGCGCTTCCCACTCGCGCTCAAGCGTGGCGTCGCCCGCGACGGCCGGCGGCATCACGAATGCGGCGTGCGACTCGTCCACGTAGCGCTGCGAGATCTGCGAGTAGCCGAACCCGGCGCGGTGCCGCACCAGCTCGTGCGAGCAGGAGCGCGAGATCCCCTCGATGAGCAGGACGTACACCGAGTGCTCGAGCACCGAGCCGTGTCCCTGCTTCTTGATGTTCTCGAGGTAATCGGCGGTGGTGCGATTCACCGGGTTGTGCTGGCTCATGTAGCACAGCCGTCCCGCGTACTCGGCGAGGCGCTCGCCCGGCGTGGAGTCGCCGAGCCAGCGGACTTTGAGATGCTCGGGCTCGAGGAACTCGGGCCGGGCGATCAGCGTGACGCGGGGTTCGCGGAAAACTTCCATCGAGGTGTCAGGTGCCGGCGAGAGTGGTCTTCGGTGTCGACCAGGCCGCGGTACGCTCCAGCTCGCGCAGCCGGCCGGCGATGTCGTCGGGAATCGGCGCGGCGCCCGCGCCGACCTTCACGTCGGCGAGCGGCGCCCAATCGGCGGCGGGAAGTATAACACCCGGGTTGAGGATTTCGAGCGGGTCGTACGCCCGCTTCACGCGCCGGAACTCTGCCACGAGGTCCGCGCCGTACACTCGCTCCAGCAGCCCCGCCCGCAACCGGCCGTCACCGTGCTCGCCGCTCGGCGTGCCGCCGAGGCGCACCTGCAGGTCGGCGATCGCCTCGTACAGCGTCCCCACGCCGTCCTCCCAGCCCGCGCGGGTCACGTCCGGCAACGTATTGACGTGCACGTGGCCATCGCCCGCGTGGCCGAACAGCACGACGGGGATCCCCAGCCGGTCGGCCGCGGCGCGCACGCCGGCGACGTACTCGCCAAGCCGCGCGATCGGCACGCAGCCGTCTTCGATCACCTGCAGCGAACGCCGCGTCTCGGAGAGGCGCGCCAGCGCGGGACTGGCGAGCGTGCGCACCCTCCACAGCCGCTCCAGGCCCGCGCGGTCCACGGCCGTCTCCACATGCGCGGTGAGGTGCTTCAGGCCCCGCACGGCGTCGCCCACGACGCCTCGGGCCGCGGCCGCCGTCTCACGCTCGAACTCGACCAGGAGCAGACAGGCGAGGCCCGCGGGGAGGGTCACTCCCGCCTCTTCTACAAAGGAAAGGATAGTGCGGTCGAGGAGCTCCACCGCGGAAGGGTTCAGCGCGAGGAGGTAGGGGACGGCATCGCCCAGGGCTTCGAGCTCCCCGAAGCCGAGCGCCACGCCCGCGACGTCGGGGAGGATCGGCTCCAGCCGCCACTGCACCTGCGTAACGAAAGCGAGCGTGCCCTCGGAGCCGACAAGGAGGTCGAGCTCGTCGCCGGACTCGGCGAACGCGTCCAGGGCGTAGCCGCTGGAGTTTTTGCGGGTCCTGGGGAATCGAGTTGCGATCAACCGTCGTTTGTCCTGGGCCAGAGCGAACGCATCCCGCATCCCCCATCCCGCTCCCCGTGCCACGCGTCGAATGTCTCCCCGCGCATCGACGATCTCGACCGCCTCGACCCAGCGTCGCACGCTGCCGTAACGCAGGGAGCGCGGACCCGCGGCGTTCGTGGCAATCATCCCGCCGGACGTCGCGAACGCGCCTGAAGATGGATCGGGCGGCAGCCGCAGGCCGAAGCCCCGCGCCGCGGCGTTGACTTCCGCCCAGGTGACCGAGGCGCCGGCCCGGGCCAGGCGTCGCACCGGATCCACAGTCAGCTCGCGGAAGCGCTGGCTCACATCGACGATCACCCCGCGCCCCACGTTCCCGCCGGTCATGCCGCTCCCCGCGCCGCGCGGTACGAGCGGCGTGCGAGTCTCGGCGGCCCACCGCACCAGCGCCGACAGCTCCGCGACGCTCCCGGGGACGGCGACGGCCTGCGGGAGGATGCGATAAATGCCCGCGCCCTCCGAGTAGGCGGCGCGGATGCGATCGTCGGTGAGGAGTGCTGGTGTCGCGGACACGATGTGTAAACTTGACATTCCCAGGACCGTGCGTGAAGCTACACCACTTCCCATGACTCCGATCACCGCACCTGCCCCGCCGGCCACGCCGCGCGCGCAGCTCATTCACATCGAGACCGATCGCCGCCTCGGCCACGAATGGGACGAGTGGGACGGGAAGCCGCTGCCCAACCGCGGTGACTTCGCGGCGCCGGCGCGGCTGTTCTTCGGCTACGCGGCGCTCACTCTCGCCGTGGCGCTCGGCATGCTCGCCGCGGTGCTGTTCCTCCTGCAGCCGCGTCTCGCCACGCTCCACCCGCTCGTGCCTCGCGTGCTCTGGCGGGCGCTCGGCGCCGCGGGCGGAGTTGCGTGGGTGTGGCTCGCGGTGCTCGCCGCGGCGTTCTACTCGGGAAGGGGCCTGCTGCCCGAGCGGCTGCTGGAGCGCGGACCGTTCCTGCGGCTGATGAACGTCACGTCGTTCGTCTCGCGCGCGTTCGGCCGGCGCGATTGGGTGGAGCACGCGGCGATCGACATCTACAACACCCTCG
>Ga0209266_1001876_pt1 | contig 13569 bp, 12 predicted proteins | sample GraSoiAngelo_132_FD_185889 | JGI IMG/M metagenome (GOLD analysis project Ga0209266, IMG submission 185889) | Grasslands soil microbial communities from the Angelo Coastal Reserve, California, USA - 14_0929_02_40cm (SPAdes) (version 2) | ecosystem: Environmental > Terrestrial > Soil > Grasslands ...
ACCTGTCGGGACCGTTCCTCACAACCCCGAACGAGAATTACGACGTCTCGTTCGCGGGCGCGCCGACGGGCACGTACAAGGCGTTTTGTTTGCCGCACGTCGCGCTGGGGATGAAGATCGCGATTACCGTGAAGTAGGTCGCTGGGTTGGACCCGAATGATCTCCAACGGCCCCGAAGATCTCGGGGCCGTTGTGTTCTTGGCGGCCCATAGCGATTGTTGGCGACCATGGCCGCCCGAAAAGTCTGCTTCGTCCTCGTGGACGGCGCCCGCGCCGACGTCGTGCTGGACCTCCTGGAGCGGGGAGACCTGCCCAACCTCGCCCGCCATGTGGTGGAGCCGGGCGGTCTCACCGTCGGCACCTCGGTGTTCCCATCCACCACCGGCGTGGCCTACCTCCCTTTCCTTTATGGAGTCTATCCGGGGACGGCGAACATCCCGGGGATCCGCTGGCTCGACCGGGGGGGGGTCACGGGGAACTGGCGCGCCCAGTGGCGCGCCGCGCGCAGCTACTGCGGGGTGCAGGCCGGATGGCTGAATCGCGACCTCGAGAGCGGCCCGTCCATCTTCGAGCTCGTGCCGGAGAGCGTGGCGCTGTGCACGCCGCTGACAAACGGCCTGCGACCGGGCGCGTGTCGGCTCGTGGCGACGCGGATGTTGCTCGGCAGCGTCGCCCACTACGCCGGCACCTATCAGGGACTCGATGACGCCGTGGGCGACGCCTGGGTCCACGCCGCCGCGGAGCCGTGGCGGTTCCTCTTCGTCGTGTTCCCCGGGCCGGACGGTCTGACGCACCTGCTCGACCCGTGCCATCCGCGGGTGCTCGCGGCGTATCGGGCGGTCGATGCGGCGCTGGGCCGCTTTATGCGCCGAGCGGCCCGGTACGGCGAGGTCCCGGCGATGTTCGTTGCGGCGGACCACGGCGGCAGCGCGATGCGCGAGCATGCGGATGTCGCGATCGCGCTGGAGGCGCTGGGCTGGCGGACCCTCCGCCATCCGGTGCACGTGTGGCGGCGCAACGTCCGGGCGGCGACGATGGTGTCGGGAAACGCCAGCGTCCAGGTGTACTTCGATCCGCGATCGGGGCGCGAGCGGCCGCTCACGGAACCCGACCTCCCGACGGACGTCGTCGGCCACCTCCTTGAGCTGCCGGCGGTGCGGCTCGCGGCGTGGAGGGACCAGAGCGGAGGCGTGACGGTCGCGGCCGGCGCGGCGCGGGCGCGACTGCGAGACGAGGACGGCCGTATCCGCTACGAACCGGCGACGGGTGATCCGCTCGGCCTGGGGGGCGAGCCGTTCACGGCCGACGACCGCGACCTCCTGAGCCGCACGCTTGCCGGTGAGCTGCCGGACGCGCCACGCCAGCTGCTGCAGCTGTTCCGCTCGCCGCGGGCCGGCGACGTGGTGCTCGCGGCGCGCGTGGGGTCGGACTTCCGCGGCCCGTGGGAGATCCCCGAGCACAAGGCGGGGCACGGCAGCCTGATCGCCGACCACATGGCTGTTCCGATCGCCGCCAGCGTGCCGCTGCCCGATGCGCCGCTGCGTACCGTCGACCTCATGCCCACCATGCTGGAGCTGCTCGGCGTGCCGCTGCCGCCGGGGCTCGACGGCGTGCCGTTCTCGCGGCTGGCGCAAGCGGCCGGAGTGGGCGCGTGAGGCGTCTCTGGTCCGTCCTCACGAAGCGTCGCGGCACGCCGCATTGGGACGCGGTGCTGCGTGGCACCGGGATCGTCGCGGCACTCGCCATCTATCCCACGCTGCGCTGGCCCAACGTCGCGGGGATGGTCGCGTTTCTCTGCATCACCATCTTCCTTCACGGACCGCTGGCGCCGCTGCTGCCGGCCGCCCACGAGGCCGTCCTGATGGTGACGGGGCGGGTCTACCCGCCGCTCCTCGTCGCCGTCGTGGGCATCGCGGGGACGCTGTACATGGAGTACATCAACTACCACCTGTACCGCGCGGCGCTGCTGCATCCCAAGCTCGAGCGCACGCGCCAGTCGGCACTGGTCCGGCGCACCGTAGCGTTATTCGAGAAGGCGCCGTTCTTCTGTGTCTGGCTGTGCTCGTGGAGCCCGCTACCGTATTGGGCGGTTCGTTTCCTGGCGCCGTTGTCGGGCTACCCCGTCCGCCCGTATCTCGTCGCCACGTTTCTCGGGCGCGCGCCGCGCTACTACGTCCTGGCGTTATTCGGGGAGTTGCTGCCGGTGTCGACCCTCGCGCTGGCGGTGATCACCGTGGTGATGATTGGGATAGCCGTGGGGGTCGCCACCGTCCGGGCCCGGCTGGCGACCCGGGCCGGGCCCGCGGCGCCTGAGGGGTTAGCGGGAGACCTCGAGCACGCCCGCGACTGAGGACACGGCCGGCTGCGCCGCCCACCGCTCCCGCCACCACTCCATCACCGCCAGAATCAGCCCTGCCACGACGAGGCCACTCAGCGCGTCCACACCGTAGTGGAATTGCCCGTAGACGACGCCGAGCACCAGCCCGGCCGTCACCGGCAGCAGCGCCAGGCCGAGCGGCCGCCAATATCGGATGGCCATGCCGGTCGCGACGACGGCCCCGGCGACGTGCGAAGAGGGAAACGCCGCGCCCCAGGAGTCCCCCATGTCCAGCATCCACTGCGCGGCGCGCGCGGGCCAGACGTGAGCGGCGGCGTTGCTCGGCAGGTCGAAGGCGTAGCGCGGCCCGGCGACGGGGAAGAACAGGAACACCATGTAACAGAGGAAGAACGTCACGGCCAAGGCGAGAATGGTTTGGCGCGCCTGGTCGCGCCGCCCGCTCACCCACAGTCCGAACGGCGAGCCGTACAGGATCAGGACGTACATGAGGTAACAGGCGTGCAGGACCCACGAGAGCCCCAGGCTGGGCATCTCGCGGATCCAGCGGTAGGAGACCTCGGAGCCGAACACCCAGGTCTCGAGCCGCTGCACCGTCCAGTCGTTCTGGAAGCCGGCGTTGAGGGTGAGCACGCCGACTTCCGCGTACAGTGCCGGGAGCAACAGTATCGGATACCAGTCGCCGAGCGTGCGGCCCACGGGTCCGAGCCGGCGCGCCCGCGGCGCCAGCACGATCAGCACGAGCAGGAGGCCGTTCGCCAACAGCAGCCAGCCTTCCCCCGGTACGTCGTCGGAGCGGATCGCGAGCAGGGCCGCGATGGACGCCACCGTCACGTAGAGGAAGGTGGCGATATCGACCGGCTCGTACATCCTGTCGGACTGTCGGACCGTCGGACTGCCGCTCACAGCCAGCCTCTCGCTCGATACCACTCCGCCGTGCGTTGTAAGCCGGGCTCCAGGGCCGTCTCGGCCCGCCACCCTGTATCCCGCGTGAGCGCGTCCGGGCGGCAGGTCCAGGCGGGCGCGAGGAATTCGTTCGCCTTGTCCCCCGACAGCACCGTCGCCCGTCCGGTGAGATGGACGACGGAGCCGATCATCCACAGCAGGCCGCGGGCGACGGGCCCGGGGATCGGCACGATCTTCACCGATCGGCCCAGCGCTCGGCCGATCGCCTCCACCAGCATGCGGCTGGTGGTCGTCGTCGGATGGGCGGCGAAATAGGTCTTGCCGACCGCTGCGGGCGTCGTCCCCGCGGCGATCAGCGCGCCGGCGAGGTCTCCGGCGTATATGACCGACAATTCCTGCGATCCGTCACGGAACACCGGCGCGATCCCCCGGCGCGCCGCCCGGAACACCCGCACCAGCTCCCGGTCCCACTCCCCGTAGACCACGGGCGGCCGGACCGCCGTCCAGGAGAGGCCCCCCGTGCGCGCCACCAACTCCCCGGCGAGCTTGCTGCGGCCGTAGTCCGTGACCGGGGCGGGTGGGCGCGCCTCGTCGAGCGGTTGGCCGGGCCGCGACGGCCCCGCGGCGGCGACCGAAGAGACGAACACGAGGCGCGGAGGACGGAGCGCCGCGGCGGCGGCCTCGACCACGTTGGCCGTCCCGTCCCGGTTCGCCACCATGAACTCCATGAGGTTCCTCGCCGCGATCCGTCCCGCCACATGATACACGACCTCGGCATCGCGGCATCCCTCGCGTAGGGCCGCGGCGTGGTCCAGGTCGCCGCGGATGATCCGCACCTTGCGCCAGCCCAGCGCCGCGGCCTTGGCCTGCGACCGTACCAAGCAGGTGACGCGGTCGCCGCGGGCCTGGAGGGCGGGCACCAGGTGGGCCCCGACGAACCCGGTGCCCCCGGTGACGAAGGCGTTCACAGCGGCCGGTCGTAGATCCGGTAGGTCTTGTACACGCGGAAGCCGATGCGCACCAGCGCGTTGTTCATCGGCGCGTTGTCCTCGAGGACCCATCCGGCTTCGCCCCAGTAGATGCCGTGGGCGTTGCCCTTTTCCCAAATCCATTGGTACATGAGGGCATCGACGCCGGTGTGCCGGTACTCCGGGAGCGCGCCGAGCAACAGGATCCGCGCGCGCGAGATCTTGCGCGCGTGCCACAGGATGAGCGGCAATCCGTACAGCCGCCCCGAGGGGTTGTGCTTGAGCGCCACGTTGAGATCGGGCAGGGCGACGGCGAAGCCGATCACCTTGCCACCCCGCTCGGCGAAGCAGATCAGGTCCGGGACCACGACGGGCTTAAGCTGCTTGGCGAGGTGGTCGATCTCCTCGTCCGTCAGCGGCACGTAGCCCCAGTTCTTTTCCCACGCCTGGTTGTAGAGCCGTTTGACCAGCTCCACCTCCTCGCCGAACCGCTTCATGTTGAGGGCGCGGATCGTGATGCCTTTGCGCTCGGCGACGAGGCGGGCGCCCCGCACCAGCCGCTCCGGCATCTCCCGAGTGGCGTTCTCGTAGGCGAGCAGGTCCTTCGCCTTGCGGAGCCCCGCGGCGTCGTGCAGGGCGGGGTAGTAGCGGGGGTTGTGCGGCATCATCAAAGTGGGCGGGGTGTCGAAGCCCTCGACCAGGAGACCGCAGTCGTCGTTCACCGACGGGTTCATCGGGCCGCGCATGGTATCGTGCCCCCGCTCCCGCAGCCACGCGGCGGCGGCGGCGAAGAGGGCGTCGGCGACGCCCTGATCGTTCACCGACTCGAAGAAGCCGTAGAAGCCGACCCGGTCGGCGTGCTCGCGGTTGTGCGCTTCATTGGTGACCGCCGCGATCCGGCCGACGGCGCGGCCGCCGGCGGTGGCGAGGTAATACGCCGCGGCGGCATGCTTCCAGAACGGATTCTTCTTCGGGGAAAGCAGTGTGCGGACGTCCATCCGCAGCTGCGGCACCCACAACGGGTCGCCGCGGTAGTGCCGGTAGGGAAACGCGATGAACCGGTCGAGGCCGCGCCCGTCACTGACGGGCACGATCTCCACCGCGCTCAAATGACCCCCAGCTCCTTGCCGAGCCGGGCGAATGCCTCGAGCGCTTGGTCGATCTGTTCCGCGGTGTGGGTCGCCATCAGGCTGGTGCGCAGCCGGCACTGCGACGGCGGCACCGCGGGCGGGACGACGGGGTTGGTGAAGACGCCGGCGTCGAACAGCTGGCGCCAGAACAGGAATGTCTTCTCGAGCGGGCCGATGAGCACCGGGATGATGGGGGTCTCGGTGGGACCGATCTCGAAACCGAGCCCGCGCAGCCCTTCCTGCAGGCGCCGCGTATTCACCCACAGCCGCTCCCGCCGCTCAGGCTCCTGTTGCAGGACGCGCAGGGCGGCGAGCACGCCGGCGGTGTTCGCCGGCGGCAGGGCGGCCGTGAAGATCATCGGGCGCGCGTGATGCTTGAGGTAGTGGATCACGCTCTCCGCCCCCGCCGCGAAGCCGCCGATGGAGGCCAGCGACTTCGAGAACGTGCCCACGATCAGGTCGACCTCGTCGGTCACGCCGAAGTGCGCGGCGGTGCCGTCCCCCTTGGGGCCGAGTACGCCGACCGAATGGGCGTCGTCCACCGCGAGGGCGGCGCAGTAGCGCTGGGCGACCTTGATCAGCGCCGGCAGGTCGGCGATGTCGCCTTCCATGGAATAGACGCCGTCCACGATGATCATCACGCCGGTGTTCGCGGGGACGCGCTGCAACTTGCGCTCCAGCCCCGTGAGATCGCCGTGGTTGAACCGCACCGTCTCCCCGTGCGACATCTTGGCGCCGTCCACGATCGACGCGTGGTCCAGCTTATCGAGGAACACGAGGTCGCCCCGGCCCACCAGGCCGGAGATGACGCCGAGGTTCGCCTGGTACCCCGTCGAGAAGACGAGGCACGATTCCTTGTCGAAGAATTCCGCGAGCTCGGTCTCGAGGCGCTCGTGCAGGTCGAGCGTGCCGTTCAGAAAGCGGCTGCCGGTGCAGCCCGAGCCGTAGCGCTCCAGGGCGGCCTTGGCCGCGGCGAGGACATCGGGGTGATGCGTGAGCCCCAGATAGTTGTTGGAGCCCATCATGACCCGGGGCTCGCCTTCGATGACGACGACGGTGTCTTCCGATTGGGTGATCGGCTTGAAATAGGGATACAGCCCTGCGGCCTGAATCTCGCGCGCCCGGGTGAACGATTTGCACTTGTCGAACAGCGCGATGTGCTGCAGGGTCTCGGTTCGCACGAAGTCAGCCACCTGGGTTGAAAGGTCGGTACAGGTTAGCCGGGGGCCCCAGATTCCGCAAGGCGGCGCGGGCCCACGAGTTAGCGCGACCGCGGGCCGCGACGTAAGTTGGGCCCCCGTGTTGCGACTTCCCACCCTCACCGCCACCGCCCTCGCGGCTGTGGCGATTCAACTTGCAGCCCAGGCCCCGGCCCCGGCGTATCGCTTCGGCTGGGGCGACGCCGCCACGACCGCGGGCGCGGGCGTCGTCGCGCTGCTGCCCGCCGCCGTGCGCCTGCCGAGCCTGCCGCCGCCGTGCGCCCCGTGCGATCCCGCGGGGTTGTGGTCAGTGGATCGCCGCGTCCTGGGGGCCGATTCGCGCTCGGCCGGCCGCGCGAGCGACGTGAGCTTGGCCGGGCTCGTCGGTGTGGGCGCGCTCCTCACCGCGCACGCCGGACCGCCCGGGGTCGCCCGGGGCGACGCGGCCGTCTACACCGATGCGCTCGCCTTGACCCTCGCGGTCACCAATTGGACCAAGGCTCTCGCGCACCGCAGCCGCCCGGTGCTGTACACATCCGGCGCCGTGGCCGCGGCCGACGTGCGCGACAACCGACAGTCATTCCCCTCGGGACACACCTCGATGGCGTTCGCCGCCGCCACGACCTACCTGATGATCGCGCGGCGCGAGCACCGTCGTCACGCGACCCGCAACGCCGTCCTCCTGTACGTCGGCGCGGCCGGCGTCGGGGCGCTGCGGCTCGAGGCCGGCCGCCATTTCCCGACCGACGTCGCCGGCGGCGCGGCGCTGGGGAGCGCCGTCGGCTGGCTCGTCACGCGACTCCACCCGACGGTGCGGTGAACGTGGCGCCGTGAGCGAGCGGCCCGAGCTGCCCCGCGTGATGGGGCTGCGCGACGTGGTGCTGTTCAACCTCACGGCCATCGTGGGACTGCGCTGGCTCACGACCGCCGCGAGCCAGTTCGGGGTCGCGGCGCTGCCGCTGTGGCTGCTCGCGATGCTGGTGTTCTTCATTCCGTCGGCCCTGGCCGTGCGGGAGCTGGCGGACATCGACCCCGGGGCCGGCGGGCTGTACCGCTGGGTGGGCCGGGCGTTCGGCCCGCGGCAGGGCTTCCTGGCGGGGTGGGGCTACTGGGTCAACAACCTCTTCTATTATCCGTCGCTGCTCGTGGCGACCGCGGCGATGGCGGCGTACATCGGTGGTCCTCGGTTCGTTCACCTCGGCGACGATCGTGGCTTCATTGCCGTCGTGGCGCTCGTGGGCCTGTGGCTCGCCGTCGGGCTGAACGTGGTGGGACTGCGGGTGGGGAAGTGGCTCCAGAACCTGGGGGGCTTGGGCACCTGGCTGCCGGCGCTGATGTTCGTGGCGCTCTCGGCGTGGGTCGTGGTGGCGCGTGGCAGCGCGACGCGCTTCACGGCCGGGGGACTCCTCCCCGCCCACGGCGACTTCCAATCCATCAACCTGTTCGCCACTATGACCTTTGCCTTCGCCGGGCTGGAGCTGGCGCCGTCGCTCGGTGGCGAGATCCACGATCCGGCGGCGACGCTGCGGCGCGGTGTGCTGCTCTCGGGGGTCGCCGTCGTGACGATCTACGTGCTCGGCACGGCGGCGATGCTGGTTGCCCTGCCGCACGAGGTCGTGAGCATCACCAACGGCATGCCCCAGGCGACCGCGGCGCTCGTCACGCGTCTCGACGTGCCGGGCCTCGGATGGGTCGCGGCGGTCGTGGCGGCGCTACTGGTGCTCGGCAACGTGGGGGGGGTGGGCGCCTGGCTCGCGGGTTCGGCACGGCTGCCGTACGTGGCGGGCGTCGGCGGCGCCCTGCCGCCGGCGTTCGCCCGGGTGCACCCCCGGTGGCGCACGCCGTACCTGTCGCTGCTCGTGCAGGGAGGGCTCGCGACGGGCTTCATCATCGCGAGCCTCGTGGGCACGACCGTCACCAGCGCGTACCTGCTGCTCACGCAGACGACGCTGATCCTCTTCTTTATTCCCTACCTCTACGTCTTCGCCGCGTACCTGAAACTGCGGCGGCGCCGGTCGCCGCTCACGGCCGCGGTTGGCGTGCTGGGGCTCGCCTCGGTCGCCTTCTCCATCGTGCTGGGATTTGTCGTCCCGCCGGGAGAAGCCCACCCGGTGTGGTACGAGGCGAAGGTCGCGGGGGGCGTCGCCGTGTTCATGACGCTGGGATGGCTACTCGCTGCAGCAGCTCCACCACCCGCCGTCGCAGATCGCCGTGGCGCTGGATGAGCTCGCGCGCGTCGCCCGTCAGGGCCGACGTCCCGCCGCGGGGCCCTCCCGCGCGGGACTCCACCGCCGGCGTGCCGAGGGCCTGCTCCAGATTCTGCACTCTCGCCCACGCCGTCCGGTAGCTCAGCCCCACGGTCTTCGCGGCTTCCTTGATCGAACCGGTGCGCTCGATCGCTTCCAGCAACTGTGCTTCCGCATCGCCCAACAGGTATACCCCGCGCCGTTCGAGCCACACGCTCGCCCGCGGGACGAGGCCGTTCTGGATCATGGCGCCTCCTTCCGCTGCTACTCACCTGCGGTACACGCGCCCGCCCGGCGGTCGAAGGCCGGGGAGCCGTCCGGGAGGCGCCGCGCGAGCAGCGCTTCGCGCCACGGTCCCTGAGCCCACGCGGCGAAGGCGCGCGCCGCGGGGTGGGGGACGGGCAGCCGGACTACATACAAGGTATAAGGATTGCCTAGCAGTGTGTCGGCCGTAAAGAGGACTCGGAGGCCGAGGTCGGGGAGCCTTGTGAAGGTCGGCAGGTCGGCCAGGGCGTAGGCGCCACGCTCGGCGGCGAGCTGCAGCGTCGTGGTCTGGTCCGCACCCGACTCGAGGTACCAGGGGGCGCCCTGCGGCCGCACGCGGGCGGCCGTCCACAGGGCCAGCTCCTTGATCTGGGTGCCGGACGAGTCGCCGCGTGAAACGAACCGTGCCCGGGCGCGCGCGATGCGTGCGAACGCATCGACCGCCTGCTGCGCGTCCGCCACGGCGGCGGGATCGGCAGCCGGGCCGACGATGGCGAAGCGGCTGGCGACGAGGGGGCAGCGCAGCACCGCGTGGCCGGCGAGAATTCGCGCTTCGAGCGACGGGGCGTGGGTGATCACCACGTCGAGGTCGCCGCGCGCCGCCGCCTGGAGGATTTGTCCCGAGGGCGCGATCACCGTGACGACGCGCGCCCCGGTCCACAGCGAGTCGATGAGGTCGAGCGCGCCCGACTGTTGCACGGTGTACGTCGTGCCGACGCGCAACGGGGGCGGCGTGCTGGTGCAGGCCGCCATCGCGGCGCACATTAGCGCCCCCACGATTCTCCGGAGCCCTCTCATGGGACGTTTTCCCTCTACGCATTCTCTCTACGTGGTCTCTCTACGTCTTTCGTGCGTTCTCGCCCTCGCGCCGAGTCTCGCCGTCGCCCAAGGCTTCCAACTCACCGTGGAGAACATCATGCGCGGTCCCGACCTCGTCGGCACCGCGCCCAGCAATGTGCGGTTCTCGGCGGACGGTCGCTACGTGTATTTCCGCTGGCGCAACCCCGGCGTCGACACCACCGATCAGGACTACCGCGTGGCGGTCGCCGGGGTGACCCCCTCCCCGGAACGATTGCCGCGCTTTGCCGTGGACACGATCGCCATGGCCGACGGCGCGTGGTCGCCGGAACGGACGCGGGAAGTCGTGGTGCTCAAGGGCGACCTCTGGCTCGTGGACCGGCAGGGGTCGAAGCGGCGACTCTCCGAGACGGCTCTACCCGAGTCCAGCCCCGGGTGGTCCGCCGACGGGCGCACCGTGTTCTTCACGCGCGATGGCAATGCGTGGGCGCTGGAGGTGGACAGAGGCGCCGAGCGCCAGCTCACCGACGTGCGCCACGGCGCAGCGCCCAAGCCGGCCGCCGAGCCGACGGGGGAAAGGAAGCTTCTCCGCGACCAGCAGCGAGAGCTGTTCGACTTCATCCGTCGCCAGGTAGCCGATCAACGGGTCCGCGCCGACACCGACACGACGGGTCGCAGGGCGGTGTGGTTGCCCGAGACGCAGAGCGTCGCCCGCTTCGAGACGTCGCCCGACGGGCGGTTCGTGCTCGCGACCGTGACCGACCGTCCCGCGGGCGCTGCGGCCGGCCAACAGGTGACGATGCCGGTGTGGGTGACTCAGACGGGTTTCGTCGAGACCCAGCAGATCCGCACGAAGGTCGGGGACACGCAGAGTCGCCAGAAGGCGGTGGTGATCGAGGTCGCGACGGGGAAGGCGACGTGGGTGGCGCGGGACACGGGCAACGGGCAACGGGAAACGGACGAGTCCGGCATCGCGTTTTCACCCAACGGGCGGCATGCCCTCGTCCGGATCTCGAGCAGGGATTTCAAGGACGCGTGGCTGGTCGTCATCGACCTGCCGTCTCTCGCGCGTCGGGAAATCGTGCACCTGCACGATGACGCCTGGCTCGGCGTGGACGGGTTTCTGGGCCCCGGCGCCTGGACCGGCTGGCTCGGGGACGGGGAGACGATCTACTACGCCAGTGAAGAGACGGGGTACGCGCACCTCTACGTCGTGCCCGCGGCCGGCGGCCCGCCGCGCGCCCTGACGAGCGGCGACTGGGAGGTTCAGGACGTGCGGTTATCCGCGGACAAGCGGACGTTCTACCTCGAGACCAATGAAGGGGACTGGGGGCAGGTCCACTCCTACGCGTTGCCCGTTGGCGGGGGCCGGAGGACTCAGTTGACGAGCGCCGAGGGACGGCAGGACGTCGTCGTGTCACCGGATGAGCGCACGCTCGCTGTGCTGCAGTCGACGGCCAATCATCCGCCGGAGCTGTACCTGCAGGGCAACCGCGCGGGCGGCGCGGCGCGGCGGATCACGGAGAGCACGACGGCCGAGTGGCGCGGCTTCGCGTGGATTCGCCCCGAGATCGTGACGATCCCCGCGAGCGACGGCGCCCAGGTTCCCGCCCGGCTCTACCGGCCCACCAGCGCTGCGAAACACGCCGCGGTGATCTTCGTGCACGGCGCCGGCTATCTCCAGAACGTCCACAAGTGGTGGTCGAGCTACTATCGCGAGTACATGTTCAACCAGCTGCTGGCGGCGCGCGGCTACACGGTGCTCGACCTGGACTATCGCGGCAGCGCGGGACACGGACGCGCCTGGCGCACGGCGATCTATCGCCACATGGGCGGCCGCGACCTGGACGACCAGGTGGACGCGGCGCGCTGGCTTGTGAAGCAGATGACCGTGGACTCGGCGCGCATCGGGATCTACGGCGGCAGTTACGGCGGGTTCATCACGCTGATGGCGCTGTTCACCCGGCCCGGCGTGTTCGCGGCGGGCGCCGCGCTGCGGCCCGTGACCGACTGGGCGCACTACAACCACGGCTACACGGCGCGCATCCTCAACCAGCCGCAGGACGACTCCGTCGCCTACCGGCAGTCGAGCCCGATCTATTTCGCGCAGGGCTTGGTGGGGCGCCTGCTGATCTGCCACGGGCTCGTGGACGACAACGTGCATTTCCAGGATACGGCGCGGCTCGTGCAGCGGCTGATCGAGCTGGGGAAACAGAACTGGGACGTCGCGGTGTTTCCGGTCGAAGCGCACGGGTTCCGGCGCAACGACAGCTGGACGGATGAGTACCGGCGGATTCTACGGTTGTTCGATGAGACAATCGGCCATTAAGCCTCTTCCGCGTCGCCTTCGCCGGAGAGCCGGTCCGCGCCCCGGACGGGGAGGCCGATCTGCCCGGCCCACTCGTCGGTCAGCTCGAAGGTGCGGCCCATATCGAAGCGCAGCACCCGGAGCCGGCGGGCCAGGTCTTTCAGCGCCCAGGTGACGGTGCGCTGCACCTCGACCGAGGACCACTGGCCGAATTCGTTGTGACTCAAGTCCGCCTGCAGCGCCTCGGCGATCCGCGCCGCGGAGCGCCCGTGCGGCCCCTGCGGTGCGGTCGGCGTGGCGACGCTGGCGGGAGCGGGTCGCTGGGACTTGCTCGGCATTTCGCCGTCGCCCCAGAGCAGCCACTCCAATGTGACACCGGTCACGTTGTGATCTTGCGCTTTGGCCACGATGAGCCGGGCGATATCCGCGGGAAACTTCTTGCGCTGCGGCCACTTCTTTACGGCGGCCTCGGTGACGGGCGGACCGATTTCCGCGGCAAACTGCCGGTAGGTCAACGAGATGCTTTCCCAGGGACTGAAGAGGTCCAGCAGGATCGCGAGCCGCTCGGCGACTGGTCCCTGTTTGGGTCTGTTCCGGTCCTTGACAGATGACAATGTGACCCCAGATTAGTGACGCGAAAGTGTCCTAACGGCACCGGATCGCTCGTTCCCGTCGCCACATAGTGTCGCGCATTAAGGCCCTTGTCAAGGTGGTTCCCACGTGTCGCGTCTACGCGTAGTCGCCATCTCCGAAGCGTTCAGCGGCTTTTGGAACGACTTCGCCAAGGATCTTGATGTCGCCATCGACGTGCTGGGCCCGGGGGACGCGGTCTCGCCGACGCCCGACACGGTCGCCGTCATCGTCGCCGCGGGTGGCGCCGAGCGCGATGCGATTCAGTGGCTCGAGGGCCACCGCCTGCCGCCGGGCCTGCCCGCGCTCGTCGTGGGCACCGATCCGGGACGACGCACGGCGATGCAGTTCGTGGCGCGCGGGGCGACCGACTACTTCGCGCTGCCCGACGACCTCGAGATTTTCCGCAGCGCTGTCGTGGCGGCGCGCAACGGCGGCCGGGCGCGCGCGACGGCCGTCTCGCACGGCGACACGGATGCCTTCGCGGGGATCGTCGGCGAGAGTCAGGCCATCAAGCGGGAGCTGGCCCGGGCCGCCCGGCTGCTGCCGCACCGCAGTGCGCGCGCCCTCATCGTCGGCGAGACGGGGACCGGCAAGGAGCTGTTGGCGCGGGCGATTCACGCCGGCAGTCCCCGTCGGCACGCGCCCTTCGTCGCCGTCAACTGCTCGGCGTTCCCCGAGCACCTCATCGAGTCGGAATTGTTCGGGCACGAGCGCGGCTCGTACACGGACGCCTACGCCGCCAAGCCGGGGTTGTTCGAGGTGGCGGACACCGGCACGCTGTT